>Ga0310811_10001505_pt1 | contig 29149 bp, 26 predicted proteins | sample YCmetagenome_FD_207642 | JGI IMG/M metagenome (GOLD analysis project Ga0310811, IMG submission 207642) | Soil microbial communities from experimental microcosm in Duke University, North Carolina, United States - YC | ecosystem: Engineered > Artificial ecosystem > Soil microcosm > Unclassified ...
CTTTCTCGGCTATCTCGATAAACTTAGCCGGCTTATCGCCTTTTTTGGCAGGGAAATAATTGCGGGCAGTATCAATAGAGATTTCTTTATCGCCATGCATAAAATATTTGGCGATCATTTTATACCAGGGGCTTTGGGTTTGTGAGCGGGTAAGTTTGTTGCCATTAGGCACAGTTAAGTTCTGTATTTGCTCGAACATATCCATAAACGCAGGAAAGGAGCCTTTGTCGATCACCACCTTTTCGGGAACATCATATTTAGTGGCTTCTTTTAATTGCGCCTCCAATTCAGCTATACGCGCTGTCAATTTATCGATCTGCTTATCCTTTTCTCCGATCACCGATTCAAGAGGCTGCATTGTATGCCAGCGATCAACAGTTTTCAAAAATTCTAAAAATGCTTCGAATCGCTTCTTGGGTTCAACGTTACGTTTAGCTGTACCGGAGAAAGGATTGAGGCTATTCAAATAGCTGATGCGGGTAGTGACGATGCCGTAAACATAGTTAAAGAACGCTTCTTCCTGGTTAGGGCGGCTTTCTAAAAAATAAGAGAGATGAAAATTATAGTAACCGTCAACTTGATCTTCTGATAATTGATAGAGTTTTTTCAGGAAAAAATTATCAGACTGAACTTTATTCTGGATAATTGGATTGCCTATTTCAAAGCGATTCGGCGAAAAGTCAAAACGGCCTCTGAAGCGGAAAAATGGATTGGTAGATGGCATGTTTCGAAGTTAGTAATAGGAACTATAAATCAAAAATAGGAACACGGTTCGAGTCCCTTTGGGGCTCTGAATCAAAGGCAGCCCCAATCGGACTAAACTCGAACCGCTTGGTAGAAAATATCAGAGCTTTAGCTGCAATAATTTAATTGGTTCGAATCCCATAGGGTTCACGATTAAAGCGAACCCCATGGGACTTTTTTCGAACCATTTTATACAAAATCTAAAGGCTTTTGCAATGATTTAGAGGCGCTCGGTCACATACAGAAATCTATAGTTCACTATTCAATATCAAACGCACTCTCTGTGCCCGGACTTCTTTTCTTTGCAAAGAAAAGAAGCAAAAGAAACTAATGGTTATTAGAAAAGTTTAATGGCTGTCGGAGGCTCTTTTTAGTTGTTCATTGGGGTTTAATATTTCTTTGTGATTCCTAAGTAATCATTCAGGTCAACCCAGCCAGTATGCTTATATTTTTTTTCGGGGGTAGCCGGAATGAATTTTGGTCTTTGCCCGCTTTTTGTCCATTGCTGGTATTCGTTTCTGCTTTGCAAGTGCAGTCGCCGCATAAATGTCCGTGCTTGTGGGAAGGGTAGAAAATCAAAACCTATCCAATCGTGCCAATCAATCCACCCTTTGTCTTTATATGTTTTATCCGGCGCGGATGGAATAAATGGGGGTCTGTTTCCTTGCCTCATCCAATTTGTCCAATCAGATTGCCTCTCAAATCCTAAACGATGCACATATAGTTTAGCCTCGTCATAGGGCAGGAAATTTGGCAATGCCTCTTTCGGAACATTTTCCCAAATCCCTCTTTTTTTTCGTAAAAAGCTTAAAAAAGATATGTTCCGGTAACGGCAGGTTTGGGCAACTGTCAGCATTTGAAGGTATTCGGTTATTCCGCGGACGTGCATTTGCCCTTTCACACCATGCCGATGCTGTGCAAATGCTTTTACAGCAGCTTCTGCATTGTTATTATTCCAAGGTACATTATCATAATGCAAGAATGTCCAAAGTTGCGTCCAATGTCTTCTAAATCGTTTAGCATATTTCGAGGCCAGATCGCTTTTATAAATCCGGTTGACAAATTCGGCATTAAAAGCATCTGCATCTTTCACATGTGCTCTCAAATATGTTTTCTTTAGACCGTGTTTATCTATCGTATTTACAATTTTGCGTAGAAGCTTACTGAATGAGGATACCATCAATTTAAATTGTTCGTCAAACTGGTTTTTGAACAAGTCGTCGTTGAGGTCCCGAATCAGATGAATCAAACATTTTTGGCTTTTCACGTTGAGCGTTTCGTAGCCAGGGTAAAAATCAGATATGATGATGCCGTCATAGTCTTTTAACAATTCCTGCAAAAATCCAACTTCCCTGCTGGATGCGTAGTGGTAAAACACGCTATGGGTTGTGGCAAACACCCATACATAGCCAGATTCTCTGGAAAGTTTTATGGTTGTTTCGTCAATATGAATAACCGGGCTATTCAATACGATGCTTTTGATATAAGTAGCCACAGGCTCCCAAGTTTTATTCCACCATCTGTTTTTGTACATGACGAGGTACATCGGGCTGATCCATATACCGTAATTTTCATGTATCAGTTTGCTTATCATTTCATTGCTAATGTGGTAATTGACGTAGTGGTTGATCACAAATGCGAAAAGGTTGTCTCCATAGTGCATCATCCGCAGACTTTGGTTCATGGTCTTTTTGCCGCAATTGGAACATTTGGCAGTGCCCGAACGGTATTCTCTTACATGTTGACTGATACCCGACTTTGTAAATTTTAAATCTGTTTGAAGAACAGATGATTTAGTTTCATGGCTTTGATAAAGCTTCCGGCAACCGCATTTCGGACAACTCTGCCGGGGCGGAATGATAATCGTTTCATTAATATTCTTTGGCTTCCAGGCAATGGCCCCTTGGCCCGGCCTGGGTCTTTTTATAACGGCTGAACCTGCGGGAGAATCCTTTTTAGCTTCGTTACGCCAGTATATCTTATTGCGTTGATAATCAAAATAAGCTGCCTTGCTGATCAGTTCAAAATCGTCGCCCAAATGTTTATTATGTTGCAAATGATAAGGGGTATGTTTTTTCATTTGCGCAACATGTTGGACCTGATTATTTGCTGAATTCAATTGATTAAACCAACAATGCACGTGATGGAGCGCCATGCAATCATCCATGTTGTAGCGTATTAGTTTGTCTTTCCATTCTGTTCGCCTGGTTTCTTCCCATTTTCTATGCCAGGTCAAACTGAGTAGCCCGTCTGCTTCGGGATCGTTCCATTGAAATTTTAAATATGCGCCGAGTTCCTTAAGACCATTGCCATAGATCGGAGGATAGACATGGGTGCGTAAATATCCGAGAAGGTTTACCATGCGTTTCTCTATGGGTGTAAATTGTTTCAGAAGCTTTGGCCATTTTCTGACTGCTGACTTCAAAGCTTTATTTTCATAACTTCCGTAATGGTATATGGGCGTTTCGGGGTATTCGCCAAGCAGGTTAAACAACTTTCTAAAATTTTCTTCCTGATCTTCTTCCCTGTCGCACCAGAACGAAAAAGTTGATGCAGGTCGGGTATCACTTACGATAAAAACACCCAAAAGATAAATCAAGCTTTCATCAGATATGCCTTCAAAATCAATATAGATCGCGGTTTGGCTATCGGGAAGCGCCGGCAATTGTAGCACAAACGTTTTATGCTCCCGGATGGCAAGTGCTTTTAATTCCCACAAATAACCGCCGCGCTCATTATTAGCTGTTCTCCGTCGCGGTCTGAATAAATAGGATAGTTGCGTAATAGAGGTCACGCCCTTGTTATGGTATTTTGCGATTACTTTTGGGGTCATGCCGGACAGCAGACTTATGCAGTTTTTTTCTTTTAGCTTTTTAAGGCAGTCGCCGTTAAACTGGCAGTCTACGCAATGCGGGTTTTTATAAAATACAGGTGGTTCATTTTTATCAAGTATCTCCACCGTGTCTTTTAATAGTGCTTCGGCTTTCTGTCTCTCTTTAAAAGATTGGGTTATTTTCAGCGAGTGTTCGCGACTCAATTGCTGTGCTAATGAAACCACGGGGTCACTAGACCCATATTCAGGCAGTTGCAACTTTGATATTTGCCATGCTTTGTACGGGCACTTACGCATGGCCTCTAGTATTATCGCCGGTGGCGTCATAATTCTTTTTTCAAAAAGAACCATTCGTTTCCAACCTTGGTTTAAACTTTTTGGAGTAATTTTTAAAGGGGTTCGATTCCCCTAGGGGCTACTGAAAACGCCGTTTTCTTACAAGAGAATGGCGTTTTTTCATTTTCGGTAAAACTATAGAGCGAATTTTCGAGAATTTTAAAGAGCTCGAAATGTGTTAAAATGAGCCGGTTATGATTTTAGCGAATCTAAATTTCCTTGTAAAAGTCTGAGTAAATCCACTCGAAAAAACCTCAATAAAGCTATGATCGCCAGCGGTTTTACCCTCATCTGAAATCGGTAAAATTTAAATGAATGGTCATGCTTCAGATCGAAAGCTAATCAGGGAGAATTTAAATCAGGGACGACCGAACGAAAGAATTCCTCGATTTAAGCCAAGGAATTTCAAGCGAGAGCAACGGAAATACTTCCGATTGGACGAAGACTTGCCCGAAACCAGATCATTGCGCTCGGGGCATAAATTTGATCAAGTTGCCGATTTATTATTCAAAAAGTAACGCCTTGTGAGATATAGCTGCTGAATTTGTTTCTCTTACACTTTTGGAAAAAAGCTCGGTTACAATTTTTCATCAAAGAGCACAGGAAAACTGTGGGGACCCCTTTAATGTGACAAAAGTCACCGATATGCCATATTTGGTTTAAGAGATTTGTGCCTGAAAAAAAGACTATGTCAATTTCAAAACTCAAGGCAATGTTAAGCAGTTTTTTTAGCAAAAGTGAAAATGACCTCGAAGGGTATCATTTTAAAAAATTATTTGAATCAACTCCGGGTGCCCAGTTAGTTGATGTTCGGACTTCCGCAGAAGTCGCTTCAGGTGCATTGCCAAAATCCATCAACATAGATTTTATGTCAGCCGACTTTGAAAGCCGTGTGAAGAAACTCAGCCCGAACAAGACCTACTTTGTCTACTGCCGCAGCGGGGGGCGAAGTTCGGGTGCCGTTAAGCAAATGAAAAAACACGGACTGAGGGCGTATAACCTTGTGGGCGGTATTGGCGCATGGCCAAAATAACCTCTTTAATTTAGTAACCAATTAAAACTATTGATATGAAAAAGAACATGGGAAATCTCGACAGAATGCTGCGCCTGTTAGTTGCAGCCGTAATAGCTGCCTTATTTTTCTTTCACGTTATTGGAGGGACACTTGGCATTGTTTTATTGATCATAGCGGGTGTTTTTGTGCTGACAAGCTTTGTCAGTTTCTGCCCGCTATATGTCCCCCTGGGCATTAATATCTGCAAGAACAAATCAAAAGAATGATAATACCTCATCGATTTGCTACAAGGCCGGTTTTGAATTAAAGGCCGGCCTTTTTCATGACAGATGCCTGATAAATATTAAACAAGTGGGTGATTAAAGTCACCGAAACCTGCATAGCGACCATCCTACTTTTGCTTCAGAAAATAAAAGTAAATGATTCATAAAAACTCTCTGAAGCTGTATTTAGGTTTTGTTCTGCTACAAATATTTAGCTCAGCCGCAAAAGCACAGGAGCAACCAACGCGCATATCCATTGATAGCGCCATACACGCTACCCTGGAGCATAACAGGCAGGCCGCTATTGCTAAGCTGGACCAGCAGGCAGCCATTGCCAATTATCGTAAAACCGACGCCGCTTTTTTGCCTGACGTAACCGCAAGCTACTCAGCCTTCACAACTAACGACCCGTTGTCATCTTTCGGTTTTAAGCTGGAGCAACAGGTAATCACAGCTAACGACTTTAACCCGGCGCTGCTCAATCATCCAGATCGTACCAGCAATTACAACGCCAACATAACCGTAAAACAACCCCTGGTTAATGCGGATATGTGGTATGCAAGGAAGGGTGCGAAATTACAGGCCGACATGTATGCATACGACGCTGAGCGCACCCGGCAGTACCTGGTTTTCCAGGTGCAGCAGACCTGCATGCAGTTGCAATTGGCCAACGATGTAACCCGTGTTCTCGAGCAAGCCCTCGGTACGGCGAAGGATGCCTACCGTTTTACCAGCGACAGGTATAACCAGGGCCTGCTTCAAAAGTCAGATGTGCTGAATGCGCATGTGCAGGTAAACAGTATGGAAAGCGATCTCGCTAAAGCAAAAAGCGGCATAGCCAACGCATCAGATAACCTTGGCCTTCTGATGGGCCGGCCGGCGGGTACGATTTACCAGCTTACTGACAGCCTCGTTGTCGTTCGGGCGAAGAGTTCGGAAACAACTGTGCCTTTGCAACGCGCCGACCTGGCCGCTATGCAAAAGGCAATCGATGCTTCGGAAATGATGCTCACGTCGGTGAGGATGGGGTATTTACCAAAATTGAACGCATTCGGCAATTTTCAATATAACGACAGCCGGCTGGCTGCTTTTGGCGCCAACAGCTATTTCGCCGGTATCCAGCTGTCATGGAATATTTTCAATAGCAACCGCACTCGCCGTCAGGTGGAAATGCAAACGATAGAAAAAAATAAACTGGCCGAACAATTTACGCAGCAAAAAGATCAGGCCCAGGTAGAATTAAGTAAAGCCCTACGCGATCTGTCGGATGCGAATATTGCTTTAAAAGAACAGCAATTAGCAGTAGAACAATCACAAGAGGCGCTGCGCATTTTGCAGAACAGGTATGCACAGGGATTGGCAAATACAACTGACGTGCTTACTGCTCAAACCCAACTCGCACAACGTGAATTAGCATTTGCCCAGGCAAAGTTCAGCGCACAGATAGCCATCGCTTATATCAACCTGCTTACTACTACGACTAATCCTTAATAAATACAGAAACAATGAAAAAAATTCATGCTCATATCGTACCCGCAGTGGCCATCGTGCTGGCAACAACCTCTATCTTCGGTTGTTCATCCCATCCATCGGGCCAACCGGTTCGATCTGACAGTACATTAACGGTCACTTTATCGAAAGCAACTACGTCCAACGCCGGCGAAATTAATTTAAGCGGCCAATTGGTATCGGCTCAAACGGCTTCCATCAGTACCCGGGTGATGGGTTATATCACCGCTATCCGCGTTAAAGTGGGCGACAAAGTCGAACGAGGTCAGCCACTGGCAAATATTGCCAGCCAGGATATCGCCGCAAAACGCGCGCAGGCCGACGCAGCCCTAACCCAGGCAGTAGCGGCGTTGGAAAGTGCAAAAAAGGATTACGAACGGTACAAGATTTTATTCAGCCAGCAAAGCGCATCGCAAAAGGAACTCGACAACATGACACTGCAATACCGCTCGGCCCAGGCACAGGTAGCAGCAGCAAAAGAAATGCGCAAAGAAGCCGATGCCAATATGGCTTACGCCAATCTTAACGCGCCGTTTTCGGGTATTATCACTCAGAAAATGGCCGATGCGGGCAGCATGGCGAGCCCGGGAATGCCGATCCTGATGCTTGAGCGCACAGGCAGCTACCAGGTAAATGCTTACGCAACCGAAAGCCAGATCAGTATGCTTCGAACCGGTATGGCATTGACGGTTGCGATCGGGTCGGCCAACAAAACCCTGAACGCCGCCATTAGCGAGATCAGCCGGTCGGCCGAAAATACGGGGGGCCAATACCTGATCAAAGCTAACATTCCGGATAATGAAGCGGCTGGTTTATTCCCCGGTTCTTACGTAAATGTTAGCATACCCGTTAAAACCAAAAGCAATTCAGCGGGCGGACAAGTATTGGTGCCCATATCGGCTATTGTTCACCAGGATGAATTAAACGGTATCTACACGGTAAGTAACGATAATAGGGCGATGCTGAGATGGCTTCGGCTTGGAAAAATACAGGGCGATAAAGTTGAGGTGCTTTCTGGCCTGTCGTCAAATGATGCTTTTATTTCCAGCGCCGATGGACGGTTGTATAACGGCGCGCCTGTTAAAGTAAAATAAGGTTGCACGCAAAATATCAATGATCATGGAAAAAGGATTTGCAGGCAACATTGCCAAAGCATTTATCACGTCTAAATTGACCCTACTGCTGATGATCGCCTTTTTATTGATAGGCGCGTACAGCACATTCCTGATGCCGCGCGAAGAGGAACCGCAGATCGAAGTGCCTATGGCCGATATCATGATCGGTTACCCCGGCGCCCAGCCTAAGGAAGTTGAAGCGCGCGTAACGGCTCCGCTCGAAAAAATTGTTTCCAATGTAAAAGGGGTCGAATATGTGTATTCGACTACCATGCAGGGCCAGGCCATGCTTATCGTACAGTTTTACGTTGGCGAGGATGTAGAACGCTCACTGGTAAAATTGTACTCCGAGCTGATGAAGAACATGGACAAGCTGCCGCAAGGGGTTACTTTGCCACTGATAAAGACCCGGGCCATTGATGATGTGCCGATGCTTGGCTTAACGCTATGGAGTAAAAAATACGACGATTATCAGTTAAAGCAGGTTGGACAGGTATTAACGAGCGAGATCAAGCAAATACCTGATGTGGCGGATGTGAAGATCATCGGCGGGCGCAGCCGGCAGGTGAAAGTGGTCCTGGATAAAAATAAGATGGCCGGCAGCCGCGTCGATTTTTTAGGCATTACCAAACAACTGCAGGCAGCCAATACGCAATTACCTGCCGGAACCCTGCTTCGGCAGGATAGTGCTATAAGCATACAAACGGGCAACTTTTTGCGTACCGCCGATGACGTGGCTAACCTGATCGTTGGCTTTAACGGCCAGCAGCCGGTGTACCTGAAACAGGTTGCAAAGGTTTCCGACGGCCCCGAAGTTGCCAGCCAATACGTTTACTACGGGCGCGGCGCGGCAGATACTTCAAAAATTGCTGCCTCGGGAATTGACTACCCCGCAGTTACCTTATCCATCGCTAAAAAGAAAGGCGCAGATGCGATGAAGCTATCGGAAAGCATCCTGGGCAAGGTCGAACACCTGAAACAAACCCTCATCCCGGATGATGTTCAGATTACAACAACCCGTAATTATGGCGAAACAGCTTCCGCCAAGGTAAGCGAGTTGCTGTTCCACCTGTTCATCGCCATTGTGGTGGTCACACTGTTCGTTATGCTGGCAATGGGCTGGCGCGGGGGCCTGGTGGTATTTCTGTCCGTGCCGGTAACCTTTGCGCTAACATTGTTCGCCTATTATTTCCTTCATTACACGCTTAACCGCATCACGCTCTTCGCGCTGGTGTTTATTACCGGTATCGTGGTGGACGACTCGATCATTATTGCCGAAAATATGCACCGCCATTTTAAGATGAAGCGGTTACCCTTTCTCCAGGCGGCGTTGTACGCTATCAACGAGGTTGGAAATCCGACGATATTAGCCACGTTCACTGTGATTGCAGCCGTCCTTCCGATGGCTTTTGTATCCGGCCTGATGGGGCCATATATGAGCCCGATGCCTATCGGCGCTTCCATCGCCATGATGCTGTCGCTGATAGTCGCCTTAACCCTCACCCCTTACCTCGGATATATTTTTCTACGGGAAAAAGAGAAGCCTGGTAAGGAGAAACCGGCAGTAAAACTGGAACAGACGGGAATTTATAAGATCTATTACCGCTTTATCCATCCCATGCTGGAAACGCGGTGGAAACGCTGGGCCTTTATTATAGGCACTATAGTAGTTCTTTTTGGCTCGATGGCCATGTTTTATACAAAAGCCGTAGCCGTGAAAATGCTGCCTTTTGATAATAAGAACGGGTTCCAGGTGGTAATCGATATGCCTGAAGGTACGCCGCTTGAACAAACAGCAGTGGTAGCACGGAAAATCGGCGCTTACATATCGCATCAGCCTTTGGTAAAAAACTACCAGGAATATATCGGCACTGCCGCACCGATTAGCTTCAACGGACTGGTTAGGCATTATGATATGCGCAGGGGCGATAATGTGGCGGATGTGCAGGTTAATTTGGTCGACAAGGACCAGCGCAGTGAGCAAAGCCATGCCATTGTAAAAGGCATGCGCGCAGCGGCACAGGCTATCGGCAGGAAATATAACGCCAATGTGAAAATGGTTGAAGTTCCGCCCGGTCCCCCTGTGCTGTCAACCATGGTTGCAGAAATTTATGGGCCCGATTACGACCAGCAGATCGCTGTCGCCAGGCAGGTGAAGCAATTGATGGAGAAAACACCGGATGTGGTAGATATAGACTGGCGGGTAGAGCACGATCAGCCCGAATATCGGTTTGTGGTAGATAAAGACAAAGCCATGCGCCTGGGCATAGCGCCTGCACAGGTGGCAATGACCATGAATGCGGCATTAAGCGGCCAAAATGCAGGTGTCCTTCATACAGATCATTCATTCGACCCGGTAAATATCACGCTGCAACTGGCGGATGACAGCAAAACCAATATTAATGATCTTGAAGGGCTTAAAATAATTAACCAGCAAGGTACGCCAGTGCCGGTAGGCAGCGTGGTGACCAAAGTAAAAGACATTAAAGAGAAAAGCATTTACCGGAAGAACCAGCGCCGTGTAGTTTATGTAACGGCTGATATGGCCGGTAAACTCGAGAGTCCGTCATATGCCATGAGTAAAATCTCTGACCGGCTCAATACCATAAAATTGCCCAAAGGCTATACGCTAACTGAAAATTACACCAAACAACCCGACCTGCAGGATAACTTTACTTTAAAATGGGATGGCGAGTGGCAGATCACATTTGAAGTATTCCGTGACCTTGGAATAGCTTTTCTGGTGGTCATTATCATTATCTATATGCTTATAGTGGGATGGTTCCAGAATTTCATGGTGCCACTCATCATGCTGGCCGCCATACCGCTTTCACTTATCGGGATTATTATCGGACACTGGCTAATGGGTGCATTTTTTACCGCTACTTCCATGATCGGCTTTATCGCCCTCGCAGGAGTGATGGTGCGTAACTCGGTGTTGCTTATTGATTTTATAAACATCAGGCTTAAGGAAGGTATACCGCTAAAGGAAGCCATTATTGAAGCCGGGGCTGTGCGCACTACACCAATATTGCTCACTGCAGGCGCGGTTGCCTTAGGCGCAGTTATTATTCTGTTCGATCCCATTTTCCAGGGCCTGGCTATCTCGCTGATGGGCGGTACAATAACTTCTACCTTCCTGACGCTGCTGGTGGTGCCCTTACTTTATTTTAAAATGATGAGGAAGAAACAAGTTGAACCTAATAGTTAAGAAAATGAAAATGCTGATCGTTTTAGGATTACGTGAAGATGATACCCGGATTACCAATTTATTTAATGAAGCAGGCATCTCGATGTATAGCAGGTTTGAAACATCGGGCTCAGTTGCGGGAGTTGATACCGAGCTTGCGGACGAATGGTTTGCCGCATCCGGCGGCAAGGCCGCGTCAATTGCTTATTTCAGTTTCGCCGACGACACGTCGGCGACGGCTGCTCTAAAACTAGTAAAGGAGGCTAATGCCGAACACAAAACTTTGAACAGGCTTCATGGCTTCACACTTCCTGTTGAAGACTGTTTTTAATAACTTAAAATATGTAAAATGAGAGAACGGATTATAAGAGCTGTGGCAGGTAGCCTGGTATTGCTCAGTTTAACACTTGGCTGGTTTGTAAGCCCTTATTGGCTGCTTCTAACTGTTTTTGTAGGTTTAAATTTACTGCAGTCATCCATAACACGTTTCTGCCCATTGGAAAAAATATTGGAACGGATAGGCGTTAAGGGGAATAAAAGCTGCTCAACAAATTAGGCAAGCTGCTCGATATGCGAACGGTGGATTTTTATTGAGCCACGCTGCTCCAGTTTTTTAAGAAGACGGGTTATCACCTCTCGCGATGTATTCAGGTCATCAGCTATCTGCTGGTGGGTGAGTTTTAATTCGTGAGTATCCAATTCCTTGAATTGCCGCTTGAGGTAAGTCTCCAGCCGCTCGTCCATATTCTTGAATACCACATTGTCCATCAGGACCAGCAATTCCTCAAAGCGGTAACGATAAGTTTCAACCACGAAGCGATACCAGCTTTTAAAATTTTTCATCAGGTCCTCCATGTACTGTACCGGTATCATGATCACCGTCGAGTCCTCTACGGCTTTAGCCAGTATCTCGCTTTCCTTTGCGGTGGCGGCACACATCATGGAGAGGGCGCAGGCGTTGCCAGGTTCAAGGTAGTACATAAAGAATTCTCCCCCCTGCTCGCCTTCGCGGTAAATCTTTATGCGACCATTAGCGATCAGCACGGTATGCTTCAAATATTGACCGCTGCGCATCAGGTCGGCACCTGCCGGTATATGCTTCAATACGCCTACCGAGGCGATGAATTGCTTTAACGGTTGATCGAGTTCGGGGAAATGCTGGTCGAGAAAGGCTGCTATATTATTCATTATTATTGTATAATGACGCTAATTTAAGCAATGGGTGATAAAAGTCACCAAAACTGCGCAAAGGGCGGTATATCTTTGTGTCTTTAAATACCATTAAAAATGGAAAAACCTAAAAAACATACGGAATTGAGCCTGATGCCAGCGCTGATCACTTGCAAATGCCCTCGCTGCCGTGTGGGGAAAGTATATAAAAACGGACCTTACAGCTTAACTAATCGCAAAATTTCGATTAAATGCGAGCACTGCGGGCTTACTTATGACAAGGAACCTGGCTATTTCTATGCGGCAATGTATGTGGGTTATGCTTTCATTGTCGCCGAATTGGTAACGGCAGCAGTCGGCACTTATATTTTGACCGGCAGCGATAATCCCCGGTTGTATCTAGGTATCATGCTGCCGTTTGTGCTGGTTTTGTCACCCTTCAATTACCGCTATTCAAGGATGCTTCTATTGTATTTTCTGACGCCTGGCTTGCGATACCATCCGGAAATGAGTTGACAGATTGGAAGTCGTATCGAAATAAAGTTTTAGATCGAATTTTAAATTTAGCCCTTAGACCTGGCGATGGCGCCGAATTAATTAATTGTAATTCCCTAATATTTATAAATGAGATTCTGGTTTGGCCGCTGGTTGCGAAAGATAATTTTCAAGCCCTAATCTTACTAAACTCGAACCGTTTTGTGAGCGCATCACAGATTCTAACAAAAATTTATATCTAAAGATTCCTTAAATTTTAAAAGACCATTTTTTAATTCAGCAAAGTAATTTAAATCTTTTCAACTAATTATCGGCAGCTCGTACAAGCTATACAAATGCTGATAGGCAAATAAATAAAAAACTATCAGGATTTTTTGCCTTGTAATTTTCGCGCTAACTTCCCAATAGTCAGTCCCTGTACCAAAATCGAAAATACAACTATTATATAGGTAATGAGCACGAATTCATCACGATACATTACACGACTTAAGGACAGCGCCAGTGCAACAGATAACCCGCCTCTTAAACCACCCCAGGTAAGAATAGGTACTACGTGCTTTTCAAGATTAAGCTTGTAACGTAAAAGCGAAATTGGAAAAAATACCGACACCCATCTTGCCAGCAGAACTATACCGATAGCGATTCCACCAATAAAAAACATGGCTATATTGATCTTGATGATCAACATCTCAAAACCAATCATTAAAAATAATACGGCATTTAAAATCTCATCTATCAATTCCCAGAACTTACCCAAATAGTTTCTGCTCAAATCAGAAACAGCACCGTCTTTAACTTTGGCACCCATAATAATGCCGGCAACGACCATCGCTAACGGCCCGGAAACGTGTAAGTGACTGGCAACATAATAGCCCCCCATAACAATAGCTAAAGTTATCATTACCTCAACTTTATAGTCGTCAATTGACCGTAAGGCATAAAAGCCGGCGTATCCCAATAATCCGCCGAAAGCCAAGCCGCCGACGGCTTCCTGCGCGAACAATTTTCCGATAGCCATAACCGAAATATCAGCATTTCCTGGCTGTGCTGCTTCCGCAATAGTTATAAAAATTACTACCGCCACTCCATCGTTGAATAATGATTCACCGGATATTTTTATTTCCAGAGAAGATGGGATATTGGCTTGCTTCAAAATAGCCAAAACCGCGATTGGATCGGTGGGTGAAATTAGCGAGCCAAACAAAAGACAATAAATAAATGGTATAGAATGATGGAAAAGTATAAAAAGATACCAGACTAATACACCAACCAGAAAAGTGGAAATCAGTATTCCTAAGGTAGAAAGGATTAAAATAGGCCAGCGTTCCTTTTTTAGTTTTACGGGATCGATATGAATAGCTCCAGCGAACAATAAAAAACTGAGCATGAAATTCATCAGTACTTCCTGAAAATCTATTGAATTGGCGAATTGAAATGCTTTTTCTGAAAATATCGGATACATGCTTCCGAGAACCGCTAACAAAACAGAAGAAACGAGTGATAGCACCATGATTCCGATGGTAGGTGGCCATTTAATGAATCGATGGTTGACATAAGCAAAGAACGTTGCAAGTACGATGGTAATAGTTAATATATCCCTGATATTCATTTCTCTTTACTTTGCTGGGTTTTAAAAGTCGGTGCAATGTATCCATCAGGTAAATAGTCATTGGGTATAGTTGTTGCATTTCCATCCCTAAGTGCCTTATAGTGCGGTGACATAATCTCGACGCCTGCTTTGTTGAAATGATCCTGGATATTAGCGTGAAGTGCTGAATAAATTGATGCCTGTTTATTGGGTTCTTTTGTGAACGCATTGATCCGGTAGCTTACGTAATAATCATCTAAACTGGTTTGAAAAACATAAGGTGTCGGATCTTTTTCAACCATGGGCGTTGCTAAGGCAGCATCGATCAGCAACTGATGCACCTGTCTCCATGGAGCGTCATACCCGATGGTTACAGTCGTATGAAGGATCAATCCTTTTTCGGTGGCATCACTACTGTAATTGACTGTATGGTTGCTTATTACGGTTGAATTGGGTATGGAGATAATCTCGTTCTGAATAGTACGGACGCGGGTGACTAATAATGTTTTTTCAATTATATCCCCGGTAACTTCTCCAATTTTCACGCGGTCGCCTAATTTGAAGGCCCGGGTGTAGGTCATGACAACGCCGGAAACAATATTACCCAACGCCCCTGCCGACCCGAATGTGAATAATACTCCAACAAAAACGGAAACCCCTTTAAAAACAGCTGAATCTGATCCTGGCAGGTAAGGAAAAATAACGATCAATAAAAAAGCCAGTACCAGTACCCGGATGATCTGATAGGTTGGGTTCGCCCAATCGGGATAGAAGCCGGGAATTTTCAATTCCTCCTTTTCTATTTCATCCTTAATGTAAGCGATAAAACGAAGTACATATCTAAAAATAATGACCAATACCATTATGGTAACGAGGTTTGGAATATAATTCCAGACGGAAATACCTATGCGCTTAAGCGGTGTGGTTACATAACTGATCAGCAAATCCGAAAGATCGTGGGTAAAAGGGAATATCCCGAAAAGGACTGGTAAAGTAAGATAAACGATCAGGATAAAAAGAAACCATTTAATAATCCTGAATATAAAATTGAGCAGGTAAATCTGACGCTCAGCATTTAGTATTTCATAATTTTTGACCCTTATGCCTTTTGTAAACCAGTGACCCTTGTTCCTGATGTTTTTCAACAGCCACTTTAATGATCTGTTTACTACATAGATGAGCAGAATGGCCACAACAATAACAAGCAATGCGAGTAATGATTCTTTCAGTATTGTTTGCCATCGGGTTTCGTTCCTGTGGCGGAGCATTGCGGTTTCAATGCTTGACTTGCAACGCGCTGCAAGCGACTGCCTGGTAGTATTCTGCCATAACGCATCGGGTTCGGAAACTGACAACAGCAATTTATCCCTGAATACGATATCAGTAGTAATCTCATTGCTTACCAGCTTTAGCGAATCCGCACTAAAGGACAAATCGGTGCTCAGTTTTTCAATACGTCCGGTAATAGCCTCTGCCCGTTCTTGAGCGGTAAAGCTACCCTGGCGGGCATAAATTGAAAACAACGTATCTCTAAATGGCACGACAGGGAATCCTTTCACGAACTTTCGCAGAGAGTCGATACGATGTTTTTGCGTGGCTAAACGTAATGAATCTTTTTCCTTCACCTTATTTAGCTCTTTAAGCAAATCCAATCGTTTGATATTATCTGCTGTGCTAAGCTGCGCTACCTGTCGTTCGAGTTGTGCTTTTTTAGCCGAATCAGCCAACCTTTCCGCCGAGAGCCGCTGTATCCTGGCCAGTTGACTGTCTAAAGCGGCGTTGTGCAACGAATCATTTTTGTGCTGCGTATTACCCTGTTGGGCAAAGGCTTTGCTTCCGGTTACGAGAATTATTGCGGCAAATAAGCAGATAATTGGCTTCATTGGCGGAAATTATATCCTAAGATATCATTAAATGGCGGTATAGGCAACGAACCTTTGACAAATCACTCTTCCCAAACGATCCGGCTTCAGAGTTTGTTGAATTGAATTTAAGGCCAATACATGCAAGTTATGAGTAACTAGCGGCGACATAGAAAATTAGTATATCTGTTCGCTTATTCATATTTATATGTTTTTGGATCATTTTACATAGCTTCTTTGATGCCTTTCCTGACGAGCCACCAGTTAATGGGAAAGGCGGTTATTAAACCAAACAACATACCGACCTGCATCATTATCCAGAAAACCAGTGAGCCGGTCTGAAGAGCCGGTTCAAAGATCAGAAAGTTGCAGACCGCCATCCATCCGTACATGCCAATTTGCCAAAAGATCAACGATAATGTATCTGCTTTTAATGCCGCAATCATTGTGTCTTTCACTGACAATTTTCCCATGGGTTTTATCGCATAATATTGAAAAATTATACCGGTAATAAATGCCAAAATGAATTCAACTGACCACTCGCCATATAATTTACTGCCGAATAACGTCATGGGAAAAGCGATTAATAAGTTGACAGCAATCAGATCACCCAAAGTACATCCACTGCCGCAATGGAGCGTGCCGATCAGGACACTTTGCCAAAGAGGCTTTTTCTTTACTATCATATTTTTTGACGATTTACGACCAATCGTAAAATATAGCAGCAAAGCAATCGGGCCGGCATATAGCGCTGTCAGCGGCCATACCAGGTTCATGATCCACATTTTTTGAGGATAACTGCAGAGGTCGATTACGATTATTATAACACAAACCAGGGCGGCAGCCAAACAAACAATTGATATATTAGCCAAATTTATCATTAGATCGGACTGCTATCTGCAAATATCTCTATTGTTGCACTATAGGGAAAATCATCATTGGGTATCACTGAGGTGACATGAATGTGCCGGTCAAGTTTCAATTTAACAGCATGCTCATAAAATGCCTCAATCGCGTCCTGGTCGTTGTTCTGATCTAACAGCGATTGCTCCCTGATAGTTACAGGCAACAGTTTTATATCAAAACAATGGCCTGAAATAGGATATATCTGATATTCCATAAATTTTTTATTAAAGTTTAATGATGCATTTGTTATTTCAACAATCTACCGGCAATAATTTGAAGCAAAAAATTCATTTTCATGTTTTCTAAGGTGCTCTTCAACTGCACAGTCGAAAACAAAGCGGAGTTCTTCATATACTTCAAACGGTGTCGGCAAGTAAGTCCTGCTCCACTTAGCTAAGTAGATTTTCAAACATTTGCCATCACCATAGTAATGCAATTGATCATTTTGAGGTCCGTCTGTTGTCACACATTCTTCCAGGGACAAGTGCAGATAGCTGATACCGGGAAATCTATCCTGGTATTGCTGCATGAACTGAAGAATTCCTCCGCTATACGGTTCTTCAGCAAGAAAGCCTGTTGTATGATATGTTGTTTTCATTGTATTCGTTTAAAAGAAATGGTTCGTCCTATAAATTTGAAATGCCAGTAACCTCTTACCCTAAGCAAACCTTTCTTGCCAATATAAGCTGCCGCGTTCCATTCACGGCCATGCCGTGAGTCATACACCATTCCATGTTCCCATGTATCTGTTTCGGGATCATAGGTAAGGTTTCTCAGAATGCTCATGCCTAATATTTTGCGGCTTCTTAAAGCCGGGTTTGGATTATGTACATCAGTCCAATAGTCCAATGGCTTTCCTTCTGTATCGCTATACCACAGGATCTTTGCCTGAAATTCAGTGCCCTGCACAAATATGCGGATGATCAGCCTATTATCTGTTGATTCCCATTTTCCGCAGATCCTTCGCGAGGCTTCAGTAACCTGTCCCTTTACATTTAAGCAGGTTAAAAGCAAAAACAATAAACAGAACGAACCATGTTTTATAGGCATCTTCAATTATTTTTTCCGGTTTGCTCAGGGCTTTTCCCGATCAGCGACATGAACTGATCTAATTTGGGCGTAATAATAATTTGTGTGCGCCTGTTTTGTGACTTGCCGAAATCGGAGTTATTGTCTGCTACAGGGTTATATTCACCTCTACCCCCTGCAGTTAAACGTTTTGGATTGACACCAAAGGAATTTTGCAAAGCTTGTACTACAGAGGATGCACGTAAACAGCTCAAATCCCAATTGTTCCTGATATTGGTTTGGGAGATAGGCACATTATCCGTATTACCTTCTACCAACACATCGTAGTTCGAATAATCATTAATGATCTTTGCCACTTTACTTAATATGGTATCTGCCTTATTTGAAATCTGATAACTGGCCGATTTGTAAAGCATATTATCCGCCAGCGAAATATAAACTACACCTTTCAGCACTTTGATATCGACATCTTTCATCTCGTCGGGGCTTAAGGATCTTGTGAGATTAGTTGTCAGTACCTGGTTCAGGGAATCGCTTTTATTCTTAAGTTCAACCAAATGCTGTATATATTTATCAGAAGCGCTGATCTGATCAGCCAGTTTTGCGATATTTACGTTACCCTGGTTGTTACCCGCAAGACATTTATCCAGAGCGTTCTGCAAGGCCAATGCATTTGCTTTTGCAGCTGATATCTGCTCCTCCAAACTTTGAACACGGCTTCTGGAACCTGCAAGCTCTTGCTGCGTCACTTGCCAGCTTTGTTTCAAATTGCGATTTGTATCGATAGAGCTATTATATTTTGTTTGTAGCTCTGCGTATTTCTTTTTGCTCACACAACTCTGTGTGATTAATGCTGACAGTACGATAACTGCCAACCCAATTTTAATTTTCATGATTTTTATTTTTTTATAGACGGAAATATAGAGTGGCTTTAAAGCATGGCATGTTATCAAAACTGCACACCTTAATAGCACAACTCGTTTTATCAGTAAAATGAATTTCCCTTTAAAGGGCGGGTGGTCTCATAATCTCAAAGCAGCCTGGAGAATATATCTTGGGGGAGTGGAAAGCAAGAATTTAAAGGTATCCCTGCTTTTATGTCGTGGAATATAAATGAGGAGTGGCCCGAAAAGAGCCAGGATCAATAGCCCTGAAAATTTTATTTTAGGGATGGACTGAATTTTATTGGCATCGATTATGCCTTTTTCTACCCTGACCATGTAGTTTTCATCAGGGTGTGTTTTAAAGGACTTTAATGTCAAGAAGGACGTTCCTGAAGAAAAAGAGGGTAAATATTGAGCCTGCCAGTAAATCGGACTTACCCTGATCAGCAAGACGGTTGAAAGGAAAACAATTGCAATTAGCTTATTTAATTTGGCCATTGTTTGATAAAACGCTGATATTGAGCTTATATTTTCTCAATGTCAACTTAGGTATTAACAGTTTTAGTTCGCTGCGGTTTTATTGGTAGCAAACTTATCTAAGGTATATTTTAGATTGATGCCTTTATTGTCATGACAAGGGGTTAATTAATTAATCAAGAAGTCATACGCCATAATTATGCCCCTTCTTCTCTTAAAATCCTTCCAATATGAAATTGAACAAATGCGTCCATGGAATCGACTCTTTTATCATTGTTATTAAAGTTAAGCGGCTTTATCAGATATCCCAGGATCCCTAAATTCCCTAGCTCGTTTCTATCTCTTTGCTCACCAGACGTTGTCATTACAAAGACCTTAATATGTTTTAAGCTATCGTCGTTTCTCATGGCCTTTAAAAATTCTATGCCGTTCATTTTTGGCATGTTAATATCCAATAAGATGATGGCAGGCAAAGGGTTCATTGCAGGATGCCGATCGGTCCCTTGTAGTAACGTTAGCGCTTCAATTCCATTGTATGCAGTTACTAACTCGTAGCCGATATCTAATTTTGTGAGAGAACGTTGTACGCTTATCACATCTAACTCATCGTCTTCAATCAACAGAATACGTTTTGTTTCCATATTTTATTCCTTTGGCCATGTAAATATAAAACTTGCTCCACTACCGGCGGTAGAAATCACCTTAACCATGCAATGTCTATCCTCAACAATTTTTCGTACGATTGCCAAGCCAATACCTGTACTTTCTCTATCATTTTTTTCACGCAATGTTTGAAATAGCTCAAATATTTTGTCATGATATTCTTTGTCAATGCCGGGACCGTTATCACTGACCGAAAACTCAAAATGTTGCTCTGTTTCGCTACATGAAACAACTATTTTTGCATCTTTCTCCGGCACATACTTTGCCGCATTGCTGATCAGATTTGAAAAAACTTGCTCTAATAATAGCTTTTGCGTTTTTAGTTTAGGCAAATTTTTAACAATAAGTCTGCATCCCAAAGGGACATTCACCTCCGCTATCTCATAAATCAGTTTTTCAACATCAACCTCCTCAGTCGTTGACCTGTCGCTGCCAATCCGGGCATATCTTAATAAACCATCGATTAGGTTTTCCATCCTTCTGAGCCGTTCAGGAATGATATCAAGATGTTTCTGAAGGTTTGGCGAAATCTCAGCATTCAAGTCTTCATTGATCCAGCGAACTACATTGTTAATGCCTCTGATGGGTGCTTTTAAGTCATGTGAGACAACATAAGCAAATTGATTAAGTTCATCGTTTTTCTTTTCGAGCTGATGAATATTAAATTTTAATCTTTCAGACATTGTATTCAGAGATACAGATAAACTACTCAGTTCATCATTTCGATTGTCTACCACACTTGTAAATTGCCCCTGCGAAATGTTCTCAGCCAGTTTCACCATTAAGCCAATACGGTTTGATATTCTTTTGACCAAATAGAATGCAATCATTGATCCGATTATGATGAGAAGAATACTAAAAACAAGAGAAAACCTCTCAGTTCTTCGAATAGATCCCGTTAAAGTTTCGCGCAATTTCTCTCTGACATTATACTCATGCTGATTAAAAGACGCGAAAATATCAGCAATCTGATCATTGTAGCTTTTACCTGCTTGTTTCCTGAATTGATTATTAAATAGGCTTTGATATTGAATTTCTGCCGCGGGAGTCAATGCTTTTCTTTTCGCCTGGATCAATAAATTGGCATAGTTGACCCAACGATTATGTAAAGCAATGATCGAGTCTAATTTGACATGCTGAGACGACGACTGGCCTATTAATTTTTTTTCCTGATCTATAACTATAGGAATCGTTTTTAATCCATTATTATAAGGTAAGAGAAATTGTTCATCATTGGTCAGCAAAAAGCCACGGAAGGCATTTTGCATATCCACAATATCCTTATTTAGTGTAGCTGAGTTCCTTATGATAGCTTCAGATTTATTTAATATCTCAAGGTTGGCCTTTACCTCTAGTGTCAAGGAGTAATTTATATACGAATCCACCAGATCGATCCCTATCGCAATAATAAAACCCAATAAAATTTGTGTCGATAATTTCATTTTTTTAAATTAAATTTTATTGAAACAAACTATTTCTGCTCTTAAGGCAATTTAGGTAATAGGGTTTGGATAGTTGAATGACGCCTAATATAAGTGATTTATAATTATCTTAAGTCGTGCGAAGCAAGCCATGTTTTGACCGGGTCAAAACGTTTGGCTTGCCGGGACACCCGGGCCCGAAATGCTTCACTTCATTCAGCATTTTTTTTTGATGATTTGGAGTAACAAATCTTAAGGATTTGAGTTAAATAGTAGTCGGTGAAAAGCCGATACTAAATGCGGGATACTCCGTAGCCCTTCGGGGTCAATAAGCTGTCGAAGTCTCGGCAGCAATTTTCCATATTAAATTTCCTGTTGAATTAATGGCGCGGCCTAAGGTTCCAGAAGCCGAACGCCGTTCGGCGAAATTTACGATGATGCTAACTCCCGGCGAACTTGCAAAACTTGTTCAGCTTGGAGAAGTATGCAATAAACCGCCGGGGACTTTAGCCAGGGAAAAGATTTTTAAAGGAAAGTTTCCCGCAGCCCGCATACCAAAAATCGACATCCACTCCTATACCGAACTTCAAAAGATCGGCAATAACTTAAATCAATTGACGCGGTTGGCCAATAGCGGGAAATTGCCGCGAGAATTACTTGGACTTTTATTGAAGTTGCAACAGCGGCTTGACCTGACCATTAATAAAATCATTTATGATAGCCAGTCAAGTAATCGGTAAAAGTTTTATGGGGGCCTTAAACTACAATCTGAAGAAGCTATTTCTACCGGACGGAAATCGGAGGGCCGAATTATTATCTACCAATTTTGCGAGTACAGATGTAAAGGGGATTGCGAGGGAGGTTAAAATGATTAAAAGTCTGAGGCCGAATTTAAGCCGGTACGTGTATCATACCAGTCTAAATTTCCCCAAGGAAGAGCAGTCGCAGCTATCGAAAGCCAAATTATTAGCCATCTCACGGGATTACCTGGAGGCAATGGGATTCTCAAATAATCAATATTTGATATTTCTGCATCATGACGCAGATCATCCCCACCTTCATCTATTGGTAAACCGGATTTGTTTCGACGGCAGTATCGTAACTGACAGCAATAACTTCAAAAGGAGTGAGGCTATAGTACGGGTATTAGAAAATCGGTATGGACTTACGCAGGTAAAGCAAGGTAAGTATATAGCAAAGTATCGGAATAACAATGTACCAACGAAACACCGTAACTCTATAACAATAGCACGGAGTAACAATGTATCTCGGCGTGCACCATCGAAAAACGAAATTGAAATGTCTATAAGAACCGGCAAGGGTTCAAATAAGATGGTATTGCAAGAAACGCTGAAGCGGATTTTACAGAATCACGGACAAACCTTACTTGATTTTATTAGACGGTGCGAAGCGGAAGGCATTAATCTCTTATTCAACCAGGCATCGACCGGGCGAATAAGTGGCATCACTTACTTCTACAATGGTTTTAAATCGAAGGGACAAGCTTTAGGAGAACGCTTCAAGTGGGCAGAAATAATCAAATCAATAAATTATGAGCAAAATAGAGACAGCAAGACAATTAGCCAAACAAACGGCTGGACACTCGCAAAGTACGGAGAGTTCGATCCCGCAAGACAAAACTCGAACACCGGAATCCGAAGCAGATATCATGAACTTTATACAAGCCGTACAGAAAATTTTGAATTTGACGGATGGGAACAGGGCTTTATTGATGAAACAGGAAGAACGGATGAACCAGATCGAGCGCAAACGCACGAAGGAATTGCAGTTAATGATCATATTTCTGTTGGTTCCGATGATTATCATAGCGATAGGTTTGGTGGCTTTATTGACATTCAGATAAGCGACGATATTGACGATGAAGCCGTATTGGGCAAAAATAGGAGAAGGCACGGAAGAGGCCGATAAGAATAGATTGCCCACTATTAGCGTTTAAATGAGTATATTTGATTATTATTACTAAGTAGCCTTATGGAAGTAATATTAGACAGCGAAAAAAAGCCTCGCGGCGTTTTCCTTCCCCTGGAAGAATGGGAAGCGTTGAAATATGGCATTAACAAAGCTAGCAACCTGTATAAGTTGATGGATGAGTTAAGCCATCCTGATATTTTCGAAATGACTGCGGAACAGTTCTCGCAATATATGCAGCCCGCATCCGCTGAAGTTGTAAAAAAGGCCCTCGATAACGGACTCTACGTATCATATCCTGCGGGTGCTGAACTGCCGGATAACTTTATCCACGAATACAAAAACGGAAAGAAAGTATTAGTGGAAGTTGACCCCAATAATGGGAAGGAACGCTTCCTGAGAAATCTTTAAAAACATGCCCCAGTATTTAGTTGTGGCCGGCCCAAATGGTGCTGGCAAGAGTACGTTTTCTCAACATTTTTCCAGACCGGGTGCATTGATTTTCGATCCGGATGAGCAGAAGTATAAAATCGAAAAACAATACCCTGATATTTCGCAGGAGGCACTGGAATCAGAGATCACACGTAAATACAATACATTCGAGCTAAAGGCGCTTGGTTCGCAGCTCCATCTCACCGTTGAAACAAATTTGAGAAACGATTTTTTGGCAGACAGGGCGGAGTTTTTTCATGAACATGGTTATGAAACAAGGTTGATCTATATGCTCTTACCTGATTTATCGACTTCAATGGATCGGGTAAATCTTCGTGTAAAGCAGAAAGGACATTTCGTTGACGCAGATAGCATCAAGACAAATTTTGAGAAAGGGCTTGAAAACCTTGTTTCGATTGCTCATCGCTTTGACCAGCTGATGATTTTATCTGGCGCTAACACGAGCTTAGAAAAAACACAACCGCAGTTATTGCTTACTGTCAAAGACCAGAATATAGCACAAAAAGCTATTAATGTACCATTGTGGTGCCTGGATATTGTTCAGAATATTGAGGAATTATTTAGTTCTAATAACCTCACAAGAGGTAGAAGCAGGGATTGAGGCAATTGATTAAACCGCCATTTTCTAATTTCGGTGGGCATTCCCCCGAGAATTATCGGGGCCCGGCTTTCCGCTATATCTTCTTCGAAGGATACGCTTCCAATCCGTAATGCAATAATAAAATTTATAAAAAAGCGTATGTTTGAATACTAATCGGCTCCAACGCCGATTTTGTGATAAGGTTTAGGTTAAAACCTCCAAGCGGCAAGCGCAAGGAGGTTTTGTTTTTAAATGAAAAAGGAGTGCTTTCGCACCCCTTTCAATGATATGTTTTAGATTGAGGGTTTACTTTCCTTGATTTTTTAGAAGCTCAACTTTTTCACGTTCGCTTGCTAATAGTTGCTCGTAGAGTTTCTTATTCTCTTCGAATAGCTCCAGTACTTTATCTAACGGATTAAAGGTGCAGTGAAAATTATTAAATGCACCAGTACTGTTATCATTGAAAGTATTAAAATAGTTAAGCGCTGCTTCGTCGCTAAAATTCTTTATTGCATCGGCTGTTACTCCTAAGACTTTTGCAATTTTAATCAGTGCTTCTTCTTCAACATCCGCGCTTTGCTCGATCTTAGAAACTGCTTGCTGGCTAATGCCTAATTCAGTAGCCAACGTTTCTTGCTTTATACCACGTAGTTCACGAATCTTACTGATTTTTCTTCCGATATGTAAAGTCTCTGCCATGGGTCAAAGGTATTGGTATTTTGTAAATGTAAGAAACAACTTTCGGTTTGTAAAACACAACCGCGCGTGGTTCGGTACGGAGCCGGAGCTGATTTCCTTTGAATTACCGGACAATACCGCCCGGTGTCAAAAGTAACCTTATGAATACCGAACTAAACCAATGGGCTAACTGTCCTATAAATCTTTCGACCGAAGAAATCGAAGACCCGTTCATAGTGATCTATGACTTCTTTTCAGCAGACGACTTGGACGGCCATATTAAGTATTTAGAAAAGTGGCGCAACCGGGTTATAAACCCCGGATATTATGTTGATCTGAAAGGCAGTCCATCCGGTTTGCTATGGCGGCATGAATTGAATCTCAAACTTGTCGAAGGTGTCGCTTTAATATTGGAGTCATCAAATTTTGCATTGTTAATGGACACTCCTGCTATTGACACCAATGAACATAAACAAGAGGTCGCTCTTGTCAAAACAAAGCTTAATGAATCTGAAATCAATAACCCTGTAATGGTACTTATTGCATTTTTCCAGGAACGTACTGTCGGCTGGTATCGTGAGCAATTACAAGAGTGGTTAAGGTATGGCCTTTCAATGAATGCTGCTAAAGAGTTCGTCAACAGCCCGGAGTTGATAATCGTCTATGAGAACTTACAAAAATTGTATTCTGCGGTTTGGGTGTTGCAGATCGCTCAAGAGACGTTACTAGCTAAAAGTGAACAGAAAGAAGAGGTTTCGGCTTCAAATGTTCGTCTATACAATCTTGAAAGAGAAACTTTGCCATTACATCAGCAAACGCTGCCCAATTTGGTTTCTATAATCATCAATAAACTACCTTCAACCTATGCCATTTATTATTTGGGCTGTAAGCCAGGCACACACAATACAGCTTTCCTATTGATTTTGACCGCAGATCACGAGGAAGGCGAGGCATTGAGTTTGGGCACAATGCTTGAAGAAAGTTGCAGGCCCATCGATGCATTTATTCTTGTTCATTATGCGTCGGCAGTTGTCAATGCGATAATAAAAGGTGATCATTTTTTCAATCGAGCTTTAAGCTGCCCGGCTTTATATATTTCGGGCAATATGCTCTTGCCGAATTCGGATGTCATAAAGCCTAATACTGCCATCGACCTAGGTGAAGCAAATTGGGAACGCTGGAGAAAACAAGCTAAAGAGTTCTTATTAGGTGCGGAGTATTATTTGTCTGTCGAAGCCTATTCTGCTGCCTTGTTTTCGTTGCATCAATGCGCTGAAGATATTTTAATTGCAATTGTCCGTTCTGTATTAGGGTACAAGATCAATAGCCATAATCTTTTGCGGTTACTTCGGGTAACACAATTTTTCACCAATGACATAACATCCGTTTTTCAGATAGATGCAGAATCAGGCAAAAGGAATTTTAACATATTAAAAGATGCGTACATCAACGTGAGGTACCGGGATAGTTATTCGCCTGATCGTTCGTCTCTGGATACTTTATATTCGGTTGTCAAAAATTTGCTTACGACTGCCGAACAAATACACCATCAATTTTTATTGCGAAATAGTATTTGATCCGAACTCCATTCAGGTATGTGTCGCAATTATGGCTTTTGCGCACGCTGCGGCAAACGGCTCACTACATTACGCTGTTGTCACACGCTACATTTCATTCGCCGTCAGCCTCGCTGCGCTTAAACCCGTTGTCCGCACAACAGGTTTTTTGCTTTTGATTAACAAAGTGACATCCACAATAGCTTATGGTTTTAAATTATAAGTGTAGGTTTTAGAAAATAGTGGGGTTGGGCATTATAATAGCATAGCACCGCTTTCACAAAATTAGCACCGCAGGAAAACAGTCAAGGGTACATGAACCCCGATGATAGGATCGGGGCCCTTGACAGCTTTCCTGCTTGCTGCTGCCAGTTGTTTAAGCGTTGCAATGCGTTAGTATGTGCTGATTTTTTTACGCTTGCCTGTAATAAATTTAGTGGTGCTGCGTCATAATGGTGCATCGGGCGAAAGCCCGGTCGTATTTACAAAATTACCTGGCTTCGGCTGATGGGTTTCTGTGAATACGGCGACCACTCTCCGGCCAGTTAATTCGCCGGAAACGCCCTACTGAAGTGGTTGCAGGAGATCAGTGATTTTCCGGTCAGAATACACCTTCGAATTATTGTCTATGAAGGCCGGACTATCCGAGAGGAAGAATATAACTCCTCAACAAGCTGTAAAAATTCTTGAGCAAAGAGGCTTGAAAGTATCGGAAAAAGATGCCGAAATAATCTTGGATTTCTTATATTTTTTAGGTAAATTGTCTGTAAATCAATACGTTAAATCAGTCGATAACAATAATAAATCTAAACCATGAAAACAGCAGACCTATACGTTCGGGTAAGTACTGATGAACAGGCAGATAAGGGGTATTCCATCCGAAGCCAGGAAGAAGTACTTCGTAAATATTGCGGACTTCAAAATATAACGGTAAGGAAGGTCATCTATGAAGACTTTTCAGCTAAGACTTTTAACCGCCCGGCGTGGACGGACATGCTTGCCAAACTTAAGAAGGAAAAAGGACGGTCTGTAGACTTGTTGTTATTTGTAAAATGGGATCGTTTCAGCCGTAATGCCGGAGACGCTTACCAAATGATAAATATACTCCGCAAAATAGGCGTGGAACCGCAAGCTGTTGAGCAACCTCTTGATCTTTCTATTCCTGAAAATAAAATGATGCTCGCCTTTTATCTCGCAGCACCGGAGGTTGAGAATGACAGACGTGCATTAAATACGTTCTACGGAATGCGCCGGGCAAGAAAGGAAGGGCGATATTTAACCACAGGCCCTTACGGTTATATTAACCGCACAACTGATGGTGGCAAGAAAACGATTGTTCCCGTTGAGCCAAAAGCTGGTGTGGTTAAATGGGCATTTGAACAAGTTGCAAAAGGTACATTTCAGGTTGATGACATTCGTCGTCAGGTAAACGCTCAGGGATTAAGTTGCAGTAAGAGCAATTTCTATACCCTGCTAAGAAACCCTGTCTATTGTGGTAAGATTGTTGTTCCGGCTTACAGGGATGAACCGCAGCAGTTGGTTAAAGGTGAGCATGAGCCAATTGTATCTGAAAGCTTGTTTTACGAGGTACAGGATATCTTAAACGGAAAGAGGCGTATCCAGATGGTAAAGATGACGACCACTGACAGCTTGCCTCTTAGAGGGCTTTTGATATGTCCTCACTGCGGTAAACAGCTTACAGGCAGCGCTTCAAAAGGGCGTCATAGCTACTATTACTACTACCACTGTATATCTTCATGCGGGGTACGTTTTAAGGCAGAAGTGGCTAATGAAGGTATAGTAAACGAACTCAACAAATTCGTTCCTAAAAAGGAAATAGCAGAGCTATACAAAACGGTAATCAAAGATATTTTCTATCAGCAAACAGGTTCACAAACCGATGGCAGGAAAGAACTCTTAAGCCAAATACAGGCAGAAACCGACCGTTTAGCAAAAGCACGTAAGCTGCTGTTGGACGATGCTATAGACAGCAACGACTACAAACTAATTAAGTCTGAATGCGAAACTAAACTGTTAAGCTTGGAGGCAAAGCTGACGGGTTTTAGTGAAAAAACCTATGATTTAAGTGATTGCATAGATAAGGCAATAACCAATTTAACGAGGCTGCAAGTTGCTTACAGTGAAGGCGATACGACTGCAAAACGCTCTATTATCGGTTCGATATACCCTGAAAAACTCTGTTTTGATGGAATGACTTATCGAACCGCTAAAATCAACGAGGCTGCTCAATTGATTTACCTGATAAACAGTCAGTTAGGTAGCAAAAAAATCGGACAAAACTTGATTTTTCAAGCCTGTCCGATTCGGTAGCGGGAGCAGGACTCGAACCTACGACCTTCGGGTTATGAGCCCGACGAGCTACCAACTGCTCCATCCCGCACTCTATTGGTGGATTCACCGATTACTTTGCGATCACACAGACTAGAATCAGT
>Ga0310811_10001506_pt1 | contig 29129 bp, 19 predicted proteins | sample YCmetagenome_FD_207642 | JGI IMG/M metagenome (GOLD analysis project Ga0310811, IMG submission 207642) | Soil microbial communities from experimental microcosm in Duke University, North Carolina, United States - YC | ecosystem: Engineered > Artificial ecosystem > Soil microcosm > Unclassified ...
TGAGTCTAACTAACTAAACCAGTGACGTCAATTAACGGGCGGCATGGTAGGCAAAAAGTCATGCGCTTTTTTGTTGGATCTCAACCATTTAACGCAAATATTATGTTTTTCTGTATCAAATCATCGCAGATATACACACATCCCCCCATTACTGCCACTGCTCAATTTACAACAAAAAAAGAAGAGTCACCTTCTCAGCATATGAGAAAATGATTCTTCTTGATGACATTCAGAACAGTGCTTATTTCCGCCGTGTGACGGCAGGAGCCGTTGCCAGTTCCAGTTCTACAATCTCTGCCTTTTTCTTGCGTGAAACCCGTGTAGTGGGCTTACGAGCCGGTCGTGGTTGCCGCTGTAAGCGGGCAGGTAAATAAGGCTGCATAGCCTCTACAGCATTCAGATAGACCTGCTGCTGCTCATGGATGATCTGTTGTGGCTCTCCCAGCGACCACCACTCATGCGGCGTAAAGTACGCCGAAACTTCCGCCTCCTGCCCCTGACGACCATACCATTGAATGAGATGGAGATTATCAGATTGTGCCAGCCAGATGGCGATATCAATCAACTCTGGATGTTCAGTGAGACGGGCTAACCCATAAACTTCGTTCATGAGCTGATACGTCGTCCGTTGGGCCTCATTGCCTAAAAAGAAATCCATCCCTCCACTACCAGCCCAGGTTGTCGGGAAGACAGGCAATGGCAAATGATTCGATCGCTCCTGATGACGCTCTATCAGTTCACTGACTGTATGAAATCGCACCTGATGTTTCTCTAACTCAGCCGGGAGCGAGCGCATAAAATCAAAAATGCCACTGTCTTCACGATGATGCTCACCAAAAGTTTCAAAATCCCATCCCAGCAACAACAGATCACCTCGCGTCTGAGCAATCCAGTTCGCGTAGGTTTCCGCATATAAGGGGAATCCAGACCATTGACGATTCGAGAAACGGTACCCGACATCATCACTGAGATCCAGATGGCGCGTCAGTAAATAGGGGCTATGTCGAGATACCTGCTCTTTCGCGGCCCCAGCTCGCCGTGTTGTCCGCCGCCCCTTTGGGCCTGTTACCGGGATCGCATATGGGGCTTCTTCCCCGTAGTGGTACAGATGTGTGGCCTCCCGCCAATCCAACACCCACGAACGCCCATCCATCACCGCGCCACGAAAACCAGCCTCATCCAGCGCATCATAAATCTTGACAGACATTGACATTTCAGTCGTATCGGTCACCACAGGACGCTTGCCAAAAATCTCCTCTAGATCTTGTGCCATCTTGCGCATCCAGGAAACAAAGAAAGGCACATCCAGCAAGAAGAGGAAACTATGATAGGGTTCAACACCGACCAGTTCAACATTTTCGTGAGCAATGAGTTCCCGAAAGAGTTCTAACAATACCGGGTCCCATAACCGGGTCTGGCGCACAAAAGAGAGTGAAAGACCAATGGAAAGCTTCATCCCCTGACGCACCAGGTCCAGAAACATCTGCACGGCTGGATAATAACTATACTGCGCTACTTTACGAAAATAGCGCTCATTCATTCGTTCATCAAAGAGACAATGGGCAATGTCTTCTGGTGTAGCACCCCGCGGAATGGGTTGTGCAGGCAATTTTAAACGGCGAGGTTGATGCACTACAGTGTAGACCGCCAAATCCGCAACCATACTCGTCATCCTCTCATCCTATCGGCATTCACTAACATTGTAGTACTGCTACCAACCTTCCTGCCGTCAATCGGGTCAACCAATAACAGGCAGACCGAAGTAACCATCACTACGCTCATTTGTAACCTACTTGTACTCGCTCCTTCAAGAAAACACAACGACCTGCCACTCCCCCGATCATTACTATCAGGACAGCAAATAAAGATATACAATGGTCACTATGTGTGTGAATGCAAGATAGATTTATGCTAGCGTCTTATGCACAAGACACCACTTGTTATTTGGTACTCGCAGATTTTGTCGCAGCGCCAACCTCCTGAACCACTTCTTCACGGACAGGAGAGTCACTTACCACATCCATCATGCTTACAGAAGGAAGTACAATGTTCTGCTTGCGTGCCAGAAACTCCAATTTTCCAACTAAATTTTCAATTACGCGATCCCACAAAAACTGGCGAGCCGTATACTGGCTGGCTCGACGCAATCGCTCCTGATCGGCAGGATGACGGCGTAAATAGAGCAGATAGCCAACAATTTCATCAGGATCATCCGTCTCGGTAACGATGGCATTCTCAAATGAGACAGCATAATCTTCACCGGTTGAACCAGTGACCGCAATCCCCTGGGACGCCATCACTTCCAATGCTACCAGACCAAAAGGCTCGTGACCACTATTTGCCAGCGTTGCATCCGCAGCAGCGTAGGTCGTCCGCACAAACTCCTCAGGTAAAAAGAAACGGAGATTATAAATATCCGCTGGTCCTGCATGTTCAATCGCATCCATACACTGCTCAAGATTTGGACGCTGCGCAACCACATCCTGAATGTGCAATCCACGCCGATAGGCATGCTGGAACACATCAGCACCATGCGGCTCAATACCACCACGCACAAACAGGGTTACAGGATGACCACTCTCTTTTAAGCGTGCCACTGCCTCCATAGCCATAATCCAACGCTTATCTGGATCAAAACGTCCAATCTTGAAGAGGAAAAGACGATTGGGGTCACCACGACGAGCGATAGCACGTAAACGCTGTACGGCTTCAGGATCAACCGGTTCCATGTGGCGTGCGGGAATGCCATTCGGTATTACCAGCGGATTCACTCCTAGCTCCCACATTTTGTGCTTCATATATTTACTGACGGTACAGAGCGTCGTCACAAAATTCAAACGTTGCCAGTCAATACGATTCAGCGACATCAAACTGTTCAAATTCCAGAGTAAGAGCACCTTCTGCCGCACCCCAAACCAATGCAAAAGATCAGATGTACGACACATGACTTCAGCAGTATGCCAATCCTCACCCATCACGACCACTGTTTTTCCTTGCTCTACTGCCGGACGGACAATGTCATTATAGATATGATAGGGGACGCTCTCATTATAATCGTACAGTTTATGCTCTTCTCCATCATATACACCATTTGGATAATATTTACTCACCCACTGTGACCAACGTTTGAGAATAAGACGCCCCTCCACGCGCTGTTCAATATCAGGTTTATAGGGATCACCAATAAAGATAAGATGCGTAGTGTATCCCTGTTGTGCCAGCGCCTCACTCAATTCAGAGACACGTGTCCCAAGACCGCCTGCCGTAGAGTAGACATCAGGCCCTTCAAAGCAGAGCATGACGAATAATGTATTCTCCGGCGATATTGCCCCGTCTAATTTCATCATACCAGGTCGTCCTCATTCTTTTGTAGTTTCATATTGGTGAAGGTGAAGGGAAACATTAACAACCTTTGTTTTTATGAACATTAGGCCAGCAGAACGATGTCTCTTACCCACTGAAAGCGGTACGATACGATACGCGGAGCCTCGATCTCTATGAGGTCACCAAACCCTGCAATGCCCGGTCGTTGTTCGTTTTTCTGTTTCTTGTCTGCTAGCGAGAAGCGAGGATATCATGAAATACGCTTCTACTCGTAGTATATCACGTTATTCATAACAGACAGATATACTTTGATAGAGTATACCATATATTCTGCATTTAAGCCTGAGCCTTTAATACGTTCGTTCACTTTATCTAATCATGAATTTTCAATTTATGACACACGCAGGGAAGTATTGAACGATAAAAATACAGTATCATTTCAAACGCACAAAGACATTACATTTCACAGAGTAACGTTAATTTTCATCCTGCACACAAGCATTTATAGAATATCATTGGAGAAGATGAAAAATCCTCCCTCTCTACTGCTACGTATGAGGGAGGATATTTGGATATATAAATGTATTTATCAGTTTCCGGTCGAGCCTGTGCTGGTTGATCCTGAATTATTCCCCGTGTTAAACGGAAATCCAGGAGTCCCGGTTGGGGACACTGGCGGCGTCGGCGTTGTTACCGGCGGCGGCGTCGCTGTCTGTGTTGGCGTTGGCGTCGGTGTTTGGGTCGGCGTCGGCGTCGGCGTCGGCGTCTGAGTTGGTACCTGCGTCGGCGCTTGCGTTGGTACCTGCGTCGGTGTCGCCGTCGCGTTGTTCATGTTCGTCACATAGAGAGTCACTTTCTGACCGCTCTTCAGCGTCGTGCCACCAACGGGGTTCGTTCTGGTTACTATGTCAGAACCCAGGTTCGGGTCTTCTGGATCATTCGGGTCTACCTGTGGTGTCGCATTATACGGTATCCCCTTCTCACTCAACTCATTTTCAGCATCCGTTATGGACTGATTCACCAGATCATTTGGCACGACCAGCACAGTCGCCAGTTGTACCTGAATAGTAGAACCTTTGGTAGCGGTCGCATTCGAACTTGGCCATTGTTGCACCACGGTCCCATTTTTCGGACCAGATTTGAGCAGCAACTTAAAACCCTGCCCCTGCGCAATGCTCTGTGCCTGCGCATACGTTTTCCCTGTGAGATCGGGCACAGCAACCTGTTGCACCGTAGGCGTAGGAGTTGTATGCGAGCCGGGAAGCTGAATAAAGTTCAGTAAAGAAGCCAGATAAATGCTAAAACCAAGCAGAACCAGCGTCGCAACAAGAATAAGTGCTGTAACAATACCAGCAAAATGAGGAGCGCGGCGACCCTGACCACCAATAGAGTCCTTCTGGAAAGGTCGTGTCGCCGACAATGGATATTCCGCATTGCCTGCTGGATTACTATAAGGAGGCAGTTGCGGCTGTTGGCTCATCGCAGTTGTTGCCCCGGCGGGATCAACCCCTGGATACGATGGATTGGAAGGAGCGGAATTCATCATCGTGGGGCTATATTCGGGAGGAAGAGGACTCATCCCATTTGGATCATAAACAGTCGCCCCATTCGCTTGATTGGGAGATGAAGGAGTACCCTGTACTCCCATATTTGCCCCTCCCAGAGCAGTCTGCATATATTGCTGCCCATTATTCACAGCAGGAGCAGTCTGACTATTAGAAGGGATATTTGCCAGCATCGTTGCTCCACCATCATCCTCACCCAGACTCTCAAGCGCACGAGCAAGCACGTTGCCATCACGGAAACGCATCTCAGGAATTTTCTCAAGACAACGTAAGATAATGTTCTCTAGCGCGGGTGGAATATTGGGGTTAATCTGGCTTGGTGGCACTGGAGCATCCTGAATATGCTGCATTGCCACAGCAACAGGGGTATCACCATCAAAAGGGGTACGCCCCGTCAGCATCTCATACATCACAATACCCAGCGCATAGACGTCAGCAGCAGGGTTAACAATCTCACCCTGAGCCTGTTCAGGAGCATAATATTGCACTGTACCCAACGTCATGCCTGTGGTGGTCAAACGTTCGGCATTAATATCCTTATATACACTGGCAATGCCAAAATCGGTCAATTTAATAGAGCCATCGCGTCCAACCAAAATATTTTGCGGCTTGACATCGCGATGCACAATGCTGCGACGATGGGCTGCCCCAAGGCCCAGAGCAACATCATGAGCAATTATGATAGCTCGATCGACCGCAAGAATCCCTCGTGAGCGCAGGTAACGGCGCAGGTCGGTACCCTCGACCATCTCCATCACAATGAAATAATTTCCGTCACTCTGCCCATAGTCATATACCTGCACAATATTGGGATGTTGCAGAGACGAGGCCGCCTTCGCCTCACGCTGAAAGCGCGTGACAAACTTTGGATCAGTACTATATACTTCGCGCAGCACCTTAATCGCTACGGTCCTCTCCATCCGTAAATCACGGCCTCGATAGATCGTAGCCATACCACCACGCCCTATGGGGTCTTGTAACTGGTATCGCTCACCCAAAACTTCGATTTGCATAGCTCTCCGCACTGTCAGGGCGGCTCTTAAAAGCGCCCCCTAGCCTGTTGGACGATCTCTATAAGAGCACCTCTAATGGGTACTAACCAGTCCAATGGTCTTACTACGTAGTTACCGCCATAGCTACAAAAATGACATCTCTCTTCCAAAAGAGACGCAATATGACCAGACGGTAGCAGATTAACGATAGTCAAGTCACCCTTTTTCTAATGAAAGGGCAAAATGCATTGCGCCATTATTTTAACTTATTCTACATCAGAATGGAACACTCTAAACGAAAGTAGGAGTTTCCTCAATAGATACCATCGAAATCTTTGCGTTTCGCCACCAAAACAATGACAATTGAGCACTATTCAAACAATTGATCCAGGGATACCGTCCCTAATATACGTTCATCTCCTTGACGTCGTGTGATACGCAAGGCGTCCATGTGTTCTAGCAGCGGTACAATATATTTTCTCGTTGTACCAATGGCATCACGCGCTTCTGACGCGGTAATTGATCCGTGATCGCGGAGATATTGCACGAGCTTCTGGAGTATCTCAATATACACTTCTTTCAGAAAAAGAACTGTATCTCCTAACTTTACCAGTAACCCTTGCTCAATTAATGCATTCACGATCTCTGGACCAACCAATGCCTCAGCTTCACTGCGAACTGGAGGAACAAATCGCTGCTCACGAAACTGACGTAACAGTTGATCCACCTGACGCTTTTGCTCCGCACTGAAACTCGGAGTAAAACCAGGTACTCGGATCAAACCGCCAGAACGCGCCAACTCGCTCAAGCGTTCCCCGCCTATTTCAACGGCTTCCAACCATTCCCGGGTTTGCAAAACAGTAAACACATCTGTTGCCAGTTTCGCTGTTAGATGCAAACGGGTACGCCACTCTTCTTTCGATAGTCCTCGCCGCAATGGATACTGGCGATGAAAGTCTTTTACCAGTTGTACAGCTTCATCCACAAGCGCATCCCAAACAGGTTGTGCGAACCAGTACGTTCCAACTTGCTGTACCCTTCCTTCTCTTAACAACGTCTCTAGCATCTGTTGCGTCACATCCTGAGCCAAATTACACTGCTTCGCAACTTCCTCCATACTATACCCTACAATCCCTTGTCCCCCTTTAGTTGTAGCCGCTCCACGTGACCCATTCCGCCGGTCCAGAACCGCCAGCACCAGTTCCTCTGGCGTGGCCTGCAACAAACGCTCAAGGGTGTTAATAATGGAAGTTTGTGAACGACGATGGTAACGTGGGGTGACATCAACGATCTCACCACCACCAATCGTCATACTTGGAGAGGGAATACGCACAATAAAACGATCCCGCCGCGCAACTACGGCTGGCTTACTGAGTCGCAATTGCGCCCAGCCACTCTGACCAGGCTGCAATTCATTCGTGTCCAACAGGCGCACACGCGCTGATATCTCCTGTGAACCACTATAGAAATCAACCTGAGCATTATGGACCAGAGCATGTGTGACATCAGGCAAGAGTTGCAAACGAACGTCCAGCAATAATGTGGAACGCAACTGCCCGGGAATAGTCACGACATTTCCACGCACAAGATCTGTACGTGCTACATTTACGAGGTTCATCGCGACACGGCTACCCGGTTGGGCAAGTTCGATCTGGTTCTTATGCGTTTGTAAGCCGCGAATACGTGTCTTGATACCTTCAGGCAAAATCTCTACATCCTGTCCCAGCCGGAACATGCCATCGAGCAATGTCCCGGTTACAATTGTCCCGTGTCCTGTCAATGTAAATACACGGTCAATTGGTAAACGTGGACGCGAGATATTTTTTCGCTCCATTTCGGTATTGAGCACGCGATCAAGCTCTGTCAGTAATTCGGGGATGCCCAGCTTTGTATACGCGGAAACAGGAATAATCGTTGAACCAGCAAGCGTTGTTGACGCAAGACATTCTTGTACTTCTTCTTGCACCAACGCTAACCACTCATTGTCAACCAGATCTGCCTTCGTCAGGGCTACAACCCCACGTTCCACGCCAAGAAGATCCAGAATAGCCAGATGTTCACGTGTCTGTGGCATCACACCTTCATCCGCAGCAACCACCAGCAATGCGGCATCAATTCCCCCCACGCCAGCAAGCATATTTTTAATAAAACTTTCGTGACCGGGAACATCGACTATACTCACGTCACGACCACCGGGCAACTGTAACCAGGCAAACCCTAGATCAATTGTCATGCCGCGTTCTTTTTCTTCTGTCAGGCGATCGGGATCGATGCCTGTTAATACCTGTACCAGCGTAGATTTGCCATGATCAACATGGCCTGCTGTCCCAATACAACTCATCGTCGTCCGCCTGTGGAGACCCCTATGGGGAAGAAACAGGCGCTCCTTGTTGTCTCTCGATACCTATAGATATTAGATAGTATGTTCAGTATACTCCACAGAACATTTTCTGGCTATGTTCACACCCAATAATGCTGATAAAAATGGGATAAATAGACATATTTTCCTGTCTGGTCCGTCGACATAACCAGCGGCAAGCGATATAATAAAGGCATCACATTATCTTACCTGCTCTGTCTAAAGCCCATATCCATCTTATTCGTCAGGTTGCTTATTCATGAATGAAAAAATTCAGTCTGTTCTCAATTCTTTGCCTCATCAGCCCGGTATCTATCTGATGAAAGATGAGACAGGAACCATTATTTATGTAGGCAAAGCAATATCGCTCTTTAATCGCGTTCGCTCTTACTTTCAGGAGTCGGCTGATCTCAGCCCGAAAAATCGCAGTATGGTGGCACGCGTTGAGGATATTGAATTCCTTGTTGTCAAAAATGAGGTTGAAGCGCTGGTTCTGGAGAGTAATTATATCAAACAGTACCGACCCAGATATAATATTCTTCTGCGCGATGATAAAAATTATCCTTACATTAAGGTGTCGCTCACGGAAGATTTTCCGCGTGTCTATCGCGTCCGTAGCTTTCATCATGATGGGAATCGCTACTTTGGACCATATACCAATTCAGGCGCGGTTGATGCAACGCTCGATCTCCTGAACAAGTTATTCGCCTATCGTACCTGTCGCTATGAGGCCAGTACCTGGGCACCACCACGCAATAAAGATGTTCGGGCTGATTGGAAGCCGAAATATCTCGCACGTCCCTGTACCCAGTACTATATTCATCGGTGCGGTGCCCCTTGCGTTGGCAATGTGTCACGAGAACAATATGACGCGATTATCAAACAGGTAATCCTCTTTCTGGAAGGCAAACATGATGAGGTCATCAAAGAACTTCAGTCCCGTATGGAACAGGCTGCCGAAAACTTGAACTTTGAGGAGGCCGCTCGTATCCGTGACCGTATTCAGGCTGTGGAGCGCATCCTTGAAAAACAGCGCATCATTAATACGGAAGGTCAGGAAGACCAGGATGTGGTCGCGCTGGCACGAGGTGATGATGAAACCTGCGCTCAGGTTTTCTTTTTCCGTACCGGGAAGCTGGTCGGACGTGAGTATTTTATCCTTCAGGGTACTCGTGATAGCAGTAATGAAGAGATCATGAGTTCGTTTCTGGAACAATTCTACCAGAGTGCCACGCACATCCCAACCGAGGTCATCACCGAATTTGAACCGGAGGAGGTCGCGACGGTTGAAAACTGGTTAAAAGAGAAACGCAAACAGAGCGCGACCACTCATGGCAAAACCTCGGTCACCATCACGGTTCCCAGACGTGGCGATAAAGTGCGGTTGGTCGAAATGGTGCGACAGAATGCAGTACAGGTACTTGAACAACAGCGTATTAAATGGCTGACAGATAGCCAGAAGACGCAAATGGCCCTTGATGAGCTACAGGAAGCGTTAAATCTGGCAGCCCCTCCCGAACGCATTGAGTGTTATGATATCTCAAATACCCAGGGAACCAACTCGGTAGGCGCGATGGTGGTCTTTGAAGGTGGACGCCCAAAAAATAGTGAATACCGCCGCTTTAAAATCAAAACAGTTGAGGGGGCAAATGACTACGCCAGCCATCAGGAGGTGCTGAAACGCCGCTTCCGCAAGGCTGCTTCATCGCTGGCAAACGCACCAGATGAGGATATCACTGAACCCATTGGCGAAACTATCGAGGAACTTATGCAAGATGACGCAGCCACTTCAGAACAAACAGATGGACAACAGACCCGGAAAAGCTCACAGTTTCATCACGATTGGGCCATGCCAGATCTGATCCTGATTGATGGCGGCAAAGGACAATTAAATGCTGCGCTGGAAGTCATGCAAAACCTGAATATCAATATCCCGATTGTCGGCGTTGCGAAAGAAGAGGGTTCACATACCAAACTGAACACGGCGGAGGAACTCTACATACCAGGAGCAGCAGAACCCATTCAACTCCCACGCGCCTCGCAGGGTCTGTACCTTATCCAGCGCATCCGCGACGAAGCCCATCGCTTTGGCATCACCTATCACCGTCAGTTGCGCTCCAAACGCACCTTCAAATCCCTGCTCGATGAAATTCCTGGCATCGGCCCCAAACGGAAACAGGCATTAATGAAGCACTTCGGCTCCGTGCCCGCGATCCGCAATGCCTCACTCGAAGAACTGTCCTCACTCGATGGCATGACACGCGACGCCGCAGAAAAAATAAAAGAGTACATAGGACGCATGGAATAAGTGCCAGAACTGCATTGTTGTCATATGTAGTTTCAAAAACAGCTATTATCTTCGGAGGTAACGTGTATTGAGAGTGCTAGCACTCTCAATACACGTTTGACAACTCGACTAATTCAGAGTACTATAAATGGCAGAGGACGACTGTAAAAGTCGCCCTTTCTATACACTATCTATGCAAGAAAAACAGGCAATCACACGGACGTATCAATAGCATCTCCAGGCGCATTGACCGTGGATACTGCATGCAACACAAATAAGAGGTGATTGGTATATGCCAACGTACGAGTATCTTTGTCAGACTTGCAGCCACCGCTTCGAGACGTGGCAGAAAATGACCGATGAGCCTTTGACTGTTTGCCCTGAATGTGGCGGTCATATTCGCCGTGTCCTCTTCCCTGCAGGCATCGTCTTTAAAGGTTCTGGCTTCTATGTGACAGACCATAGCAATGGTAAGAGTTCTTCCACAAGCAGCAGCAACGGCGAGAGCAAAAAGAGCGAGGGAGCAACGGCTGATACAAAAACGACCAGTTCCAATACTGGCTCCAGCGAGAGTAGCACTACCAGCACTACCACCGCTACAACATCATCAACCAGCACTCCGACGACTTAGAGGACGTGCATAGTCATCATTATTTGGTTTTTAGTACCAGGGCCTTATACAATGGATGAGGAATCCCTCATCCTTCTTTATTTAGACGAGAAGCATCGATGGTTCTATTAATCCCCAATCTTCCCTATCTACTCAGCAGCATATCCCACGAACGTCTGCAAGATAATTTCTCACAATAATAAGAGAATAGAAATATAGGATATACCCAATTCTCCTATTGGCACTCACCTGCACGTCTTACGAGTGTATACTGGTAATACAGTATCCTTAATTATGGCTATTACTATGCCAGTTGCGAGGGGAACAGAGAGATATGCAGGTTCAGAGCGATCAAACACAAGAAATGACAATCCAACAACTTCAACAAGAACTGGACAAACAGAAAGCAGAGAATCTCCAGCTAAAAGAACAACTGGCACGAAAAGAACAATTTACTGCGATGATCGCACATGACTTACGCGCGCCACTTTCACCTATTATTAATTATGCGCAGATGATTGCACGCCAATCGAATCAATTGAAAGATGGCAAACCACTTACATCTGAACAGGCCGCGAAGAAAAGTGCAACAATACAGCGCCAGACGAGTATTATTATCAGCCAGGCGAAACGCATGAGTCGTCAGGTCAATGATCTCCTTGACGCATCAAATTTATCATCGGGCAAATTCAGTCTCGTGCGAGAGAATTGTGATCTTGTTACTGTCGTTAAAGATGTCGTAGAACAACTACGCCCGGTTGCTCCTTATCATACCCTGGTCGTACACAGCCAGGAAAACACCATTGTGGGAATTTGGGATGGTGGACGTATTCAACAGGCATTAGGAAATTTAATCGATAATGCAATCAAATATTCAGATGAGCATACAACTATTACTGTGACTGTTTGTAAAGATACTGATGTTGCTCGCGTAAGTGTTCATAATCAAGGGGCTAGCATTCCATCAACCGATATCAGCCAACTTTTCCGGCCCTATACACGGCTGGCTGCGGCCAGCGCCAGTTCACGCCAGGGTTCAGGTCTGGGTCTCTTTATCACGAAATCCATTATCGAAGCCCATAACGGTGCTTTACGGTTGGAACCACCAACAGACAAGCGTGTCAGAAAGAATACAAAACAGGCAGGAACCACGTTCACCTTTGAACTGCCACTTGCGTAGTGTTTTTTATCTGGTCCTTGTTTCTTTCCTTTATTTACCTGACCCCACCCCGCCGGTCATAGGCATGTATCCTATGATCGGACGGGAAGGACACTCAATAAGTCTTCGACGCCGCTTACCAGCAGATCCGCGCCGCGCTGACGATACACATCGGCTTCATGTTCCATGACGACTACTGTCGCCACTATCTGTGGGTCATTCTCTTTCCATCCAGCCTTATAACGCTGTACAAGATCAAAATCGTCCGCCGTATCTCCTATATATAAACCACCTCGCGCACCTGTCTCTGTAATAGCATATTGCAGGGCACGAGGATCAGGTTTCGCGATGTGGGTCGCGGGCACAACAACATCCCACCACTTTTCGCCACAATAACGTTCGAAATACTCTAACGCGATATCAACCTCCGGTCCAACACGACCAGTGATAATACCCATGTGCTTGATACCAGCCGCACGCAGCCGCGCAAAATAATCAGGGGCAAAGAGCATCTCTTCATTATGCACAAAACCAGGCGCATCAAAAATATAATTTGGCTCACGGAAGAAACGTTTCCGTAACTCTTCCGCCCCCCAATAAAATTCATTGAACACATCAACCAGCATTGCATAGTCAGTCAGCGTCGTGGTTGGAAACGTCTGCTCAACCCAGAGACGGCCACCATACCCTTCTTCCCTGGACTGACGAGCAAGCAGCGACCATGCTGTTGTTGAACGTTGCGCAAGCTCTGTGTCTTTCCACTCACGTAAGCGGGCGACAGAGAGCGCAACCAATACATAGCACATATCCCAATCACTATTAAACCCCCCTGACCGTTTAAAGGCTTCAATGTCAGCCTCTGAAACCAGAATATGCCCTTCCGCCTTCCCCCAATCTAACCCATAGATTGTCCCGGTAATATATTCAGTGACTGCGACATTAGCAGCATTAAATGAATTGATCGTGCGAATAAGCACACCATCAACATCAAAGAAGATTGCATCAAAAGGCTGCGGCCAGACTAACCCCGGTCGCGTCCAGACCGGAGAGATGGGAAATGTACTCATACGAACAGAAGACCCCTTTCAACATCACAACAATAGTGGATGAACTCATTCAAATATACTTTACAGTTATACTCTACCATACATTTTTCTGCCAGATTGTTACTCACGAACGTAGAGAAATGCCACACGTGCAACAAAAATCACTCTTGAATCCGCTACGCATCTGGATATAAGTTGATAGCAGCGATAAAATTCAAGGTCTTCAGATAAAGTGTATATCTGAAGACCTCTGATGCTTGGTAGCAATACAGTATATTGGTTTATTGCAAAAAGCGATTCAAAAATTCTCGTGTGCGTGGATTCTCTGCATACTCAAAAATCTGTTCCGATGACCCTTGCTCAACAATCTGCGCTTTATCCATAAAGACAACATGATCAGCCACATCACGCGCAAAGCCCATTTCATGTGTGACCGCAACCATCGTCATGCCCTCTTCCGCCAGATCACGCATCACTTTCAAGACTTCACCCACAAGTTCTGGATCGAGCGCCGAGGTCGCTTCATCGAAGAGCATCAAATCCGGACTCATCGCCAGCGCACGCGCAATCGCGACACGCTGCTGTTGACCACCAGAGAGACGATGCGGAAACGCATTCTCTTTATCCGCCAATCCTACTTTTGCCAGCAATTCACGTGCCTGTGCAACCGCCTGCTCATGAGGTACACCCAGCACATGGATTGGCGCTTCGATAATATTCTGCAACGCAGTCATATGCGCGAAAAGATTAAAGCGCTGGAAGACAAAACCAATCTGCGCACGCATTCGCGCAATGTTGACTTCAGTTTCCTCGACTAGCTTGCCATTGCGCTCGCGATACCCTACCAGTTGACCATTGATATAGATGCGTCCACTATCAATCTTCTCCAGATGATTTAAACAGCGCAATAACGTCGTTTTTCCTGAACCGCTGGGGCCAATTACGACCACTGCCTGCCCCTTCTTAACGGTAAAATCCACGCCATTCAAAACGGTATTCGTGCCAAAGCTTTTTACCAGTTTCTCGGTGCGCACCATCTCGAAATCATGATCTATGTGCGTACTGGCACCAACATCTGTTGTCATATCTTCTTCACCTCAGACTTTACTTACCCATGTAAGGTCGGCCAAAACCAAGCATACGTGCCATGGTTCCCTTCTCGGTTGCCACCTCAACATTCATCTTATCTGGATTAAATTTATTCTCGATCCAGCGCTGGACAAACTCCCAGATCGTCGTCAGGATGAGATAGTAGACAGTCGCCACGATCAATAATTCAAAGGTTGTAAATGCCTGTGCACCAAGTTCCTGCGCTCTTCCAGTTAATTCCATCAAACCAATCACCGAAGCAATAGAGGTTGTCTTCATCATATTGTTAAATTCATTTCCCAGTGGAGGAATAACCACGCGCATCGCCTGGGGAAGCACGATCCGCCGCATCGCCAGAGAATAGCGCATACCCAGTGCCTGCGCCGCTTCCGTCTGACCGGCGTCAACGGAACCAATAGCGGCACGGATAATCTCTGACATGTAGGCACCTTCATTGAGCGAGAATGAGACGAGAATACATGCCCATGCTGGCAATAAGATATCGGAAACCTTTGGCAAACCAGCCCACAATAATAGCACCTGAACCAGGAGCGGACTACCACGAAAAAACCAGAGATACACACCCGCTGGCCCGCGCAAGAAAGCGAATCGGGACATACGCATCAACGCCAGGAATAATCCTAAAACAACACCGATTGATTGCGCGGCAACGGATATCCAGAGCGTCAACCAGGCAGCCTGCAGGAAATAAAGATGCGGGTCCTGAAAAAGGTAATACCATACCTGATCCCAACGAAACATAGACAACCTCCAATGTATAGTTGTAGCCCCCTGTCTTTCCAGTGAAGCGGAAAGAACGAGGGAGCTAGCAGATCTGTTTTCAAAAAATACACTATATCATGTTAGTACAGAACAATATGGGTCTTGCCAGATGTCCTATCCTTTTTGATCTGCGGAAAAACCATACTGCTGGAAGAGATTGTTATACACACCATCTGATTTGACAGCGTTCAATGCCGCCGTGACAGCCGTGTTCATCTGCGTATCACCTTTACGTACAGCGATACCATATGGAGCAGCATTCACAACTGAACCGCCAACCTCAAACTGCCCAGGATTGATTTTATTATAATAACTGGTGACTGGAGAATCCTGGTAGGTCGCGACAACACGACGGTTCGCCAGCAATTGAATAACATCTGTCTGAGATGTGAGCACCGTTTGTTTGATGGCGGGTTTGCCCTGACTCTGGCAGGTCTTACTGGCCGCATCAAGGTCCGTCTGCTCAACTGTACCTTCCTGAACACCAACCGCCAGTCCACAGAGATCAGCAACACTCGTTAGATGCAGAGGATTCCCTTTTTGTACCAGCAATGATTCGCCAGCATTAAAATAAGGAATTAAATCAACCTGTTTCTGACGATCAGAATTAATCGTAATAGCAGAAATCACCAGATCATAGCGTTTGTTCGACAAATCAGTCAAAATAGTGTTGAAGTTTGCTTTTACGATCACGACTTTCAAACCCATTGCCTGACCCATTGCCTGGATCAACTGAATGTCAAATCCAGTATTGCTGTTCGTCTGCGCGTCAAAATACTCCATTGGCGTATACGTGGTATCACTACCGACGGTCAATGTGCCAGGAGTGATAAGATCGGTGGGTGCCTTGACGGTGGCCTTCACATTGCTACTGTTTGAAGCAGGCGCTGATGTGCCACATGCAGAGAGAAACAACAAAAATATTGTTGCGAATGCAAGCATACTTGCAGGGACACTACGAACTATTGAATAAACATGAGAACGCATAGGATGTATTACCTCCCCAAAGTTATGTAGAGAAGTGCCCATAAATAATCAAAATGGTCAGGACGGCTTAACAGTTATACTACGTCTCTCTATGCTAGATGGCATACGCAGAAGCGCTGATAACTCTATCAAATCAGGACCAAAGCGCAGGAATCAAATATCGCTCACTTATGTAATTACGTCGTCCGCTTCTTGATTTCTCACAAGCGATTTGTCTCTTGTTTTGATCACCTGCAACATGTTGACTTTTATACGTGCAAATCAGGTGATGCACACAAAAACACAGAAACAATCCCCTCTCGCTTTATACAAGTCAGAAGAGGGGATGCTTCTCTACCTATCTCAATAGTAGTGCAATATTTTTCTCTCACTGTCAACTATTTTTCCAATGCGTTATTCTTCTACAAAAAAAACAACACAGGACAAGCAATATTTCCCTGTAACTAATATGTAAACTGAGTAACCTGCCTGGACAGAGCAGTCTGTCTGGTAACATATATGGGGACTAATCGACACTAAACGTGCTACAGAAAATAGGCAGACCTTCTGTCTACCCCAATATAATATCGAAGTCTTGATGTTCCTCATCAAGCACATAAACCTGCTGCCAGCCTTCCTGGGGAATCTTTTGTAATGCCTGGCGCAAAAGGTCAAAATGATAGCGAATCACACGTTCGCCCACACTTCTCCCACGGGTCAGTTGCCGATCATGTTGGAGACAAATCTGCAATGATCTATTAAACACTATCAGACAGGTTTGATACTGATACCGTTGTGCCAGTTGCAGCAAATGTTGACGCGCCTCAGTTTTTAATGCAGTACTATCGGCAATAGTGAGATGTCCCTGTAAAAAGCGTTTATGAATAATATAATAAAAAAGATCAAAGGCGTCTCGTGTCACCTGTTGACTATTTTCATCATCACAGATCATAGCGCGACAATGGTCGGAGGAAACAATGGTTGTTGGCTGATACCCCTCATGCTGGTGACGTTCAATAAAATGCTGGGCAAAGGTACTTTTTCCAGAACCGGCGGGACCACAAAGCACAATTAAGCTGCGCTGTGGTGACAGTACGATCTGCGCTGATCTCTCTGGTACATATTCCATACGCTCACACCTTATGCCTTTCTCCGGTATTGGCCGAGATCCTGACAATCTACCAGAAACAATAAAAGAGGGAGTCTTTACAATAAAAGAAGTATCTAGAAAAATAGATAACTACAGCCATCAAACATACTAGCGTTTTCTCCAACAAAAAATTCGTAGAGCCGCATAGAGCCTATAGACACTCTGCCACAGAACTTGATATACTACCACCGTATGCGCAACGTTTGGAAAGGGTATGTCCTACAATACATCCCTCTTTGTGCGCTTGTACATGCAAGCTACACGATACCAACAAGGTACTAACTTTTTTTTGACCGCGTGGCGATAGTTCCTTGTTTTCGTCACACCAGTGTCATACAAGAAATGCGGACAAGCATACAGGTTACAACACTGTAAGTATACAGGAGATTATCGCTACGCGGTACGAAGAAAAGCAGAAAGACGTATAACCTCATCCAGAGTATGAACGAGAAACGACATACGTAGGAACGGTTATCCAAACACCTATACTTTGGAATGCGCTCGACCAATTTCTGCATTCCTTTTTACAATATTTGTTACCGAGGAGGCTGGATGTGTCTGTTGATACGACCCTGACAGGAACAGAAATACGCTCGCGTTTTCTGGACTTCTATGCAAGTAAGAACCATGTGAAAATACCTAGTTCGTCGCTCGTACCACGTAATGATCCTACCGTATTGTTGACTACCGCCGGGATGCAGCAGATGATCCCGTACTTTCTGGGTCGTGAAACACCTCCTGCTCTGCGCATGACCTCGGCACAAAAGTGCTTTCGTACTACCGACATTGATAAAGTCGGCAATCAGCGTACGCTGACCTTCTTTGAAATGCTTGGTAATTTCTCTATTGGTGATTACTTTAAGCGTGAAGCTATCACCTATGCCTGGGAGTTTCTAACTCAGATCATCGGTCTACCTGCTGATCGCCTGCACCCAACCGTCCATCCAGAGGATGATGAGGCACCACAATTGTGGAACGAAATCGCTGGCTTTCCCGATGAGGCAATCGTCCGTCTGGAGGATAACTGGTGGGGACCGCCGGGAGCATCTGGCCCCTGTGGCCCTGACTCCGAGGTCTATTATGATCGCGGCGTTACATATGGCTGTGGTCAGGCTGACTGCAAACCGGGCTGTGATTGCGAACGTTTCCTTGAGATCTGGAATCTGGTCTTCATGCAATACTATCAGGATCTCGATGGAAATCGAACCCCGCTTCCACGCCGTAATATTGATACCGGAATGGGTCTGGAACGTCTGACAATGGTGCTGCAACAGAAAGAATCGGTCTTCGATATCGATCTGTTCCGTACTATCATTGACCACTTCGCGCAAATCGCCAATACAAACTATGGCGACGATGCCAGAAAAGATGCATCGCTGCGCGTGATCGCGGATCATGGTCGCGCACTGGTCTTCCTTGCCGCTGATGGCGTTCTGCCCAGTAACGAAGGTCGTGGCTACATCTTCCGTCGTATCCTGCGCCGTGCGGTACGTCATGGCAAACTGCTAGGTCTGGATAAACCATTCCTGGCGGAAGCAGCCGATACGGTCATCAATATGCTGGGCAATCACTATACAGAACTTCATGCACAGCGAGATCGCATTGTTCAGATTCTGAGCATGGAAGAAAAGAAGTTCAGCCAGACATTAAACACTGGTTTGAATCTCTTAAATGATCTGCTCGCCGAACTCAAAAACAAAGGTCAGCATGTAATTCCTGGCACAGAGGTTTTCAAGCTCTACGATACCCACGGTTTCCCGGTTGAGTTGACACAGGAAATTGCGGCAGAACAGGGCTTCACCGTAGACATCTCTGGCTTTGAAGAGTCCATGCTGCAGCAGCAAGAACGTAGCCGTGCTGGAGCTGGCTCTACCTTTACTCGCGATCAAGACGACCGTATCTTTACGCATCTGCTTGAAAGCATAGGTACAACAGAATTTACCGGCTACGATGGCACAACTGGTAGCGGAAAAGTGCTCGCACTCATCGTCAATAATGAAGAGGTTGAGAGCATCAGCGCACCACAGCAGGCTCTTGTCTTGCTTGATCGCACACCATTTTACGCCGAAAGCGGTGGTCAGATTGGCGACCGTGGAGACCTCACCAGCACGACTGGCAATTTCCAGGTACAGGACACACGTCGTCCGGTCAAAGGTCTGATAGTCCATTATGGACAACTCAACGAGGGACATCTGAGTGTCGGTGACACGGTACAGGCCGACGTGATTGCACAACGTCGTGAGGACACGATACGCAATCACAGCGCCACACACCTGCTCCATAAGGCACTCCGCAACTATCTTGGCTCACAGGTGGAACAACGCGGCTCGCTGGTTGAACCTGAGCGCCTGCGCTTTGACTTTACCAGTCCGCGAGCACTCAACAAACAGGACCTTGAGCATATAGATGAACAAATTAACGCCTGGATTCGTGATAACTATCAGGTCCAGACGCGCATCATGCCAATTAAGGACGCGATGGAAACGGGTGCGATGGCATTGTTCGGTGAAAAATACGATGATATGGTGCGCGTCGTCTCGATGGGCAATAGCATTGAACTCTGTGGTGGTACCCACTGCTCTTCCACCGGACAAATTGGTCAATATATCACAGTACAGGAAACCAGTAGTGCGGCTGGCATTCGCCGTATAGAGGCCCTCACAGGCCGCGCAGCGGAAGCTTACCTGCGCCAGCATATCAACACTATCGAACACGTTGCATCAGCACTACAGGTGCAACCAGAGCAACTCGAAACACGTGTAGAACAATTGCTACAGGAACTCGCCGCAGCTCGTCGCCAGATCACAACCTATCAACGTGGTGCGGCGCAACAACAAGCGCAACAACTGGTACAGACAGCCAAACAGGTCAACGATGTCGCGGTCATTGCAGCGGCAGTAGATGCACCGGATGACAAAGTTCTACGCGAAATGGGTGAAATGGTACGCACCAAACTCAAACAATCGGGTGTGGTTGTTCTGGCGGCAACATTCGGTGAACGTATCTCCATTCAGGTAAGCGTCGATCCGACCCTTACCAAACGCGGTCTCCATGCGGGTAAGTTGGCAGGAACCGTGGGAGAACGCCTGGGTGGCAAAGGCGGAGGTCGTCCAGATTCAGCACAAGGGGGAGGCAAAAACAAAGCCGCCCTGCATTCAGCATTGGATCTGGTTGAAACATTTGTGCATGATAATCTCAAATAGACTTGCTGCTAATGGGCGATCCAGATGGGTCGCCCATTAGCAGCATCATAGTGCAGCAACTTTTGCTAAAAACGCGACTTTTGTGCTATAAAATAACATATGCAGTAGGTAACCCAAATAGCAAGTGGAAGAAGCTGCTAGACATAGAAAACGAAGCGGGCAGCGAGTGGAGCAAAATTTCTGGGATGGTTCAATGAAAAATCTCTTACAGCGTCTGCGTGGCCTCTTTCAGGGAGGACAAGGAGAGGATGACTACTACACAGACCTGGAGTACGGTTACGAAGATATTGATGAAGAAGATCCAGGTGATGTAAACAGCCAACGGCAACTCTTCACCGCGCTTGACATTGGCACTGCTTTTGCAAAAGCCATGATTGTTGAAGTGCGAGGAGAGCATGCAGAAGTATTAGGTGTCGGCCGTCACCCCCAAAGCTACTCTCATATGTCTGATGGTATTGTCACAGACATCCCTGGAGTAATTGCTAACTGTAATGAAGCCCTGCTCAAAGCAGAACAAGCAGCGGGGGGAGTTATCGCGCCTTCCGCCGTTATCGGTATTGCTGGCGAACTTGTGAAAGGCAGCTCAACCACCGTAAGCAAACAGCGACAAGCACCAACCAAACAAATTACGGCGGAAGAACTGGAGACACTGATCCATACAGCTCAGCAACGTCTGTTGAAAAACGCGAAAGAACGGATCGCGGCAGAGACGGGCTACAGTAACATTGACGTTCGTTTAACTAATGCCGCAGTGATTACAGTTCGCATTGATGGGCAAATTGTGCATAATCCGATTGGATTCCGTGGACGTCATTTATCTCTTACCCTATTTAGTGCTTTCGCTCCGTTAACTCAATTAGGGGCACTTGAAACGGTGGCCCAGGGTTTAGACTTGACGCTGGTCACAATTGTAGCAGAACCCTACGCGCTCGCACGGTGCCTCAGCACCAATGCCAGTGCGGACAGCGGAGCCATCTTTATTGATGTTGGTGGAGGAACCACCGATATTGCGCTCGTTCGCCAGGGTGGTATCGAAGAGACACGGATGTTCGCACTTGGAGGACGTACCTTTACACGCCGTATTGCTACCAGTAAAGGTATTCCTATGAAGGAAGCCGAACGGCTCAAAATCAGTTATAGTAATGGGGAAATGCAAGAGAGTGCCCGTGACGAAATACAGGCCATTCTCGCGCCAGAATGTCAGACCTGGATGGATAGCGTTGAATTACTCATCGAAGAACTATCCAAGGGTGAACTCCTACCTCCAGCTATCTATACTGTTGGTGGTGGATCAGCACTTCCTGATTTAAGTGAACGTCTGGAAGCATTCCCCTGGACCGAACGCCTTCCTTTCTCGCGCCGACCTTTGATCCGTTCGGTACAACCAGAAATGGTGGGCAGCATCATTGATCACGATGGACTCCTGGTGAGTACACAGGACATAACGCCTATGGCACTGGCTTTTCAGGCCGTTGAGCTTAATAATGAGAATAGTGTCCTGGAGAGAGCACTGGACCGTGTTATTAATGCAATGCATATCTAATCTATCCTGACCATGCTACGGAGAGATATGCCAGACACACCATTTTCTCACATCTCTGAATACGCTCAATCTTCCCATGATTGATCAGGGCGTGCGACAATGGTTGTTGCAATCACGGAAGTTATCTGATTGATACAATAACGACACTTCTGCGCTGCGACTGGCAAGATCTGCATGCAACACAAAATAGATATATCGTCGTAGATGTATGGTAGCACTATGACTGACGAAAAATCCGTGTCAGCGGTGGGGTTTTGAGCGTTCCCCTTGTAAAACGCTCCCCCGTAAGGAGAGATAGATTGCAATTAAACAAAGGAGGCACACTTCCTCTCCAGATTCCAGGTCGGGGTCTTCGTGTGCTCTAGTACCCATGGCATTCAGAGATGTCACTTTTATGACTACTACTATACAATAACTGAATGCAAGGAATGTATAACGGAAGAACAGACCGGACTCTTATGCCTTACATTCGGATGAGCTAGCAGTGCGATAGACCTGAATGATGAAGGACTCGAAATAGGGGGAGAAAGGGCCATGAGTGATGAACAAACAATATATATTAGCCCCGAAGATGATCTGACTACTGTACGAGAACGTTTAGAACAAATCTCAACACGTCGTGTCACACTGGTTATTCCTGCGCAAACACAACTGCGTAGCCATGTGGCATGGAAATTATTATATACCCGAACACGTGATCTGGGTAAAGACGTTATCATTGTGAGTTCCGATCCGCAAGTTCGTTCCGTTGCGCATGCCGTTAAATTTAAAGTCGCACATTCACTTGAGTCGACACAGGCAGGACGATCTCGCCCCGCCAGCCGCGCCAGTCGCCCCAGTCCCGGCTTACGTAGCCGCCCCGCATCTCCCTCCACATCGCGTACGGCTCAGGCACGAGGACCCAGAAACACTGGCTCTGGTGGAACTGGACGCGTACGGCAACAGGATGCAACCAGTAGCTGGCAGGAACCTGTTGATGAGCAACCAATGCCTATGATTTCGGATCAGGATGCCACAAATACTATTTATGATGATACTGCACAACCTGAGGAACCCATATCATCGGCAGAGCAACACTATGGCTCTACCTATGACTATGCCATCAATACACCTCCCATCCACCCACTGTCACCGGAACAAATCGAAGAACCGGATCTCTTGCTTGAAGATTACACTCTAGCACAGGATATTCGACAAGCAGCCAGTGGTGGACTGAGTAGTCCTGGTGAAACTCCCAGTACGCAGAAAGCCGCAACACAACAATCTGCGGAACAACGCAAAAAGCCTGCGTCGACGCGCATAACTAAAAACAATGCGCGAAAAAACAATGAGACGCAAACACAACAATCTTCAACACGCAGAAGGACCAAACAGCCATTAGGACCACGAGAACAGCGTGGCGGAGCAATTGTCGAAGGTTTCGATACCAATGAGCATGAAATTCAAGATGCGCCGGAACCCGACATTGAACACATTCCAACCACGATTATGCGACCACACGAGAATATGCAGGAGGCTATCGATGGAAACAGCGCTGGTCCCATGCCTCGCGCTGCTGCTCCTCGTCCATCACAACGACGGACCACGCAATCACGCGATCTGACACCAGAAAAGACACTACAACGCCCTATAGGGCCCGGACCGCGTGCCCAGAGTGGGCGTACTGGCTATATTCGTTCTACCGCACAAATCCCGCTGGAAGGTGATGACGCCCTGCCACCAATCACAGGACGACCGGCACAAAATCAATCACTATCATTTCGTAAGGTTGAACCGCAGGAACAACCACCAGCGCAGGTCACCAAAAGAACAGCCAATTCTGTTCCACTCCAGATGCCAAATGTTTCATCGCCAACAGCGGCACGACCAGGACAACGCAATACTCTGCCACGTGGACGCATGGGCACAGGCACAGCCCCGCTTCCACCACGTTCAGGCCAACTCAAACCAGCACCATCTCAGACTGGTAGAAAACCTGCTTCCCCCGCCACAATACGGAAGAGCAAACCACTACCGGCATCGTCCGCGACACCCAGACAACGTAACAATATAGTGCTCATCATAGCTGCAATCCTCATTATACTTGTACTTATTATCGGAGCACTTGTCTACTTTCTACCAACCGCAACGGTTACCCTGACAACATCAACACGCAGTTATTCGCATGCGGTCAGTGTCACGGCACAGACAGGAGGTGGCAACGTCATCTCACAACAATTAACACAGGACTTTACGCAGACTGGCTCAGAACCAGCAACAGGCAGCAAACCTGTTGGACAGGCGAAAGCAACCGGTTACGTTTGTTTCGTTAACAATAGCACCAATGCCAATCAAAACATCGAAATTCCAACGGGCACAATTGTTACAACTAATACTGGAACCAGCGTACAATTCGCGACAACGGCGGATACTATCGCGGTACCAAATACAAGTTGCGCGAATAGCCCTCTGGTACCAGTTCAAGCTGTTGATGCTGGCGAAGATGGCAATGTGCAAGCGAACAGTGTCACGGCGATTCCCGATTCCAGCTTGCAATCAATTGCACAGTTAAAGTCAAATAATATCAATGCCAGCACCGTTAAATCACTTCTGACGGTCGATAACCTCAATGCGATCAGTGGTGGCGGCACCAAACCATTACCGGCAGTGACCCAGCAAGATCTCATCAATGCCAGCAATGATCTACGCAAAAAAGCCCAGGGGAGTATTGACACCTGGATCAATGAACTGGCCCAAAATGGCACCACGAGCAATCCAACAATAACCAGTTCACTCGTGAATCCACCAAAGGTTAACACTATTATCAATAATGGCAATACCTTCAAGGCTCAACTACAGGTCCATGCTGTTGTCTTGTTTGTCAGCACTGCCAATTTACAAAAGGCAGCACTAACACAGCTTAACACCGCGTTACAGGCAGATAAAACCTATAGTGGCTATGTCATTGCGCCTAACACGACCCCACAGATCAAGGTGACGCAGATGAAACCACAATCTGGCAGCAACGCAACAACACTGAAGCTCAATTATACAGCAACAGCAGCAGCCACACCGAACATTTCTGCAATGCAGATCCAGAATATGGTCGCAGGAAATTCACCCGCCACAGCACAGCAACGCCTGCAAAATCTACATATCCCTGGATTACAGCAGGCAAAGATCACAGTCACTCCTGGCTTTATGCCCTGGATACCTTACTTGCACAGGAATATTCACGTTACAGTGCAGCCAGGGACAACAAACTCAACAACAACCAAATAGTAATGCAATCATTGCAAACAACAAAATGCCTTCCAGACCAGCAAAAAAGCCAGTCTGGAAGGCATTTTGCGTCTTATCACATCCTGACATACCATACCTCACTACCAGATTCTGCTAACTCCAGAGATTAAAACTAGACAAATTAAAGTATGCTTCGCTACAATGCACATGATAGATGTCTTACATAAAGGGGATTGGGAATATCGTATGACTCGATTGATGGCACTGGATGTAGGAGAGGCTCGTATTGGAGTAGCCACTTGCAACAGCACAGGTTTTCTCGCATCACCATATACGACCATACATGTTACACGCGATGAGTCGCGTACCTGGAAAATCATCCAGCAGATCATCGAAGAAACAGACACAGAAAGTCTTGTAATCGGCCTGCCTATCAGCCTTGATGGAAAAATCCATGGACAGGGTGAACGCATACAGGCTTTTGCTGAACGCCTGAAACAACATATTACGATTCCGCTTACCTTCTGGGATGAGCGCTTATCAACAGTTGAGGCTCAACGTCTTCTCAGGGAGAGTGGTCAGGATGCTGGGGGAATGCGTTACGCACGCGGAGGACATCAACGAAAAAAACGCCGCCGTGGTCATAGTCAGGAAATCGATGCGCTGGCAGCAGCCGTCATTCTGCAAGATTATCTGGACCATCAAGGCAACTAAAACAGAGGAAGAGAAAGTATGAAACGAAAAGGATCGCGATCTACAATTCTCTCAATTCTGATTGTCAGTCTGATTATTTTTATTATTGCTACCGCCGGGTACAACTACATCTCAAATATGTTCCAACCAGCATCAGGAACAGCGAAAAATATTTCAATTACTATTCAACCCGGTGAAACAACAACCCAAATTGGCCAGGATTTGCAACAAAAGGGATTGATTCGCAATGCTCTAGCCTTTAATATTCTGGCACGTGTCAAGGGTCTGGATACCAAATTAGAAGCAGGCGTTTACCAGCACCTCAATACGAAAATGTCTGTCAGCGATATCGTTGATCAGTTACAAAACGGTCAACCAGATGCTGTTCCGGTACAGGTACTCGACGGACAGCGCATAGAACAGATCGCAAATACGCTGGCGGCAGCCAATTTGCCAAATTTTAGCAAAACGCAGTTTCTCAACTACACTGAAAATATTAATAATTTCCCTGATAAGAGTAAGTATCCCCTGCTCTTCAAAAATGCAACCGCAGGAGACAGTATGGAGGGTTTACTCTTTCCAGATACCTATGATATACCAGTGCAAAGCACGGCACTCAATGCCATTGATATTATGCTCAATGAAATGAATCAGATGATTGTGAATAATAATCTGGCTACATTGGCGCAAAAAAATCAGATGAATGTCTATCAAATGATTACGCTGGCTTCCATTGTTGAGCGTGAGGCCGGAAGTGATGCGGATCGCCCTGATATTGCCAGTGTCTACTGGAATCGGCTCTATTCACCAGATGCTGAATCACAAACAACTGGTTTGCTACAGGCCGATCCCACCGTCCAGTATGCACGCGATAGTGAAAATCCACCAGCAAAATACTGGTTACCATTACAAACCAAAGGCGATCAGACTGCAGCCAATAGCCCCTGGAATACTTATACACACACTGGCTTGCCACCCACACCGATCTGTAGCCCAAACCTGGCAAGCCTGAAAGCTGCTGCAAACCCACCATCTACACAGTTTGTGTACTTCTTTGCTGATCCAACCGGGAAAACGCATTTCGAAAGTACTAACACCCAATTTGTTCAAGACGAAAATGAATTTGGCGTGAGCCAATAAAAGGATAGAAGATGAATTTGTTTCAGGTCTGGCAAACCATTTTTCTGGGACTATTGCAGGGAGTGAGCGAACTCTTCCCTGTCAGTAGCCTGGGGCAGACAGTCATTATTCCTAGCCTGCTGGGCTGGAACAAGGTCGTAAGTAATACGGCCTGCGACGGCCAAAGCTGCTTCCTGCCAATTATTACAGCTCTCCATCTGGGCACCAGTATTGCCCTCTTTATTTATTTCTGGAGCGATTGGATCAAGGTTATTCGCACGTTGCTCTTTACAGTGAAAACGCGCAAAATTGAACGTGGTACTGAAGGCTGGACAAGTTGGCTGATTATTGTTGGGACAATCCCTACTGGCTTGATTGGCCTCGCACTTGAAAGCAAACTGAAAGAACTCTTTTCCTCACCATTGCTTACCGCTGCCTTTCTGGTAGTGAACGGCTCGGTACTTCTTCTGGGTGAAGCGTTACGCCGCCGCGCCGAAGCAAAATTCAGCATGTTGCCACCCAGCGAACGTGAGAAACATTTCCGTCCTCTCCATTCACTCAATATTAAAGAGGCGTTATTTGTTGGCGTCACACAATCACTGTCATTGATCCCTGGCTTCTCACGCTCAGGCGCAACCATGGTCGGTGGTCTCTCTGTACGTATGACTCATGAGGATGCCGCCCGCTTCTCATTTTTGCTGGGCGCACCAATCATTCTGGCTGCATCCTTAAAAGAAGTTCCTGAACTTTTCCATCAGAATCTTTTCCCACTCTGGCTGGTTTTCCTGGGCATGATTATTTCAGGAGTGGCCGCTTTTCTCAGTACAAAGTTTATGATGAAATATTTTGAGACAGGTCGGCTCACGCCTTTCGCCTATGCTTGCTGGACTGAGGGTATCCTCGCGGTTATCCTCTTCATGACGATACGCCCTGTCTAATCCATAAAAAAGCTCTCTCTATTCAGACTGAATAGAGAGAGCTTTTTTTGCGGCTATTTTCCCAGCACATCGCCATTAATCTGAGCATACCCACGTAAGAACTCATCCGTGCTGAGCGACTTTTTACCTTCTAATTGGAGCTGCTTTACCAGCAATAAACCTGCGCCAGTAGCGACAGCCAGCACTTTATGTCCCGACTCATCACGAATACTGACAGTTCCCGGTTGGACCGCATCCTTGAGATCCATACTTAATGAGCGAGCGCCCTGAATTTTGAGCATCTTGCCCTTCCAATAACTATATAGACCGGGCCAGGGCTGATATGCACGCACCTTCCGCGCCAGCACAGCAGCCGGAGTGGTCCACTGAATCTCGCCATCTTCCTTATTTAACATACGCGTATGCGTGGCTAATTCGTTATTCTGTGGCTCAGGTGTGATCACACCTGAAATCCATTGTGGAAGCACTTCCTGTAATGCCTCTGCCCCCAAAGTCGATAGAGAGGTAGTCAGAGTCCCCGTTGTCTCATCACCCTTAAGTGGGAGTGTTTTGCGCGAAAGCACTGGTCCTGTATCCACACCAGCATCAAGCAGCATAATCGAGACACCAGCCTCTTTATCACCCTGCAAAATAGCCTCGGCAATTGGATCGGCTCCACGATAACGTGGAAGGAGTGAGGCATGGATATTAATAGTGCCATAACGGGGCTGATCCAATACCTTTTGTGGCAGAATCTGACCGAACGCTGCAACCACGTATAGATCAGCATGATATGCGGCCAGAGCGTCACTATTCTCAGCCTTTTTGAATGAACCTGGCTGCCAGACGGGAATATTGTGTGCCAGAGCGGCTTGCTTGACAGGAGAGAATACTACCCCTCGACCACGCCCCGCAGGCTTATCCGGACGGGTAATCACAGTAACAATTTCATAGCCATCCGGCAACAAGGCTCCGGGGGCCGCATGGGCAATAAGCATCTCTAATGCCGGTACCGCAAAGTTTGGCGTCCCCATATAAACGATCTTTAACACAAGCAATCCCCCTCTACATCTATGGTCAATGGGTAGAACGTGCTGGATCA
>Ga0310811_10001507_pt1 | contig 29128 bp, 20 predicted proteins | sample YCmetagenome_FD_207642 | JGI IMG/M metagenome (GOLD analysis project Ga0310811, IMG submission 207642) | Soil microbial communities from experimental microcosm in Duke University, North Carolina, United States - YC | ecosystem: Engineered > Artificial ecosystem > Soil microcosm > Unclassified ...
ACAGGTGGCCAGAGCGTGTGCGGACTTGGCCGCCGAACTCAAGTGCTGCCCTGGCATCCGGCTCGCGGCGAGCGTAATGCCCCACCGGAAGGATTAGGCGGCCCCTGTAACACGGAAGGGCACCCGGTCGCTGTTTGAAGATGGCGGATCGTTAGGGACACTGTGGCTTTCCTTACGATCCGGTGTCATCATGGAGACAGGGAACGCTGTGCCGCGATATGCCCGGCCCGTGTACCGGGCACGGTGAATAATCCTCCAATGCACGTTCATTCGCATGTGACGGCGCACGTTCACCAGATTCACACCATTGCCAATAGAGTCATGGGTCGATATTGGGGCGGCCCGCCGAAACTTCTTTGGCGTGATGCGTAGGATTGCATGGCGCTGGTGGGGGATAATGCCGTGGGGCGGGACGTGACGACATGAGGTGCGCATGAATTCCCCGGCTACGCCCGATGGCCACGGTGCCGGGTGGCGGCGTTGGCAGTTGCCTGCTGACGTTTCCGGGTTTGTCGGGCGCAGTAGCGAACTTGCCCGCCTGACTGACCTGCTCAGCGTCACGCGTCTGGTCACGGTCGCCGGGCCGGGCGGCGTGGGCAAGACCCGCCTCGCCCTGCGCGCCGCCGCGGGCGCCGCGGGGGACGGCAGCTGCCTCATCGAGCTTTCCGGCCTCAGCGACCCGGAGCTGCTGCCCGATACCATCGCGCTGCGCCTCGGCCTGCAGCAGCCGCACGCCGCCAGCCGGCTCGACGCGGTGCTCGACGAACTGCACGGCAGGAACCTGCTGCTGGTCCTCGACACCTGCGAGCACATGATCGAGGCCTGTGCGCGGTTCGTCACCACGGTGCTGCGCGAGACGGACGACATCAAGATCCTCGCGACCAGCCGACAGCCGCTCCACGTGCCCGACGAGGAAGTGCTCAGGCTTGGGCCGCTGTCCGTGCCAGGCTGCGACGAAGGCACCGCCGCCGAGGCGGGTGACGCGGTCGAGCTGTTCACTCAGCGTGCCGCGGCCGCCGTCACCGGGTTCACGCTGGCTGAGCCGGACCTACCGCACGTCATCAGCCTCTGCCGCCGCCTCGACGGCATTCCCCTGGCGATCGAACTCGCCGCGGTCCGGGTCAGGGCACTACCGATTGCGGAGCTTGCGGCGCGCGTTGAGGCGGGGCTCGCGGTGGGGACCGGCAGGAGGCGCGGCACCACCAGCCGGCATCAGACGCTGCATGCGGCCATCGAATGGTCATACGGGCTCTGCACCGAGATCGAAAAGGCAGCATGGCGGCGGCTGTCGGTGTTCGCGGGGACCTTCGACCTGACGATCGCCAAGGACGTGATAGCGGGCGCTGGCCTGCGCCTGCGGCAGGCCAGCGACGCGATCAGCGGGCTGGTGGACAAGTCGGTGGTCCTCCCGTCGTGCAGCGGCCGGTACCGGCTGCTCGACTCGGTGCGCGAGTTTGGCTACGCGCGGCTTGCCGAAGCCGGTGAGGACGCCGCGTACCGCGAGCGGCACCTGGCTCGCTACCTGAGCCTGATCAGGGAGTTCAGCCACCGCCTCGTCGCCGACGGCCAGCAGGACAGGCTTGACCAGCTCCGCTGGGAGCACGAGAACCTCCGCAGCGCACTCAAGTACGGGCTCGGGGACCCCAGTCCGGAAGTGGAGGCCGCCACGGGGCCTGCGCCGCAGGATACCGAGGCGCACCGGGTGCGGGCCGCCGCCCGGCTCGCCGGCTCGCTCTACCCGTACTGGGTCATGTCCGGGTCGATCCGTGAGGGCATGCACTGGCAGGACAAGGCGCTTAACCGCTTCGCCGGGCCCTCACCAGAACGGGCAAGCGCCCTTGCTAACCGGGCCAGCCTCGGTACCGTCGTCGGCGCCCCGGAGGCGCTTACCCACGCGAGCGAGGCGATCGCCGTAGCCGCGAGCGTGGGCGACGACCGGACGCACGCGCGTGCTTACCTGGCGCTGCAGTTCGCGCTTACGCTCTCGGGCCGCTACACCGAGGCGCTTGAGGCGGCGCAGCAGGCCCGGTGGCGGCTGGAGTCGCTCGGCGCGGAACACGCGCTGCGCACCCTCGACCTGCAGCTCGCCCTCACCTACGTGCACGTGCGGAACTTCGACGCCGCTATCGAGCACTGCCAGCGCCTGCTGCGCGGCCTCTGCCCCGGCGAGCGGTGGCTGCGCGGCAACGCGCACGTCCTGTCCGCGCTGGCGTACTATCCGCAGCCTGGCCGACAGGACGAATGCGCGAGCGCGGCCGCGGCCGGGCTGCGGGAGACGCTTGAGATCAGCAACCTGATCGGCGAGGCCTACGCCCTTGAGGTGTTCGCCTGGCTCGCCGCCGACGCTGGGCGTTACCAGCGGACCGCGTGGCTGCTGGGCGCGGCACAGGCGCTGTGGGAGCGGACCGGCGGCCGGCTCAGCGGCAGCGCCGTGCTCATCGGCTACCACGAACGGGCCGCCGCCACCGCCAAGGGCGCGCTCGGGACCGCCAGGTACGCGGAACTGCACGCGGCGGGCGCCACCCGGCCGCTCCAGCAGATCGCCACGCTCGCCCTCGCCGGCGCCGACGTGCTGCCGGGCCTGCCCGGTCCCCGGTCCGCCGCGGCAGAGGCCAGCGAATGGCTGGGCGGCGAAGGGCTCACCACCCGGGAACAGGAGATCGCCGTGCTCGTGGCGCGCGGCCTGTCCAACCGGGAGATCGCCGCGCGGCTCGTGATTTCCAAGCGAACCGTGGACGCGCACGTCAACCACATCTTTGCCAAGCTCGGGCTCTCCTCGCGGGTGCAGCTGACCATCTGGCTGCGCGACCGGGCACCCGCGCGGCCGGCTGACGAGCTGTCTCCGGCCGCCCACGCGTAGTAGCCTGACGTTAATCCCCCGACGCACGAGGTCGCCATGGCTACCGGCACGTCCTATCGCACACAAGGCACCCTGCCGCCGCAGACGTCCGGATTCGTCGGCCGCGAGGCCGAGCTGGCCAGAACGCGCGAACTGCTGCGCGGGTCGCGGCTGATCACGATCACCGGGCCAGGCGGGGTCGGCAAGACGCGCCTGGCGGTGCGGGCCGCGGACGACGCGGCGGACAGCTACCAGGACGGCGTCCATCTCATCGAGCTGTCCGCGGTGCGCGAGCCGGAACTGCTCGTATACAGCCTCGCGGCTGCTTTCATGATCGCCGAGCGCTCCAACGTCGAGTCCGACCACGGCACGCAGCTCGACCGGCTGCTCGGCTACCTCCGCGAGCGCGAGCTGCTGCTCATCCTTGACACCTGTGAGCACATCGTCGACGCGTGCGCGGCGCTCGCCGACACCGTCCTGCGCGCGGCGCCCGGGGTTACCATCCTCGCGACAAGCAGGCAGCCGCTCGACGCGGCCGGCGAGGTTGTGCAGCTGCTGTCCCCGTTGCCCGTGCCTGCCGCCGATTCGGCCACAGCCGGCCAGGCAGACGCAGTCGAACTGTTCGCGCAGCGAGCCGCCGCGGCGGTGCCCGGGTTCACCATCACGCCGGCGAACCTCGCGGACGTGGTCACGATCTGCCGACGGCTCGACGGGATCCCGCTGGCGATCGAGCTCGCCGCCGTCCGGCTGCGCGCGCTGCCGCTGCACAAGATGGCCGATCCCATCGGCCACCGGCTGCGGCTGCTGACCGGCGGGCGGCGCTCCGGGACGGCGCGGCACCAGACGCTGCGCGCCGCGATCGAGTGGAGCTACGGCCTGTGCACGCCGGCTGAGCAGCTGCTCTGGGCCCGGCTGTCTGTCTTCGTCGGCGGGTTCGACTTCGAGGCGGCCGAGGAGATCTGCGCCGACCACGAGCTCACCAAGGATGAGATCGTGCCCACCCTCGTCGGCCTGGTCGACAAGAGCGTGCTCACCAGGGACAGCACGCCAGGGTCCGACCTGCCCGGAGGCGATGGCCTGCCGACCTTCCGGATGCTCGACACGATCCGCGAGTTCGGCGCGGAGCGCCTGCACCTCGCGGACACGCGGGTGCTGGCCACTTGGCGGCAGGACGCCGCGGAGCCAGCCGACAGCGAGGGCACCCGGATCGGCCGGGCGGAGGCCGCTGTGCGCGGCAGGTTCATCGCCTATTACCTGGCGCTCGCGGAAGAATTCGAGCTCGACCCGGCCAGCGATCAGCTCAGCAAGCTCCAGCGGCTGTCCCGGGAGCGCCTGAACCTGCGTGCGGCCTTCGAGTACGCGCTCGACCTGCCGGGCAACGACAGCGCCGCTATCGTCCTCGCCACGTCCCTCTGCATGTACTGGCAGATCACCAGCCAGCTGCGGGTAGGCGAGTACTGGCTGGACCAGGTGGTCGAACGGTGCCCGAAGCGGTCCGTGGTGCGCGCCCGGGTCCTGGCGGCGCGCGGCTACCTCCGGGTGCAGCTCGGGGACTACGCGAACGGGACCGCCGACGCCGCGGCCGCCGTCGCGATGGCGGCCCCCTTCAGCGATCTGGCCACGGCCGGGCGCGGGTACAACGCGCTGTACTTCGCGCACACCACCAGCAAGAACCTCGCCGAGGCACAGGCCGCGGCGACCGCCGCCGCCGAGTGCTACGCCAGCGTCGGCGACGTGCACGGGCTGGCGCGGCTCGCCCTGATCGACGCAACGCTCCGGATGCAGATCGGCGAACTCGACCAGTGCTATGAGAGCGCGACCAAGGGACTTGACCAGCTCCCTGATGACGAGGTCTGGTGCTCGGCCTACCTGTACGGTGTGCAGTCGCTGGTGCTCTTCCTCCGCGGCGACATGGAGGGCGCCAAGTCGTCGGGGATGCTCGCGCTCATGATGAAGCAGCGGATCAACGACCTGATAGGCATGGCCTACGGGCTCAGCTCGCTGGCGTTCATGGCGGCGGGCGAGGGGCGGCACGAGCGCACCGCATGGCTGTTCGGCGCGGCTGCGCCGCTGTGGGAGCAGGCTGGGCGCTGGTACCTGGGCGACCCGTCGTTGGAGGCGCTGCACCAGGTCGCCGAAGGGATCGCGCGCACGGGCCTCGGCGACGAACGCTACTGGGAGCTGCGCGCGGCCGGGTCGGCCGCGCCGCTTGACCACGCCGTCGAGCGCACCCTCGCCGACGCCGACACCCTAGGGACACCCGCCAGCCACGCCTAGCGCACTGTGCACGCACAAAATCTCGCGGTCCCTGGTTTCCCTGAGACCGTGCCGTAGAATTGCCGCTCAGTAAGAGGTCAACCACCTAATCAATGGGCACGTTTCTCACGTGCGCAAAGTTGGACCGAAGCGGGGAAGCAGCGACCGTGTCCCCGCCGGTGAGGATGGCATGTTCGTCGGCCATAACACGCGGCAGCAGAGGCGGCTCCCCGCCGAGACGACCGGCTTCATCGGCCGGGAACAGGAGCTCGCCCGGCTAAGCGCGTTGCTCGACCGCGCCCGCCTGATCACGGTCACCGGCCCTGGCGGAGTTGGCAAGACTCGCCTCGCGCTGCGCGCCGCCGCGGCGGCCGCGCCCGGCTTCGCCGACGGGGTCTGCCTTGTCGAACTCTCCGCGCTGCACGAGCCCGGGTTCCTGGCACACACGGTCGCGGTCGCATTCGGCCTCCCCGAGCAGTCGCTCGGTTCCCCGCTGGACGCGCTGCTCGCGCACCTGCGGGAAAAGCACCTGCTGCTGATCCTTGACACATGCGAGCACCTCGTCGACGCGTGCGCGATGTTCGCCGAGGCGGTCATCGCCCGCGCGCCAGGGGTCACCATGCTCGCGACCAGCCGGGAGCCGCTCGACGTGATCGGCGAGAACGCGTGCCCCGTCGCGCCGCTGCCGATCCCCAGGCAGCAGGACGCGGCTGCTGCCCCGGGCAGCGCCGTGGACCTCTTCATCCAGCGCGCGTCCGCCGCGGTCCCGGGTTTCGCCGTCACCGCCGCTGACCTGCCCCAGGTGATCAGGCTCTGCCAGCGGCTCGACGGTATCCCCTTGGCGATCGAACTGGCCGCCGTGCGGCTGCGCGCGCTCCCCCTGGCGGAGCTCGTCGGCCGGCTCGACCAGCGCCTGGCCCTGCTGACCGGCGGGCACGGCCGCGGCGGGCGGCACAAGACCCTGCGGGACGCCATCGGCTGGAGCTATGAGCTCTGCACCCCCGCCGAGCGGGCGATGTGGGCCCGCCTCTCCGTCTTCGGCGGCCCGTTCACCATGAGCGCCGCCGAGGAAGTGTGCGCCGACGGACCGGGCGACGACCAGGTCATGTCGACGGTTATCCGGCTCGTGGACAAGTCCGTCCTCGTCAGGATCGACCCGGCGGACGCCAGCACCCAGCCCACCCAGTACCTGATGCTTGACACCATCCGCGAGTTCGGCGCGGAGAAGCTCGCGGAGACGGGCGCCCCGGGCGGTACGCAAAGCCGCTTCATCGCGCGGTACCTGGCCATGGCCCGGTCCTTCCGCGACCACTTCCTTGACGATGACCAGCTCGCCCGGCTGCGCGAACTGCGCCGCGAGCACGCCAACGTGCGGGCCGCGCTTGAGTACGCGCTCGGGGACAAGGAATACGAGGCACTCGAGGCCGCAAGGACGGCGGACGGCGTCGAGCTCGCCATCGCGCTGTCCGTCTACTGGCGCGCCCGGGGTCTCGCCCGCGAGGGCGGCTACTGGCTCGGCCGGGCCGCCGACCGCGCTCCTGAAGGCTCGGTCACCCAGGGCTGGGCCGTGCTGGAGCGCGGCCGCCTGCTGAGCATGCAGGGCGACGCCGCGGCGGCCCTGGCCGACGCCACGGCGGCCATCGGGCTCGGCGACGCGCGGCTCGCCGCTCAGGGGTACCTGGTCAGAACCGGGGCGCTATGCGTGGACGGACAGCTGCGGGCGGCGGCCGAGTCCGGCGACGAGGCTAGGTGCAGGCTTGCCGCGCTCGGCGACCAGTTCGGGCTGATCAGCCTCGCCGCCCACCTCACCCACCTGGCGCTGCGCAACGAGGACATCGAGGGCGCGCTCGGGCACGTCGAGTGTGGGCTGCGCCAGCTCGGCGGTTCCCGCGAGCGGTGGCTGCACGCCAACCTCTACATGCTTGCCTCCCTCACCCTGTACGTGGCAGGCCGTGACATCGAGTCCACCTGGACCGTCACGCGGGCGCTGCAGGTCAAGCAGGAGATCGGCGACGTGTTCGGTGTCGCTTTCACGCTTGAGATCCTCGGCTGGCTAGCGGCCAGGGCGGGCAGCCACCAGCGGGCCGCCTGGCTGCTCGGTGGCGCGGAACCGCTCTGGGAAAGGGCAGGCGGGCGGCTCGCCGCCACCCCCACGTTCGAGCGGCTGCACACCGAAGCCGTGGACAGGTGCACCGATGCGCTGGGCAGCAGGCAGTTCGCGGACCTAGCCGCCAAGGGGGCGCGGCATCCACGCGACGCGATGATCTCCTTCGCGCTTAACGACGCCGCCGACCCCGCGGAAAACACCGGCGCTAAAGCCCGGCTCCCCAGCCAGCTCACCGCCCGCGAGCGGGAGATCGCGCAACTGGTCGCCGCGGGCTTGTCCAACCGGCAGATCGCGGAAAAGCTCTTCATCTCGCGGCGCACCGTCGACGCGCACCTTGAGCACATATTCGGCAAGCTCGGAATTACATCGCGGGTAATGCTAACGATCCAGTTGCGTGAGCATTCCACCGAGGCGGACAGCGACGAGACCCCATTACCTGGGCTGGCGTTTCCTGACAGGCTTACTTAAGCAGGCAGGAACGTTACATAATGGCGGGGACATGGTGGTCAATCAGGCTGCGGGGATAAGTCAGCTCCCCGCGGAGACGAACGAGTTCGTCGGGCGGGCAGTCGAGCTGCGCCAGATCGACGGACTACTTCGCGACGCACGGCTGATCACGCTGATCGGCCCCGGCGGAGTCGGCAAGACCCGCGTCGCTCTGCGCGCGGCCAAGGCCGCCGAAGCCCGCTACGCGAACGGGATTTGCCTGGTCGAGTTCTCCGCCGTGCACGAGCCCGAACTGGTGCCGCACGCGATCGCGCGGCGGCTCGGTCTTGCCGACCAGCAATCCCAGGCCTCGCAGCGGGACGCGCTCCTCGCGCACCTGCGCGACCTGCGCCTGCTGCTCGTCCTCGACACGTGCGAGCACCTTATCGACGCCTGCGCGGAGCTGGCCGAGGCGGTCCTCGACGTGGCGCCGTTCGTCACCGTGCTCGCGACCAGCCGCGAGCCGCTTGACGTCGACGGCGAGACCACCTTCCCGGTCCGCCCGCTTCCAGTGCCCCGGGCGGAGGGGACGGGCGAAGACAACGGCTCGTTCGGGATGACTGATCTTCCGGTAGGGGGGCGGGCCGACGGCGACACGGAGACCGCAACCACCGGCGACGCCGTCGATCTCTTCGTAGCGCGGGCGAGCGCCGCGGTGCCGGGGTTCGCGCTGACCGACGCGAACCGGGACGACGTGATCCTGCTCTGCGAGCGACTCGACGGCATCCCGCTCGCCATCGAACTGGCCGCCGTCCGGCTGCGGGCGCTGTCGCTCACCGAGCTCACCAGGCGCCTTGACCACCGGCTGCCCTTGCTCACCGGTGGAACCTTCGCGGCCGACGGCCGGCACAAGACGCTGCGCGACGCGATCGGCTGGAGCTTCGACCTGTGCACCGCGGCGGAGCGCAAGCTCTGGGCGCGGCTGTCGGTGTTCGAGGGGCCGTTCAACGTCGCGGCCGCAAGTGAGGTCTGCGCGAGCGTCGACCTCGACCGCGATGACATCTTCGAGACGATCATCAGGCTCGTCGACAAGTCGGTGCTCATCCCCGTGCCGCCGCCTAGTGTCGGCGGGAACGACGAGGACCAGCCGGCGTGGTACCGGATGCTGGACACCATCCACGAGTACGGCGAGGAGATGCTCGCCGCAGCGGGGGACGCGAACGCGATCCGCGAGCGGTTCATCGCCCGCTACCTGAACAAGGCGCGGTACTTCGCCAAGCACCTGACGGACCCGTCGCAGCTAGACCTGTTCCGCGAGCTGCGCCGCGAGCACGCCAACATCCAGGCCGCGCTGCGGTACACGCTTGAGGACTCCAGCGGCGAGCAGGTACGGCAGGGCGCGGAGCTGTGCAATGCCCTGTACGGGTACTGGCAGATCGCGGGCCTGCTGCGCGAGGGCCGGCACTGGTACGCCAAGGTGCTCGACCGGCTGCCCGGGGAGAAGTCGCTGGTGCGCGGCTGGGCCCTGGTCAACCGCTGCTACCTCGGCGCCATGCAGGGCATGGCCGCCGACGCCCTGGCCGATGGCCAGGCGGGTATCGAGACCGGCCTCGCGCTCCGCCACGACAAGCTCGTCGGCCGCGGTTACAACTACCTCACGCTCGCGCTGACGGTCTCCGGCCGCTTCAGCGAGGCACGCAAGGCCGCGGCGAAGGCCGAGAAGAAGCTTGAGGCGCTCGGCGACCGGACCGGGCTCATCATCCTCGACGACCACTGGGCGCACCTGTCGCATCTCGACGGAGACTCGGACGGGACCCTCATCTACGCCCAGCGGTGCCTCAGCCGGTTCAACGGCGCCAAAGAGTGGTGGGCCTCCGCCTGGGCCTACGTCATCTCGGGGATGGCCCTGTACTGGGCGCCGTCCCGGGACGCGGAGACGACACGGGTGCTGAACAAGGCCGTGCTGCTCAAGCACGAGCTCGGCGACGTGGTGGGCATCGCCTGCTGCCTGGAGATCCACGGCTGGCTCGCCGTCCGGGCCGGCCGCTACGTGCGGGCCGCCTGGCTGCTTGGCGGCGCGGACCCGCTGTGGCAGGCGGCGGGCGGGCGGCTCGCCGGGACCGCGGCCCTCGAATCCGTCCACACGTCGTCGGTCACGACTGGCCAAACAGCGCTCGGGACGAGCGAGTTCGACTCGCTGTTCGCGCGCGGCGCCGGCACCCCGCTCACCGACCTTGTCGCGCTCGCCGTCTCCGGCGCGGAGGCACCGGGCAGCCTCGTGCCCGCGCTCCCCCAGCCGGGCACGCTGACCGACAGGGAATGGGAGGTCGCCTACCTCGCCGGGGCCGGGCTGAGCAATGACCAAGTCGCCAGACAGCTCTTCATATCGGCTTCTGCCGTCGCGGCGCACCTGGTGAGCGTCTTCCGCAAGCTCGGCGTTTCCTCCGCCGAACAGCTCGGGCCGTGGCTTGAGGCGGCAGTCCAACCAGAACCGCCCGCCGCCGCGGTGCCTGAGCTGCTGCGGGGCGGGCGGGGCGGTTACCTGGGCTCGCCGGGGTTACGCCGGATTACGCCGCTTACAGGTTGCCGCGCAGCTCCTGCTCGCGCTCGATCGCCTCGAACAGGGCCTGGAAGTTGCCCTTGCCGAAGCCAAGCGAGCCGTGCCGCTCGATGAACTCGAAGAACACCGTCGGCCGGTCCCCGATCGGCTTGGTGAAGATCTGCAGCAGGTAGCCGTCTTCGTCGCGGTCGACGAGGATGCCGCGCTTCCGCAGTTCCTCCACGGGGACGCGGACCTGGCCGATGCGGCCTTTCAGTACCGGGTCGGTGTAGTAGCTGTCGGGAGTAGCGAGGAACTCTACGCCGCGCTGCTTCAGCTCGTCGATCGTCTGGCAGATGTCCGGGGTGGCGAGGGCGAGGTGCTGCACGCCGGGGCTCCGGTAGAACTCCAGGTACTCGTCGATCTGGGACTTGCGCTTGCCCTGGGCCGGCTCGTTGAGCGGGAACTTGACCCGGTGGTCGCCGCTCGCGACGACCTTGCTCATCAGCGCGGAGTACTCGGTGGCGATGTCGTCGCCGATGAACTCGGCCATGTTCGTGAAGCCCATGACCCGGTTGTAGAACGCGACCCACTCGTCCATGTCGCCGAGTTCCACGTTGCCGACGACGTGGTCGAGGGCGACGAAGGCCGGGGCGTGCTCTGGTGTCTGGCTCGTGCGCGCGACATAGCCCGGCAGGTAGGGGCCGTGGTAGCGGTGGCGGTCGACCAGCGTGTGCGTGGTGTCGCCGTAGGCCTTGATGGTCGCGCTGCGGACGGTGCCGTGCTCATCGGTTTCGTCATGCGGCTCGGTCACCACGGTCGCGCCGGTTTCCCTGGCGTGGGCGACGCACTTGTCGACGTCGGGGACTTCGAGGGCCACGTCGAGCACGCCGTCGCCGTGCCTGCGGTGGTGATCCGCGATGGGGCTGTCCGGGCTGACGGCACCCTTGATGACGAAGCGGACAGCGCCCGCCCGCAGGACGTAGGCGTGGTGGTCGCGGTTCCCGGTGGTCGGCCCCGCGTACGCCTCAAGCCGCATCCCGAAGGCCAGCTGGAAGTACAGCGCCGACTGCGTCGCGTTGCCCGAGGCCCAGACGACCGCGTCCCAGCCGGTGACGGGGAACGGGTCACGGCTCGTGTCGTGGGCGACGACGCCGGTCAGGGCGTCGGTGTCGGTGATCAGCTCGCTGACCGTCATCTGGTGCCTCCGTCGCTCATCGAATGCTTGGGGCCATCAGAACGGGTTCATATTCCACTAGTCAACCAACTCATCTCGTGCTAGTCGTGTTGGGCATTCTGTGTGGCTAATCTCGCTGTAATCTAGTCAGATTGACTAGCTTGTTGCTTCTCTAGGTGGTGCCATGGCAGAACTGGACGCGCTCGACCTCGCGCTCGTGACGGCCGCGCGGGAGCACCCCCGCGCGGGCGCGCTGGAACTGTCCCGGCTCACGCACGTGGCGCGGGCGACCGTGGATTCCCGGCTGCGCCGGCTAGAGCGGGACGGGGTGATCACCGGCTACGGCCCGGACATCGACGTGTCGGCCGCCGGGTTCACCGTGCTGGCGTTCGTCACGCTGTCGATCGCCCAGGGGGCGCTGGCCGCGGTGCAGTCGGACCTGGCCGCGATCCCCGCCGTGCTTGAGGCCTACGCGATCACCGGGTCGGCGGACGTGGTCTGCAAGGTCGCGGCGACCTCGCACGCGGACCTGCAGCAGGTGCTGCTGCGCATCGACTCGTCCCCGTCCGTGGCCCGCTCGACGTCGGCGATCAGCCTGTCGACGGTAATCCCACCGCGCGACCTGCCGCTGCTGCAGTCGCGCACGCCTGCCGCGGCGCCCCGTTCCCCCGCGTTCCGCTAGTGGGTGTCGGCTAGACCGGCCCACGGCGGGGCGTCGTCCACGGGGGCGGTGACGTTGGACGACAGGCGTGCGAGCAGCGTTGCCAGGGTGGACAGGTCGTCGTCGTCCAGGCCTGTTTTCAGCTTCGCGTCGAAGGCGGTCGCGGCGGCGCGCATCCGCAGGAAGGCCGCGTCGCCCTTCTCGGTCAGGGCGACCACCTGGATCCTGCGGTTGGCCGCGTCCCTCTTTCTTGTGATGAGGCCGTCGGCGTCCATCGCGTTCAGGTGATGGGTCAGCGTCGCCTCGCGGATCCCGACTTTCTCGGCCAGGTCGCGCTGCGTGCCCGGCCGGTGGATCTTCAGGTTGAGCAGGATCAGCCAGACCGAGAGGCTGCCGCCCGCCTCCGCCAGGGCCTCGTCGAAGGCCCGGCTCACGGCGCGGGCCGCCTGGTTCAGGCGCAGCCCGATCGGAACCGGGAACCGGGCAGGGACCGGGACAGCTGAGTGGTCTGGCATGGCCGTCAGGTTAACACCGCCTATCGATAGCTAAGCGTTTGACATCTAAGACTTAGATATCTAAGTTATATCGCATAGAACCACTTGACGGCCAGGTGGCGCTAGTCACCGGCAGTTCGCGAGGCACCTAGCCGGCGGCGCTGTTCTCGTCTAACCCCGACTGGCTAACTGTGAAAGGAACCTCATCATGGCTATGTCAACTTTTCCGGAAGCCTCTTCTCCGGACAGCGCTGCGGCGGGCCGTAGGCAGGCGCGGATGATGCGCTACGTCAACATGTTCATGCGGCCGGCGCTGAGCCTGCCGTTCCCCACGCCCCTGTCAGCGAACTTGATGCTCATCTCGTATACCGGCGTGAAGTCAGGCAAGGCCTACCGGCAGCCGGTGAGCTACGCGCGCGATGGCGAGACGCTGCTCACGCCGGGCGGCGGCCGGTGGACGGGCAACCTCAAGGGCGGGCGGCCAGTGCGGCTGCGGCTGCGCGGCAAGACCGTCCCCGCGCACGCGGACCTAGTCGACGACCCGGGCGAAGTCGAGCGCCTGCTCGGCGTGATCGCCGTCGGCAACCCGCGCGCGACGCGGTTCATCCCGCTCCCGCGCCGCCCGGACGGCCGCCTCGAGCCTGCCGCGCTCGCAGCCGCTATCGGACACGGCTTCCGCATCGTCCGCTGGCACCTGGATGGCTGAGACGCTGATGGTGGATAGTTCTCCACCCCTCGGTTTGGAGAACTATCCACTATCCGCTGCGGCAGCGGGCGGGCGCTAGCTTCGCCCGCCGCGCGTCGGACCCTCCGTCGTCTTCACGGCCAGGTGGCCGCGGGTCATGATCGCCAGGCGCTGGGCGCGGCGGACCACCGCGCCGTCGTGGCTGACCAGGATGAGGGTCAGGCCGCGTTCCCGCCAGAGCTTTTCCATCAGGGCGATGATCTCGTCGCGGGTCTCTTCGTCGAGGTTGCCCGTCGGCTCGTCCGCGAGCAGCACCTTCGGCTCCTTGACCAGCGCGCGGGCGATTGCGACGCGCTGCTGCTGGCCGCCGGAGAGCTCAGACGGAAGGTGCCGCGCCCGGTCGGCGAGCCCCACGCTGTCCAGTGCGGCGGCGACTCGACGGCGCCGCTCCGCGGCGCCCGAGACGTGCAGCGGGATCAGCGCGGCCTCGACGTTCTCCGCCGCCGACAGGGTCGGCACCAGGTTGAACGTCTGGAAGACGAACCCGATCGCGTTCGCCCGCACCCGCGTCAGCTCGGCGTCACTCAGGCGGCCGAGGTCGCGGCCGTCCAGCTTCAGCTGCCCGCTCGTCGGACGGTCGAGGCCGCCGAGCAGGTTAAGCAGCGTCGACTTGCCGTGCCCGGTGCGGCCCCTGATCGCAATCCACGCACCGTCGTCAATGGTCAGGTCGACGCCCTTGACCGCCTCAACCGTCCGAGTGCCCGAGTGGTACACCTTGGACACGCTGGTTAGCTCGTACATCGTGGTCACCCCACCTTCGCGATTGCGTCGGCCGGGCGCAGCCGGCCGATCCGCCAGCTACCGAACGCCCCGGCGAGCAGGCCGCCCGCCAGCGCGAGCACGACCGCCACGCCGATCGCCGTGAGGCCGACCGATGCGTACATCGGCACGGACACGGTGTGGCTGGTGGTCGGGCTGATCGCGCCGTTCGGCGTCATCATGTGCAGTCCGGTCGGCTGGGTCAGCGTCGCGGAGAGGCTGGGCGCGATGGCGTTGATGATCGCCGCGCCTGCGAAACCGAGGCCGACCCCGGCGGCCGCCCCGAGGATGCCAACGGCGAGGGACTCGCCCATGACCTGGGCGATGATCCGCCCGCCGCGCCAGCCCAGCGCCTTCAGCGTGCCGAACTCCCGCACCCGCCTGGCGACCGCCGCCATCGTCAGCAGCACCGCGACGGCGAACGCGGCGATCAGCACCAGGATCGACAGCCACTTGCCGAGGTCGTTGGCTAGCTTCGCGGCGGAGGTCAGCGAGCCGGTGACCTGGCTCGCCAGGCTGCTCGGCGTCGTGATCTGCGCCGTCGGCAGCAGCTTGGCGATCTCGTGCTGCACCGTGGCGAGGTCCGTGGACTTCGCAGCGGTGACGTAGATCGTGTTGACGTCGTTCTTCAGGTTGCCGCCCGTGGGACCGCTCGTGGCGACCGCCTGGGCACGGGCGAGCGGCACGTAGACGTTGGGCGGGCTGCTGCCTTCGGCCTGGGCGACCAAGCCGATGATCGTGAACGCGGTGCCGCCGATCTTGATGGTTCCGCCGACCTTGAGGCCCTTGGACGCGGCGTAGTTCTTGTCAACCAGGGCCACGTTCTTGTTCGCGTCGGCGGCCGTGAAGGCCCGTCCCGAGCTGACGGCGGCCTGGCTGAGCGGGCCAAGCTTCGGCTTGCTGATGTCGGCGCCGTCCACCGTGAACGACGTGGGCTGCGTCGGGGTGGCCGAGATCGTGGTCTGGTTGTCGGTGAGCAGGAGCCCGCCGGCCGCCGCGGTGACGCCCTTCAGCGCCGCGATCTTGCTGACCGAGGTGGCGCTGATGGGCGAGTAGGAAGCGCTGCCCAGGTTGTCGATGGTGTATCCGTTCTTGAGGGCGTGGCACTTGCCGTTGGTGCAGATCTCGGCACCGTTCGGTCCCATCGTGATCTGGGTGCCTTTGCCCGAGCTAGGTCCTTGCGCCCCCTTGGGGGGTGACGGCGCCGCTCCGGTCACCGTGATGTCGGTGCCGACCCCGTAGAGCCCCTGGAGGACGCCTGCCTGCGCGTTCTTGACCCCAGCAGCGGCCGCGGTCACCGTGAGCACGAGCCCCACCCCGATGGCGAGGCCGAGCGCGATGAAGATCGCCTGCCGCAGCCGGCGGCGAAGCTCCCGCGCGAGATAAGTGAAGAAGAACATGCCGACCGTTCTAGAAGGCTGCCGGTTGCGCGGCGGTGACGCGGGATGTAACCGGCACGCAACCGGGCGGGCGGGAGGCTCTCCCTCACGGAGGTGAGGTGCTGATGCCCGAGAACCACGACGAACGAGGCAGCTTCGACGAGCCAGGCCTCGACGAACAGGACGACTTCGATGGGGAGGACGACTTCGACGACGAAGACGACTTTGATGACGATGACGATGCTCGTTACGAGCTGGGCGAACCGGGGCATGCCTGGGCCGCGTCCGGGCACCCGCCGGCTGGCTTTCCGCCGCCGCCCGGCCGGCACAACACCAGGCACGGCTGGTTCTTCGCTGTGACTGCCGTCGTCGCGGCGGCGCTCGCGTTTGGCGTGGTGGACTTCGCTATTCGTGAGGCGTCCGGCAGCCCGGCGGCCAGTGCCACGCCGAGCGCCAGCGCGCCCGCTGGGAACGGTTCCGGGAGCGAGCCGTCCGGCGGGACGCGGTTTGGGCTACCTGGCGGGGCACCGCTGCCGTCTGGCGCGGCGGAGCACCTGCTGATCGGCGGGAAGGTGACGGCGGTGAGCGCCACCTCGATCACGCTAGGCGGCGGCGCGCAAACGGTCACGGCGGCGGTGACGCATTCGACCAAGATCAGCGGGAAGGTCACCAGCATCGGCGGCATCAAGGTGGGCGACCTCGTTTCCGCGTCGATCACCGGCACCAGCGGCGGGAAGCTCGTCGCCGACTCTATTCAGGATCCTGCCAGCCTCCCTTCAGGCCCTGGTCAGTGAACGCGTGGTCCAATGGCGGCAGGAGAGGAGACTCTCGTGCGCGTGCTTGTGATCGAAGATGACGAGGAACTCGCCGAAGCTGTCGCCGTGGGCCTGCGCCTGGAAGGTATGGCGGTTGACACCGCAATCGACGGTGCCGCCGGGCTTGAGCGTGGCCTTGTCAACGACTACGACGTCATCGTGCTTGACCGGGACCTTCCGGTGTTGCACGGCGACGATGTGTGCGGCAGGCTCATCGCGGCGGTCCGGGCGCGGATCCTCATGCTGACCGCGGCTGGCACGATCGAGGACCGGGTCACCGGGCTCGGCCGGGGTGCCGATGACTACCTGCCTAAGCCGTTCGCCTTCGCCGAGCTTGTCGCGCGGATCCGGGCACTCGCCCGGCGCAGCCACCCGGTTGTCCCTCCGGTGCTGAGCGCCAAGGGCATCACGCTCGACCCGGGCCGGCGTGTCGCCACGCGGAGCGGCGCGACCCTGGACCTCGGGGCGAAGGAGCTCGCCGTCCTAGAACTCTTGATGGCGGCCGGCGGCCGGGTGGTGTCCGCCGAGGAGCTGCTTGAGCGGGCGTGGGACGAGATGGCCGACCCGTTCACGACGGCGGTCAAGGTGACGGTCAGCCGGCTGCGCCGCAAGCTCGGCGAGCCGCCGGTCATCGAGACGGTCGAGCGGGCGGGGTACCGGATATGAGCGCGGGGGTGTGGCGATGACCAGGGGTAGTGTCCGCTTCCGGCTCACGTTGCTGTTCGGCAGCCTGTTCCTCGTGGCCGGGGCCGGATTGCTCGGCATCACGTACGGCCTGCTGAGCCATGCCCAGAACGGCATCATAGTCGCCCGGATCAACTCGGGCGCGCCGCTTGGTTCATCAGCGCCGACTGATTCCGGGTCACTCGGCACGGGGTCGAGCGGATCAGCACCGGACGGATCGGCCTCGGGCGGCTCGTCTTCGGGCGGCACGTTCATCTCGGGACCCGATGCGGGCATTTCAGGGACGCTTCCCAGCCCTGGGCAAATGCAGGCGGCCGCTACGCAGTACGCGACCGATACGCGGGCGCGGGAGAACGAAGCGTTGCTGCTCTACTCAGGCATCGGGCTCGGGATCATGGCCGTGGTCGCGGCGGCGCTCGGCTGGTTCACGGCCGGCCGGGCACTGCGGCCGCTCCGCAGGATCACCGAGTCCGCGCGCCGGATCTCCGCCACGAACCTGCACGAGCGGCTAGCCCGTGAGGGTCCGGATGACGACCTGCGGGAACTCGCGGACATGATCGACGGCCTGTTCGCGCGGCTCGACGCGTCACTGCATGCGCAGCGCCAGTTCGTCGCCAATGCCTCCCACGAACTGCGCACGCCGCTCGCCAGGTCGCGCACGCTGCTCGAGGTCGCGCTGCGCAATCCCGAAGCGTCAACGGGATCGCTGCGCGCCGCCTGCGAGCGGGCAATCGCCGCGGGCACCGAACAGGAACGGCTCATCGAGGCGCTGCTTACCCTGGCCCGCGGCCAGCGCGGCCTTACCCGCCGCGTCCCCCTGGACCTGGCCGCGACCACCCGCGACGTACTCGCCAGCCGGGGCAAACAGATCGCGGCAAGCGGCCTGACCGTAGCCGTCAAGCTCGCACCCGGGCTGCTAGGCGGCGACGAGGCCCTGCTGGAGCGGGCGGTGGGCAACCTGGTCGACAACGCCCTGCACTACAACGTGGAAGGCGGCACCGTCTGGATCACGGCCGACACCGAGGACGACCGCGCCTCCCTGACAATCGCCAACACCGGCGCGGAAATACCCCCAGCGGCAGTCGGCCACCTACTGCAGCCCTTCAATCGTGGCAGCGAGCAAGGCGACGCGTACCGCAGCCGCCAGCGGTCCAGTCCGGACCAAGGCCTGGGGCTAGGGCTTTCGATAGTGGCAGCGATCGCCGCAGCCCACGACGCCGATCTCGCGGTAACACCCCGCTTGACCGGCGGCGGCCTCAGCATCCGCCTCACCTTCCCGCGACTGCCCACCGCCCTCCCAGCCGCCGCGGAAAACCTGTCGACAGCCCACCCAGCCCCTGCTCTAGCGTTAGCCCGGGAAATCGCAGCGCCTAAGCCCCATGTAGGAGCACCCGTGGTCGGTTGACGGGACCCCAACTACTACATGCTGTAGTAGCCACCATAGGCTGGGACGTATGGGAGTGAATCAGCACTACCTATTCGAAGCGCGACAGATGCAGGCGCTGTCGCTGGCCGTACATATCCCCCTGGTGTGCTTCGGCATCGCGTTCCCCGTCCTCGTCCTGGTCGCAGAATGGCGCTACCTGCGCACGGGCGACGAACTGTACCGAACCCTGGCGCGGCGCTGGTCCCGGATCATGCTCGCCCTGTTCGCGGTCGGGGTGGTGACCGGGACGATCCTGTCGTTCGAGCTAGGCCTGCTGTGGCCGGTGTGGATGCAGGACTTCGGCAACGTCTTCGGCCTCGGCTTCACGCTCGAGGGTTTCTCGTTCTTCCTCGAAGCGATCTTCATCGGCATCTATGCCTACGGGTGGGACCGGCTGAAGCCGCGGTTGCACTTCCTGTCCGGCATCCCCATCGCGGTTGCCGGAGTCGCCGGGTCGCTGTTCGTCATCGCGGTCAACGGCTGGATGAACCACCCCACCGGCTTCACCCTGGTGGACGGGAAGGCGACCGACGTGCACCCGTGGTCGGCGCTCTTCGCCAACCCGATGTTCTGGAGCGAGTACATCCACATGTACTTCGCCGCCTACATCGTCTGCGGGTTCCTGCTGGCCGGCCCTTACGCGTGGGCGTTCCTGCGGGGGCGGCGCGGCCGCTACCAGCGGACCGCGCTGGGGATCACTATGGCGGCGGCGTCGGTCGCCGCGCCGCTCCAGGTGATCGTCGGGGACTGGGCGGCGCGGGATGTCGCCACCTACCAGCCGGTCAAGCTCGCCGCGATGGAAGGGCTCGCCACCACGACGCGCGGCGCGGCCGAGCACCTGCTCGGCTGGTACAACGGTCACTCCGTCGTCTGGGGCATCGAGATCCCCAAGCTGCTGTCGCTGCTGGCGCTGCACAACCCGAACGGCGTGATCAAGGGCCTGAACATCGTGCCGCTCGCCGACCAGCCGCCCGTCAACGTCGTCCGGTTCTCATTCCAGACCATGGTCGGCATCGGGACTTTGCTCGCCCTCCTCGGGCTGGTCTACTTGTACCTGCGGTTCCGCCGGAAGGGGCTGCCGCGCCTCGTGCTGTGGGCCGTGGTCGCCGCCGGGCCGCTCTCGGTTGTCGCGCTGATCGCCGGGTGGATCACCACCGAGGTAGGCCGACAGCCCTGGATCGTGTACCAGGTGATGCGGGTCTCCTCGGCCGTGACCGGGGCCAGCGACATCCCCATCGGCTACGGCACCTTGTCCGTGGTGTACCTCGTGCTCGCCGGGATCGTGTTCCTCATCTTGCGGCGGCTGGCCCGGATACCACTCCCGGCCTCGGCGCTCGGTCCACCAACGCCCGCTGATCCCGCTGACGCTCCCGGTACCGCTGGAGGCTAACGATGGCTTACGTTCCCGTCGCCTTCATCCTCGCGGGGATGGCGGCCTACACCGTGCTCGCCGGGGCCGATTTCGGGGCCGGCCTGTGGACGCTGCTCTCCTTCGGGCCGTCGGGGCACCGCGTGCGAGACCAGGCGCGGCACGCGATGGGGCCGGTGTGGGAGGCCAACCATGTCTGGCTGATCTTCGTGCTTGTCGTGTGCTGGACCGCGTATCCCGTGGCCTTCGGCTCGATAACGTCCACGCTGGCCGCGCCGCTGCTGATCGCCGCGATCGGAATCATCTTCCGCGGGGCCGCCTACGCGCTGCGCGGGGTCGCCGACTCATCCCGGGCGGCGGAGAACCTGCTCGGCACCTCTTCGGTGCTCACCCCCTTCGCGCTCGGCACTGCCGTCGGGGCGATCGCTGTCGGCCGGGTGCCGGCCGGAAACGCGGCGGGCAACCTGGTGACCTCCTGGCTCTCCCCCGCCCCGGTGCTCGTCGGCGTCCTCGCCGTTGTGTTCTCCGGGTACCTGGCAGCCGTGTTCCTCGCCGCTGACTCGCTGCGGTACGGAGAGGCCGCGCTCGCGGAGGTCTTCCGGCGGCGCGCACTGATCGCTGGCGTGCTGTCCGGCGGGCTGGCCCTGGCTGGGCTCCTGGTCATGCGCGGGTCCGGGCTAAACCTGACGCACGGCGCCGCCCTCGTCCTCGTGTGCGTGTCCGGGGTCGCCGGGCTGGCCACGCTCGCCTTGTGCTGGCTGTCGCGGTTCGGGCTTGCCCGTTTGACGGCGGCGCTCGCGGTCGCCGCGGTCGTGGTCGGGTGGGCGGCCGCACAGGCACCCCGGTTCCTGCCCGGGATGACGGTGACACAGGCGGCGGCGGGACACGCCACGCTGGTCGCCCTCGTGATCGCGGTGGCCTGCGGTTCGGTCGTCTTGATCCCGTCGCTCGGCCTGTTGTTCACGCTGTTCCTCCGGGGCCGCCTGGACACGTCTGAACACCACTCTCCCGGCGAGGCTCTGGTCGCGCCCCCTGGTGAGACCACCGGCGTCGCCGCCACAGAAACACTGGCAGAGGCTGCACCCGCAACGGTCCCCTCCCGGGACGTGACGAGGCGCCTGAGGCCAGCGAGAAGCTTGGGAGCAGCCGGCGTGGTGGGACTGATAGGAGGCACTGGACTCCTGGTGTTCACCGACGCACCTTGGTCTCACGTGCTAGGCGTGGCATGCCTAGTCCTGTGCGCCGCAGCGGTCTTCGCTTTGTCCGCCGCCCCCCTCGACTAGCAGAACATCAACGGGAGCCAACTGGCCAAGCACTAGCCCCGCAGCCCCAAGCGACCAGCCCCGCCACCGCCGGTGCGGCCCACGGGCCTAGCTTGCTTCCAGCCCCGCGCCGCACAGGTCCTCCGTTCTAGCCCTGCGGCACACAAGGCCACCTCCGTTCTAGCCCTGCGGCACACAGGGACGCATCTAACAGCCTTGCGTGCCACACGGCCAACAGCATTCCGGCCCTAAGTGCCACACGGCCAAAACGTCCCGCGCCGACCAGGCCGCGCATATCGCCCGGCGGGCGATAAATCCGGCGTGGGCAACGGCAGCGTGAAGTAGGGGCGAGGCGGGGGCGGCGGCGCTGAGCAGGGGCCGTGGCGGCGCGTAGTGGGCGGCCACCGCGCACGAGGCAGTGGGCGTGGTTCTGCGGAGCAACAAGCCGTTCTTGGGGGAAATCTTGGTCGGGGTGGGAGGGGCGGCGGGCTGGGGTGTGCTTGGGTGGGGGCATGAGCGACGAGCCTTTGGTGCGGGATTTGCCGGTGGGGATCGGGGCGACGGGGCACCGGCGGGAGTCAGACTCGATGGGGGCCATCGATGTGCCCGCCGACCGGTACTGGGGGGCGCAGACGGAGCGGTCGCTGCTGCACTTCGGTGACATCGGGGCCGACCCCATGCCGCTGGCGGTCTACCACGCGTTCGGGCACGTGAAGAAAGCGGCCGCGCTGTCCAACGGGGCGGGCGGGCGGCTGCCTTCCTGGATGGCCTCCCTCATCGCACGAGTCTGCGATGAGGTGATCGACGGGGAACTCGACGAGCATTTCCCGCTGCGGGTCTGGCAGACAGGGTCAGGTACGCAGTCGAACATGAACGTCAACGAGGTGATCGCCAACCGGTGCATTCAGCTCGTTGGCGGCGAGATCGGGTCCAAGTCGCCGGTCCACCCCAACGACCATGTCAACATGGGGCAGTCGTCGAACGACACCTTCCCGACGGCGATGCACGTGGCGGCCGTGTCCGTAGTCGCGTCGTCGGTGGTCCCCGACGTCTCGGCGCTGCGGGACGCGGTGCACGACAAGGCCGTCTTGTGGCGCGACGTGGTGAAGATCGGGCGGACGCACCTCGAGGACGCGGTCCCGCTCACCGTGGGGCAGGAGTGGTCTGGGTACGCGCGGCAGCTGACCGCGGCCCTCGGTGCTCTGGAGAGTTCCTGTGCTGGGCTGTACGAGCTCGCCGCGGGGGGAACCGCCGTTGGCACGGGGCTCAACGCACCGCCCGGGTTCGATGCGGACGTGGCCGCGCGGATCGCCTCGTCGACTGGGTATCCGTTCGTGACCGCACCTAACAAGTTCGCCGCCTTGGCCGGCGCCGATGCCGTGGCGACCGCGTCCGCCGGGCTGCGTGGCCTTGCCGTGGCACTGGCGAAGATCGCCAACGACCTGCGGTGGCTCGGCTCTGGCCCGCGTGCCGGGCTTGGCGAGCTGATCCTGCCGGCCAACGAGCCGGGGTCATCGATCATGCCGGGGAAGGTGAACCCCACGCAGTGCGAGGCGCTGCTGATGGTCTGCGCGCAGGTGCTGGGCAACGACACCGCGATCGCGTTCGCCGCGTCCCAGGGGAACCTAGAACTGAACACGATGCGGCCGGTGATCATCGCCAACTTCCTGCACTCGGCTTCGCTGCTCGCCGGGGCGTCCCGGGCGTTCCGGGTGTTCTGCGTCGAGGGCGCCGCCTTGAACGAGGCACGGATCGCTGAGCATGTCGACCGCTCGCTGATGCTGGTCACCGCGCTGTCACCGGTCATCGGGTACGACAAGGCCGCCGAGATCGCGCACAAGGCGGATCATGACGGCTCGACTTTGCGTGAGGCAGCGCTTTCGCTTGGTTATATCTCCGGCAAGGAATTCGACCGCGTCATCGACCCGGCATCGATGGTTGGAAATACAGATATCTCCCGGCCATAACTCCTGCATCTGCGGGTAGCCAGGACTTCGCATGCCACCCGCCGCGCGAAGGCCGGGCGAATGGGCCGTAACGTTGTGGCCTTGCATGGTGACATTACTTTCGACGGCGGGGTTTTTCGGGAGGCGCGCATGACTGCTGACACGTACGACGTGATCGTTATCGGGGCTGGGCCAACCGGGGAGAACGTAGCCGACCGGGCTGTTCGCGGCGGGCTGTCCGCGGTCATCGTCGAGTCGGAACTGGTCGGCGGCGAGTGTTCTTACTGGGCCTGCATGCCAAGTAAAGCGCTGCTCCGGCCGGTGGGCGTAGTCGCGGAGGCCGCGGCCGTGCGCGGCGTTTCCGGGGCGCGGCTCGATCCAGCCGAGGTCCTGAAGCGGCGCGATACCTTCGCGCACGACTGGTCGGATGACGGGCAGGTCTCCTGGCTCGAATCGGCGAAGATCGAGCTCATCAGGGGACACGGCCGGCTGGTGGGCGAGCGGACGGTGCAGGCCGGGGACGTCACCGTGACCGCCCGGCACGCGGTCTGCGTGGCTACCGGGACGGGGGCGGTTGTGCCGCCTGCGCTCGCCGGCGTCCAGCCGTGGACGAGCCGAGAGGCAACGAGCGCCAAGACGGTCCCTGGCCGCCTCGCGATTGTCGGCGGCGGCGTCGTGGGGTGCGAGATGGCCGCCGCGTGGGCGGCGCTCGGGTCGCAGGTCACGCTGATATCGCGCGGCGGACTGCTCGACCGGGTGCCTGCGTTCGCAGGGGAAGCCGTCACCTCCGGGTTGCGCGATGTCGGCGTAGACGTGCGACTGGGCGTTAACGTCAGCGCAGCGACGCGGTCGGCCGGGACCGTCACGCTGACGCTGGACGACGGAACGTTGGTGGAAGCCGACGAGGTGCTGAGCGCGGTCGGGCGCTACCCCAGGACCGCGGACCTCGGGCTCTCCACGGTTGGGCTGACGGACGGCGCATGGCTCTCCGTTGACGACACCATGCGGGTAACGGATGTGCCTGGAGGGTGGCTGTATGCGGCCGGGGACGTGAATCACCTGGCGCTGCTCACCCACATGGGCAAGTACCAGGCGCGGGTCTGCGGGGACGCAATCGCCGCTCGGGCCGCGGGGCGCGAGCCATCGGTGCGGGACCTGGCCTCTAAGACACGTGTCCCCCAGGTCGTCTTCACGCTCCCTGAGGTCGCCGCCGTAGGCGTTACCGCGGAGCAAGCAACCGCCGCGGGGCTGCGGGTGCGGGTCGTCGAGTACCCGATCGGGAACGTGGCCGGGGCGAGCCTGTTCGCGGACGACTACGCCGGGCACGCCCAGATGGTGGTAGACGAGGACCGCTCAGTCATCGTCGGCATGACCCTCGTCGGACCGGGGGTCGGCGAGATGATCCACGCTGCGACGATCGCCGTCGTCGGCGAAGTGCCACTGCGGTCGCTATGGCACGCGGTGCCCTCCTACCCGACGATGAGCGAACTCTGGCTCCGGCTGCTGGAGACCTACGGCCTCTAGGCGGCTACGGAAAGTGTCCGAAATGTCGCGGAAAAAATTCTTGCGGCTCTTGTAACGCCTAGGCGGTGCATACCGTTTTCGTAGCAGGGCTTACCCCTAAAGGAGCCCCCGGATGCCCCCCCGTCCGGGGGCTCCGCCAACAGGTTCCGGCGCGCGGGCCTGGGGGCAGAGCCTAATCAGTCCGTCGTCGGCTGCGGTCCGCCATCAACCGCAGCCGACGGACGGCGATTTTTGTTTTAGGGGAACTTTGTTTACGGGGATCCGTGTTTAGGGGAACTGTTTTTAGGGGCTTACGCGCTCAGCCCCGGCCGATGAACGGCATCGTCGTCGCGGTAATTGTCATGAACTGGACGTTCGCGTCGAGCGGGAGCTCGGCCATAAACGCCACCGCATCGGCCGCGCGCTGGGGATCAAAGGTTGGCTCTTGCATAATCGAGCCGTCCGCCTGGGGCGCCCCTGCCGCGATCCACTGGGTCATCTCCGTGTTCGCGTTGCCGATGTCGATCTGGCCGCAGGCGATGTTGAACGGGCGGCCGTCGAGCGAGATCGACTTGGTCAGGCCCGTGATGGCGTGCTTGGTCACCGTGTAACCCACCGTGCCTGGCCGGGGCGAGTGCGCGGAGATCGACCCGTTGTTGATGATCCGGCCGCCCTGCGGGTCCTGTGCCTTCATGAGCTTGACCGCATGGTGCGCGCAGAGGTAGGAGCCGGTGAGGTTAGTCGCCACGATCGACTGCCACCCGTCGGGCGTCAACTCGTCCACCGTTCCGGGCGGCGCCCCGGTCCCGGCGTTGTTGACCAGGAGGTCCACCCGGCCGAACTGAGCTGTTACCGCCGCGAACAGGTTCGCGACCGACTCCACGTCGCCGACGTCGGTGGGCACAGGAAGCACCGAGCCAGCCGCGGCGCCGGCGCGGGCCACGGCTAGATCCGCCGTCTCTTGGAGTGGCGGCAGACGGCGACCGGCCGCGGCCACCTGCCACCCCTTCTCGGCCAGCGTGATCGTGATAAGCCGCCCGAGCCCAGAGCCCGCCCCAGTAACAACTGCCACTCGTTGATCCGTCATGATCAGCACGCTAGCCGGGGCGGGCGCTCAGGACCATCGTCCGGTCGCCCAAATCGATGGTGTTGGGCCGCTAGCCCGCCCACTCGCGCCTCCGTCGGGTTCCGGGAGGGACTCATGTGGCAGCGGGCACGAACTGCCCTATTTGTTCGGCGGCAGCTATCATGTAAATTCCACGCAACCGGGAGACTTTTGTTCTGAGGTAAGAAAAATACGCGCTATACGCAATGCCGCTAAGTTAGCGAAATATCATGCCTTGCGGAGCGGGTGTGTCGTCGTGACTGGCTTCTCGTCGACGCTCGTCAGGCGATTATCTTGGAACCTTTGCACTAGATGGAAGAAAACACGCGTAGCACGCAATGCCGTTTAGTTAAGCACAAGGTGGCTGGCGGAAGTCGGCTGCCGTCGGGGATACGCTCTTCGAACCGCCGGTTTCGCTCATGATCACGAAGACTTTTGGACTCACGAAGACTTTTTAGTGTGATAGCACTAAAAAGTCTTCGTGATCATGACCTGGGCTGGCGCAAGCGGAGGACGATCCTGGCATAACGGACGTTTCCCGTGAGCAAGGGCGGCCTAGCTAAACGGCATTGCGCGTAGCACGTGCGAAACTTCCACGTACTGCAAATCTTCCACGCTAAGGCCGCAGACGCCAACGCGACATTCGCGGCGGGATGAAGCATACACGGCGATTTCGAACCGCGGCGAGGGCGCTTAACTTCACGGCATTGCGCGCTACACGAATTTTTCTTACCTCATGAAAAAGGTTTACACGATGATCCCCGGGCATCCGCGATGGCCAGGCTAGGGCCTCCGCCCGCAATGGCAGCTCCCCGCCGATTTCATGAAATGTCCGAAATTTCGTGGTGCGCCAGCACCTGAAATTTCGGGTCGCCGACCCTGCGAGTGCCGGGCTGCGAGAGACGACTGTGCGGATGCTGGGACTGCTCGTGTCGGGCGGCGCGTGCCTGTGCTGTGGACGCCTGTTGCGCTCCGGCCGGAACTGCTGTTACTCGCCGGTGAAATGCGTGGGGCGCTTTTCCAGGAACGCCCTGATGCCTTCCGCGAAGTCCTTGCTCTTGCCCAGCTCGCCCTGGATTGAGGCTTCCAGGGCCAGGTGCTCCTGCATGCGGGCGTAGACCCAGTGGTTGAGCTCGCGCTTGGCGCCCGCGTACGAGCGGGTCGGGCCGTTGCTGAGGCGGAGCAGCAAGGCTTCGGCGTTCTTCTCGAACTCGGCGTCCGGCCAGGCCGCGTTGATGAGGCCGATGTCCACCGCGCGCGGCGCGTGGACCGGCTCGCCGAGCATCGCCATCTCGGCCGCGCGCGCGAAGCCGACGCGCGCCGGGACGAAGAGCGAACTGCCCGCGTCCGGGACCAGGCCGATGTTCACGAAGGCGAGGAGGAAGTACGCGGACTCCTTCGCCACGACTAGGTCGGCCGACAGGGCCAGGGACGCGCCCGCGCCCGCCGCCGGGCCGTTCACCGCGCTGATGACCGGCTTGGGCATCTCGCGGATCGTCGTGACGATCGGGTGGTACCAGCGGGTCAGGACGCTGCCGGTGTCCAGCCCGCCGGTGTTCTGCGCGCCTTCCTTGAGGTCCGCGCCCGAGCAGAACGCCCTGCCCGCCCCGGTGAGCATCACCGCGCGCACCGCGTCGTCGGCGGCAAGGTCGCCCAGTACTTCAAGGAGGTCCCGCGACAGGGCGTTGGACCAGGCGTTCATCCGCTCCGGGCGGTTCAGCACGACCTTGGCCGCCGCTCCGGTCCGGTACAGCTCGACGGTCTCGTAGCGGCGCGCGGGGTCTTCGGTCACAAGGCTCAATGTATAGCGGGGTCGCCGCTATGCGAAGAGCGCTGCCGTTCGGGATAATTCCACAACGGGCATGAGACAGGAACGGTGGCGGGCGGACCGCGGCCCAGATAAGGGGATCACATGCCGGAAAAGACCCAGAAGCTGGCGAAGAAGGCGTACGAGGAAGAGCTTTACCGGCTGCAGGCCGAGCTGGTGAAGATGCAGAACTGGACGCGGGCATCAGGACAGCGGATCGTCGTGATCTTCGAAGGGCGGGACGCGGCGGGCAAGGGCGGCACGATCAGCCGGGTCATGCAGTACCTCAATCCCCGCTTCGCGCGGATCGCCGCGCTGGACAAGCCGACCGAGCGCGAGGAAGGCCAGTGGTACTTCCAGCGGTACATCGCGCACCTGCCGACCGCCGGGGAAATCGTGCTGTTCGACCGGTCCTGGTACAACCGGGCGGGCGTGGAGCACGTCATGGGGTTCTGCACCAAGCAGGAGTACAGCCGGTTCCTGCACCAGTGCCCGATCTTCGAGCGGCTGCTCACCGAGGACGGCATCCTGTTGCGGAAGTACTGGTTCTCCGTCAGCGATACGGTGCAGCAGGGGCGGTTCGAGTCGCGGCTCGATGACCCGGTGCGCCGGTGGAAGCTCTCCCCCATGGACCTGGAGTCGATCAACCGGTGGGAGGACTACTCGCGGGCGAAGGACGACATGTTCACCTTGACCGACACCTCCGAGGCGCCGTGGTACGTGGTCGAGTCGGACGACAAGCGCCGGGCACGGATCAACATGATCGCGCACCTGCTGTCCACGATCCCCTACCACGACGTGTCGGAGCCGAAGCTCAAGCTGCCGCACCGCCCGGCGTCCACGGGATACGTTCGAACTCCCCGGGAAATGCAGACATTTGTTCCAGATCATGCGGCGTCACTCAGCTGACACTTGGCCGTGACAAGAGCAGGCCGGGATATGGGGCAAACTTGTGCCCGTGGATAACGGGGAGTTGCGGCACCGTGCCGCCGAACTGGGCGTTTCTGTTAGCTACTGGGACTGGCAGGGGCGCGAGGTCACCGTCCCCGACACGACGCTGACCGCGATCGTCGCCGCGCTTGAGGACGCGCCGCCCGCGGACAGTTCGTTTGCCGCACCCGACGCGGTGGCGCCGGCCCCAGCCGAACGATCGTGGGGCTTCGCCGTGCAGCTGTACTCGCTGCGCTCGCGAGACTCCTGGGGCTTTGGTGACCTACGGGACCTCGCGAACCTTGCCACGTGGTCGGCCCGCGACCTCGGCGCCGGCTTCGTGCTGATCAACCCGTTGCACGCCGCCGAGCCGGTCCCCCCGATCAGCGCGTCGCCCTATCTGCCGATGAGCCGTCGCTGGGTGTCCCCGCTTTACCTGCGGATCGAGGACATCCCGGAATATCAAGACTTGAGTTATTCAGAACGGACCCGTGTTTCACAACTCTCGCAACCGTTGCGCGAGGTCTCGCAGACGCCAGCGCTTATTGACCGCGACGCGGTGTGGACCGCCAAGCGCGAGGCGCTTGAAATGCTGCGGAAGGTACCGCTCGCGGACGAGCGGCAGGCATCCTTCGACGCGTTCCGTTTCAAGCACGGCCAGGCCCTGACGGACTGGGCGGCCTGGTGCTCGCTCGCGGAGGCCCACGGCCCGGATTACCGGACCTGGCCCGCGCACCTGCAGAACCCGCAGGCCGCGCAAGCGGTGGTGCAGCGCGGCGATCTCGCCGTGCAGACCGAGTTCCACACGTGGGTGCAGTGGCTCGTCGCCGACCAGGTCGCCGCGGCCCAGGCCGCGGCGCGCGAGGCGGGCATGGCGATCGGTATCATCGCCGACCTCG
>Ga0310811_10001508_pt1 | contig 29120 bp, 23 predicted proteins | sample YCmetagenome_FD_207642 | JGI IMG/M metagenome (GOLD analysis project Ga0310811, IMG submission 207642) | Soil microbial communities from experimental microcosm in Duke University, North Carolina, United States - YC | ecosystem: Engineered > Artificial ecosystem > Soil microcosm > Unclassified ...
TCTTGCGTTCGCTTGGATATCGGATGGATCGCAAGCCGAAGCCGGCGCCAGCTTCGGCAACAACCGAAATCGAGACAGTGGCCATTGCGCCCGACGTGACGGTGGTTGCGATCCCCGCAGCCGAGACGCCATCCGAGCCCGCAGCAGTTGAAAGTGCCGCTGCAGCGTCCGACCTCTCATCGCGATCGTTATTACCCGAACCTGAATTCGTTCCGGCTGAAGCGGCGCCTTCCGTGCAAGAACCGTTGAAAGAACCGGCGCGAGAGGCCACGCCGGCAGAAACCGTGGCGGCAGCACCTGTCGAAAGCACAACAGCGGAAGCGACGCCCGCCGAGGAGCCGGCGTTCATCGAAGTGTGGCGCCCTGCCGGCCGCTCCGAGCGTCGTCCGCATCGTTCGCGCCGTCCGCATCGTCAACAACAGCCGCAAGTTATCGTGACCGAGGGTGCAGCCGCGCCTCCTGCGGAAGGCGCGGCCACCGCAGCGCCATCGGCCGGTGCGTCCGCACCGGCGCGCGGACCGCGCCGCCCGCCACGCGAGCGCACAGAGGGAGCTGGCCGCGAAAACCGCCAGGAGCGCTACGAGCGGCAGCAACGCATGCAGAAGCAGGGCGAGCGCAGCGAGCGCCAGGACAGCAGGCCACGCGGCGGCCGGCCGCGGCGCGAACGCGGCGAGGGCGTCGAGCGGGCCGAGCGTGAGCGTTACTACGCCAAGCCCTTCGGCAGTTCTGGCGGCCGCGACAAGCAGCCTGATCCGAATTCACCTTTTGCCAAACTCGCCGCACTCAAACAGCAGCTTGAGCAGAGCGGCAAAGACCCGTCTTGAGCGCCGGACCGAAAGACCTCGATCGTCAGCGCATCGACAAATGGCTGTGGCACGCCCGTATGGTGCGCACGCGCACTGATGCCGCCGCCCTCACGACAGCCGGCTTCGTGCGGCTCAACGGCAAGCGCATGACCGCCGCCGCCCACCCGGTGCGGGTCGGCGACGTGGTCACGCTCGCCCTCGACCGGTCTGTGCGGGTGCTCCGGGTCGAGGGGATTTGCGGGCGGCGGGGTAACGCGCCGGCTGCCCGCGCGCTTTACCGGGATTTGACAACAAGTTCCGGGACCTGGGCCTGCACCGGGGTAACGGAGGCCTCTAAGGTTTCCCGGTCCGGCCGATCCTGACGGGCCCAATTTGTGGCGCGCAGAGCGGTTGCGGCCTATCTGCCATTACGTTAGGCAGCGTCCGCTAGAAGTTGTCCGGAGTGGGGAATGACCTACGTCGTCGTCGAAAGCTGCATTAAGTGCAAATACATGGACTGTGTGGAGGTGTGTCCGGTGGACTGCTTCTACGAGGGCGAGAATATGCTCGTCATCCACCCTGACGAGTGCATCGACTGCGGTGTCTGCGAGCCGGAATGCCCGGCCGATGCGATCAAGCCGGATACCGAGCCAGGCCTCGAGAAGTGGCTGGAACTCAACGCCGAATACTCAAAAACCTGGGCAAATATCACGGTCAAAAAAGAACCCCCTGCCGATGCCAAGGACTGGGAGGGCGTTCCGGACAAGTTCAAGAACTTCTTCTCGCCGAACTCGGGAACTGGCGACTGAGCCCTCCGTCCGGTATCTGGCTAGGGCCTTCAGGCCGAGTCCGTCGAAGAGCGTTAACCGATTCGCGAAAATCGCCGGATTGTGTCCGCGGAATGGCGGGTTTGCGCCCCATAACGCTTTGATTCTGCCGAAAAATGTGCTATATATGTAAAAAATGGACAGGAACGACGTCGCCACCGGTACGCTCCCCATTCGGGAGCCTTATTTTTCGGTGGCTGGGTTCCCCGGTTCCCAGATCAGAGGGCGTGCGATCCACGCGTGAGCAGTGGCAGGAAAATCGCGTCATAAATCGAAGAAAGGGTCAACCGGCATGAGCCGGGGGCCGAAAAAGTCTGCCGTCGCGCGGCGGACCCCGCATGCCTCGCGCGGCCCCGCCCGTGCCGGGGCTCCCGCAGCCAAGATGACCGGCGCCCGCAAAGGGGCCGGTGAAGGAGTCATGCCCGGAATGCCCAGCAATAAGAAGACTACCCAACGACAAGGTTTCAAGACCAACGAGTTCATCGTTTACCCGGCCCACGGCGTGGGTCAGATCGTGGCGATCGAGGAACAGGAGGTTGCTGGCGCGAAGCTCGAGCTGTTCGTCATCAATTTCATCAAGGACAAGATGACGCTGCGGGTTCCGACCGCCAAGATCGTGTCGGTGGGCATGCGCAAGCTGGCCGAAGGGCCGCTGGTCAAGCGCGCGCTCGAGACTCTCAAGGGCCGTGCGCGCATCAAGCGCACCATGTGGTCGCGCCGGGCGCAGGAATACGAAGCCAAGATCAATTCCGGCGACATCGTTGCCATCGCCGAGGTCGTGCGCGACCTCTACCGGTCGGAGACCCAGCCCGAGCAGTCTTACTCGGAGCGGCAGCTTTACGAAGCTGCTCTCGACCGGCTCTCTCGCGAGATCGCTGCCGTGCAGCGGGTGACCGAGACCGAGGCGATCAAAGAAATCGAGGCGGCACTCGCCAAGGGTCCGCGCCGCGGTCCCAAGCCGGCCGAGGAGGCAACTCCCGAAGAGGGCGTCGAGGAAGAAGCAGCCTAAGTCGCTGTATCCCGCCGAACGAAATTAAAGCCCGGCAGCGATGCCGGGCTTTTTGATTTGGTGGCGTGCTAGAAGGGATACGACGTCAGTCTTGGCTGGACGCTGCCATGCAGGATACCGCCGTCACGATGGACCCGCCGCGGACGTTCCGCCGCGTGCCGCTGTTGCCGCATCAGATGACGAGCAAGTTAACCGCACAACGCGATCTCTTCGTGCTCGCGCATGTCGGTATTCCGCGCATCGACGTGAGCGGGTGGACGCTGCGTGTCAGCGGACTGGTGCGCAAACCGGCCTCGTTCACATTCGACCAGATCCGGCAAATGCCGAAAATTGAGGTCGAGTCCTTCCATCAATGCGCCGGATATCCATCAAATCCGACAATCGCCACGCGCAGGGTCGGAAATGTCGTTTGGGGTGGCGTCAATCTCAAGACGCTGCTCGACTCTTTTGGAATTTTGCCTGAAGCACGTTTTCTGTGGTCATACGGACTCGATCACGGAGAATACGACGGCATCCGTTCGGGCCCCTATCTGAAGGATTGCCCGCTCGATCGCCTGCAAGGCGGCGGCGTTCTTCTCGCTTACGAGATCAATGGCGAGCCATTGGATGCCGAGCACGGCTTTCCGCTGCGTTTGCTGATACCCGGGTTCTACGGCACCAATTGCGTGAAATGGCTGTCGCGGCTGCATCTCGCGGATGCTCGTGCGGATGGACCCTTCACGACGCTTCTCTACAACGATCCTGACGGCGCCGGCACGCGGCCGGTGTGGCAGGTTGCGCCGGAGTCGGTCATTGTCAGCCCCGTGCCGGACTCCCACGTGGGGCCACGCGGTGTTGAAATCTGGGGTTGGGCGTGGGCAGACGGCGGTGTGGTGGGGGTCGAAGTATCGGTGGACGGTGGGCAAAGCTGGCGCGCTGCGGATCTCGAGCCGCGAAGCGGCTGGAGCTGGCAGAAGTTCCGCGCGGTCTGGGATGCCGGTGATACAGGGGAGGCGGTACTGATGTCGCGTGCCATTGACCGCCAGGGCAAAATGCAGCCCGCGTCCGATTGGCGCAATTCCGTTTATGCCGTAAAGGTTTCGAGAAGGGGCCTTACTTGAACGCGCTGATTATTTGCCCCCGCGGTGCGGCGCGTTAAAATGCAAAAAATCCGAGCTTTAATGGAGTGAGTGATGACCGCTATCCGCGGCTATGTCGCGCCGACCACCGAAGCCGATGCACTCGGCGTGCATTCGCTCGACCAGTTCGTTCTCGCCGTTCCGGATGCCTCGGTCGCGCAGGATTTCTACGGCAATTTCGGTCTTGACGTACGGCGCGATGGCAACGCGCTCGCGATCAAGACCTTCGGCCACGATCATCGCTGGGGCTCTGTCGTCGAAGGCGTCAAGACCAAAGCGCTGCATCATTTGACGTTCGGCTGCTACGCCGATGACCTGCCACGTCTGAAGGCACGCATCGAGGATCAAGGCGTCAAGCTGATCGATCCACCGCCCGGATTTGAGAGCAACGGGTTCTGGTTCCGCAACCACGAGAACGTCCTGATCGAGGTCAAGGTTGGGCCGAAAGTGTCGCCCGACAAGAAGTCCGAGAGTCAGTGGGTGTCCGTTCCCGCCGGCAAGCCCGGTGCCGGTACGCGCGCGGAAGCATCACCGGTGCGGCCGCGCCGCCTGTCGCATGTTCTTATCTTCACGCGCGACGTACTGGAGTCGATCAAGTTCTACGAGCGCACGCTTGGCTTACGCCTGTCGGACCGCGCCTCCGATCTCGTCGCCTTCATGCACGGCATCCATGGCAGCGACCATCATCTGCTCGCGCTGGTGAAGTCGAGCGCGCCCGGTTTCCATCATTGCAGCTGGGACGTCGCCAGCCTCAACGACATCGGCCTCGGCGCCATGCGCATGCACGACAAAGGCTGGACCAAGGGCTGGGGCCTCGGCCGCCATGTGCTGGGCTCGAACTATTTCCACTACGTGCGTGATCCGTGGGGGAGCTTCTCGGAATATTCCTGCGACATCGACTACATTCCGAAGGACGAGCGCTGGCCAGCCGCCGACCACAAGCCGGAAGATTCGTTCTACCTCTGGGGCCCGGACGTACCGCGCGAGTTCACGATTAATTACGAAGGTGGCGAGAGCTGAGTTTCGGCTGCTGCGGTCACTCAACCGCCAGCTTCACCTTTTCGCCCGGCTTCAGGCGGTCGTGCGCGCCCAATCCGTTGAGCACACGGAAGCGCTCGAGCGAATGATCTGACGTACCCATGCGGCGCGCGAGCTTCTCGACGGTATCCTCCCGCGCGACTGTGATGATCTTCAGGTGCAGCGGTTTCACCTGCTCGCTCTCCTTCAGCGTCATGCGACGGAAAGTCATTACCGACTCACGGAACGCGCGGTCGGCTTGCTCCGTCCTGCTTTTAGCGGCGAAAATAAAGCGATAGACGTCACTGCCGAAGCGTACGGCGAAGAGCCGGAAGGCCCAGCCGGTGCCGCTCGCGGCAGCGGTGGCCGCCGGGAATCCGTTGACCGTGAACTCCTCGACGCTGCCGGGATCGACATTTTCCATCCAGCCGGATTTGAGATAGTCAGGCAGCGACTGCTCAGCCGGCACGCTCACCACGTCCAGACGCAACGCTTCATCACCTCGGTCCTTGAGGCCGAGCACCGCCTGGGCGGTGTTGTCGAGCGTGAAGCCAGGTGGCGCCACGAAACTGAAGCCGAGCTTGGGATGCAGGAAGTGCCGGCCGCGCGCGAACCCTTCGCTCGGGTCCTCGCCGTAGATCAGGCCGTCGAGGGCGGAGAGATAATCGGTGTGGTCGCGCTCGCCGCGACCGGGGCCACTGAACTGGCGTGCATTGGCGAGCGCATTCTTCACGCGTTCGGGCGTCGCCGGATGGCTCGAGAGGAAATCGACGCCGCGCGGTCCGGCGCCGTCGCTTGCCTTGAGATCCGCATTGCGCTGCATGTCGGACAGGAAACGCGACGCACCGTAGGGATCGAACCCGGCGCGCGCCGAGATTCCGACGCCGATCCCGTCAGCCTCGAACTCCTGTGCCCGCGAAAAGGCGGCGAGCGTCAGCTTCGACTTGGCGAGCGCCAGCGCGCCCACCTGCGGATCGCTGAGCACGTCGCTTACCACGTGGCCGATGATCGCGACCTGCCGCGCCTGTTCCTCCCGGATGGCTGCGTGGCGCGCGATCACATGCCCCATCTCATGCGCAAGCACGGACGCGAGCTCCGCCTTGTCGTTGGCGAGGGCTATCAGGCCGCGCGTGATGTAGAGGCGGCCGTCCGGCAGCGCGAAAGCGTTAATCGCCGGCGAATTGAGGATCGTCACCTTGAATTTGAGGTCCGGCCGCTCCGACGCCGCCACTAGGCGGTCGACCGTTTTCTCGATCATCGCCTGCAGGCGCGCATTGTCATAGGTGCCGCCGTAGGAGGCCAGGATGCGCGCGTTCTCGCGCTGCGCCGCCGGCTCGCGCGGGGTCGGCGCGGTGGCTTTCGGCATCGGCAGCGAAACGAAACGGTCGCCGGACGAGCTGGTGCAGCCGGCGAGCAGGACGGCAAGCGCGGCTGCGATGCCGAGCCTACGGGTCACCTTGACTACCGATTGTCCCCCCATGACCCACCGACGCTACGTTACCTGACGACCTCGATCTGTTCAGGAACCGACACTTCCATCATCGGACCACGGCGCTGCTCCACCCAGCCTCGCACCCTGATCCTGCGGCCTTCAAGTTCCTTCGGGTCGATGTTCGGCGCCGCGAAATCTCGCCGATGACGCTTGAGGATGGTGACCGCGAAATCCTGCGTCCACCGCCGTCCGAAATTAACATATATTGTGGCGCCGCTCTCCCGCACCGACAAGACCTTGCCCTCGACAAGGGCGAACTGACCCCGAACAGCTGTAATGCGGGTAACATCGTGTGACGGTAAAGGGGCGAAATTGGGGTCGGCCCAGAGGCCGCGCACGGCAGCGCGGGCCGCGCTTTCCGCCTTCAGCAGCAGTTCCGCACAGGGGCGGTCGCCGACGCGAGCCGAAACGCGCGCCTCGCCTTGCGCCAGCATCACTTGCTGCAGCGACTCATGCGCCTCGTCCATATAGGCGATAGCGACCACGCGACCGTAGCGGTCCTGTTCAGGCCCAAGCTTTTCCAACCGCAACACCTTGCCGGCGGCGAGCGTGGTCAGCGCGGTGCGGCTCGCATCATTTACCTCGATCGCGGCCAGCCTCAGTTCGCGTCCGTCGGTGAGCAGCAACGTGCGCCCGTCGCGCACGCTGGCGACGGTCGCCGTGCCGAGACCGGGAAGCTTGCAGGCTTCCTGGGCCGTCGCGTGGGACACGAATGCCGTTGCAGCGGTTGCGAGCATAAGGCGGGACGCTACGGACACGATCATCACGGGGAACCGCCGGATTTGGCGCCTCGACAGGATGGGCGGCACCATGACAGGCTTATGAGAGGCTAGAATGTTTAAGGCGGCCATAACATCCTGCCGCCGGGGGAGAACGATCGATGACACCGTGCCGTGCCCTGCCAAACCGCCGTTCCGTGCTTGCCTCGATCGCCGCGGCCGGCGCCTTTGCCGCCACCGGCGCCCGCGCGCAATCCAACTGGCCCGACCACCCCGTGCGCATCATCGTGCCTTACCCGGCCGGCGGCTCGACCGACGTGCTCTCGCGCATTTTAGCGGAGCGCATGAAAGAGATGTTCGGTCAGCCTTTTGTGATCGAGAACCGCCCCGGCGCCGGCGGCAATATCGGCATCGCCGCGGTCACCGGCAGCCCGCCCGACGGCTACACAATTGGTGCCGCCACCATCGGTCACTTCGCGATCAACCAGTATCTCTACAGCAAAATGCCCTACGACGCCGAACGCGATATGATCCCTGCGTCGCTGACTTGGGAATTGCCCAACGTCTTCGTGGTCGCGACCGACCACTGCCCGGCGAAATCGGTGTCCGAGTTCATCGCCTGGGCAAAACAGAAAGGCCGCGTCAGCTACGGCAGCCCGGGTGTCGGCACCTCGCCGCATCTGTCGGGCGTGATGTTCGTGAAACGCATGGGGCTGGACGCCGTGCACGTGCCCTTCCGCGGCGCCGCGCAGACCATCCCGGCGATGCTCGCCGGTGACGTGAACTTCGCCATCGACAATCTCACCTCTTATCTTCCCGCGATCAGCTCGGGGAAAATGCGCGCACTTGCCGTCACCGCGGCGCAGCGCTGGCCGACGATGGCGGATGTGCCGACCATGGGCGAGGCCGGCATAAAGGATTTCGTCGTGACCTCCTGGGCGGCCTTCGTGTTTCCGGCGGGAACGCCGCGCCCGATCATCGACAAGATCGCGGGCGCGATGAAGCAGATCGCTGCCGACGCCGAGATTCAGAAACGGTTTCAAGTGGGCGGCGCGCGCCTGCTGTCCAGCACGCCCGAAGAGGCTTTGGCTTATGCGGCCAAGGAGCGAACGATGTGGAAGGATGTTGTTGCCGCGTCGGGAGCGAAAATCGACTGATCTGCGCACGCCGTTAGTGTCGCGGCTTTGAACCCTCGCCGTCGCCCGTCAGCGTCTCCATGAACGCGACCAGGTCGTGGCGTTCCGCATCGCTGAGCTGAATTGGGACAAGCAGCGGGGAACGGCTGGGCCGGTCGATGCCGCCTTTCTCGTAGTGGCGCATGACATCGTCGAGCGCCGCGAGCGATGCGTTGTGCATAAACGGCGCGCGTAGCGCAACCGAACGCAGCGTCGGGGTTTTGAAGGCGAAGTTCAGCGTTTCGTCCTTAGCCACCTTGCCGCGCCCCTTATCGGTCGTGGTGGTGCCGATATCGTGAAATTGGTCGTCGGTGAATCGCCAGCCATTGTGGCAGGCGACGCACGCGGCTTTGCCGTTGAAGAGCGCAAAGCCGCGCTTGGCGGCGGCACTGATTGCGGTCTCGTCGCCGGCGACCCAGCGGTCGAAGGGCGTCATCGCAGGCTCCAGCGTGCGTTCGAACGCCGCCAGCGCTGTTGCAATAGCATCGACATCGATCGGCCGGCCCGGCAAAGCGGCGTTGAATTTCGCGGCGTAGCCGGAATCCGATTTCACACGCTCCTCGATCATTTCGACCTTTACCGGCGTGCTGGTTTCACGCATCGACATCGACCCGGTGGCAATCGAAGATTTTGCTTGGGCCTCGAGGGTTGCGCTGCGCCCGTCCCAGCCAACCAGCGCCTTGCCGGCGTAGCCGAGGCCGATCAGCGGCTGCGACTTGCGCGATGTTGGCTTGCCTGAATCGTTGATCGGATGCGCATCGGTCACCACATAGCCCAGTTCGGGAAAATGGCAGGTCGCGCAGGCCGTCTTGCCTGTCGCAGAGATGCGGGTATCAAAGAAGAGATCGCGGCCGAGATTGGCCAGCGCCTTGTTCTCGACCGTAAGTGCGGCGGGGCGGCGGTAATCGGCTTTGATGGCCTGGAGGTCCTGCGCCGGCGCCGGTTGTGACTGTGTCAGGGCAAGCATACCCGCGGTGGCAAGCAGAATTGCCGCCGCAACAATGAATGCGATGCCTTTTTGCTGATGTAGTCTGATCATTGGCCCCCCGAGCTCCGCCCGCCGCGCGTCTAGTCGGCCCGGCCAATCAAATCTTGGGCGTAAGCGTCATTCGCTGGGACTCGGGCGACAAAACGCTGGTAGGCTTGCCGCACGCCAAAATTGCTTATAGTTCAAACGGATGGTCCCGTAGCTCAGCAGGATAGAGCAGCGGTTTCCTAAACCGAAGGTCGGAGGTTCGACTCCTCTCGGGACCGCCAAAATTTCTTTGAATTTCCAGGCGCTTTACGCCGAATTGTCAACGCGCTGCACCGTCTGCTAACGGCCGCCAAATCTGGCACGGAGTTCAGCCGTCGCACACGGCCATATGCCGCTAAAACACGAAACGCTTGCCGACCGCGGTCGGCGTTACTTTTTCGCCGAAAGCGTTGGTGAGTGCGGCCATCGCGCGCCAGCCGGTGCAGTGGCCCGCCGCGATTGTCATCAGGCCGAAGTCGCGCATTGCGTCGACCGTTTCAGGAATGATTTTTTCTGTTGGTCCGGAAAGATGCAATCCGCCGATCACGGTGTGCAGTGGCGTGCCTTGAAATGTTGCACGGGCGTCCGTGAGCACATTCACGACGCCGGCATGCGAGCACGCCGTGAAAACCACGAGACCTTTGCCAGCGACATTGACCCCTAGCCACCGTTCGTCGATGAGCCATGGATCGGGTTCCCAGCCTTGTTCAGTCTTGGCGTAATGGGCCGGAAGACCCCGCTCGAACGGAGTGACGCGCGGGATCTCTCCACTTAAGTAATACATGTCGCCAAGAAACACCTGCGGCTCGCGTGTGCTCACGACGCGCGCACCGTGATCGGTGAGCTCTTTGATACTTGGCACGTCCTCCATCGGCATGATCTCGCCGTCGGGCAATTGACGTCCTCTGCGACGGAACATGCCTGGATGAGCGTAGAAAGGCAGATCGCGGTTGTTCCCTTCAGCGCGGATCATGTCAATCGCGCGCAGCATTCCCCCCGCATGATCCCAGTGCCCATGCGAAAGAATGACGCTTTCTACGACACGGAGATCCAACCCAAGCTGGTAGGTATTTCGCTCGAACGTATCGGCCTCCGGCCCGGTGTCGAACAAGACCGTATGGCTGGTATTTCCGCGATACGCAGTGATCAAACAGGAAAGCCCGTGGCTGGCACAACAGATGCACTTCCCCGAAAGGATGCGCATCCCTTTTCGCCGCAAAAAGGAAAATTCTGGTTCAATGTGAGCGGGGACAGTCGACAGACCGTCGGTAGAGTTATCGACCAGGATTTGCACCTCCAGTCGATCCACCGGATTGAGACTTTCCATGAGGCCCCAGAATTTCTGGCGTGACGTCAATGTTTTATAGTTTTTCGCTATTTTGTGGCCAACCCTATGTGAGGAGGATCACATTGAGAGATAAAATCGCGCATTCTAGAGCCAGGAGTATAAAGCGCGCGCGCTTTTGACGATTTGTACTCAAGTCCTGGCACGCAAACAAAAACAACCGAGAAGATATCATTATCGGCCAGGTCCACGACAATTGCGTTTTGCAGGCCCGTTTGGGCCAGCCGTTTCAGGATGTCTTTCAACAGGGATTGCATATCAACCGGCACGTCGCGGCAAACCGCAGATAGCGCGCTCAAGTCTATCGTTTCGGGCTGACTCGACATTCTCGCCAGCTCGATCTTGGCGTTTTCCGCGTCGGACAGGAATTCGGTCCGATAGCGTGACCAAGTGAGATCTTCGCGCAAGCCGGAGATGTGGGTCACGCGGCTCTGGGCCGCTTCGGTAATGGCGCGTGCAAGCGCAATTGTCGCGACCGGATGACAACCCGATCCGGTCGACTGCTGCGGATACGGCGTATTATTTCGCCGATCCACGATCGTGCACATGAAAACGGGTACATCGATATTGATCGTTATGTGCCAGATAAAAATGTCCAGACCGGCCGCTTCGCACTTCTCAACGAGCGACCGGCAGATCGGATCCTTGATAGATTGGACGATCACGCGGCGCTTTGGATTTTGCTGGACATCCTGCTCGACAGACCAGAACGAGACTTGATCGCGCTCGATAACTTCACAGAGTCCATGAACTATCGCTTCGGTTCGGGTATTTCCGGAGGCGAGGCCATTCGATGACGATAAAAAAACCGGTTGTTCTCTCTGCTCGGTAAAATCCAGATCGAAAAGCTCGGCGGGAACCCATTTTTCCGTGCCGCCAAAGAGGTCCTCACCTCGCAACCATTCTATTTGCGCGCTCTCCGATGCGGCGGCGTCCGAGCGAATTGGAAGCCTGTGCGGGGAGATGAAAGAGGGGTCGCGATTGCATTCGAAAAGATCCCTCACGGTTGGAGTCGGCCGCCGTTGCTCGGCATGGAAAACTTCGATGCTTTCCATGATGCCGGACACGACGGCCAGTTCGTGCGTCACCCCTTTGCCCTGCGATACCGAAAGGGAGCGGCCTAGAGGTCGAACGACCGTCCAGACCGGAATCCCGATCGTGTCGAGCCCGGTGATGTTGGCAAGGCGCGTGATTCCGAAATTCGGCAGAATCGGTTTTATCCTTGCAAAAGTTACCTCGGCGGCGATCTCGCGAACCGTGCCACCCAGGTCTATGCCGCCTGCTTTCCCGGACTGTCTCTTTGCCTCCGCGATCATCTGCGCGCCTGTGTTCCGATCGATCGCCTCTTGTCGCGCGCTGGATGCCATCTGCAAATCGGAGGAATATCGGCGTCCTGAGCCACAAATTGCTGCAGCCAGTGAGATGTTACCGGGAATTCCCATTCATTGTTCGCGGAGGCGGCGGGCGAAGATAAGACAGCCTTGAGCATCAAATCCGCATCCAGGGCTTTGATATCGATTTTGGACTTCTCGTAGAGAGCAAACTTGGCGGCCCCTTGCTGGCCGAATTCCCCTTCGAATGCATCGCTTATGGCCGCCAGAACCCGTTTTGAAAAATGACGCTCTTTCAAACGCGAAGTGATACGGAATTCAGCATCTCTGCTGATGAGCCTGCGCCGCCGCATCATCTTCAGCGAATAGCGGATGTTCACCATTGCTTCCGAAAGCGGTTCGAAGTCCAATTCCGGGACCGCATGGAGTACGCAAACTTCATCATCATCCTGCAAAACACCGCGGCGGAACGCGCGGTATACCCGGCCGAATCCCACCATGCCGAAGGAATGCAGTTCGGCTGCTCGTAGCGCTCCGATACTGGACGAGCCACAAACGGTCACTCCGCACTTCAGAGCGAAGAGGATTTCCTTGTGCCACACCGACGGTGTGTTGCCGAAATATCCGTCGATCAGGCAAATCAACCTATAGCCTTCATCTATAGCTCGAAATACCGAACCCAGTGCCGCGGGCGCAAAAACATGCACGTGCCGGGGAATTCTTGAGAGCCTTGTCGGCCCGACAAATGCGCAAGTCTTTGTCACCAAACGATCCTTTTCTCGAAAGCTTGGAATGATAGTATCGTCAACAGTCGTCCGCGGCACAATCGAGGAATTCCAAGCAATAAGCCGGATGCGGCGCGACTAGGAAACTCTGTTTATCGCTCTACGACTTTTTGGACTCAGTCATCTCAATATTCGTTCATCGTCGGGAGATGCCCATGGCCAAACGAAAGCGGCGCGCATCAGCACACAAGAAGAAGTCGAAACGGGCAACGCGTACGACGCGCCGTAAGAGGACATCAAAACGAGGAAGGAGTCCGGCACGAGTCAAGTCAACTCCTCAAAGAACGATTGAATTCCACGAGTCCACGAAGGCTCATATTATTCGCGATAACCTGTCGAATGTGCGCGCTATTCTGTACAATCATCAACCGCTTTCGATCAGTGCAAAAACCGCACTTGACGCCGCAAAAAGTTATTTGTTCTCGCATGACAAGTATCTTGGGCTGCACCCAAGTGAATTGCAAAATCTCGACCATCCGCCAGAACCCAAACCAACCGGGGCAGGTGTCGAGTATCGCTTGGTGGGCGAGAATCGGCAGTTCGATTTGTCCACGGTCACTTATCAGCAAATGATTTTGGGGTTGCCCGTCTGGCAGGGGGCAATCACCGTCCATGTCAAAGATCAGCCGGACTCCAAATTTGCCGTGTCGGTCGTGCAGACGAGCGGGTGTGACCTCAAACCAGACAGTATTTCCGCAAGCGCGGAGAGCCTGAAGGAGAATCTGAAGCGTCTCGAGACGATTGATGCCGAAACATTGGCGCGCCATCTCGGAATTGCCCGCAGTAGGGAGTTCGATGTCAAATCCCTGCGCATCACCTATCAAAGCCCGACGGTCTATCGCTACGTGGCAAAGAAACGTCGGCGAATAATGCCATTGCCTCGCGTCCCCGCCGAAATAACGGAGGGAAGCTTTCATGTCGTTTCGGCGGTCTATTTCGATATCGGAAGAAAGGGCAGCAGGCCGAGGCCTTGGATGGCTTTGGTGGAGTGCAGGACTCTTTCCGTTCTTTATCTTGACGAACTATCGGCCGGTGTGACTGGCCTCGTCTTCCGTGCCGATCCGGTTACTTTGAATGGCGGTCCAACTTCGAGCGCCAGCAATAGGGAGTTGAATCGCTTTCGCCATCCGGAAATTCTTCCCAATCTAATTCTGAGCAACCCGCAGAAACTTGTTGGAACGAACGTGGAGATCGTGGACATCGAGACACCAGATAATGTTGTGCCAACAGAGTCACCCGGCGTTTCGTTCGCGTTCAACGCGCGCACAGACGAGTTCGCCGCCGTCAATGCGTATTACAACTGCGATCGTTTTTTTGGGTTCGTCGAATCGCTTGGGTTCACGCGGGCACAGTACTTTCCCAAGCAAACCTTCCCTATCAAGGTCGATGCGCGCGGGCAGACGGATGATGATGTACTCGGCCAAACAGCTGATGCGCAAACTAATCCAAAATTTCATCATGGCCCTGGCGGCACTTGGGGTGAAATCGATAGTGTCGCTTTCCTACTGGCTGATGCGAATGCCGAGAAGCCACCACTCGGAATTGCATGTGACTGGCGGATTGTGCTGCACGAACTCGCTGGCCACGGAACACTGTTGAACTACGTGGCCTCGACTCATTTTGGTTTCGCCCACAGCGCCGGCGACAGTTTCGCTGCGATCCTCAGTGACCCGGAGTCCAAAGCCAAGAACAAGGGTCGGACCTTTCCTTGGTTGTTTAATCAGATTGGTTTAGATCGCATGCACAATCGCAAAGCGTCGGGCGGTTGGGCCTGGGACGGGGAAAAAGACGTCGCTCCAATGGATCAAGAGCAGATTCTCTCCTCGACGCATTTCCGTTTTTACCAAGCGATTGGCGGCAGCGACGCACAGCTTAAGATGCGGCAGTTTGCAGCCCGATACGCCAGCTATCTGATTTTGCGGGCAATCCAGACACTAAAGCCCTCCAGCAATCCAGATCATGCTGGCGATTGGTTGACTCGACTCGTTGCAGCCGATTCCGGAGATTGGACGAGCGAAGGACAGAGGGGTGGCGCCTACGCAAAAGTCCTTCGGTGGGCTTTCGAAAAACAAGGTCTGTTTCGCGGCAAGCCGCCGGATGTGGACGTCTATATCGACGACGGACGCAAGGGTGAGTACACCTACAATCCCGACTATGTGAAATGTGCCGCAATTTGGAACAGGACCCAGCCGGATGGTAAGGAAGGCCATCAAGTGCCGGCGCCGAACGTCGACAACTTCGCTTACGTAAAGGTCAAGAACAGAGGCACCTCGGTCGCGAAATCGGTGACAGTGGATGCCTTCCAGGCCAATCCAGGGTCCGCGCTGGCCTATCCTGATGACTGGAAAAAAATGGACACTCCCCAACTAGCTGCCCCCGACATACCAGGCCGATCAAGGGGGATAAAAGTCGGACCGTTTCACTGGATTCCGACCGCGGGTTCAAATGCAATTCTTATGGCGGTATCGACCCCTAACGATCTCAACAATTTGAGTAACTTTCCGCCCGGCAAGTCCATTCCCCATTGGCGCCTAGTGCCTAACGATAACAATCTAGGTATGCGCAAGGTTTGAATTCGAATCGCGTCTGCCGGACGATCAAACCTCGTCCAAAATGTCTTGATCGCGTCCCGTCATATTAACCGCAGGAATGCCGCATAACGTTTCGGTGCGCTGCCGCAATGTCGGTGTGTCGGTGCACGGTCCGGCAATCATCGTGATTGTAACTCCCATGTCCTTGAGCACCCGCTTGGCCCCGAGCGCACCGAGCGCATCGGCCGCAGCAAGGATGACCTTGATCTTGGTCCGTTTGCGTTTGAGGCATTTAATGAAAACTGGCACGTTTGCACCAAGAATATCGCCGCCGCATTCCACGAGCACAGCATCCGAATCGATGGACAGCGTCGTATTGAGCGCATGGTCGAAAACCGCTTTGACGTCGGTACGACCGGAAGGATAGGTCGTCGGCAATCCGAAATCGATGCAGTCGAAAATGTGAGCAGCACCGAAATCCTGATACCGCAATATTTCCGTCAGTGAAGATGTGCCCGTAGCTTTTAGCGACACGATGTTCGTGTACCCTTTGCGCAGCAGGGCGCGGAGCACGGCAATCGCTGCAGTTGTCTTGCCGACCTCCGCTGAAGTGCCCAGAACAAGGAAAAGCGGCGCGCCGTGGTCAGCCGCTTTGGCATTGTTCTCCGTCGCGAACTGCTGGAGACTTAGAACTTGGCGGTCGTCATTTATGACTGCGCCATGATATTTGACCTGCGCCAAATGTCCCTTGGCCAAGGGTGAATCCCCGACGAAGTCCCCCACGACACCAGAGTCGGAGAGCACCCAGTAACTCGCCCCCGGACGAAGTCCGCCGGAGGGAACGCCGCCCACAACCCATCGCGTCGACTCCCGGTGCCCCGGCGTGCCTAGAAAAAAATCCCCCGGCGCCAACGCCATGGCGCGGCCGGAGGACGATTCCAGCACGATGGGCGCTGCTTTGGCCGGCAACTCAAATACGCATGCGAGTCCTTCGCTGCCCGCAGTTGCGACGTATCGTACTGGATCGACTGACGGGATTCGACGCAATGCAGATGCTTTTTTGGGCATCAAGCGCAGCATCGGCGAAGGTCGGTCAGATACAACGGCCAATGTCAGGCTTTATGTGCGTCTTTTTCTTCTGGATGCTTTTGCTTTGGGCACCGGAATTGCGGCCGGCGTCTTCAGAACCAGGATGTATCTGGCGTTCCTGCCAGTGGGAAGCCTGTTTCGTGGATCCGAAATACCCAGGGCACGGATTATCTTTTTTAGTTTTGCCCGCGTTACGTTGGTTCTTCCTCCAAGAGTGAAATCCGCAGTCACTACGGCTCCCATGGGATCCTCCTGTTTGCCCCGACTTAGGGGGTGCTGCCCGCTCACATTAGCCAAGTCGAAGTTCCATCGACAAGACCCAGTTGTGCAATTTTGGCAGTTCACGATGCGGTAGTGTTCGGCTGATTACGAATTCGACGCTTAGTCAATCCAAGCCTTTGCAAAATCAACGACCTTCCGCCACCTCTCGATGTCTTCGTCGATGAATTTATCGAATTGCTGCGGGGTCATGGAGACAGGTAAGCCGCCGGTCTCCGCTAGGCGGGCCACAAATTGCGGATCGTTGAGTGCTTCTGTTACAGCTTTGTTGAGCGTGAGCACGACATCTGACGGTGTCCCTTTGGGTGCAACGATGCCGTACCAAACCATGGCTTCATAGCCTGGAACGGTTTCGGCAATTGCCGGGAGCTCAGGCGTCGGCTCCCAGCGCGTCGCGGAGGTGACACCCAGGGCCCGCACTTTGCCAGAGCGTGCCATCGTCATTGCAATCGTGATGTTGTCGAACATGACATGGACCCGGCCGGCTATCAGGTCCGGGTAGGCAGCATGCGACCCGCGATAAGGAACATGGGTCATCTCGATGTTCGCCGCCTGGCAGAACATTGCGGCTGAAAGATGCAACGACGTTCCGGGGCCCGACGATGCATAAGAGAGCTTGCCCGGCGAAGCTTTCGCGTAGTCGATAAATTCTTTTACCGATTGCACCGGAAGTGAAGGGGATATCACCATCACGTTCGGAAAACGCATGACCATTGCCACCGGAACGAAATCGCGCCGGAAATTGAACGGGAGTTTTCTGTAAAGGGACGCACCGATGGTGGTGGCTGGGGTGGCAAACAATAACGTGTAACCGTCGGCCGGAGACCTGGATACCTTTTCGATACTGAGGTTACCTCCCATTCCCGTGGTGTTTTCGACGAGGAACTGCTGACCGAGCCGCCGCGACAACCATTCCGCGAGAAGCCGCCCCACAAGGTCCGTCCCGCCACCGGCGGCGAATCCGACGCTGAGCAGAACGGTGCGCGCGGGGTATGTTTGCGCCCACGCCGGCAAAGACCCGGGAAGCAGGAATGCACCTGCCGTTAGATCGAGGATTTGACGGCGCGTAAACTTCATCCCGCTCGGCTCCATTCTGCCTGCACATTGCCGACAATAACGGCGAGGCCGTTAACGGAATCGAAAATTGGTCTTTTAGCGCTCGAAATCTTGCTAAAGCGCCTTCGCCGAAGGCGTCTACGCCATATCTTGCCGCGTAGCAGCGGTTTGGGGACGTGCCATGTCTCCCTTGAAATGCAAGCTCGTATTGTCCGTGAGACCACCGATTGCAATTTCCGGAGTGCCCGCTCGAACCAGTAACGCTCGTGCGGCAACGAGGTCGGGGGCGTCGAGCCCCTCGGTGAACCATGCGACGACGGGTGCGAGGACCTCACGGGCCATTTTTTGATCGTCACGCTCGAGCCAGACCTCGGCGAGGTTCGTCGCAGATCGCAGCTCCCACAGCTTCGCATTCTGTTGCCTCGCCTTGTTCAAGCTTGAGCGGAGCAATGAAACTTTCTCATCGGGATCTCGTGTGCAATAACAAGCCTGCAGGCGCACGATTTCAGGTTCAGACCACTGCTCTTCGGTCAATTGCACCAGTTCCGCTGCGCGGTTCACCAATGCTGCTGCACCCTCCAGGTTATCATGTCGCGCCATAAGCTCGGCGGCAAACGTCATGAAGAAGGGCAGCAGGGCCCAATATTGCGTCGTGTCGAAATGTTCAATGCTGTGACGCATGCGCTCCAGAAGGATCGGGTCACGGCGATACTGCAATTCTGCCCAACAATTAAAAATAGTCCCATCGCGAACGCCTTTGAAAGTTTCGAATCTCGTCGCCAGTTCGAGAAGTCGCTCCGAGAGTGTTAATACAGTCTGCGTGTCGCGCCTCATAATGTGCTGCACGCAAGAGCGCCGCAATGCGACGATCTGGCTGACCTCATGATCCAGACTGTCGGCATACTGAACAGCTTCCAGGCTCTTGGCGCTGCCCGAATCAAGATAGCCCAATGCGGTAAGACAAATGCCCAGAACGGTGTACGCGCCCACTTTTGGATCGCGCACTGCCAAGACGCCGTAGCCGTCGCGCGCTTCGTCATATCCTTCGACGAGAAGCCGCATGTCCTCGCACGCGGTTTCCAGACGGCCCAGGAGCAGATTTGCAAACCCCGAGTCTTTTCGCGCCATAATGAATGCCTGAGGGTTGCCGGTTCTCTGGCCCAAATCGCGCAGCTCGTTCGCATAGCGAAGTAACGTCTTTGGTTGCGCGTGTGAAAAATGATAATTGAACAAACCGTCTTGAACTCGAATCAGTTCTTGCGTGTCTCCGAGGTCGAGGCATAGCTCGCGCGCTCGTTCAACTGCCGACCGCACCTCCTCGCTTCCGGACCCCATGTCATCGATAAGTGCCCGGTAGAGCGCAATCTGAACGCCAAGCTCTCGGCGCGTGGATTCGGTCGAACTGGCAAGATATTCGACCTGTCGGAGTGCTTTGCGCAGATGACTTACCCTTTCGGTCAGGGCAAACCGGCCGGTCGTGCGCGCTGCCGCTTTTAGATAATAGTCGATGGACTTGCTCGGCACGCCTGCCTCACCAAAATGCCAGGCGATGAGCTCCGGCAGAGGACTTTCAGGCCGTTCTGTTTCTGACTCAAGAAACTCGGCCAATTGCAAATGGATGGTGCGGCGGCGTTCGCGCAACAAAGAAGCGTAGGCGGCATCTTGCATCAAGGCATGCTTGAACGTGTAAGTTGAATGAGGATTTTCGCCATGTCTTGTGGCCAAGCCAGTTTTCAGGAGCTGATTGAGCGCTTCTTCCAGATTTTCGCGTGGCAACTTGGAGAGGCGCTGTATCAACTCGAACGAAAACTCCCGTCCTACGACAGATCCTATTTGGGCAACTTCTTTTGCGGGAATTGATCGGTCAAGCCGCGACATCAGAGAGGCTTGCAACGTGGTCGGGATAGCTGACGGAGACAGCGGTGCCGCTAAGGATTGCTGATCGTTTGCCGGACTGCTTCCGCTGTCCAAGATCGTTTTGGTAAGTTCCTCAATGAAAAGAGGTACGCCATCGGCCCGCGCGATAATGCTGTTGACCATCTCCTGCTCTGCAATTCGCCCTTCCGCTACAGAGTCGATAAGGGATGCGGCCTCACGGCGGTGAAGGCCGCTCAACATTTGTACGCTGACCTGAGGGCGGGATGCCCAGGGCGGTAGCGCTTCGGGGCGGCTGGTAACGACCATCAGTATTGGCAGTCGTTCCACCGCTTCAACGACCAGATCTATTAAGTCCAAGGTCGTCGGATCAGCCCAATGGATATCCTCGAAGATAACAAGCGATGGTGTCTTGCGAGTGACTTTCTCGAGGTAACGAAGCAGCGCAGCAAGTGCGACGTCCTTTCGTCGCCACGGGATTTGTGTGTCGGAACGATTTTGCTGTGCCACGGGAATGGAAAGCAGGTCCGCGATAATTGCAACATCGGCAACATCACCTTCAATAAGGCGCGTAATCTTCTCGAGTTTTACTGCCGCTGTATCACCGCGCTCGAGTTGCGCAGAATGCTCCATTTGACGAATTACCGGATACAGCGCGCTGTCTTTGTGGTGCGGCGAGCACAGGAATTGGATGCGCGCACTCAGACTGGGCCCTATTCTCTCCTCGAGAGCAACAACAAGCCGAGACTTTCCGATCCCAGGCTCGCCTGACAAGAAAACCACGCGACCTTCGCCCGCCTGGATCTGGCCCCAACGCCGCATCAACAGATTTAGTTCTTCAGTTCGTCCTACAAGTGGCAATCTGCCAGCTCGCAGAGCCTCGAATCTGCTAATTGAACTCTCAGCTAATGCAGCCCACGCGTTGACTGCTCTCCCCTTTACACGCGTAAGTCCAAGAGTTTTGTAGTTGAATAATTCACCTGTTAGACGCCGCGTTGTTTCATCGATAACGACCATGCCAGGCTCAGCAATGCCTATCAGGCCCGCCGCAAGGTTGGGTGTGTCGCCTACCACCGAGAACTCCAGCGAAGACCCGGAACCAATAACGTCACCAACCACAACCAGGCCGGTAGCGATCCCAACCCGGCATGCAAGCGTTCCGGACGAGCCAGCCTCGGTGCTGAGATGGCGGACGGCCTCATTAATGGCCAAGCCGGCATGAACCGCGCGCTCGGCGTCATCCTCATGAGCCTGCGGAAATCCGAAATAGACAAGGGCGCCGTCACCCATGTACCGCGCGACAAAGCCATCAAAGCGAGCCACCACGCTGGTTATGCATTGCTGATACGCGCTAATAACGTTCCGTAGATCCTCTGGATCAAGCCGTGCACTCAACGTCGTTGAGCCAACCAGATCGACGAACATGACTGTAAGGTGTCGACGCTCGGCTGCGGTCCAACGATGCTCGCCGACAAGACCTGTCTCGTTTTGTTCAGCAAGTCCGGTCGTGAGTGGTGCGCCGCAGTCAGCACAAAACCTTTTCCCGGGGGGCGTTTGGCTGCCGCAACTCCTGCACGTTAGCGGAAAGGAATATCCGCAATCGCCACAAAAATTCTTTTCGCTCGTGAGGTTTGCCCCACAACGCGGGCAAGGCATGGGCTTCTCATTGACGGCAGCCATCGGGCTCTCGCAGTCTGTAAACTCACCTCACCGCGGAATTTGAGACAATTTCGGTATCACCTAAAAGCTTACCTGATTTTCTCCGTCTCCAAAAGAGTTGTCGTTGCTTTGCCAATGGGCCCAGAACTGGCGCCACGTCTGTTATTGGCCTGGAGTGGTGTTGGCCGAAACCAGACGTCACGACCACCGGACGCCGGCGGCAGCGGTTCAAAAATTTCAGCTCAGTCGCTTCCGACGCGTTCGATAAACCAACGCAAAAAAGAAGAAGCCGCCACGAGGCGGCTTCTCTGATCCAAGCGACCTGGAGTTCGTTATTTGAGCTGCTGCGAGATATAGTCGAACTTAGCGTTGAGGGTGCTGCCGATCGCATTGACGGTGGCGATGATCACGACCGAAATGCCGGCAGCGATCAATCCATATTCGATAGCGGTCGCACCTGACTCGTTTTTGAGAAAAGCCATGACTTTGGGCATGTACGCACTCCCTACTACTGAGGTGCGGAACGGTAACGCGGCATGGTTTAGGAGACGTTTGCGCGGTCACGGAACGTATCCTGGATTTTCTGGCGGATTAGGCCTTTTTGCTGTTCGCGTTTATACGGCTGTATTCTGAATTTATGGGGCCGATATATTTGTATCCCGTTGACTAACGGGCTCAGCCGTAAACCGGCCCATGGGGTTAACGCGGCGGTAGCTACGCCATCGAATCCACGAACTGTTGCGTCAACGGCTTGCCGTCTCAGGTGACAAATGGAATTGCCGCCTCTTCTGCGCCGAGCCGTCGACCGCGCGTTGAGCGGCGCGGCGCTCACCGATCTTGCGGCAGCGGCAGCAGATCTCTCACAGCGCTACCGAGAGGAGCGGCGTGACGGCAAGACGCACGTCGCGAGCGATCGGGATGCGCTGGCCTATCTCGCGGTGCGTCTGCCTGCAACCTACGCAGCCGTGCGCGCGAGCTTCGCCGCGGTCGCTGAAGCCCGCCCGGACTTTGCGCCGAAGAGTGCGCTCGACGTTGGCGCCGGTCCGGGCACAGCGCTTTGGGCCGCGACCGAATGCTGGCCTGAACTCGCCGACGTATTGCTTGTGGAAGCCAGCCCGGTTTTCCGCGCGTTCGGCGAGCGGCTCGCGGCGGAGATAGGGCAGCCGCGCATGACCTGGCGCACTTCTGATATTACGGTAGACGAAATCGGTGGCGACCCACGCGATCTGGTCATTCTGGCTTATGTCCTGAACGAGCTTGAGCCGGATGATCGACACCGGCTCGTGGAGCGGCTTTGGCCGCTCACCGCGGATACGCTTGTCATGGTCGAGCCCGGGACACCCGCCGGCTGGCAGCGCATTCTCGCCGCGCGCCGTCAGCTGATCGCATCCGGCGGTCATGTCGTCGCACCTTGCCCGCACGCAAAGGAATGCCCGTTGCAACCCCCGGACTGGTGCCACTTCGCACGGCGCGTCGCCCGCTCGCGGCTGCACCGGCAAGCCAAGGGCGCCGACGTTCCCTGGGAGGACGAGAAGTTCAGCTATGTGGCAGTCTCGCGAAAACAAGCGCCGGCCAGTAGCGCGCGCGTCATTGCCCGTCCGCGAAAAGGCAGCGGCCGTGTCACGCTGAAGTTGTGCCGTCCCGATGGATCTGCCGGCGATCAGTTGTTTTCGCGTCGCGATGGCGCACAGTTCAAGCGCGCCTCGCGTAGCGATTGGGGATCATCACTGTAGCGAGACGCATGCCGATCTACCGCCGCTTCTTGCGCGCCGCTGGCTTTGGAGTCTTCTTTTTCGCTTTTGACGGAGCGGATCTTCGCGACGGAATAATCGGTAGCAAAACGAAATTTTCTTGGCCGCCGCCGAGATGCAACGTCGTCTTGCCGCCGAAAATGTCCAGCGGCCGATCGCGCGGGTCATCATGCAGGAAGGGCCCGTTGCCGGTGAATTCGTTTTTCATGTTCGAAAGCCGGCCGCCGGATCCGCCGGGATACACATAGTCTCGGCCGCGTATGCTCAGCGCGATACGATGGCCCTTCGGCACCACAATGCAGGTCGGAATGATCTCGATATCGAGCTCATAGACCTCTCCAGGCCTGAGTGGCTGTTTTTCGTCGTGGGTGTGATAGGGCCGGAATGGCCGCGTGAGCTTCGTGTCGAGCTTGCGGTGCGATGCACGCAGCCAGCCTTGTCCGATCGCAGTGTGCGGATCGAGCGCGCCTTGGAACACCACTTCCTTCATGTCAGGCGAGAATACGCGCAGCACGAGGAAAAGGTCTGCATCGCTCGTCGATGACGACACGTGCAGCTTGGCAGCTACGGGTCCGGTAATCTCGGTTTCCGTTTTCATCGGCTCGGTCAGGAACGTGACGCCGTCGCCCATCGCGTCGAAGGTCACCGTGGCTGAGCCGCCGGGGGCCCTCATCACCAGCTTCTGCGCGTCAGCAGCGAGATGGAATTTGGTCCATTGCGTGTCCGGGAGCGGCCAGTCTTTTTCGTGGCGGATGACGAATTTCTCACCCGGGTGCCGGATATTGAGCTGCACACGCGGCTGCTTGTCCCAGCCATTGCGTTGGCCTTTCAGGAAATAGCCGAAAAACTTCTTCTGCAGGCCAATGCCATAGTCTGTGTAATAGTGCGTCCAGTGCTCAATGCCATGCACCTCGAGCCATTTCTGTTTCGACGCAGAGCGGTAAAAGCCTTCGAAGTTGCCGCGCGGATGAAGCGGCTGTCCGCCCCAGTTCGCTGCGGACAACATCGGTACTTTGACCTTCGACCAGTCCGGCCGCATCGCCGCGTAGAAATCGTCGTCGAGAGGATGAGCAAAGTAGGTCTTGCCGAGATCGTAGCGGTTCGCGCCCATCTGCTCCGCGTTCAATGTTTCCGGTCCCGACACCCAGTCGCCGTTCATGCGGCTACGGTGACCTTTGGTGCCAAGGCCGTACTGCACCGTCTTGACCTGCATGTCGTACCAATTCTGCGCGAAGGTATTATAGATGCCGCCGTTGTGGCTGAGCTCACGATAGAAATCGGCAAAACCCTCCCAGACACAGATGGCCGCGAGATGCTTTGGCTGCAGGCTCGCGACCTGCCACTGGTTGATGGCGTAATAAGAAATCCCACTCAGGCCAACCTTGCCGTTCGACCACGGCTGCGTCCCAGCCCACTCGATGCAGTCATGGAAGTCCTTCGTTTCGCGCGGTGACCAATGCTCGACATAGCCGGGCGAGCGGCCGCAACCGCGCGAATCGACGCGCACGCAGACATAGCCATCCGGCACCCATTTCTCCGGATCGCAGACCTCCCAGCTCTGATATTTGTTGGTTGAGCCGGCCATCACGTCGGGATGCTTGAGCGCCATGCGATCCCAGGCGGTCTTGTAGCCGTCTTCGAAATGCAGCCACTTGCCATAAGGACCGTAGCTCAGAAGGACCGGATAGCGGCCTTTCCTAAGCGGCCTGAACACGTCACACCGCAACACCAAACCGTCGTCCATGGTGATCGGCATGTCCCAATCGATCTGCATGCCATCACGGATTTCGCTTACTTCACGATAACTCATGCGTTCTGACTCCTGACGGATGGTACGGCGGTGCCTTATTTTTTCGGGATGACCGGCAGCAGCACGTAAGGCTGCTGGCCGGGACCCGCGTGCAACGTGACGTCGCCGCCGAAGATCGCTGGCGGGCGGTCGCGCGGGTCGTCGTGGGTGAAAGGCCCGACGCCGGTCCAAACCTTGCCGAGCGTCTCAACGCCGGCGCCCGGCTCGCCAGGATAAACATAGTCGGTGCCGCGGACTGACAGCGCGATCCGATAGCCTTTCGGCAGTACGATGCAGGTCGGCCAGACCTCGACGTCGACCTCATAGACCTGGCCGGGTATCAACTTCTGTTCTTCATCGTGCGTGTGATAGGGGCGGTAGGGCAGCGTCAGTTTCGGGTCGAGCTTGCGGTGGGAGCAGCGCAGCCACCCTTGGGCGATCGGCGTATGCGCATCGAGCGCCCCCTGGAACGTCACCTCTTTGAGATCCGGCGTGAAGGCGCGCACCACAAGAAACAGGTCGGCATCTTCGGTCGCCGATGACACCCACAGTTTTGCAGCGATGGGGCCGGTGATCTCGACCTCCTGTTCGAGCGGCTCGGACAGGAACGTCACGCCTTCGCCCATGCCGGCGTAGGTCACAGTGCCGGCCGACGACTGCTGCTCGGCCGAGAGCGTCATGTCCGCCGGATGAACGTAAAATTTTGTCCACTGCGTGCGCGCGAGCGGCCACTCGTTCTCGTGCCGTTCGACGAATTTCTCGCCGGGGTGACGAACCTGAAGGAGCACTTTCGGCTGTTTGTCCCAGCCGGTGTCCTCACCCTTGAGAAAATGGCCGAAAAACTTCTTTTGCAGGCCGACGCCGTAATTCGTGTAGAAATGCGTCCAGTGCTCGATGCCGTGCACTTCGAGCCATTTCTGCTCGGACGCAGAGCGCACAAAACCCTCGAAATTTCCGCGCGGATGCAGGCCTTGTCCGCCCCAGTTCGCTGAAGACAGCAGCGGCGTCTTCACCTTGATCCAGTCCGGCATGCGGGACTGCCAGTAAGGATCGGTATCGAGCTTGCGCGAGATACAGTCTTCGTAGAAGTCGCGGCGGTTGCGCCCGAGTTCCTGTTCCGACAACGTCTCGGGCCCCGAGACCCAATCGCCGTTCATGCGACTCTTGAAGCCCCTTGTGCCGCGGCCGTTCTGCACCGAGTAGACCTGCGCTTTCGACCAGTCCTGCACAAAGCCGCGATTGAAGATTCCGCCATGGTGGGCCATGTCGCGATAGAAATCGGCCGCGCCTTCCCAGGTGCAGATCGCGGCCAGGTGCTTTGGCTGCAGCGCCGACGTCTGCCATTGGTTCTGCGCGTAATAGGAAATACCGTTGAGGCCGACCTTGCCGTTCGACCAGGGCTGTGTCCCGGCCCACTCAACGCAAATGGCCAGATCCTGCGCCTCGCGCAGCGACCAGATGTCGATCACGCCTTGCGAGCGGCCAGCACCGCGGCTGTCGACACGAATGCAGACATAGCCGTCGGGAACCCATTTTTCCGGATCGACGACCTCCCAGCACTGGTACCTGTTGGTCGAGTCGGTGGGCACATCCGGCTGATCGGCGCACATGCGGTCCCACTGTGACTTGTAGAGATCCTCGAAATGCAGCCACTTGCCGTAAGGGCCGAGGGTCATGATCACCGGATATTTTCCGGCCGCGACCGGACGATAGATGTCGCAGCGGAGGACGATGCCGTCGTCCATTTTTATCGGCATGTCCCAGTCAATCCGCATGCCGTTACGGATGTCACTCACTTCACGATAGTCCATGGATCCTCACGTACCTTTGATGCTGCGTCCTTGTTCGTCGAACAGGTGCATGCGGCGCTCGTCGAGCGAGAGCGTCAGCCTCTCGCCGATCTTGGTCTCCGCCATGTCCAGGCCTTCACTGACCGCAACGAAAGCGCGGTCAGTGCCGGCCTCGAAATAAAGGAGGGTGTCTTTGCCGAGCGGCTCGACCAGTCGCACGGGCAGGGTGGTGCCAGTCTTGCCGCCGATATTGATCCCAACATGCTCGGGCCGGATGCCGAGCGTGCCCTTGCCGGCGCCGGCGGAGCCCAAACGATCCGGGAGCGGCACGTCGAACAACGCCGAGCGGAAGCGTGCCACGCCGTTGTTGCGCACCACTTCGCCTGGCACGAGGTTCATCGAGGGTGAGCCGAAAAAATCGGCAATGAAGTAATTCACCGGGTTCGAATAGATTTCCATAGGCGAGCCGACCTGCACGATCTCGCCCGCGCGCATGACGACGATGCGGTCGGCCAACGTCATCGCCTCTTCCTGGTCGTGCGTCACGAAAATGAAGGTGCGCTTGAGCACCTGGTGCAGCCTGTCGCACTCCGCGCGCAATTCCCGGCGAAGCTTCGCATCGAGGCTCGACAGCGGCTCGTCGAGCAGGAACGTAGAGGGATTCGTTACCAGCGTTCGCGCAAGCGCGACGCGCTGCGACTCGCCGCCCGAGCATTGCGCCGGCATCTTGTCCAGGAGATGGCCGATGCGAACCATGTCGGCGACCTCGCGCACGCGCTTCACACGCTCTTGCGGTGCGACCTTCTTCATGCGCAGGCCGAACTCGATGTTCTGCGCGACATTCTTGTGAGGAAACAACGCATGGCTCTGAAAAACCATGCCGAGATTGCGGTCGCGCGGCTCGAGATCGTTTATGACGCGTCCGTCGATGCGGATTTCTCCCGAAGTCGGATCCTCAAAGCCGGCGATCATGCGCAAGGTGGTCGTTTTGCCGCAGCCGGATGGCCCGACGAACACGACAAACTCGCCGTCCTCGATCGTGAAGTTCAGGTTCTTGACCGCCTGGACGGCGCCGAACGACTTGTTGAGGTTGATGAGCTCGATCCGCGCCACGACTATCTCCGTACCATCCCGAAGCTGAACCCACGGGCAAGGTGCTTGCGAATGATGAGGCCGACGATCATCAGCGGAATTGTGATGCCGACGGCGAGCGCCGCCTGCCGGCCATAGACGCGCCCTTCGGTCGAGCCCTGATATTTCGAGAGCTCGATCGGCAGCGTCGAGACCTGGGTCTTGGTGATGATCAGCGCAAGGAGATATTCGCTCCAGGTCAGGATGAGAATGAAGAGGAAGGTCGCCACCAGGCCGGAGCGGATCAGGGGAAGGACAATCTCAAAGACGGTGCGCCAACGTGAGGCGCCGAGTATCTCCGCTGCCTGCTCCACCTCGCGGGGCACTTCGTCGATGAAACTCTTGGTCATCCACACGGCGTAAGGCAGCGTGGTCAGGAAGTAGACCATGATGACGCCTATGCGCGTGTCGAGCAGGCCAAGCGCTGAGTAATAAAGGGACAGCGGTGCGACGACCACGATCGGTGGAATCATTCGCAGCATCAGAAGCTGGAACATGCGGGCTTCCGACAGAATGCGGTAGCGCGAGACTCCGTAGGCAAGAACAGAGCCGAATGCGACTGCAAGGAATGTTGAACTGAACGCGATCACCGTTGTGTTCCATAGGGAAACCAACGGCGTCTGGGAGGAGATTGCGTATTGCGTCTGGGCGTATTCCTCGGCGCCCAGCCAGACATTCATGTAGTTGGCCAGCGTCGGTGGATCGGGGAAATAGACTGGCGGCCACGCGAACCATTGAATGTCGGGCTTGAACGACGTCGAGACCATCCAGTAGATCGGAAAAAAGGCGATGACCCCCCAGATGCTCAGGATCGCATAACGGACGGTTGCGGAGATCAGCCGACGGCGGGATTTGGTGACCATCGATCAGCTCTCCGCTTCCTTGGCCCGCAACTCGTACATTTGGTCGAGCGAGCGTTTCTCGCGCCGCAGCAGCTGAATTGCGATCAGCACGATAACGACCATCAAAAGCATGACGATGTAAGACATCGCGGCGCCCTTTGAGATCTGGAAGTACTGCCAGGTCGTCATGAAGATGTAGATCGGCAGTGTTTCCGTCGCCGATCCCGGGCCGCCCTGAAACAGCGACCAGGTCTTGGGGAATTCCGCCATCGCCTCGAGGAAGCGCAAAACCAGCGCAAGCAAGATGACGGGGCGCAGGAGCGGCAGCTGCACCTCCCAGAAGATGCGCCATTTCGATGCGCCGAGGATTTCGGCAGCCTCGATCGGCTCCTTCGGGATGGCCGAGAGCCCGGCAAGCAAAATGATGAAAGAGAACGGCGTCCAGTTCCAGATTTCGAGCAGCGCGACCGCGGCAAGCGCGATGTCCGGATTGCTGAGCCATGCCGGCTTGAAGTCGACGCCGATTATTCTCGAGATGAGGTCGTTGATCGGGCCGCTTTGGTACAACATCATCTCGGCCGTATACGCGACGACCACTGGGACGGTGAGCATCGGCAAGATGAATATGATGTAGAAGAAGGCCTGGCCGCGAAACGGCTTGTACATCAGGTAGGCGAGAAGGAAGCCGAACACGAAACAGCCCAGCGTCG
>Ga0310811_10001509_pt1 | contig 29107 bp, 19 predicted proteins | sample YCmetagenome_FD_207642 | JGI IMG/M metagenome (GOLD analysis project Ga0310811, IMG submission 207642) | Soil microbial communities from experimental microcosm in Duke University, North Carolina, United States - YC | ecosystem: Engineered > Artificial ecosystem > Soil microcosm > Unclassified ...
AGGCGGTAGTCACCGCCAGCTTCGACACCCCGCATGACGGCGGCCCGATCGCGTCGTTGCTCGCCGAAAACGCGCTCGAGATCGATCCCGGCGAGCCGCTGATCATCCGCCGCATCGTCAAGGCCGATGGCGGCAGTCGCGGCTTCGTCAACGACCAGCCGGCATCGGCCGGACTGCTGCGCGAACTGGCGCAATATCTGGTCGAGGTGCACGGCCAGCATGACGATCGTGGGCTGCTCAATCCGCGCGGCCACCGCGCCTTGCTCGACGCCTTCGGGCGCTGCCATGCCGGGTTGGTGGCGCAGGCCTATCGCGCCTGGCGCGATGCTGAGGATGCGCTGGCGGTGGCGCGTGCGGAGATCGACGCCGCGGCGCGCGACCGCGACTATCTCGAACACGCCGTCGCCGAACTGCGCCAACTCGCGCCGGAACCCGGCGAGGAAGAATCGCTGGCTGAGCGCCGCCGCTCGATGCAGCGCGCCGAGAAGATCGCCGAGGATATGGCGGCGCTCGACGAGTATCTCGCCGGTTCCGACGGCGGCTTGGCCCGGCTGCGCCAGGCGGCGCGCGTACTGGAGCGTGTCGCCGACGCGCATCCTTCGCTGGCCGAGGCACTGGCCGCACTTGATCGCGCGATCAACGAGGGCGCGCTGGCCGAAGATCAACTCGCGGCCGCGCGCGCCGCATTGATGTTCGACCCGCGTGCACTCGAAGAGGATGAGGCTCGGCTGTTCGATCTCCGCGCGATGGCGCGCAAGCATCGCGTTCAGCCCGACGAATTGGCGCAGCTTGCCGAGGACATGGCCGGCAGGCTCGCTACGATCGAGGCGGGGGAGGAAGGTCTCGCTCAGCTCGAGCGCCGGGTTGTCGAGACGCGGGCCGCATACGAGGCGGCGGCGGATGCGCTGTCCGCAGAACGCAATGCCGCGGCGGCGCGGCTCGATGCGGCCGTGGCGGGCGAGCTCGCCCCGCTCAAGCTCGACGCCGCACGCTTCCGTACGACGGTCGAAACCTTGCCCGACGAGCAATGGGGGCCGGGCGGTAGGGATCGCGTCGAATTCGAGATCGCGACCAATCCAGGCGCGCCATTCGCGCCGCTGACAAAGATCGCGTCGGGCGGCGAATTGTCGCGCTTCATCCTGGCGCTCAAGGTGAGCCTGGCCGAGGAAGGCGGGGCGGCGACGATGATCTTCGACGAGATCGATCGCGGCGTCGGCGGCGCTGTCGCCTCCGCGATCGGAGAACGGCTCGCGCGGCTGGCCGATCGCACGCAATTGCTGGTGGTGACGCATAGCCCGCAAGTCGCGGCGCGGGGCGGCCAGCATTATTTCATCGCCAAGTCCTCCGACGGCCTGGTGACGCGCACCGGCGTGATCGCGCTCGACAGTGGGGCGCGGCGCGAGGAGATTGCGCGGATGCTGTCGGGCGCGACGATCACCGACGAGGCGCGCGCGCAGGCCGAACGCCTGCTCGAGGCGGCATGACCACGCCGCCGCGTCGCTCACGCGTGGCCGGAGCGCTCGCCTGGATCAGCGCGATCCTGCTGCCGGTCGGGCTGGTCCCGCTGGCCTGGATGACCGCCTTGGCGGTGGGTTATTGCGAATTCGACTGCGGCACGCTCGGCACGCTCGCCATCAACGGACTGATCGCCGCGTGCGTCGTCCTGGTGCTCGCCTGGCTGTGGTTGGCTGCCGCGATGGTCCGTCGTCGCGTGACGCGGCTGGTGTTAGTGATGGCATTGCTGGCGGACCTGATCCTGCTCGTGCTCGGCGGGATCGCCGCCTGGACGTTCGGCGCCCTATAATGGGGACTGTAATGGGACCGTTCGACCTGATCTTCACCGGCGCGCTGATCGTCGCGACGACAGGAGCGATGACCTGGTTCCCCGACCTTCCCGGCGGTACCCAAGGGCATCACGAGGCGCTCACCGCGCGATACGAAAAGAGCGATGACGGCGCGATCGACGATCACCCCAGCTATGGCGACGCAGCGGTCGCCTATGTCGATCGCATCGTCGACCGCCAGCTGACCAAGGCGCGCGGAATTCTGTCGTTCGACGGCCTGATCCTGGCGTTTCTCGGGCTGATCGCGCGCGACAATACCAAGCTCGATATCGCAAAGGCGCATATGGTGCCGGTGCTGCTGCTGATGGGGTTGCTTGCTGCCTCCAGTGCGATCTGCCTTTTCCTGTTCCGCGCGCGTTGGGGCTATGTTGCCGACCTGAGGACCTTTTCCCGCGAAATGGCCGCCACGCTCGCCCTCACGCGGCAACGTTCCTACTGGATCGAGCGGACGGTGCGGCTGTCGCTGCTGTCGCTTGGCGGGATCGTCATGCTGGTAATCGCGACGGTGATCGGCGTCTAAAAAGGTATCTTCACCTTCGCCCTGATTACCTTCGAGGTGAACCCGCCGACGTCGCGCGACGTGGTGCCGACGCCCGCCTGGGCGCCGCCAGGAAGATCGACGACCGAACGCACCGGTTTTTCGGCAAAGGCCGGCATGCGGCTGGTGTCGATGTCCATCATCTTTCTGCGCGCGCAGACGACGATGTCGCCGGCCGGGTTGGCATCCCCGCATGCAGTGTCGGCCGGCTTGTGTTGCGCCTTCGCCAGATCGAACTTGGCGAGGTCGTCGCCAGGCGGCCCCGGTTGGCCGCCGACCTGCGGAACTGCTTGAAGGGCCAAGGCGACGATCAGCATCGCGGCGCAAGGTGCGCGTCGGGGATGGCCGAATTACGGCGACGAGGCGCGCGGTTTCACCCGCTGGATTGGCTGCTAAAGAGAGGCACATGACGATTCAGTTGCCCGCCAATGACGCCGAAGCCGCCGCCGAGCTCGAGCGCCTCGCCGCCGAGATCGCGCTTCACAACCGGCTCTATCATGCCGAGGATGCGCCCGAGATATCGGATGCCGACTATGACGCGCTGGTGCGGCGCAACGCCGCGGTCGAGGCGGCCTTTCCGCACTTGATCCGAGACGATTCGCCGAGCCGGAAGGTTGGCGCGGCGCCGGCCGGGCATCTTGCCAAGGTCGCGCATGCGCGGCCGATGTTCAGCCTGGACAATGCCTTTGACGACGAAGAGGTCGCCGATTTCGTCGGACGCGTCCGCCGCTTCCTCAACCTGTCGGATGCCGAACCCGTTGCGTTGACCGCCGAGCCCAAGATTGACGGTCTCAGCTGTTCGCTGCGGTACGAGAAAGGCCGGCTGGTTCAGGCGCTGACGCGTGGCGACGGCCAGATCGGCGAGGATGTCACCGCCAATGTCCGTACGATCGACGACATCCCTGCCGTACTTCCGGCCGGCGCGCCCGACGTGTTCGAGGTGCGTGGCGAGGTCTATATGGAGAAGCAGGCCTTCGCCGCGCTCAACGCGCGCCTGCTCGCCGAGGCCGAGGAAACGGGCAAGGAAGCGCGTCAGTTCGCCAATCCGCGCAACGCCGCCGCCGGATCGCTGCGCCAGAAGGACGCGGCCGTCACCGCGTCGCGCCCGCTGCGCTTTTTCGCCTGGGGCTGGGGCGACGCCAGCGACCTGCCCGGCGACACGCAGTCATCGGTGATCGCGACGATCCGCGGCTGGGGCTTCCCGGTGACACGCCAATTCCAGCCCGGCGGCACGCTCGACCAAGCGCTGGCGACGTACAAAACGATCGAGGCCGAGCGCGCTGACTTGCCGTTCGACATCGACGGCGTCGTGTACAAGGTCGACCGGCTCGACTGGCAGGCGCGGCTCGGCTTCGTCGGTCGCGCGCCACGCTGGGGGCTGGCGCACAAATTCCCCGCCGAGCGCGCGCAGACCACGCTCGAACGGATCGATATCCAGGTCGGGAGGACCGGCAAGCTGACCCCGGTCGCGCGGCTCGAGCCGGTGACGGTCGGCGGCGTCGTGGTGACCAACGCTACGCTCCACAATGCCGATGAGATCGCGCGGCTCGGCGTCCGGCCGGGCGACCGCGTCGTTCTGCAGCGCGCGGGCGACGTCATTCCGCAGATCGTCGAGAATCTGACGCGCGACGAACCGCGCGATCCCTGGACCTTTCCGGCGCATTGTCCGGAATGCGGATCGGAGGCGCTGGCCGAGGAAGGCGAGGTCGATATCCGCTGCACCGGCGGGCTGATCTGCCCGGCGCAGCGCCAGGAACGGCTGCGCCATTTCGTCAGCCGGGGCGCGCTGGATATCGAGGGGCTGGGCGACAAGACGATTCGCGAATTCCTCGATCTCGGCTGGATCGCCGAGCCCGCGGATATCTTCCGCCTCGCCGCGCATCGCGAGGAATTGCTCGGACGAGAGGGGTGGAAGGAGAAGTCGGTCGACAATCTGCTCGACGCGATCAAGGCCAAGCGCGCGCCCGATCCGGTGCGGCTGCTATTCGGGCTCGGCATCCGGCATATCGGCGTGGTCACCGCGCGCGACTTGCTGAAGCGCCACGCTACATTGCCGGAGATCAAGGCGCTGGCCGATGAGATCATCGCGCTGCGCGACAGCATCGTTCCTGCGCTGGCGGAGGACGAACAGAAATTCCGTGCGCGGCGCGATAAGGCGATCGCCGAGCATATCGGCGTCGACAATGTCGGCGCCGCGGTCGGCAATGCGCTGGCCGACTTCTTCCACGAGCCGCACAACCGCGCGGTGTGGGATGATCTGTTGGCGGAAGTCAGCCCGCCGCCCTTCGTGTTCAAGGCGCGCGAATCGCGGGTCAGCGGCAAGACCGTCGTGTTTACCGGCAGCCTGGAGACGATGAGCCGCGACGAGGCCAAGGCGCAGGCCGAAGCGCTCGGCGCGCGGGTGTCGGGGTCGGTCTCGGCGAAGACCGATCTGGTGGTCGCGGGGCCGGGTGCCGGATCGAAGCTCAAGAAAGCGACCGAACTCGATATCGAAGTCGTGGATGAAGCCGGATGGGCCGCAATCGTCGCCGCTGCGGGCCCTCGGACCAGCTGACTATGACCCATTACAAGGTTAACGACCCACGGAAGGACAGGATCGCGCCTTAACCGGCGCCGCATGACTAACTTTTCAGCCTGTCGTCGCCAGAGGATGTTTCCAGCCCAAACTGGACGAAAAAAATTCCCGAGCGATGCCTGTGTGCGCTGGCACGGCATGAGATTTCCGGCCCGCTTCAAAAGGATGACCTGGCTGTGGAAACCGACGACGACCTGTTGAGCCGGAACATCATATCGTCGGTATCGACTGATGGCGTTGTCGTCATCGTGAACGGCGCGGAGCATTTACGGTCCTGGAATACCGTTACAGCGGCGAGCGCTACAACCGTGGAGCGCGGTGACGCGAGGATATTCGTTCTAGCAATCGTCTTTGACGACGCCAGGGCATTCGTCGTGGGGGAGGTTGACGCCGCATGGTCACAGGTAGTGGAGTATTTCCACCTCTGCCTGACTGGCGTAGAGCCGTTCTCGGCCTGGGGCCCACGGCTCCTCGCACGGCCGGGCGTGCGAGAACTGTTTGATCGAGAGGCGTGAGACCGTCAGGCGTTCGCAATCTTTGCGAACGTCATCGAGCTAGATGACAGTGGCGCGGTTCTGAACGCCAAATGGGCGGAACGGAGAGCGGCCCAATATATCTTGCATTCTTAATTGAGCTCTTCCTGGTGACCTTTTCTACCATCGTCGTCCTCCTACCATGATCAGCTGAGTCGACCCAGCGCGGCGGGATTCGAGGTTTGGTACGCAGTGCATTCTTCCGTGCTCATCGACGGCGTGTTTCAGCAGCCTGGAGGCAGGTGCGTAACCGTCGCGGCACATGTCGCTATCGGAGTAGCGGGGCATCATCACAGCCATTACGGCTTGGTCCAGCGATGCTGGCCACAGGCAAGATATCGTGCTTCCCGTCCTCCTCGTCTGTACCATTCCTCATCCGCTGACGCGGACCTCCTTAGTGCATTTTGCGGTCGATTTGGCCGCGTAAAACCAGGTCGATATTATGTCCGGCCATAGCTCAGACGCTTCGCTTTTGCCGGGATCCAGATGGCGGTTTCCTCCTCAGTCGCGTGCGGATCACCGACGTAAAAAGTACCGTCACGCCACATCGCGTGCATCACCACCGCGAGCTTGCGCGCGACTGCGACGCGGGCTTTGGCGTGGCATTTCGACTTCGCCAGCTTTAGGCCCCAGGTCTTGATCGTATCATCGCACTTGAAGCGAGTGAGCATCGCCGAGGCCGCCTCGTAGAGCGCGCGCCGAACATCCGGATCGCCCGCCTTGCTGATCCGTCCCTTCACATCGATCGACGTTCCGGATTGCCATCGTTTCGAGGTCAGGCCGAAGTAGGCGGCGACATCCCGAGAGCGCTTGAAGCGCGCGGGATCGTCGATCGCGGTGCTAAACTGAGTGCAGTCACCGAGCCAACGCCGGGGATCGCCATGAAGCGGCGACATAGATCGTCGGCCATGGCCAGCTGCACGACGAGCTTGTTGAGAACGAGGTATTCCGCCCACAACGCAGCCCGCGCGCAACATGCACTCCATCAGCCCGACCGTCATCGCATCGCCATCAACGGCGTCGCGCACCGCTTGCTCGAACCCGCCGCGCCCGACCTTGCCAAGCCGGATACCGAACGCCTTCAGTGAGTGGCGGATGGTGTTCTCGAGGTCGAGGAACTTGCGTTTGAGGTTGCGGCGCTGGACTAGCAGCAGCCGTATTCGATAGCAGGATTCGGTCTTGATATGCGCCTGGCGGTGCCATCCTGTGCGCATGATATGAGCGAGACCAAGCGCGTCTTTGGCATCGGTTTTGTTGCGCTGCGCACTCATCGCCGCGCGGACGTTGCGCGTCTCGAGACACACGGCGGGCACGCCGGCCGCCAAGAGTTCGGGGTGCACCCAGGGCGATAACGCGCCGGCTTCATGACCAGCTCTGGGCAAGCGTCCGGCATAGGGTTTGAGGGTATCGGCGATGACGGTCGGATCGGTCGCGACCGAGGTTTCCAGCACGTATCGCCTCCGTCGCTCACCACGCAGATGGCGGTTTCGTCAATCGATACGTCCAGTCCGGCAAAATATTCCATGGCTCGGCTCTTGCGGTTTCTTCCCGCCGGAACGCTCGCATGCCGCACCGCCACTTGCCCAATTACAGCGGCAGTAGGTAACGGGCGAAGCTCCTGATCCGCCGTTCGCCGATTGGGAAACCGAATTGCACGATCCCGCGCCGCGTGAGGATAGGCTACCTTGGCCGGCGGCAAAGCGATGAGCGGATGGCCGCAAGCCGGTCGGAAGTCGCGCCTATGCGATTGGAGACATGAGGGTCGGCTAGGCGTCCTAATTGCGGTCATCCGTCCGGCAAATTTTCGAACCTAAAAGCTGCCCTTCGATCGAGCCCTCTCTAAATCGGTCTCGATAAGGATCGGTTGGTGACGCAACGGTCCAAACGATCGACCGGGGCGTTGCTTTTTGGCGATTGGCCCGGCACGGCCCTTTCATCAGCGTTTGTCCTTGTGGGATGCCCTGGGGGCCCGCGTTGCACGGCAAATTTCGGGGGTAGTGTTATTCCGACCGGCGATCCTGCGCTCGCAAAATCGATCTCAGACGATCTGATCGCTATCGCTCGCGGGCTTTCGCCCCTGCACGGTTCAGCTTCCGGCAAGGTCGCCCGCCGGCTCGGGGTCGACATTTTGCGCGGCCACCTAAAGCGCGGCGACAAGCTGCCTTCGGAACAAGGCCTTTTGGCGCGCTTCGGCGTGTTGAGGACCGTATTGAGGGAAGCGGTCAAGATTCTGAGCGCCAAAGGTTTCTTGCAAGCGAAAACGCGTGTGGGCACCGCCGTCCGCGATCGGGAAAACTGGAATTTCTTCGACGCTGAAGTTCTTGCCTGGCGGATATCTGCTGGCCTGGACGCGGACCTGCTACAAACCCTGAGAGAAGCTTGACTGGCCTTGGAACCGTTCGCCGCACGCCTTAGTGCGCAGCGCGCCTCAGCCGCCGATCTTCACGAGATGCGCGCCGCGATCGAGATGATGAGAGACGCCCTGAGCGATCGCGATCTGTTTGCCAAGGCGGACCTTCGTTTTCATCGAACCGTTGCGAAAAGCACCGGAAATTTTCTGTTGAATTGCTTTTCCTCCGTCGTCGACACGGCACTGCTGTGCGCTACATTGCTGCTGATGCTTGAAGACGAAGCCGTGCGAAAAAAAAGCCGTGCACAGCATATCGACCTTCACGATGCTATAGCTGCCCGTGACGGTGATCGGGCCGCGCGCCTGATGACTGACATGATTGCACTGGGCGGCGAGGCCGGAAAGTTGCCGATGGAAAGATCACGTTGCGCAACAGTGCCGATTGCGCGTGCCAACCCGATGGGGACCAATTGATCGCGCGTCCTGCGGTGCGCAGAGGCCCGATCAAGGCGTCGTACTCCGCCCCGCAATATAGCGGCAATGGCCGCGTATGGCATCCAGGTCAGGCTCCTCAGATTGGTTCAGATTAAAAAGTATTACTAAAATACTATTAATCCTTGGCAGAGCGCTTAGGATGTCGCTCGGATTCGACGTGTCGGATGGGCGCGTCGCTCGGCTGGAGGGGCGCCGACATACCCGCTGGAATCGACCCTCGATCATTCGTTCAGGAGGCTCGCATTGAACCATAATCTTTCTCGTCGCCAAGTTCTAGCTGGAGGCACGATGGCAGCTGGGTCGGCGCTCATCACTCCATCGGCAGCCCGCGTCGCAACAGCATACGATCCGGTCGCCCCGTTCCGTACGCCTTACAAGCTCAATCGCCTGGTGTTGGGCGGATCCAAAGTGCCTGGCAGCTTCGACGAAAAGGCCGTCGACTGCCCATTCGTGTTCTTCCATTCCGGTCGCTTCTACCTCACGTATGTCGGCTTTGACGGGGTTGGATATCAGACCGGTATCGCGGTGTCGGACGACCTTGTGAACTGGGAGCGGCAAGGCATCATCCTCGCTCGCGACGCCAGCGACCCAGTCACGCGATACAACGTCGCGGCCGCCTCCATCCTGCGAGAGAATGAATTGTATTCTCCGGGCCGCCTCCTCAAGGTCGATGGCCGATATGTATGTGCGTGGCACGCCTATCCCGGTGCCGGGTATGAGGAGGGGCCGGCCGTGATCGGTCTTGCCTATAGTACCGACCTGAAACGATGGGAGCGCCGAGCGCCCATCTTGCGGCCGGAGGACGGCGCCGAATGGGAGCGCGGCGGGCTCTACAAGCCATATTTGGTGAAGAACGGCGACACATTCTATTTGTTCTACAACGCCAAAACCACTGGCGAGCATTGGCACGAACAAACCGGGGTGGCGATGTCCAAGGATCTCAGGACATGGCGCCGCTATCCGGGCAACCCGATCGTCCGCAACGGACCCGCCGGAGCACCGGATTCGCGATTTGCCAGCGATCCTTTCGTAGTGACCCATGGCGGCAAATGGGCGCTATTCTATTTTGGCCTGTCCTCGGCAGACAACAAGGCGCGGGACTTGATCGCGATCGGCGACGACCCGTTGCGATATGCCAAGGAAAGGGAAGTGCTCATCGACATCGGCCCGGCGGGATCGATCGACGATGGCTATGCTCACAAGCCGGCGCTCATCTACTCGAAGGGAGCACTGTATCACTTCTATACCGCGGTCGGGGGGCCGTATCCCAACGACGTGCGCGGCATCTCGGTCGCCCGCTCGGTCCCCTGGAGCTGATTGAAAACACGGGCCGGCGGGATCGCCTCCAGGATTCGCGAATCGCCGGTCGTCCGCGCCTCCAACTTCTTCGGCATTTGGCTGAGTAGGGGCGTGGAAACCCCTGGCGCAAATCGTACGCGGATGTCTCGCCAGCGGACCGTGCTTTGGCCACGTGCTTGATAACTCTGGCGAACGGACGCACCGCCGTCGTGCCGTCCGGCGTTTGTTGAAAAACTGCTTGTTCATATACAAACAGTATGACAAATAAGCCTCAGCTCTCGCAGAGGGGCACGGAAGGATGTCAGGGAAGATTTCGGCGCTCGTTCGCCGGTTGCGATCATCAGTAATGGCGATAATGGTTGTGGCCGGCGGGTCCGCATCGGCGCAGGTCGTTGCGTCCGCGCCAATTTCGTCCTCGCCGGCAGCGGTCAGTTCGCAGCTGTCCCGCATCGATCAAGTCGTTGCGCGAGGACCGTTCAGGTCCGACTGGCGGTCGTTGGCTGCATACCGGGTCCCGGACTGGTATCGCGATGCGAAGTTCGGAATTTTCATCCATTGGGGTGTCTATTCGGTGCCGGCTTTCGGGTCGGAATGGTACTCGCGCAACATGTATGTGCCGGGAGAACCGGCTTTCGAGCACCAGCGTTCAGTCTTCGGGCCGCAATCGACGCACGGTTACAAGGACTTCATCTCCCGTTTCAATGGCAGCAAATTCGATCCCGTCGCCTGGGTTGAACTCTTCAAGCGGTCCGGGGCCCGCTACGTCGTGCCGGTCGCGGAACATTGCGACGGTTTTGCGATGTACGATTCGAGCATCACGCGATGGAACGCTGCAAGGATGGGCCCAAAGCGTGACGTCGTTGGAGACGTGGCAAAGGCCGCGCGTGCCGCGGGGATCCACTTCGGGCTGTCGTCGCACAGGGCCGAGCATTGGTGGTGGTATGGCCAGGCACCTGCGGGAAGTGATGTCTGGAATCCGGCTTATGCAGACTTCTACGGCCCGGCAGCCTCGCGCACCCTTGACGGTGTGGCCGCATCGGTCGAGCCTGATCCGAACCATCTCGAACAATGGCTGCCGCCATCCAAAGCGTTTCTTGACGACTGGCTCGCGCGCACCGGTGAAGCCGTAGAACGATACCGTCCAGAATTCGTCTATCTCGACTGGTGGGTGAACCAACCGGCGTTCGCGCCCTATTTGCAGCGGCTGGCGGCTTATTATTACGATAATTCGTCCCACCACGGTATCGCACCGGTCCTTGCTTACAAGGAAGAAGCGTTTCCGGCCGGCGCTGCCTTGTTCGACGTCGAGCGCGGCAGGCTCGACGCACTCCGCTTGCTGCCGTGGCAGACGGATACGTCGATCAGCATCAAGAGCTGGGGCTATGTAGAGAATGACCGGTATCGCACCGCGGACAGCTTAGTCGCGACGCTCGTCGACGTCGTATCGAAAAATGGAAACCTGCTCCTCAATGTCGGTCCGCGCGCCGACGGAACCATTCCGGAGCCGGAAGTCGCCGTCCTAAAACAAATTGGCGAATGGTTAGCCGTCAACGGAGAGGCCATTTACGACACCCGACCTTGGGTGATGTTCGGAGAGGGTCCTACGCGCAATGCCACAGGCTCGCTGAAGGAAGGCGACGACCCCCGCTACACGCCCGCTGACATACGCTTTACCACCCGGGGCCGAACGCTCTACGCATTAGGCCTCGCCCGGGCCGCGGACGGCAAGATGCTGATCCGAGTCCTTTACCGCGACACTCCTTATGCGCCGCCGGTTTCGCGGGTACGGCTGCTCGGCAGCGGCGTTCCGGTCGACTGGAATCAACAGGCCGACGGGTTGCATCTCACATTGCCCAAGGCCGCCGCCAATCCGGCCATGCCGTTCGCAATTCGCATCGAATTCGCTGCCCCGAAGGGGGCAGCCAACTACTCAACAAAGTGACCCGGGCAACGATCGGGCACAATAGGGAGGAAATGACAATGAGGCTGAAGCACTTCTACCTGATCACCGCCGCGACGACCGTCATGTCGGCAGTCGTGATGGCGACCCCGGTTCGCGCCCAAGACACGCCAGCACCGGCCGCGAGCGATACCCCGGACAAAGAGGCGACCAGCGGACAAAGCGAGATTGTCGTGACCGGTGTGCGCGCCAGCCTGATGAGCGCCCAACAGCGCAAGCGGGATGCTTCGCAAATCGTGGATTCGATCGTTGCCGAGGATATCGGCAAGCTGCCCGACCAAAGCACCACCGACGCCCTGCAGCGCGTGACGGGCGTGCAGATCGAACGCGACTACGGCGAGGGATCGACCGTGTACGTGCGCGGGCTGTCGCAGGTCGAGACTACGCTCAACGGCCGCGAGATATTTACCGCCCAGGGCGCGCGTGGTCTCAACCTTCAGGATATTCCTGCCGAATTGCTGTCGGGAATCGACGTTTACAAGTCGCCGTCGGCCAACCTTATCGAAGGCGGCTTGGGCGGCTTGATCGACCTGCGCACGCGCCGTCCGCTCGATTTCAACAAGCTCACCATTTCGGGGACGGTGAAGGGCACCTATGCCGATCTTGCGAAGGAGCTTACTCCCACCGTCTCCGGGCTTATCGCGGACAAGTGGGAAACCGGGGCAGGGGAAATCGGTGCGCTCTTGAGCGTCTCGTACCAGGAACGCAAATTTCGCTCCGATCTGATCTCGACCGGTACTCCGGGCAGTAGCACCACGATCATTCCCGGTCGGACCGTTATTGCCCCGAACGGCGCCTATGACGTGACGCCGATGGGTGACCGGCGACGGCTAGGCATCGACGGGATGCTGCAGTGGAAACCTTCGGCGAACCTCGAACTCTATGTCGAGGGACATTATGCGAAATTCATCAATCTGAACGACAATTATGGGGCCTCGGTCTCGCTCGGTGGACTTACGGCCGAACCCGGAGCGCAGGTTGCGCCCAATGGTGACGTCGTGAAGGCGACGTATCTGAACGCGCCTGTTTCGGTGCTTTCCTACGCGTACGACACGCGCGATCGGATGATCCAATTTGCCGGCGGAGCGAAATGGACCAGCGGCCCGCTAAGCCTCGCGGCTGATGTCAGCTATACGCATGCCACCGGCACAGTTGTGTTCAATAGCGGCTTTACCGGCGCGACAATACCACGCTTTACCGCCGACACGACGACCTTCGTGCCCAGCGCCAATGCCAATGGTTATGACTTGCTCAGTCAAGCCAACACGTCGATCGACTTCCTCCTCTATCAGGGAACCAGGAACAAGGCGGACCAATTCGCCGCTAAGCTCGACGGTAGCTACGATCTCGGCGGCGGCTTCCTGCATTCGATCGACTTCGGGTTGCGTTATGCCGACCGCACCGCTCAGTCGAACCAATATAGCTTCTTCCTGTTCAGCGGCGCCTCGGCGACTACAGCGCCGTCGATCCTAGCGCCAAATCCTGCCAGCGATTTTTTCGCCCGCTCGTCGCAAGGAACCCCGCTACTCGGCAATTATCTGGTCATTCAGGTGCCATTGCTCCGTGACCATTTGAGCGAAGTTCAGAGTGCGCTCGGCTTCGCCAGCACGCCGCCGGCCAATGGGCCGCTGGCTTATTATCGCGTTAGCGAGAAGACCACGACGCTCTATGGCATGTTGCGCTTCGGCAGTGCCGACAGCATCGTCGATGGCAATATCGGTCTGCGCTACGTGCACACCCAGGAGAATCTCAACGGCAACCGAACGCTTTCGGGTGGGGGAGTGGGGCCGATTTCGGTCAATTCCAGCTATGACGACTTCCTGCCATCGGTGAACGTTCGGTTCAATTTCACCGACAAGCTGAAGCTCCGCCTGGCGGCATCGAAGGCAGTGACGCGGCCCAATTTCAGCGATCTATCACCCACACTTACGCTCAATTCGGTACAGTTGAACGGATCGGCGGGGAACCCCGATTTGAAGCCGCTCAAGGCGGATCAGCTCGACGCCTCGCTCGAATATTACTTCTCGAGGACCGGATCGATCTATGTTGCTGCCTTTTACAAGAAGGTGCGCAATTTCATTTCGATCGAGCCGTCGGTGGAGACTTACGACGGCATCACCTATACGATCAGCCGGCCGGCCAACAATCAGGGTGGAACGATAAAGGGGCTCGAAGTTGGTTATCAGCAATTCTTCGATTTCCTTCCAGGACCGCTGAGCGGCCTCGGCGCGCAGGCAAACTTCACGCTGGTCGACAGTTCAACGACCTCGTCGATCATCGGCCAGACTACGCCGCTGCAGGGCCTGTCAAAGTACACTTACAACCTTGTCGGCATTTACGAGAAATACGGCGTTTCGGCGCGTGTGGCCTATAATTGGCGGAGCACCTATTTCGACAGCACCTATTTGTTCAACGGCGTCGGTCAGCCGAGCTACCGTCGTGGTTACGGATGGCTGGCGGCCTCGCTCAGCTATGACGTCACCCCTCACGTCACGATAAGCTTGGAAGGCAACAACCTCACCCGGGTTATCCGCCGGTCCTATTATAACGACCTGGATACGCGCCCGCACGAGACGCAGGTTGACGATCGGCAAATCATGTTCGGAGTCCGCTTCAAGCTCTGAGGATAAGTTCACATTCGATGCCCGATAAAATCGATTCTCCTCCATTATTGTCGGGCTCACACCTGGACCGCCGCTCGCTGCTTTTGGTCAGCACGGCGGTCGCTTTTTGCGCTGCCGTCCCGGCGTCCGGAACGCGGCGAGGCGATCCCGAACCGGTGGGCCAATCTGCCGATCGCCTAGCCGCGAGTTTTGATCGTCCGCCGCCCGAGGCGGGCCTGGGAGCGTATTGGTACTGGCTTGACGGCGCTGTCACGGCAGAAGGGATTACGGCGGATCTCACGGCGATGCGCGACAACGGCATCTCCACGGCAATGGTATTCGCAATCGGGGCATCCAAGCAGCCGCCGCTCGTATCGCCGCCCGCGGATGCGTTGAGTCCGCATTGGTGGTCTCTCATAGATCACGCCGTGGCCGAAGCCGATCGGCTCGGAATGACGATTTCGCTCAACATCTGCGACGGCTGGGCGACGGCCAGTGGTCCCTGGATTACCCCCGACCTCTCAATGCAGGTGCTGACCGTCTCAGAGACGCGTGCCGTTGCCAGCGAGAAGGCCATCACGCTTCCGCAACCGCCATCGCGTCATGATTATTATCGCGACGTCGCTGTGCTGGCGTTTCCATGGTCGGCTGAACTTGACCGATCAAGCGTCAATGAGAAGCCGCGCCTCAAGACGAACCTGCCGCTCGCGCAAGCACCGCTCGAAAACCTGATCTATCCCGAAAATGCCGTTGAGGTGTTTTCGACCGTGGCCGAGGGGCATGTCGACTTCGAGTTCGATGCGCCGTTCACTCTGCGCTCGGTCACAGTACGTACGCCGTCGCCCTGGGGGTATTCGCCTGGTGTCTATCGCGCCGCAAATTCTCTCGCCATCGAGGCAAGCGATGATGGGATCATCTTCCGGCCGGTCGGCTGCCTCGAATATCCGCAACATGGGTGGCAGACCGATCTCACCACGCTGACCCACGCCTTGCCGGAAACCACGGCCAAGATATTTCGCTTCATTCACGTGCCGCAGGCTCCAGGGCCCTATCTGGAGAATTACGATTTTGGACAGGACGTTAGATTGCGACTGTTCAGTCTCGAACTGTCTTCGTGCCCGGAAATCCATCAGATTGTCGGCAAGACGGCGGCACAATGGTCGATCAGCCGCCGCACCACTTCGCTCGAAGCACCAAATACGGTTTGCGTCGACCCAGACCAAATCATCGACTTGAGTCAGCACCTGCGCCGCGACGGTTCGCTCGATTGGGAGCCGCCCGCGGGGCGTTGGCGCGTCATACGCCTCGGATATACGACAAACGGACGAGAGAACTCCGCAGCGGGCGGTGCCCAAGGGTTGGAGGTGGATCGCTTCAACCGGGAAGCGGTGAAGCTGCAGTTCGACAAGTGGTTCGGCGCGGCGCTGGAACGGGTAGGGCACGATCGCGCGGGGCGCGTGCTCAATACGATCCACGTCGACAGTTGGGAGGCTAGCGGTCAGAATTGGTCACCAATGTTCGCGACGCAATTCCGGCGCCTTCGCGGATATGAGCTGACGACCTGGCTCGCCGTACTTGCGGGCATACCTGTCGCGAGTGCCGATGCCAGTGAGTGTTTCCTGCATGATTTCCGGCGTACCATCGCCGAGCTGACGCAAAGCGAATTCTTCGAGACCGTGGCTGCGCTGGCGCACATCCGCGGCTGCCGGTTCAGCGGTGAGCCGGCCAGTCCGACCTATGCGGTGGATGGTTTGCGGTGGGCGGAAGCCACCGATCTGCCGATGGGCGAATTCTGGTTTCGAACGCCGCGAAACGACAAGCCTACCGACGTTGCCGATGCCGTGTCCGGAGGGCGAATCTACGGCAAGCGGATCATCGCGACCGAAAGCTTCACCGAAAACGACATCATGTGGGACGAGCATCCGGCGATGCTCAAACCGCTCGGCGACAGACAATATTGCCGCGGCGTGAATCGGTTCATGCTCCACGTTTATACTGCCCAGCCGTTCCTGGATCGTGCGCCGGGAATGACGTTAAACGGTATCGGCACGGTATTCAGTCGTACTCAGACCTGGTGGCGGCAGGCACGCGGCTGGTTCGATTATATGAGGCGTTGCCAAGCGATCCTGCAGCAGGGCGTCCCCGTCGTCGACGTCGCGGTGTTCATTGGCGAGGAAATACCCAGTCGTGCGCTACTGCCACACCAACTCGATGCGCAGCTTCCGCCCGGCGTTCGCTACGACAGCATCAACCGCGACGCGATCATACGGCGCGCAAGCGTCGAGGGCGGTGACATCGTCATTGACGGCGGGATGCGTTACCGCCTCCTCGTGCTTCCCGCCGGAGCGCGATATTCAAGCGAGTTTCTTGAGGCAATCGAGCGGTTGGCGCGCGCCGGCGCGACACTCCTGGCGCCACCTCCGCTCGGTCCTATCGGACGCGAGCGTGACCCGGGAGAGTTCGCTGCGCGCAGCCGCAGGCTGTGGGCGACGCGAGGCGATAAAGGCATGACCCGCCTCGGCCGGGGCCTAGTGCTATGGGGCGTGACGCCGTCCGAGGCGCTGCAGCGCCTGGGCGTCTCGGCCGATCTTATAGCGCCCGATGCGGCGGAACTGGATTGGACGCATCGCCGTGTCGGGCGGACCCATGTATACTTCGTCGCCAACCCCGGCAACGAGACGGTCCGAACGAGGCTGTCGCTTCGTGTGGCGGCGGGATCTGTCGATTTTTGGGATCCGCTCAACGGAGAGCGAGCGCCCGCGCCGCAATGGCACTTCGAAGGCGGACGCACATTCTTGCCGGTGAAGATCGAGGCGGGTGGCAGCGCGGTCGTCGTCGTTGGCGAAGGCGAGGCTGTGCCTCATGTCGCGATCGCGTCGCTCGAAGGCGACCAACGCCTGGTTTGGCATGATCAGGGGCCTGCTATCGTCGGTAGCGTTGCCGGCGCGGCTCGTGTCATGTACTCGAACGGGCGACGCGCGAACCTGATCATCCCCGCCGCGCCTCGCCCTGTCGTCCTTGACCGAATGTGGCAGCTTCGCTTTTCGGGGTGGCGCGCGCCTCCGGATGTGATCTCGCTGGCGGCGCCGGTCGCTTGGTCCACGCTCGACCCGCCGCGCGTACGCTACCATTCGGGCGCCGGCCATTACTCGACCAGCATAGCTCTGAGCCGGGATCTGTTCCGGCCCGACCTGCGTCTGCTACTCGACATTGGGCAGGTCCGGGAAATCGCGGAAGTGGTGGTCAACGGCCGCCGACTGGGTAGCCGGTGGATCGCGCCTTTCCGTATCGACGTGACAGACGCTCTGTGCCCGGGCGAGAACGAGATCGAGATCATCGTCACAAACGTTTGGCACAACCGCTTGGTCGGTGACCGCGCCCTGCCGGAAAGCGAGCGTGTCGCCTGGGTCTATCCCCCATTACGTGGCGGCAAGGAATGGTTGCCGGCGGCAAATGCTACGCTCATCCCGGCCGGCTTGATGGGCCCGGTGAGAATCCTATCCGAAGCAATCGTGCCGCTGCCTCGATCATGACCGTCGATCGACGGTCAGCAATCGGTGGGATGGGTGCCGCGATGTTGTTACCGTCGCTCGCCTCGTCTCGAGGCAGGGCGCTGGCCGGAGGCGCCGATGTAGCGGTTACCGGTTTGACCACAGAATGGCGATCGCACGCACTTGGAATCGATACGCTGCGCCCGCGCTTCGGTTGGCGGCTGACGCCGGTCGAACCCGACGCCCGGTCGCTGCGACAGACCGCTTGGGAAGTCGTCGTCGGCAGCGACCCGCAGCAAGTGCGCGCAGGGACGGGCGACATTTGGAAGAGTGGTGCCGTTGCCGGAGACGATCAACGCATTCGCCCGCCGGCGCCGCTCAAGCTTAGCAGCCACCGCCGGTATTGGTGGACCGTCCGTGTGGCGGATCGGACCGGTCGCTGGAGCGAATGGAGTGTGCCTGATTCTTTCGTGACAGGCGTCCTTTCCACCAACGACTGGACCGCGCGATGGATCGCAGCTGAGCCCGATCGAGCATTGCCGCCCCACATCGCGGGACAGGCGGCTCCGGCCATGGTCCCGGCACGTCCGCTACCCGTGATGCGACGGAGCTTCGCGTTGATTAGTCGCCCGACTCTCGCCGTGGTCTCCGTGTGTGGACTGGGCCAATACCAGCTCGCGATCAACGGCAGGCCCGTCGGACCGGCGGGTCTCGCGGCGGGATGGACGGACTATCGACGCACCGTCCTTTACGACACCTATGATGTCACCGGCTTGCTTCGCGACGGCGATAATATGCTAGCGCTTTCGCTCGGCAACGGCATGTACAATGTCGAGCACCAAGAAGGCCGCTACACGAAGTTTATCGACAGCTTCGGCCAGCCAAAGGCGATCTTGCAGCTGTCGCTCCGGGCTGCCGACAGCTCGACGCGGCTGATCACCACGGACAGCGAGTGGAGCTGGGCTGAAGGTCCGATCCAGTTTTCATCTATCTATGGAGGTGAGGATTGGGATGCTCGATCCTGGCCCGACGGCTGGGATCGGGGCGGGGCCGATAGGCGCGCCTGGTTACCTGTCATCCCCGTCAATGGACCGGGCGGCGAATTGCGCGCAGCGGGTTCGCCGGCCGTAATTGTCGCGGATGCCATGACTCCCCTTAGCATGACGGAACCGGCACCGGGCGTGGTTCTGGTTGATTTTGGGGTGAATTTCGCAGGGCGGCCGGTCATCGAACTTCGGGCCGAGCGAGGTGCCACATTGGTGGCGCTCCCTGGAGAAACGCTTGACGGCAATGGGCGGGTAACCCAACAGAGTTTCAATGCCGGACCCGGCAACAGAGTGGAATTTCGCTACACCGCGGCAGGCGGCGTCGAACGGTTCGAGCCTCAATTCAGTTATCATGGATTTCGCTATCTGGAGCTCAGCGGGGTTCCCCGCAGCGCGATAGTGTCGGTCCGGGGGCACGTGCTCCATGCCGATATCGAGCGAATAGGGACGTTCGATGCGGCGCCGGTTCTGCTTGGACAAATCCATCGACTGATAGATCGGGCAGTGACCAGCAACATGGTTTCGGTGCTCACGGATTGTCCGCATCGCGAGAAGCTGGGTTGGCTGGAGCAGACCTATCTCAACGCTCCGACCGTCCTCTACAATCGCGACGCAATCCCGCTCTATGAGAAAATGGTCCGCGATATTGCTGACGCGCAGCAGCGTGACGGCATGGTACCGGGCATCGCGCCGGAATATGTCGCCTTTATCGACGCTCAAGGGCAGGATCAGATTTGGCGAAATTCTCCGGAATGGGGAGCCGCTGCGATCCTTGCTCCCTGGGCGGCATATCGCTTCTATGGCGATGCCACGATCCTGCACTCGGCATGGCCGGCTGCGGTGCGCTATTGCGACTACCTGGCCGGGCGCAGTCGAGAATGGGACGGGCTCCTCAACTTCGGAATGGGCGATTGGTACGATGTCGGACCCAATCCGCCGGGTGAGGCGCAGTTGACGAGCCGCGCGCTGACCGGAACAGCAATATACATCCAGACGCTCGAAACGATGGCGCAAATGGCACCTGTCGTCGGGCGAAACGCTGAAGCTCGACGCTACGCCGCAAGGGCTCGTTGGGCGACCGCTCGGTTCAACCGGGCATTTCTTGACCGGGGCACCGGTCGCTATGAACGCGGCAGTCAGACCGCTCAGGCGATGCCTCTAGCGCTCGGTTTGGTGCCAGCCGCGTTTCAATCGAAGGCGCAACGCGAGTTGGTCCGATCCATTCGACGAGAAGGCAATGGCGTTACCGCGGGCGATATTGGCTTTCGGTATGTCATCGACGCGCTATCGGCAGCCAATAGGGACGACATTGTCCTGGACATGCTCAACGTCCGCGATCGGCCGAGCTATGCTTGGCAATTGGCACATGGGGCGACGACATTGACCGAAGCATGGGATGCCAATCCCACCAAATCGCTCGATCACTTCATGCTCGGGCATGCGGAGGGTTGGTTCTATCGACGGCTCGCGGGCATGGACGTCGATCATTCCCGAGGACGCGGTGAAGCGATCAGGATTGCGCCTCGCATCTTGCATGGGGTCGACCGCGTGAGTGCCAGCTATAGGATGCGCGAAGGCGTGGTCAGCTGCGCGTGGAAGACCGATGGCGCTCTGCTGGAAGTGGCAATAGAGGTTCCAGTCGGTCGGCGGGCGACCATCGTACTGCCGACGTCCCATCCGCAGGCGCTGCGCGAAGGCGGTCGCCCAGTGGCTTTATCGACTGGCATCCGCGTTCGCCGTGTCCTGCCCACCGAGGTCGAACTGGTGGCGGGATCGGGCCGCTACCGGTTCACCGCAGCCGCGGCCTGAGCTCGCGCGTAACGCGATCATGCGCCTGCGCGTCGCCGGCAGGATGCGCCTCCGTTGCGAACGTCAGCGTCTGGCTTCGAAGAGGCTTGGCGATATCGCTGCGGCCATCGTCGCGTATCCGCCATCATTCGGATGGAGATGGTCGCCCGGCTCGAGTCTGGGATCAATCCGCGCGGGATCGGCAGGGTCCGCCGCGACCTTATCGAAATCGATCACCCCGTCGAACAGGCCGCCGGTTCGGATGAACTGGTTCACCTCAAGACGCATTCGTTCGCCTTCGGGCGTGAAATAGACCGCCCCCTTATAGGGAAGGATCGTCGCACCGACGACTTTCACTCCACGCGCATGCGCCCGCGCCACGATTTGACGATAGGCGTCGATTACCTCTGCAGCGGTGACCTCGCTGTCCGGTTTGTTCCCCCAGCCGATGTCGTTGATCCCTTCCAGAAGGACGACATGCGTGACGCCCGTCACAGCCAATACGTCGCGATCGAATCTGGCGAGGGCAGGAGGGCCAAAGCCCTCGTGCAGCAGGCGGTTCCCGCTCATCCCCGCATTGACCACGCTCCATCCCCTGTAGCGAGTATCGGCGGCGAGCCGGCCGGCAAATTGTTGTGGCCAGCTCATATCCTTGCCGGGCGTGGAGGCGGCGCCTTCGGTGATCGAATCGCCGAAGGCGACGATCACCGGAGCCGCCACGTCGCGCAATACATCCACTTCCGACACCAGTCCGGGGCCACGTTCCCGATGCGCTGCCTGCATCTCGAGCCTGTCTAATTGGTCGCCGGGCGCGACCATCAAATCCGCGTGGTGCGCCGCGGGCACCACTTTATCGCGATAGAAGATCGAGACGGCGATATGCTGCAGCGCTTTCACCGGCACGTTGATGGGATCGCTCAATCGGGGAGCTCCGGCGGGAAGCCACGTCTCCTTTTCACCGTCGAACGTGACTGTGCGATCGCTTCCGGGCACGATCGCTCCGGCAGGATCCGTCAATGCGACGTGCACGCCGGCCACCTTCAACGGAGCGATGCCGAGTTCGTTGGTCAGCTTGAGCCGTATCGACCGTCCTGCGGCATCGATGCGCAGAATTTGACGTGTAGTCTGGCTGGCGAAGATGGCCGGTGTCGTCGCCGGCTGTACCGCGAACGGCGCGAAAGGCGCGCTGAACCAGCCGGCCGCCCAATTGTCCCTTGCTGCGGGACCCGCACCGATCAGACAGGGTGCGACAACGAGCCAATACCATCCGAACCGACGCTTCATTTGTCTTCCTTCATGTCGGCGCTCACGCGAGAAAGACTCGACGTATCGAGATCCAGGCCCGCTGCTCGAGTGATCGCGGCTGCTGTCCTGCTCAGTGGTTCGAGCAGGCGTTCGAGCGGCGCCTCGCCGTTCGCATCGATGAGAGTCGCGATCGTCAACGCCGCATTGAGGGGAGCGCCAGGGCTGCCGATCAGGACCCCAATGTCCGCGCCGCCAAGAAAGCGTTCGCCGATTGATCGGGCATGCCCCTGAGTCTTGACCTCGCCGATCCGCTTGAGCTTCGCTTTGCGCGCCTTTTCGTCCATCGATTGCCAATCGGGCAGGCGCTCCAACATCGCGTCCCGTTCAGCGGGAGTCAGCGCGGCCAGCAATAGACGCCCCGAATTGGTCCGCAGCGGCAAATGAGAAGATCCGACCTCGACAGAGAGGCGGAAAGGATTGGGGCTTTCCTCCTGGGCGAGAACCAGAACTTGGTCGCTTTGCAGAACGGTGAGGTGGCAGCTTTCACGGACTTCGTCTGCTAGGGCCCGCATGAAAGGGCGCGCGGCTGCGACCAATGCTTCATAGGGGGAATGAATGCGTGCGAGTTGAAAGAGCTTAAGCGTGAGCGAATAACCTCCGCTCGTTATATCGCGTCTGACATAATCGCGGCCCTCAAGACACGCCAGCATCCGAAACAATTCGCCCGGTTGGCGATTGATGGCTCGCGCGAGCTGGGACTGCGTCATCGGTACCGCCTGATCGGCAAGGTGCTCGAGGATGTCCAAGCCCTTCTCCAGCGCGGGTACCGCGTATTTCCGGCGGCGCTCGTCGGTCGAAAGATTCACTTCGGTCATGGCAGCGCAGCTTTTCCCCCATTTTTCTGCCGGATACCACCCGCACCGACATCGTTATTTTGCTCGCCGCGGGCCATGCACGCGAGGCTTCCGATAACGGTGAGCTGCGCATGCAGAGGCCATTTTTCGGACCCTGTTTCGGCATCCCCGTTTTCGGATTGATCGTTCATATATAGACTGTATGTTAGCCAGCAAACAATAATGTAAGGGCGAGGCAAGTGCATTCGATGCGCGCAGGGGAAGCTGCCGAAAGTTTGGGCGCGCGCGATTCTGCGCCGCTTGAAGGTCTCCTCGTCCTCGACATGTCACAATTTCTCGCCGGTCCTTCCGCCGCGCTGCAGTTGGGCGATCTCGGCGCTCGGGTTATCAAGATAGAGCGCCCGGGGTCGGGCGACCTTTGCCGAGACCTCTACCTCACCGACACCGACATCGCGGGCGAGTCTACGCTGTTTCACGCGATCAACCGGAACAAGGAGAGCTTCGCGGTCGATCTCAAAAGCAGCGCCGATCTTGCCGGGCTCCGCGCGTTGATCGCCCGAGCCGATGTCGTCATCCAGAATTTCAGGCCAGGTGTCGTCGAGCGTCTCGGTCTCGGCTATGAAGACGTTCGCGCCATCAATCCGCGCCTCGTCTATGCAAGCGTCTCCGGTTTCGGACCGCAAGGGCCATGGGCAAAACTCCCCGGTCAGGATCTCCTGGCGCAGGCGCGGTCGGGGGTCATGTGGCTCACCGGGACCGCCGAATCCGGCCCGATGCCGATTGGTCTTTCGGTTGCCGACATGCTGGCTGGGCACATTCTCGCCAAAGGCATCCTCGCGTTGCTCGTTCGCCGCGGGCGCACGGGGGCTGGCGGTTTGGTCGAAACGAGTTTGCTCGAAGTATTGGTCGATTTCCAGTTCGAGCTGCTCACGACATTTTTGAACGATGGCTGCCGGCCGCCGACGCGCGCCGCCGGTTATGGGGCCAATGCCTATCTCGCGGCGCCATATGGCGTCTATCGAACCGCTGATGGCTATCTCGCGCTGGCAATGACGCCGCTCAGCCGTCTTGAGCAATTGCTCGATTTGCCCGGTCTTGCCGGATCTGGCGACGGCTTTTCGGATCGCGACATGTTGCTCGACCGTATCGCCGCGCGGTTGGTTCAGCGCACGACCGACCAATGGCTGGCGGTGCTCGAGCCTCAGGATATCTGGGCAGCGGCCGTGCTCGATTGGCCCTCGTTGCTGCAGGCCGAAAGTTTTCGCGCCCTTGGGATGCTGCAATCGATCCAGGCTGGGCCGGGCATGATGCGCACGACGGCCAGCCCAATGCGTATCGATCGCGTGCGGCCGACTTGGGACCGGGGAGCTCCGCGACTCGGCGAACATAGTGACGCGATCCGCGCCGAATTCGACCTCGCCTAGGGGGGTACGATGGGAGGTGTCATTTACGTAATCGGAACCTTCGACACCAAAGCAAGAGAATTGATGCACCTTGCCGCCAGCGTCCGGCGGTTGGGATGGCGAGCAACCACCGTCGACGTGGGCACAAGTTTCGCAAGTGCGACAGCCGATATCAGCGCCGCAAGCGTTGCTGCCTCTCATCCCGGCGGGCTGGACGCGGTGAACACCGGTGATCGGGGCACCGCAGTCGCTGCGATGGGTCTGGCCCTCGAAACTTTCCTTGCGGGTCGTGGCGATATCGCCGGCGCGATCGCTCTGGGCGGTTCCGGCGGGACAGCGCTCGTTGCGCCGGCCCTTCGCCAACTGCCGATCGGCACGCCGAAGGTTATCGTATCCACGGTCGCCTCTGGCAACACCGCACCCTATGTCGATGCGAGCGACTTGATCCTGATGCCGTCGGTTACCGACATCGCTGGGCTGAATCGGATTTCGCGGCGCGTTATCGCCAACGCAGCCGCCGCGATCACGGCCATGGCAACGGCAAATTCGAACCAACACGCTGATCGGTTGGACGGAAAACCGACGGTGGGGCTCACGATGTTCGGTGTGACTACGCCATGCGTGGACCGGATAAGCCGGTGGCTCGAAAGGAACCACGACTGTCTTGTATTCCACGCCACGGGTACGGGCGGCAGAACGATGGAGAAGCTGGTCGATGCAGGCCTTGTCGATGGGGTGATCGATTGCACGCTGACCGAGATCGCCGACTTCATCGCAGGCGGCGTCATGGCAGCGACCGAAGACAGACTTGGGGCGATTGCACGCACCGCCATCCCCTATATCGGCTCAGTTGGCGCATGCGATATGGTCAATTTCGGCGCGCCCGCCACGATACCCAGGCGGTATGCCGGGCGCCTTTTTTACGAGCACAACCCGCAAGTGACCCTCATGCGGACCACGACGGAAGAAAATCGCGCGATAGGCGCCTTCATCGTCGAAAAGCTCAACGCATGTCCCGGAGAGGTCCGATTCTTGCTCCCCGAAGGCGGGGTATCCGCGATCGACGCTCCTGGGATGCCGTTCTACGATCCCGAAGCAACCGAGGCGCTCTTCTCCGCAATTGAGACGGCTTGGGTCCCCACCAGCAAGCGCCGGCTGATCCGCATGCCGTGTCACATCAACGACCCAGCCTTTGCCGATGCAATGACGGCGGCGTACGAGGAGACGATCGATGCCACGTTATGACCGTGAGGCGATCCTCGCGCGCCTCCGAGCACTTGTTGATGCCGGCCGCCCCATCATTGGCGGCGGGGCGGGAACGGGGCTGTCCGCTAAATGCGAGGAAGCGGGCGGTATCGACCTGATCGTGATCTACAATTCGGGCCGATATCGCATGGCGGGGCGCGGCTCGCTTGCCGGTCTTCTGGCCTATGGCAATGCCAACGACATTGTCCTGGACATGGCGCGGGAAGTGCTGCCGATCGTGCGGAATACGCCCGTCCTGGCGGGGGTCAACGGTACCGATCCATTCTGCGTATTCGATGATTTTCTAGACCGGCTCCGAGACCTCGGGTTTGCGGGCGTCCAGAACTTTCCGACCGTCGGACTCATCGACGGGCATTTCCGGATGAATCTGGAAGAAACCGGGATGGGCTTCGCCCTGGAGATCGACCTGATCGCGCGAGCGCATGCCAAGAACCTGCTGACCACACCTTATGTGTTCGATCCGGATCAGGCCGCCAAGATGGCGCGCGCGGGCGCCGACATCATTGTCGCCCATATGGGCCTGACCAGCGGCGGTGCTATTGGCGCGGAAAATATCGCAAGTCTGGATGATTGCGTCCATCGTATCGACGCTATCGCCGATGCAGCGTGCTCGGTGAGAAACGAGATCCTGATATTGTGCCATGGCGGACCGATCGCCGAACCCGATGATGCTGCTTACGTTCTGGCGCGATGCGATCGTCTGCACGGCTTTTTCGGAGCGTCGAGCATGGAGCGCCTGCCGACCGAACGAGCGATCCGCGAGCAGGTCGGGACATTCAAGGCCCTTGGCCACAAGCACTAGAAACTTGAGGGAGACAGGGAACCATGCGCGTCTATGCCAGCCGGGTCATCGCCGCACCGCTCGACAAGGTCTGGTCGGCCATCCGCGCTTTCGACCGCTTGTGCGACTGGCACGACGCAGTGCTTGACGGCGCCATTGTCGACGGCAAGCCAGCTGATGCCGTGGGGGCGATCAGGGCGTTTCATCTGGCCGACGGGGCACTTGTTGAGGAACGGCTGCTGGCTTTGGACGATGGCGGGCACTGCCTGACGTACGCATTCGTCACGCCAGCCTTTCCGGTCGACAATTACACCGCGACGATCCGTGCCGCCCCGGTAACCGCTACCGGGGCGACATTCGTCGAGTGGCACGCGACGTTCGACGAGCCCCACGGCCGCTCAGGGCGGCATAGCGAGATCATCGCCGATGCTATCTTCGCGGCGGGGCTCTCGGGCTTGGAACGCTTTGTCACGGGAAATGCAAGGTGAGCGGCTGGCGCCGATTACTGGCAGCATCCGTGTGTCTTGCCGTCAGCGGCCACTCGGTCGCTGCTGCGCCACAGCCGTCGCTCCCGGCTATCGAATCCGACGCGAAAGGCCGGCACGCGCTGATCGTCGACGGTGCGCCCTTCCTTATGCTTGGCGCCCAAGCCAATAATTCCTCCAACGACGCGTCGGTGCTGCCGCAAGTGTGGGACACGATCGAGCGGCTTCACGCGAACACGCTCGAAATGCCGGTATCGTGGGAACAGGTCGAACCGGTCGAGGGCCGGTTCGATTTTACTTTCCTGGATACCTTGCTGGCCCAGGCCCGAACCCGCAACATTCGGTTGGTTCTATTGTGGTTCGGGACGTGGAAGAATGGAGGCGCGGGTTATGCGCCGGAATGGGTTCGGACAAACCTGAAGCGCTTCCCGCGCAAGCTCGATGACGCGGGACAACCACTGTCCGCGCTGTCCCCCTTTTCTCGCGTCACGCTGGAGGCTGATCGCACCGCATTTACCGCGATGATGCGTCATCTGGCGGCGAGAGACGCCCAAAATACCGTAATTATGGTCCAGGTGGAAAATGAAGCCGGCGCATTCGGCATTCCGCGGGATCGCTCGCCTGCGGCGGATAAGCTATTCGACGCTCCGGTGCCATCTCAACTGGCTGCGAGGACCAAGCGGTCGGGTAAGACGTGGCGCGATCTCTTCGGACCGCTCGCCGAGCCAGCCTTTATGAGTTGGTATACGGCGCGCTACATCGATGAAATTGCGGCTGCCGGAAAAGCGGTGAAGTCTCTCCCAATGTATTGCAACGCCGCGCTGAGCGACCCGTTCGCCGCAGTATCTAATCCCAAATGGATATCCAGCGGCTCGCCTGATTGGAACATGATCGATATCTGGAAGGCAGCAGCGCCGCATATCGATCTGGTCGCGCCCGATATCTACACGCGCGACTGGCGCCGTGTTGACGCCTACCTTGCTGCATATTCGCGCCCAGATAACGCGCTCTTCGTTCCCGAAATCGGCAATGCAGCCGACTATGCGCGGTTCTTCTGGGCCGCGCTGGGACGCGGTGCGATCGGCTATGCGCCGTTTGGCATGGACGCGACGGACTATGTGAATTACCCGCTCGGGGCGAAGGCGCTCGATCCCGCCACTATCGAAGCATTCTCCTCGAAATATGCCGTTATGGCGCCGATGGCACGCGGATGGGCGAGGCTGGCCGCCACCCATGACGGCTGGGGAGTTGCCAAGGATTTTCCTCCCGCCGACCAGTCGCATGATTTCGGCGATTGGCGAGTTACGGCGCAATTCGATCGCTGGTTCATCGGTGACGAAAGCTGGACGTTCGTCAAGACGGATCCGAGCCCGACCGTCGGGCAGCCGGTAGGCGGCGTCGCGATGCTGCACATCAGCGACAATGAGTTCATCGTCATAGGCAGCGATGTCCGGATAAGATTTGCGCGCACCGCGACCGGCCGCGCCGACCGATGGCAGTATCTTTCCGTCGAGGAGGGAAAGCTGGACGATTCCGGGAAGTGGATCGCGAAGAGAATGTGGCATGGCGATCAAACGGATTATGGCATCAATTTGCCGTCCGTGCCCGTGATGCTGCGCGTCAGGTTGGGAATGCTGAATTGAAAAACGGGAACTAATCGAGAGCATCGAGATGCCGTCCTCGTGACCGAGCCGGTTCAAATACTAGCTTCGTTGGTGTGCCTCAAATTCGCCCCGGTGACCGGCCTGCGCGAGTGCTTGGGTCGATTTAGCTTGTAACCGGCTGAAATGGGTTGAGTTAGCCTGTAATGGTCTAGCTTACGCTACGAGAAAGGGCGAGGGTCGTTTCAAGATTGGGCGATGGGCAGGCTGATGCTTTTTTGCAACGCAGCATGGCTTAATCCACAGTTATCGCGTCGCCCTCTTGCGTTGTCATCTAACCGAAATATTCAGTCTCCATGGGCCCTCGCGACGGTGGAATAACGCCGCGCTCAACAGCGACTCGCGCCCAAAAGGGGAATATCATGCGCACTCAATTTCTTATTGGCGTGGCTGCGGCCGCGATCATGTTTCCGGGGGCTGCCTATGCACAGTCGGCCGGTACGACGGACTTCGAAGGTGATATCGTCATCACCGCGACCAAGGCGTCGAAGGGCGTCGGCGGCGTCGAAATTCCCGATACGACCAAGGCGCGCGGCGTTCTGAACCAGGAATTCATTTCGCGCCAGACTCCGGGCAACTCGATCCTCGACACGATCAATGCCCTGCCGGGTGTCAGCTTCCAGAACAACGACCCGTTCGGTTCGGCCGGCGGTACGCTGACCATCCGCGGCTTCGACTCGTCGCGTATCTCGCTGACGTTCGACGGCGTTCCGCTGAACGACACCGGCAACTACGCGCTCTACTCGAACCAGCAGCTCGATCCGGAACTGATCGAGCAGGTCAATGTCAGCTACGGCTCGACCGACGTCGATAGCCCGACCGCCGCGGCCTCGGGTTCGACCGTCAATTATCGCACGATCATGCCGACCGACAAGTTCGGCGCCCGCCTG
>Ga0310811_10001510_pt1 | contig 29072 bp, 24 predicted proteins | sample YCmetagenome_FD_207642 | JGI IMG/M metagenome (GOLD analysis project Ga0310811, IMG submission 207642) | Soil microbial communities from experimental microcosm in Duke University, North Carolina, United States - YC | ecosystem: Engineered > Artificial ecosystem > Soil microcosm > Unclassified ...
CTATGTGATCGCGGGCGACCTGCCAATCGCGCAGGCAAGACATACCGTGTCGGCCGCCGTGCGCGCCGCTAACCCCGGCTCCTGGCTCGAGGGCGAGAACGGCATCGAGGCGATGATTGCCGGAGACCAGCTCGATGCGGTCCTCGCCATGGGCGAAAAGCACGACGAGCACGCGCGGGACCGGCTGACGCCTTTCCTGCTGGCCGGACGGCTCAGCGTCGAGCAGCGCGATGCCCTCCTGAGAGGCGGCGATCGGGACGATCACGGCGAGGAGATCTGCGCCTGCTTCAGCGTGTCGTCGTCGGCGATCGATGCGGCCATCGCCGATGGTGCCCTGTCGCTCGAGGCGATCGGTGCTGCCACGCGCGCCGGCACCAACTGCGGATCCTGCCGACCCGAGATCCGGACGCTTCTGCGTGGCGCGCGTCGCCAGAAGGCTGCGTGATGGAAAGCTTCCCGCTGTTCCTTTGCCTCAAGAGTCGACAGGCGCTGGTCGTCGGCGGCACCGATCAGGCCGCGCGAAAGGTCGAGCTGCTCCTTTTGGCCGGCGCGAAGGTTTCGATGATCGCCCGCACAGTGACCGGCGAGGTGGCGCAGTTGATTGCTGATCATCGCGTCCGTTGGGCCGGACGCGATTTCACCGACGCGCATCTTGCCGGCGTGAGCCTGGTCATCGTGGCGACGGATGACGAGGCGCTGCAGGAGACCGTGTCCCACGCGGCCCAGGCCCGATGCGTGCCGGTGAACGTCGTCGATCGGCCGGCGCTCTCGAGCTTCCTGATGCCGGCGATCGTCGATCGTGATCCGGTGACGATCGCGATCTCGACCAATGGTGCGGCGCCTGCGCTGGCCCGCAAGGTGCGCGCCGAGATCGAGCGCTTGTTGCCGGCCGCATTGGGACGCGTGGCACGTTTCGCCGATCTCTTCCGCGACCAGGTGCGCCGCGCGCTCGACAGGCCTGACGCGCGGCGACGCTTCTGGGATCGCGTGTTCGAGGGACCGGTGGCGGCTCTGGCGCTGGCGGGCGACGAGACCGGCGCGCGCCGTGCGCTCATTCGACTGCTCGATAGCGCGAGGAGCGAAGGCGTGGCCGCGGGCATGGTGCATCAGGTGGATGCGGGGCGAGGCGATCCTGATCTGCTCACGCTCAAGGATCATCGCCTGCTGCACCAGGCCGACGTGATCGCCTACGACCGGCGCGTGTCGCCGCTGATCCTGGCCGCCGCGCGCCGCGATGCCGAGCGCCTGTTCGTCGACGACCATCGCGGCTTTTCCGGTTGGGCATCGGCCGACCTCGAGCGGCATCTCCTCACGCTGGCGCGCGCGGGGAAGAAAGTCATTTGTCTGAGGGGATGTCATCCTTCTCGCGCGGTACGTGTAGATTCAGGGGGATTCAACCCTTTTTGAGATATGTAAGGCCGACCGCTTAAGCCTTGGCAGGAACGGATAATTTTACTTGAGCTGAGGATAATCTCTGGTAAAACTCTGTGTGGCAAAAATGCAACAACCTCGGGGCGGGGATGCGGAGTTTTGTTCTTAGTCTGGTGATGACCGTTGCCTTTGCCGGCGCCGGTTTCGCCCAAACAACAGCAACAGGCGTTGCCGAGACCAAGATCCTTCGCGGGGTCTCAAAGACCAAGACGACCGCCAGTGAGAAGCCGGCGGTCCAGAAAAACATCGCCGCCAAATCGGCGATCCACCACGCGGCTGCGGCCCATCAGACCTCGACGGCCCATCAGGCGGCCAAGCCGCCGGTGGTGCTCCGGGGAACGGGCAGCTCGTCCGTCAAGACCGCGGCCAAGTCGGCAGTACGTCAGTCGACGGGCCGTCACGTGACGCCGCAGAGCCTGCGCGGCTCGCGCTATGGCGGCTTCGCGCCCTCCGTGCCAATGGAACAGCCGGCCGAGCCGCCGCCGCAGCTCGACATGACCGTGCCGCGTTCGCTTTCGATGACCAACGTCAATACCGGCGAGAGCATCAGCGTCACCTACTGGTCGAACGGCACGTACCATCGCGACGCGCTCGACAAGCTCAACCATTTCCTGCGTGACACGAGGACCGGCGAGCAGACGGAGATGGATCCGAAGCTGTTCGATGTCCTCTGGAGCACACTGCAGATCACGGGCTTCGGCGGCACCGTCGAAGTCCTGTCGGGCTTTCGTTCACCCGAGAGCAATGCCTGGCTCGCGAGCGTCAGCTCGGGCGTTGCGCGCGACAGCCAGCACATGAACGGCAACGCCATGGACATCCGCTTCCCGGGCGTGCCGGTCTTCAAGATCCGGCAGGCGGCGCGGTCGCTGCAGATGGGCGGGGTGGGCTTTTATCCGCGCTCCGGCTTCGTCCATATCGATACCGGCGACATCCGGTACTGGTAGGCACATGCCGCGCCTCGAGGTCCCACGCCTCGAGGTCATCGAGGGCGATATCACCGGGCTCGATGTCGACGCCATCGTCAACGCCGCCAACGAGACCCTGCTGGGCGGCGGCGGTGTCGATGGCGCCATCCATCGCGCCGCGGGACCGGAGCTTCTCGCTGAATGCCGCACGCTGGGCGGCTGCCCCACGGGCGAGGCGAAGATCACTCGTGGCTATCGGCTGAAGGCACGCCACGTCATCCACACGGTCGGTCCGGTCTGGAACGGCGGCATGCATGGCGAGGCCGAGCTGCTGGCGAGCTGCTATCGCAACAGTCTGGCGCTCGCCCGGCAGCATGGCCTGAAGAGCATCGCCTTCCCGGCAATCTCGACCGGCGTCTATCGCTTTCCCAAGGAGCAGGCGACGGAGATCGCCGTGCGCGAGGTGAAGGCCCACGCGACCGATGAGCGGGTGATCTTCTGCTGCTTCGACAAGGTCACGGCCGACCTCTATCGCGCAGTCATTGCCCGAAGCGATCGGCCGTCTTGAGGTACTCGAGTTCCTCGGCCGTGCTGGGACGGCCCAGCACCTCGTTGCGATGCGGGAAACGGCCGAAACGGGCGACGATGTCGCGATGGCTGTTGGCATATTTGACGCTGTCGTCGCCCAAGGCCTCGAACAGGGCACAGCACAGCTCCTGATCGGCCAGCGCCTCGCTGTGCTGAAAGGGCATGTAGAAAAACAGCCGCACGTCGCGTGGATAGGCGGCCGGATAGAAGCGCGCCAGCGCGCGGCGCGCGGTCGCGATCGCCTTGGCATCGCCCGAGAAGGCGCGTGCTGTGCGACGATGGATGTTGCGCGAGAACTGGTCGCACAAAAGGATCAGCGCCAGCGCGCCATCCGGCGAGTTCGCCCAGCCGTCGAGCTCGCCTGCGACCGCACGATCGTGCAGGGACCCGAAGCGGCCTTTGATCTCTGCATCGAGCTCGGGTGTGCTCTTCCACCACATCTCGCGCTTCTGGCCGTAGCCAGGATCGCCGAGCGGCAGCAGCCAGAAATCGAGGATGTCGCGGATGGAGGTCGCAGAGTCCATCACGGCATATCTTTCTTGCCGTAGACCAGGCGAACGCCGGCCTCTTCCGGGATTGGCGGCATCGTTTCGTCCCACTTTTTCCAGGCCGCGCGCATCTCCGACAGCCGCTCGGGATGGCGTTTGGCGAGGTTGGCGCGCTCGCGCTCGTCGCTCTGCACGTTGAACAGATATTCGTGCTCGTTGACCTTCAGGTACTTCCAGGGTCCGGCGAGCATGGCGCGTTGCTCATTGTGCTTCATGCGCCAGAACAGCGGACGCTCGGTCACGGCCTGCGGATCGTCGAGTTGCTTGACCAGCGAAATCCCGTCGCTCGGATAGTCAGGATGCGCCGAGGCGCCCGCGGCCTCCAGGAAGGTCGGCACCCAGTCCATGGTGATGGCCAGCTGCTCGGTGACGGTCCTGGCCGGCGCGCGCGCCGGCCAGCGCACCACGTAGGGCACGCGGATGCCGCCCTCCATCAGGTCCATCTTGCCGCCGACCAGCGGCCAGTTGTCGGAGAAGCGCTCTCCGCCATTGTCGCTGGTGAACACGACGATGGTGTCGCGCGCGATGCCGTTGTCGTCGAGCGCACCGAGCACGCGGCCGATGCCCTCGTCCATGTGGTGGATCATGCGCCGGTAGACATGGATGTTGCCGCCGTCGAGGTGATAGATCGGCCGGCCCTTGCCGAACGACTTCGCCAGCTCGCCATCCTCGCGCGTCTCCCACGGCCAGTGTGGCGCGGTGTAGTGCAGGCTGAGCAGGAAGGGCCGTCTGGCGCGAGCGGCACGCGCCACGAAGTCGGCCGCTCGCGCGCTCAGGAGATCGGTGAGATAGCCGTCGCGGTGAACTTCCGTGTCGTCCTCAAACAGGTCGTGCATCCCAAAGCTGTCCTGGTGGGTGAAGTAGTCGACCCCGCCCGACAGGGGCCCAAAATGCTCGTGGTATCCGCTCTTCAAGGGGCTGAAGGTCGGCGGGAAGCCGAGATGCCACTTGCCGATCAAGGCCGTGTGGTAGCCTGCTTCGGCGAGACATGACGCGAGCGTCGGATGCTCAGGCGGCAGGCCGATCACCTTGTCGCCGCGCATGGCACTGCCGATCGGCTCCTCGGCCGCGCCTCGAATGCGGTACTGGTAGCGCCCTGTGGCGAGCGCGAATCGCGTCGGCGAGCAGACGGCGGAATTGGCGTAGCCCCGCGTGAAGCGCACGCCCTCGGCCGCCATGCGGTCGATGTTGGGCGAAACCGGTGCGCGGCCACCGTAGCAACCGAGATCGGCGTAGCCGAGATCGTCGGCCAGGATGAAAATAAAGTTCGTCGGCATGTCCAGCCCAGCTTACTCCTTCGCTACGAAGCACGGCATCTTCATCGACGTGTGGTGATTACTACTTCGCCAGCATGCCGACGCGCTTGAGGTTCTCCAGCTCGATCTGGTTCTGCGCGCGGGCGGCTTTGTCGTAGGCGGCCGTATCGAGATAGAGCGTCGGCATGTTGTAGGTCGCCATGACGGCTTGCGTCGCCGGATCGAACAGCGCCTCCTTCATGGCGTCGTGCACCTTCTTCACGACCGCCGGGTCCATGCCCTTCGGTCCGCACACGCCGTAGGGCGAATTGACCTCGAGGTCGACGCCCGCTTCCTTCAAAGTGCGCACGTCGGGGAAGAGCTTCAGGCGCTGCGAGCCCCACACCACCAGCAGGCGGAACTTCCCGCTCTGCACCAGCGGGATCCAGCCGCTGGCATCGGCGATCGCGTCGATCTGGCTGCCGAGCAGGCCGTTGTAGAGATCGCTGCCGCCCTTATAGGGCACGTGCGTGAGTTTGATGCCGAGCCGCTGCTGCAGGTCGACCATGACGAGGTTCTGCACCGACGCCTGCCCGAACGTGCCGTAGGTCAGCTTCTCGGGTGCGGCTTTCGCGGCGGCGATGAATTCCTCGAAGGTGTTCCACGGGGCGTCGCTGCGCACGACGATGCCGTGGACCGATCCCGAGAGCTGGATGATGTAGGTGAAATCGGCCAACGGATCGTAGGGCGGCTTGTCCGCCATCAGTGCAGCGCGGAAGGTGCCGGTATGGATCTGGCCCAGCGTGTAGCCGTCGGGCTTCGCATCCTTCAGCGCTACGCCGCTCAGCGAAGCGTTGGCGCCCGGTTTGTTGTCGGGGACCATCGACTGGCCGAGCCGCTTGCCGGACTGTTCCGCCATGATGCGCAGGAAGGCGTCGGCCGAGGCGCCTGGCGGCCACGGGATCACCAGGCGGATCGTGTGGTTGGGATAGTCGGCTTGCGCCCGCGCGATCGCGGGAGCCGCAAGCGCCGACACAAGCACGGCGCGGCGACGCAGATGGCGCATAGGTGGTCTCTCCCTTGCGCGGGATGTTCCGCGTGACGCTCACGAGCCGTCAAGGGTAGTCTTTCGCCCAACAACGGGAGGAACCATGGCGCAGCAGCGCAACGCGTCCCTGATGACGGGTTCGGGTGTGGATCCGGTGACGCTGGAGATCATCCGGGGTGGCTTGCGTGCGGTGCAGTCGGAGATGGAGGTGCTGATCGAGCGCACCGCCATGTCGCCTTTCATTCGCGAGAAGAAGGACTACGCCTCGGCCCTCTACGCCGCCGACGGTCGCATGATCGCCGGCAAGGCTCTTCCCTTCGCGAGCGACCTCGTCACGCCGATCTTCGACGACTATCCGCCTGAAACGATGAAGCGCGGCGATATCTACTGGTACAACGACTGCTACCTCTCCCGCGGCGGCGTCACCCACACGCCCGACCAGGTGCTGATCCAGCCGGTGTTCGGCGACGACGGGCTGATCGGCTTCTCGCAGACCTGGGCGCACTTCGCCGACATAGGCGGCATGCGGCCGGGCTCGCTGTCGGCCGACTGCACCGAGATCTTCCAGGAAGGCACGATGGTGCCGCCGGTGCGGCTGGCGCGCGACGGCACGGTCAACGAGGACCTGCTCAAGATCTTCATCCGCAATTGCCGCTTCCCGACGCTGGTCCGCGGCGATCTGCGGGCGATGCTGGCGGCAGTGGCGCTGGGCGAGAAGCGGCTGGAGGAGCTGGCCGGGCGCTTCGGCAGCACGATCCTGCGGGCTGCCTTCGACGAGTTGCTGGCCCGCACCGAAGCGGCAGTGCGCGACCGCCTGCAAGCCCTGGTGCCGCCGGGCACCTACACTTTTGCCGAGTCGGTCGATACCGACGGCCACGGCAGCGGGCCGGTCACCATCCGCTACAAGCTTGAGGCCACCGAGGATGGCCGCTTCCTGCTCGACCAGACCGGCACCGACGACCAGACCAAAGGTCCGATCAACCTTGTGCTCAATCCGAAGGCACCGGGCGTGCTGGTCGGTGTCTATCTGCTGGGCGGCAGCACCGAGGTCTCGCTCAACGCCGGCGCCGAATCGCTGTTCGACGAAGTGAAGCTGCGCGAAGGCTCGGTGCTGGCGCCGCGCTTCCCGGCCGCGCTCGGCCATCGCGGCGTCACTATGCTGCGCAATCTCTCGGGCTATCTCGGCCTGATCAACCAGGCCTCGGGCGGCAAGGCCGCGGCATCGCACAGTCCTTACGTGATCTGGCTGATCCGCGGCACGTCGATGACCGGCGAGCGCTTCCTGATGTCCGATGGCGTGGCTTGCGGCTACGGCGCGCGCCCATTCGCCGACGGCCACGACGCCGTCTATCTGGTAGCGCAGGAGAACTATCCTGCGGAGTTTGTCGACATCTCCTATCCGATGCGCGTGCGGACCTATGCCATCAATCCGGACACCGGCGGCCCAGGCCGCTGGCGCGGCGGCTGCGGGGTGATCCGCGAGCTCGAGGTGCTGGCGAAGGAGGCGGTCCTGTCGGTGCGCCTTGACGCGATCACGCATCCGCCGTGGGGCACGGCGGGCGGCAAGGCGGCGGGCACCGGCCGCTGCATCGTCAATCCCGGCCGGCCCGACGAACGCGTCCTGAAGCCGCTGAGCGACGGCAACGTCCTGAAGCGCGGCGACGTCATCCGGCTCGAGACCGGCGGCGGCGGGGGCTGGGGCCATCCGTTCGACCGCGAGGCCGAGCGCGTGCTGGCCGATGTACGTGGCGGCTTCGTCAGCCACGACAGTGCAGAGCGCGACTATGGCGTGATTCTGGATCCTGCCGGCCGCAACATCGACCAGGCCGCGACCGATAAACGTCGCGCCGATCGGCCCGAGGCCAAGCTTTTCCATCGCCACGGCTACGTCGAGACGCTGGCATGAGTGGCGCCATCATCGGCGTCGACACCGGCGGCACCTTCACCGACGTCACGTTGTTCGATCCCGAAAGCGGCCGCCTGATCGTCGGCAAGACGCCGTCGACGCCGCACGATCCCTCCGAGGGCTTCGGCAACGGTCTCGGCGTGGTGCTCGCGCAGGCAGGGCTGAAGGGCGCTTCGGTTGACCGCGTGCTGCACGGTACGACGGTTGCGACCAACCTGATCCTGGAGCGCAAGGGTCCGAAGGCAGCACTGCTGGTCAGCAGTGGCTTTCGCTACGTGCTGGAGATCGGCCGTCACGACATCCCACGCCGCGCCAATCTCTTCACCTGGCAAAAGCCGCCGCGTCCGGTGCCGCCGGAGCATGTCTGGGAGGTCACGGGCCGCATCGCGCCCGACGGCAGTGAGATCGAACCGATCGACGAGCCGGCGATCCGCCAGGCTGCACGCGAGATCGCTGCGGAAGGAATCGGCACGGTGGGCGTGGTGCTGCTGCACGGCTACGCCAATGCCGTGCACGAGAAGCGGGTGGCCGAGATCCTGCGCGAGGAGCATCCCTCGGCGCTGATCTCGCTCTCGTCCGAGGTGCTGCCGGTGCTGCGCGAGTACGAGCGCAGCGTGGTGACGCTGCTCAATGCCTATGTGATGCCGACCGTCTCGGCCTACGTCGAGAAACTGGAGCAGCGCGCCGAGCAGCAGGGCATCCGCGCACCCCTGCTTCTGATGAAGAGCTCGGGCGGCGTGGCCAGCACGCGCGCCATCCGCCGCACGCCGGTCGAAACCGCGCTGTCGGGCCCGGCAGCCGGCATCGTCGGCGCCGCGTTCGTCGCCAAGGCGGCAGGCTTCGGCGATCTGATCACCATCGATATCGGCGGCACCTCGGCCGACATCGCGCTGGTGCGTTCGGGCCAACCCGGGATCACGACCAACGGCCGCATCGCCGACTGGCGCGTGACCCTGCCGATGGTCGACCTCACCACCATTGGCGCGGGCGGCGGCTCGCTGGCGCGCATTTCCGAAACCGGCGGCCTGGTGGTCGGACCGCAAAGCGCGGGCGCCGCACCCGGACCGGTCTGCTACGGCCGCGGCGGCACGCAACCGACCGTGACCGATGCGCACCTCGTGCTGGGTCACCTGCCGGCCGGCCTGCTCGACGGCAGCTTCACGCTCGACGCCACAGCGGCACGGCGCGCGATCGACGAGAAGATCGCCCGTCCGCTCGGCCTGTCGGTCGACGAGGCGGCGCGCGGCATCCTGGAGATCGTCGACAACACCATGCTGGGCGCGATCCGCGTGGTATCGGTCGAGCGTGGCCACGATCCGCGCGAGTTCGTGCTGGTGCCGTTCGGCGGCGCCGGCCCATTGCATGGCGGCGCGCTGTCACGGCTGATCGGCTGCCCGGTGCAACTCATTCCGCCGGCGCCTGGTGTGCTGTCGGCGCTGGGGCTGCTCGCCTCGAGCCTGCGCGCGGAATTCTCACGCAGTTGCGTGCAGCGCGGCGGCCGCTTCGATCTCGATCAGATCAGCGCAGTGTTCGCCGATCTCGAGCGCGATGCTGTGGCATGGCTCGCGGCCGAGGGCGTTGCCGACAGCGCGCGCCTCATTAGCCGGCACGCGAGCCTGCGTTACGAGGACCAGGGCAGCGAGCTCACGTTGCCTTGGGCCGGCACGCTCGAGGCAACACTGGCGGCCTTCCATGCCGAGCACGAGCGGCTCTACAGCTTCCGCCTCGAGGACGTGCCGGTGGAGATGGTGACCTTGCGTGTCGATGCGGTCGGCGTCCTGCCGGCGCTCAGCCTGCGCGAGATCCCGAAGCGGGGTCCGGCCGAGACCGCCATCGTCGCGCAACAGCGCCTCTCGCTTGCGAGCGGCATGGTCGAGGCGCCGGTCTACGACCGCTCGCAGCTTGGTGCAGGCGCCGTCCTGCAGGGGCCGGCTGTGATCCGCCAGCTCGATGCCACGACCCTGCTGCTGCCCGAGCAGACGGCCGAGATGCACCCGTCGGGCTCGCTGATCGTGCGCGAGGACTGACGTATCTCAGGCCAGCTCTACAGGTCGATCGTCCACGGCTCCCGCTTTGCGCCCTCGACCCACTCCTTCATCGCCGGATAGGCGAGCACGGTTTTGCAGTAGGCATCGGCGTCTGTGTCGAGCTTCACGCCATAAGTGCGAAAGCGCGTCACAACGGGCGCGTACATCGCATCGGCGGCAGAGAAAGCGCCGAACAGGAAGCCGTCGTCTTTCGCGGCCGTGCCGGCGAAGCGCTGCCGGCAGTCGCGCCACAGGCCGGTGATGCGTTCGATGTCGGCCTGCACCTCTGGTGTCATGCCGATACCGGGACGGGACGCGCGAATATCCATCGGCATGTGCGTGCGCAGCTCGGCGAAGCTCGCATGCATCTCCGATGCAACGACTCGCGCATGTGCGCGCGCCGCCGCGCTAGCGGCCGGCCAGAGGCCGGCAGTTGGCCGGATATCGTGGAGATATTCGGCGATGGCGAGCGACTCCCAGACGGTGATTCCATCATGCAGTAGCACCGGCACGCGGCCGGCCGGCGAATGCCTGGCGATCGCGGTCTGGGTCTCCGGCTGATTGAGCGGGATCAAGACCTCCTCGAAATCGATGCCGGCAAGCTTTGCCATCAGCCAACCGCGCAGTGACCAGGACGAATAGTTCCTGTTGCCGATCACCAAGGTGAACTCAGCCATGTCTTCTCCTTGTCACGTCGCTTGCCAGCGCAGCGATTTGACCGGCAATGTCGACCTTTACAACCTAGTTTTCGTGAGCCCGTCCATGTCCCTGCCTTTTATCGACCGCGCGGCGTCCGCCCTGCCGGTGCAGTTCGTTGCTGCTCCCAAATGGCGGAGCTGGCTCAAGGAGCAGAATGCTTCGCGCCGTAGCTGGCTCGACTCGATCGGCATCACAGGCGCGGCGGGCGATTTCGCTGTCCTGCCCGGGCGCGATGGCAAGGCGGCAGGCGCGGTGCTGGTGCTGTCGGCCGAGCCGGTCTTGTGGGACTTCGGCGCGCTCGCCAGCCGGCTGCCGGCCGGCACCTGGAAGCTCGGCGACACTGCGCCGGTGTCGCCGACCGATGCCGCCGTCGCGATCGGGCTCGGCGCCTGGCGCTTCGAGCGCTATCGCTCGAAGAAGGCCAAGCCTGGCGCGAAGATCGTGTGGCCGCACGACGCAGACAAGGCGCGGGCCACCGCCATCGTCGAGGCTGTTTCGATGGCGCGCGATCTCATCACCACGCCTGCGTCCGACCTGGGGCCCGCCGAGCTGGCCGCGGCGGCGGAAGCGCTGGCCAAGAAGCACAAGGCCGAGGTCAGCGTCATCATCGGCGGCGATCTTCTGAAGAAGAACTATCCCATGGTGCATGCGGTCGGCCGCGCCAGTGCCCGTGCGCCGCGGCTGATCGATCTCACCTGGGGCCGCGAGAGCGATCCCAAGGTGACTCTCGTCGGCAAGGGCGTGTGCTTCGACTCGGGCGGCCTCGACCTCAAGCCGGCCGGCGGCATGCTCAACATGAAGAAAGACATGGGCGGTGCAGCCACCATGATGGCCGTCGCCGCGATGATCATGGCCACGAAGTTGCCGGTGCGGCTGCGGCTCCTGGTGCCCGCGGTCGAGAACAGCGTGTCGGGCAATGCCTTCCGCCCGCTCGACGTGGTGCCGACGCGCAAGGGCATCACGGTCGAGATCGGCAACACCGACGCCGAGGGCCGCCTGATCCTGTGCGACGCGTTGCACGAGGGTGCGTCGGAGAAACCAACGATGATGGTCGATTGCGCAACGCTCACTGGCGCGGCACGCGTGGCGCTCGGCACCGACCTGCCGGCGTTGTTCTGCAACGACGATACGCTGGCCGATCAACTGCTCGCCGCCGGCAAGGACGTCGCTGATCCGATGTGGCGCATGCCCCTGTTCAAGGGCTATCGCCGCCTGCTCGACAGCAAGGTGGCCGACATCAACAACGCGCCAGGCGTGGCCTTCGGCGGCGCGATCACGGCTGCGCTCTACCTGCAGGAATTCGTGCCCGACGACGTGCCGTGGGCGCATTTCGACGTGATGGCCTGGAACAATGCGACCCGGCCCGGTCGTCCGGAGGGTGGCGAAGCCCAGGCCGCCCGTGCAATCTTTGCCGCCATCGAGAAACGCATCGCCAGCAAGTGATGGAGGAGTGAATGGCCTACACGCTCGAACAGCTCAGCAGCGACATCCGCGCGGCCCTGAAAGCGGACCCCGGAGTCGGCGGCAAGGAAGCCGTGTGCAAGCTCGTCTCCAAGGTCCTGCTCGACAAGGACTTCGTCGACAAGCATCTCACTGCCGAGCAATGCAAGCCGCGCAAGGTGCTCTACGAGGATCCCGAGCTCGGCTTCTGCATCTGCGGCCATGTCTACGAGAAAGCGGCGCACGGCGAACCGCATGACCACGGCTCGAGCTGGGCGATCTACGGGCTTGCGGTCGGCGATACCGAGATGACCGACTGGCGTATCGTCAAGAAGGGCGATGGCACGACCCCGAGCCTGGTCGAGCCGGTGAAGAGCTATGTCCTCCGGCCAGGCGACGCCCACTTCTACGACGTCGGCGTGGTGCATTCGCCCAAGCGCGATTCGCTCACCAAGCTGGTGCGCATCGAGGGCGCCAACCTCGACCGCATCAAGCGCTCCAATATCAAGGCCGCGTCGAAGGTGGCGGCTTAGCTGTCATCCTGAGCGAAGCGAAGGATCTCACGACGGCGACAGAATCGTTGCGCGTTCGGCTAGGTCCTTCGCTTACGCTCAGGACGACAATTAGTACCCCGTCTTCGGATCCACCTGGTTGATCAGCGGTTGCCCGGCGCGCAGGCGCTTGATGTTCTCGACCACGCCGGGCGAGGCGGTGCGCGGGTTAGTGGCGCCCGCGATGTGGGGCGTCACATGCACCTTGGCGTGCGTCCAGTAGGGATGGTCGGATGGCAATGGCTCGGTGTTGAACACGTCGAGCGTCGCGCCGCTGAGATGGCCGGAGTCGAGTGCTGCCAGCAGACCGGCATCCACGACGTGGCCGCCGCGCGCCATGTTGATGAAGTAGGCACCCTTGGGCAGGCCGGCAAAGGCCTTCGCGTCCAACAGGCCTTTGGTGTCGCGCGTGAGCGGCAGGACATCGACCAGGATATCGGTGCGCGCCAGGAACTTCCGGAAACCGTCGCCGCCGTGGAAGGTCTCGATGCCCGCGAGGGTCTTGGCGGTCCGGCTCCAGCCCGCCGTTGGAAAGCCGAGGGCGGCGAATTTTCCGGCCGTATCCTGGCCGATCGTGCCCAGGCCCATGACGCCGATGCGGCGATGGATGGTGTCGACGAAGTCCTCCGGCTTCCAGGTCTTGGCGCGCTGCGAGGCCGCGTACTTGTCGATGTCTCGATGATGCCGCAGCGCCCAGTAGATCGCGTATTCGCTCATCTGCCCCACCAGCCCGTCGTCCATGATGCGGGTGATGGGCACGCCCTTGGGCAGCTTGTCGTCGGCCAGCAGGTGATCGACGCCCATGCCCAGCGACACGATCATCTTCATGTTCTTGAAGGTGGCGAGCAGGCCCGGCTTCGGCTTCCAGGCGAGCGCCACCTCGATCTCGTCGGTGTTGCCGAGGCCGTCCGCGATCGTGCGGAAGTCGATCGACCCCAGCCCGGCCTCCAGCTGCTTCCTCCAGGCGACGCCGTCGGTGTCGCGGCTGACATAGGCAATGGCTCCCGCCATGGATTTCTCCTCAGAACATATTTCGCTTCGACAGAATCACCTCACCCTGATGAGCGGCCGCAGGCCGCATCTCGAAGGGTGGAAACGAGCACCTTGTCTGTTGCCGACCCTTCGTGACGGCCGCTGCGCGTCCTCCTCAACGTGAGGCGATTTGGATCCAACTTTCACGTTACCCGACCGTCTCCAGATTGAAGGCCGCGGCGATCAGCGCCTTGGTGTAGGGCGTCTGCGGCTGGCCAAAGACCTGGGTGGTCGAGCCGCGCTCCACCACCTTGCCGTCGCGCAGCACCACGACCTCGTCGGCGAGTGCACGCACCACCTTGAGGTCGTGGCTGATGAACAGATAGGCAAGCTTGTGGCGCGCCTGCAGGTCCCGCAGCAGGTCGACGATCTGCGCCTGCACGCTCATGTCGAGCGCGGACGTCGGCTCGTCCAGCACGATGAAGCGCGGCTTCAACACCAGCGCGCGGGCGATGGCGATACGCTGACGCTGGCCGCCCGAGAATTCGTGCGGATAGCGGTCGCGCACGGCGGGATCGAGCCCGACCTCGCGCAGGGCCGAATCGATCATGTGCGAGCGTTCGGCTGCGGTGCCGATGCCGTGCACCTCCAGCCCTTCGCCCACGATCTCGGCCACCGTCATGCGCGGGCTGAGCGAGCTGAACGGATCCTGGAACACGATCTGCATCTGCCGCCGCAGCGGGCGGATGTCGCGTTGGCTCAGCGCCTGCAGGTCCTGGCCATCGAAGCGGATGCCGCCCTCGCTTTTCTCCAGCCGCAACAGGGCGAGGCCGAGTGTCGTCTTGCCCGAACCCGATTCGCCCACCAGCCCGATCGTGTGGCCCTCCTTCAAAGCGAGGCTCACGCCATCGACCGCCTTCACGTAACCGATGGTCCGTCGCAGCACGCCGCGCTTGATCGGGAAGTGCACCTTGAGATCATCTAGCCGCACGATCTCCGGCGCGGCGGGATCGACCTCGACCGGCCGGCCCTTGGGCTCGGCGGACAGGAGATGCCGCGTGTAGGCATGGCGCGGCCGCTCGAAGACGTCGGCCACCGGACCCTGCTCGACGATCTCGCCCTGGGTCATGACGCACACCCGGTCGGCCAGCTTGCGCACGATGCCAAGATCGTGGGTGATGAAGAGCAGCGCCATGCCGTACTTCGCCTGCAGGCTCTTCAGGAGCTTCAGGATCTGAGCCTGGATGGTGACGTCGAGTGCCGTCGTGGGCTCGTCGGCGATCAGGAGATCGGGTTCGTTGGCGAGCGCCATGGCGATCATCACGCGCTGGCGCTGGCCGCCTGAAAGTTGGTGCGGATAGGCGTCGAGGCGTTTGGCGGCCTCAGGGATGCCGACCTGCTCCAGAAGCTCAAGCGTATGCTTGCGCGCTGAATTGCGCGACAGACCCTTGTGCAGGATCAGCACCTCGTTCACCTGCCGCTCGATCGTGTGCAACGGATTAAGCGAGGTCATCGGCTCTTGGAAGATCATCGACACGCGGTTGCCGCGCACCTGCAGCAGGTCGCGCGCCGGTGCGCCGACCATCTCCTTGCCCTGGAAGCGGATCGAGCCCGTGGGATGGCGCGCCGTCGGATAGGGCAGGAGCTGCAGCACCGAGAGCGCCGTGACCGACTTGCCCGATCCCGATTCGCCCACCAGCGCCACCGTCTCACCGCGGCCGACATCGAAGCTCACGCCTTTTACAGCGGCAACGGCATTGCTGCCGGTGCCGAACGTCACCGCAAGATCGCGCACTTCAAGAAGGTTCGCCTCGCTCATGCCCTTGCCCCTTAGGCCAGTGCCTTGCGCGGGTTGAAGGCGTCGCGCACCGCCTCGCCGATGAACACCAGCAGCGCCAGCATGAGGGCGATGACGATGAAGGCCGTGAAGGCAAGCCACGGCGCGGTGAGGTTGTTCTTGCCCTGCAGCACCAGCTCGCCTAGCGACGGCGAGCCCGGCGGCAGGCCGAAGCCCAGGAAGTCGAGCGAGGTGAGCGTGGTCACGGAGCCGGCCAGGATGAAGGGCAGGTAGGTGAGGCTCGCAGTCATGGCGTTGGGCAGGATGTGCCGCATCATGATGCGCACATCAAGCATGCCGAGCGCCCGGGCGGCGCGGACATAGTCGAAATTGCGGCCGCGCAGGAACTCCGCCCGTACGTAGCCGACCAGCGCCATCCAGCTGAACAGCAGCATGATGCCGAGCAGGATCCAGAAGCCGGGCTGGACCAGGCTCGCCAGGATGATCAGCAGGTAGAGCGTCGGCATGCTCGACCAGATCTCGAGGAAACGCTGGAAGGAGAGATCGATCCAGCCGCCGAAGTAGCCCTGCACCGCACCTGCAGCGATGCCCACGATCGAGCTCAGGATGGTGAGTGCGAGGCCAAACAGGACGGAGATGCGAAAGCCGTAGATCACGCGCGCCAGCACATCGCGCGCCTGGTCGTCGGTGCCGAGCGGATGGGCGAACGAGGGCGGCAGGAGCGACGTGCGATGCTCGCTCTCAACCACGGTGTCGTAGCTGTAGGGAATGAGCGGCCATACCATCCAGCCCTTGGCGTCGATCGCTTCCCGGACCTCCTTGTCGGTGAAGACGGCGTTGGTCGGCAGGTCACCGCCGAAGGTCGTCTCCGGATAGTCGCGAAACACCGGCATGTAGAAGTGGCCGTCGTAGCGGACCAGGATCGGACGGTCGTTGGCCAGGAACTCCGCGAACAGCGATAGAAAGAACATTACGCCGAACAGGACCAGCGAGATCATGCCGCGGCGATTGGCGCTGAACTGCGCGAGCCTGCGCCGGGTGACCGCTCTCATGCCCACGCTCTCATGCACCGCGGGTCGCGAAGTCGATGCGAGGATCGACGACGGTATAGATCAGGTCGCCGACGATGTTCATGACGAGGCCGATCAGGCCGAAAAAATAGAGCGTGCCGAAGATCACCGGATAGTCGCGGTTGATCGCCGCCTCGAAGCCCAACAGTCCCAGCCCATCGAGCGAGAAGATCACCTCGGTGAGCAGCGAGCCGGTGAAGAGGGCCGCGACGAACGCGGCCGGAAAGCCCGCGATCACGATCAGCATGGCGTTGCGGAAGACATGCCCATAGAGCACGCGGCGCTCGACCAGCCCCTTGGCGCGCGCGGTCATGACGTATTGCTTGCCGATCTCGTCGATGAACGAGTTCTTGGTGAGAAAGGTAAGACCGGCGAAACCACCTACCACCATTGAAGTGATCGGCAGCACCATGTGCCACAGATAGTCGGCGATCTGCGAGGCCAAACCGAGGCTGTGCCAATTGTCGGACACCAGGCCGCGCAGTGGGAACCACTGGAAATAGCGGCCGCCCGCGAATAGCACCACCAGCAGGATGGCGAACAGGAATCCGGGGATGGCGTTGAGCACGATCAGGAAGCTCGAGCTCGAGATGTCGAACCGGCTGCCGTCGCGCACGGCCTTGGCGATGCCGAGTGGAATCGACACCAGATAGACCAGGAGCGTGGTCCAGAGGCCGAGCGAGAGCGAGACCGGCATCTTGTCCAGCACCAGATCGACCACGCGGCTGTTTCGGAAGAAGCTGTCGCCGAAGTCGAAGACGGCGTAGTTCCTGACCATCAGCCAGAAGCGCTCATAGATCGGCTTGTCAAAGCCGTACATCTTCTCGATGCGCTGGATCAGTTCCTTGGGCAGGCCTCGTGCGCCGCGATAAGTGCTGTTGCTCTCCTGGTTCTGGCCGCGCTTCATCAACTCGCCACCGGAGGAGCTGCCGGAGAAGCGCTCGGTGGCGCCCACGGCGGTGCCCTCGATGCGGGCGATCATCTGCTCGACCGGCCCGCCCGGCGCGGTCTGGATGATGAAGAAGTTCAGCACCATGATGCCGAACAATGTCGGCACCACCAGCGCCAGCCGTCGCAGGATGTAGGCGAGCATCAGGCCGCTTCTTTTGGACCGCGCGCATCTTGCGCGCTCATGAGCGGGCTGGAAGCCCGCGGTCCAATGAGGGTCACTTCTTCTCCCCGCGGTTCGTGAGCGCGCGGTCCTTGGCCTCGTCGACCCACCAGCAGTCGAACGCAAGCGGCTCGTACTTGGCGGTCTTTTCCGGCCGGCCGAAGCGGTTCCAGTAGGCGACCAGCGCCTTGCCGGAATAAAACTGCGGGATCACGAACATGTGCCACGAGAGCACGCGGTCGAGGCAGCGGGTGCGGGTGATCAGGCTCTCGCGGGAGGGTGCGGAGATGATCAGCTCGACGAGCTGGTCGATCGCCGGATCCTTGATGCCGATGGTGTTGCGGCCGCCCGGGATGTCGGCGGCCTTGGAGCCCCAGAAGTCGCGCTGCTCGTTGCCCGGCGACAGCGATTCGCCCCAGAGATCGATCACCATGTCGAAATCGTAACTGTCGGTGCGGCGCTGGTACTGCGAGGTGTCGACGGTGCGGATCGTCATCTCGATGCCGAGCCGGTCGAGGTTCTGCTTCACCGGCAGCGCCATCTTCTCGAACGCCGCATCGTTCAGCAGGATCTCGAAGGCGAGCTTGCGCCCGTTCTTGTCGGTCATCTTGCCGTTCTTGATCTCCCAGCCCGCGGCCTTCAGGAGCGGGATCGCCTGGCGCACCTGCTCGCGGATGTTGCCGGAGCCGTCGGTCTTGGGCGGATTGAACTCGGCAGTGAAGACCTCGTCGGGAATCTTGCCGCGCAGGGGTTCCAGGATCTTGAGCTCGTCGGGCGAGGGCAGGCCCTTGGCCTCGAGCTCGCAGTTGCCGAAATAGGAACGCGTGCGCTGATAGAAGCCGTAGCTCAGGTTCTTGTTCTGCCATTCGAAGTCGTACATCAGGCCGATCGCCTGGCGCACGTTGCGGTCCTTGAACATGTCGCGTCGCGTGTTGAACACGAAGCCCTGCATGGGCGTCGGGTTCTCGTGCGCGATCTCGGCGCGCTGGATGCGGCCGTCGGCGACGGCCGGCAGGTCCTTGTAGCCGATCATCCAGTTGCGACCGGAGTTCTCGCGCCGGATGTCGGTGTCGCCGCCCTTGAAGGCCTCGAAGATGATGGTGTTGTCGCGATAGTAGTCGTAGCGGATGGTCTCGAAGTTGTTGCGCCCGCGATTGAGCCACAGGTCCTTCGCCCACCAATTGGGCACGCGGCGATAGGTGATGGCGCGTCCGACATCGACCGTGTCGACCTTGTAGGGCCCGCTGGCCAGCGCCGGCTCGAGCGACACCGTCTCGAAGTCTTTTCCCTGCCACCACTTGGACGGCAGGATCGGCAACTGGCCCAGGATCAGCGGCAGCTCGTGGTTCACGCCGCTGCGGAAGCTGAAGTGGACCTTGGCATCGCCGACCTTCTCCGCCTTCAGCACGTCGGCATAGTAGGCGGCGTAGTTCGGACGCCCCTTGCTCTTCAGGATGTCGAAGCTGAAGATCACGTCCTCGGGCGTGATGGGCGTGCCGTCATGCCATTTGGCCTGGGGACGCAGGGTAAAGGCGACCCAGGAGCGATCTTCAGGCCATTCGATGGTCTCTGCGATCAGGCCGTAGACGGTGAAGGCCTCGTCCGGCGACTGCCGGCAAAGCGTCTCCCACAGCAAATCGATGCCGACGGCTGGCACGCCCTTCAGCGTGAAGGGATGGAGCGAGTCATATGTACCGAGCGTGCCGAACTTGACCGCGCCGCCTTTGGGCGCTGATGGATTCACGAACTCCGGTGGCCCGGCATCGGCGGGATATTTGGGCTCGCCGTGCATGGCCATGCCATGGCTGACATTGACCTTCGACGAACTCTGCGCCCGCAGGATCGCCGGCGCCCCGACCCAAAGGGCCGCACCGCCCGCCAGAATGCCGCGCCTGCCGATTGCCATCCGTACGCTCCCGTTCGCGAGTTGCCTCCCACACGCTATATAACGCGGCCAAGTTGGGCCGCACTATGGCTGCCATTATGGCTGTCTGGGTCCATCGGGTCGGGACCGGCTCGCGGAAGGGCCGAATTGACTTCGAGGCGCGCTTCCTTAGGTTTCCCTCATGGCCGATACAACGGATTTCGCTCCTGCTTTCGACGCGCCGATCGAATACATGCGCCGCACGCGCGAATACTACCTGGCGCTGGGCTACGACAATCCCTATCGCTGGGCGCACTATGTCGATGCGCCGTTCCAGCCGCTCAAGAAGCCGTTGAAGGACAGCGTTCTGGCGCTGATCAGCACCGCCGCGCCCTACCAGCCCGACAAGGGCGATCAGGGGCCGGGTGCGGCCTACAATGCCTCGGCGAAGTTCTATTCCGTCTATTCAGGCGACACCGCGGTCGATCACGACACGCGCATCAGCCATATCGGCTACGACCGCAAGCACACGACGGCCAAGGACAGCAACACCTGGTTCCCGTTGCCGCTGATGCGGGAGTTTGCGCGCGAGGGTCGCTTCAAGCTCGCGCCGCGGTTCCATGGCGCGCCGACCAATCGCAGCCAGCGCGTCACGCTCGAGACCGACGCGCCGGAGATCCTCGCCCGCTGCCGGCAGGATCAGGTCGATGCCGCGCTTCTCGTCCCTACGTGACCCGTCTGTCATCAGACCGTGAGTCTGACCGCCCGATATCTCGAACGGAACGGCATCCCCACCGTGGTCATGGGGGCGGCGAAGGACATCGTCGAATGGGCCGGCGTGCCGCGCTTCCTGTTCAGCGATTTCCCGCTCGGCAATTCCTGTGGCAAGCCGCACGAACCGGACACGCAGCGCTTTACGCTCGATCTTGCGCTCAAGGTACTGGAGAGCGCCGTCGGCCCGCGTACCACGGTGCAGTCGCCGCTGCGCTGGAACAACGACGGTGACTGGAAGCAGGACTTCAACAATCTCGAGCGCATGCCGGCCGAGGAAGTAGCGCGTCGCCGCGCCGAGTTCGACAAGGTGAAGCAGGTGGCGCTCGCCGAGCGCAAGCGGGCGGGCGTGGCGTAGCACCGCCAACACTCTCTCATTGTCATCCTGAGCGGAGCGAAGGATCTCATGCCGGCGGCAGAATCGTTGATCGTCTTCGTAGGTCCTTCGCTTCGCTCAGGACGACAGGGAAGGATAAATGAGTAAACCTTTCTCTGGCGTCAAAATCCTCGATTTCACACGCGTGCTCGCGGGGCCTTATGCCTCCTATCAGCTCGCCCTGCTGGGCGCCGATGTCATCAAGGTCGAGTCCCGCGAAGGCGACGACATGCGGTTCGGCAACCGTGCCGGCGACTGGGAGAAGCGCGGGCTTGCCGCGCCCTGGGTGGCGGTGAACGCCGGCAAGCGCTCGATCACGCTCGACCTCAAGAAGCCCAAGGCGATCGAGATCATCAAGCGCCTGGCCGCGAAGGCCGACGTGGTGATGGAGAACTTCCGTCCCGGCGTGATGGACAAGCTCGGTATCGGCTATGACACGCTAAAGGCGATCAATCCGCGCCTGATCTATTGCGCCGTGTCGGGCTTCGGCCAGGTCGGGCCGGCCGCCAAGACCGCTGCCTTCGACGGCATGATCCAGGCCATGTCGGGGCTGATGTCGATCACCGGCTTTCCGGCCAACGGCCCCACGCGCGTGGGCTTCGCGGGCGCCGACGTGATGTCGGGCGCGACGGCGGCGTTCGGCGTCGCCTCGGCACTCTACCAGCGCACCCATACCGGCAAGGGCCAGCTCGTCGATGTCGCCATGATCGACGCCGTGATGGCCTATCTTGCTCAGCAGTTCACCGAGCACATGATGACGGGCCGCGTGCACGAGCAGGCGGCCAATCTCTCCGTCACCAGGAAGCCCACCGGCAATCTCTTCAAGACCAGGGACGGCTGGATGGTGCTCGCGGTGATGACCGATCCGCAGTTCCAGCGCCTCATGAAGGTCCTGGGTCGCGAGGAGGCGCTGGCCGATCCGCGCTTCGTCGACTGGCCGACCCGTATCCAGAACAACCAGGCCCTGCACGAAATCGTCGAGGGCGCGATGAAGCAGGAGACCTCGGCAACCTGGGCCGAGCGCTTCGCCAAGGCCGATGTGCCTGCTGGCCGCGTGCTCACCATTCCCGAGACCACCCAGCTCGACCTTTTCCAGCACCGCACCGTGCTGCAGGACGTCGAGACCGAGCACGGACCGATCCGGGTGGTTGGCTCCGGTTTCCGGCTGGAGCATGGCGGCGGCTCGGTCGAACGGCCACCGGCCACGCTCGGCCAGCATACCGACGAGGTCCTGGGCGAGGCCGGTTACTCGCCGGCGGAGATCGCGGAGATCCGGCGCACCAGCGTGGTCTGACGAGGCCTGGGGATACCTGCTGGGCGGTTGCCGCGGGACAGTCTGCCGCGTGGCTGTCGCGCTGGCAAAATGGCCACAATTCCCGTATCTAGTCGCTGTGCGGTGGCCCCATTCCCCCTCCCTTGGGGCGCGCACCAAGGAGGACCTCTTGAAGAGACGCGACTTCGTCTCCGGCACCGCGGCCTTTGCTGCGTCCAGCGCGGTTGCCGGTCTTGTTTCGCCGGCCTTTGCCGCCACCATCAAGCCCTACAGCTGGGATCTCAACCCGCCCACCGACACGCGCCAGCATTTCATCGAATGGGGCAAGGCGCGGGGCGAAGACCCGACCTTCCTCGGCGAGCGGTGGGATCGCTTCCAGGCGCTGCTGCGCAACAAGGATCTGTGGAGCGCGCCGACCATGCGCGCTTTTTTGCTGACACCGCGCGAAGAATTCGCGTCGGTCCGGCCGCAGATCCACAAGCACGCCTACGACCACGCTTTCCTCGATATCGGCTATGGCGTGACCATGTCCGGCCCGCACATCCAGGGCCGCATGACCAACGTCCTGGAAGTGAAGCGCGGCGAGAAGGTGCTGGAGATCGGCACCGGGTCGGGCGTGCAGTCGGCCTATATCGCCAACCTGACCGAGAACGCCTACACGATCGAGATCATCAAGCCGCTCGCCGAACGCACCCGCGCGCTCTACGACAAGCTGATCGAGAAGGGCTACACCGAGTACCAGCACATCAAGAGCAAGGCTGCCGACGGCTACTACGGCTGGGAAGAGGCCGGGCCGTTCGACAAGATCATCGTGACTTGCGGCATCGACCATGTGCCACCGCCGCTCCTGCAGCAGCTGAAGTCGGGCGGCCTGATGGTGATCCCGGTCGGCCCGCCGGGCGCGCAGCGGGTGCTCAAGATCGGCAAGCAGCAGGGCGCCGACGGGTCCATCACCACAACGCGTGAGGACATCTACGGCGGCAAGATCGTGCCCTTCGTGCCGTTCACCAAGCTCGAAGGCGACCAGATCGTCGGCACGCACAACCGCTGATCAGCTCCTCCTGCTGAGGAGAGCGTCGGCGTATCCACATGCGCCTGCAGCGATCGTCCCGAAGCGTGGGCCACAGGCGCCTTGCCTGTCGCCCCCTTCGAGACGGCCCTCGGGCCTCCTCAGGGTGAGGCGTAGCGTGAAGGATCTCTTTAGTTGACCGTCTCCGTCGATCTCGACCGGCATCCGCCAATCACTTTCTATCTTTCGGTCGGGCTGGTGGCCGGCAGCATCATCGCGCTGCAAATCGGCATCATGCGCGTCTTTTCGGTCGGCAGCTGGGCGCATTTCGGCTCGCTGGTCGTCAGCCTCGCCATGTTCGGCTTCGGCCTCACCTCGGCGGTGATGTGCGTGGGCAAGGGCTGGTTCGAGCGCCATTGGCAAGGTGCGGTTAAAGCGGCCCTGCTGCTGTTCGGGCCCTTGATGGTGGCCTGCAACCTGATCGCCCAGCAGGTGCCGTTCAACGCCATCTTCCTGATTTCCGACCCGATGCAGAAGTGGCGGCTGTTCGCCAACTTCGTGCTCTATTTCCTGCCGTTCCTCGCAGGCGCGCTTTATCTGGGCGTCGTGTTCCTGAAGGCGCAGAAGACCTTCAACCGCGTCTACTTCGCCGACATGGCGGGCTCGGGCCTGTGCGGGCTCTCGGTGCTGCTCGCCATGTTCGTGTTCGATCCCGAGAACATGATCATGGCGCCGCTGCTGCTGTGGCTCGCGGGCAGCGCGCTCTGGTTCGTGGCCTTGCGCGATCGGCGTGGCCTTGCCTCGCTTCTCGTCGTGGCGCTGCTTGCCGGGCTTGCACACTACGTGCTGCCGCCCACCCTCGGCATCCCCAAGCTCGCGGTGTCGGACTACAAGGGCGTCGCCTACGCCCGCAAGTTCCCCGACAACAAGCGGACCTACGAGCGCGCTTCGCCGTTCGGCTTCATGGAGATCTATTCGAGCTCCTATCTCCATTTCGCACCCGGCCTGTCCGACAACGCGGCGTTCAACCTGAAGAAGATGCCGGACAACGCCTATCTCGGCATGTACCTCGATTCGGATGGACCATCGGGGATCATCAAGGATCTGCCGGAGGACGAGGTCGCCTACTTCCACTATCTGCCGATGTACTATCCCTATGTGCTGAAGCAGAAGCCGGACACTTTCGTGGTCCAGTTCGGCGGCGGCATCTCGACGGCAGTGGCGCTGAGGGAAGGCTCCGAGCATGTGACAGTGGCCGAGGGCAATCCCGCCATCCTGACCGCCTTCCGCGAGGACAAGGGCCTGCGCGCCTTCACCGGTGACATCCTCAACAATCCCAAGGTGAGCGTCGTCGACTACGATGGCCGCCTATACCTCGCCCACACCAAGAACCGTTACGACGTGATCGATCTCTCGCTCGCCGACTCGGCGGGCCTGTCGAGCCCCGGCGGCTTCGCGATCGTCGAGAAGTATGCCTACACGCGCGAGGCGATGGCCGCCTACATGCGGGCACTGAAGCCCGGTGGCATCCTGTCGGTGACGCTGTGGAACAAGGAAGAGCCACCCAAGTCGGTGCTGAAGCTCTATGCCACCATGGCGGCAGCGGCACACGACGTCGACGGCGAGAACATCGCCAACGATTTCTACGTCTCCGCCGCCTATCTCTCGACCGCGACGGTGCTCTACAAGCGGGGCGGCTTCACCGCGGACGATATCGCCAAGCTGAACGCGCACACAAAGGCGATGTCGTTCGACGAGATCTACTATCCGGGCATCAAGATCGACACGACGCCGCTTGCGCAGACGCTGCAGGATTACAAGGACCAGTTCTTCTACGCCGGCCCGCCGTCCGATCCGACGGGGCCGTCCGACAAGGCCGGTAATGCGGAAAATGCATCCGACGACGAGCCGCACGACAAGCCGCCGCCGGGCGTGGGCGATGGCTCGGAGTCGACTGCGGGCACGCCGCCTGCGCCGCTGGTGCCGGCGACCACCATGGGCCGGCTCGCCTGGTACTACCTGATCAACGGCGGCTGGCAGAAGGTCGCGGACGACTATGTGTTCGATACCCGCGTGCTCACCAACCACCAGCCTTACTTCGCCGCCTACATCAAGGTGCAGGATCTCCTGAAGTTCCTCGATCGCCTGGAACTGGTGCAGGACGAATGGGGCTATCTGCTCCTGTGGGCGACGCTCGGCATCGCCACGATCTTCGCTTTCACGCTCGTTCTGTTTCCGGTGGTGTTCGGCTGGCGCACCATCTTCAGCCGCAATCCCGGCAAGTTCGGCACGATGATCTATTTCCTCTGCCTCGGGCTCGGCTACATCACCGTCGAGGTGGGCATGATCTCCCACTTCGTGCTGGCGCTTTCCAATGCCACGGTTTCGGCCTCGGTGCTGATCACCGGCATGCTGGTGTGCTCCGGACTCGGCAGCTTCGTCTCCGAGCGCTTCTTCGACCGCTCACGGCAGGTGATGCCGCGTATCTTCCTCGCGATCTTCGTCATCCTCGCGGTCTATGCCTTCGCCATCGATTACGCGCTCGACTGGATCGGCACGCTTCCCTACTTGCTGCGCATTGCGCTCTGCCTGCTGATCCTGCTGCCGCCTGCCTTCCTGATGGGCTTCCCGATGCCCACGGCCATGACGACGCTGAGCCGGCTGGGCAAGGAGCACATGTTCCTGTGGGCCTGGGGCGTGAACGGATGCTTCTCGGTAATCGGCGCCGCCCTGGTGCCGATCGTGGCGACGAGCTTCGGCTTGCCCACCGTCGTACTGGTGGGCGCGGTGGCCTATCTGGTCGCCTTGCCGGCCTTCTTCTCCGTGCTGAAGCCGCTCGGCGGGAAGCGGCTTGCGACGGCGTGAAGCGCCGGGCGCTGCTGCTGGGAGCCCTGTTCTTCCCTATGGCCGCGCATGCCCGGACCCCGAAGAAGGCGGTGAAGGAAGCGGCCCCCCGCGCTCCGGCGAAGGCCGCGGCGCCGGCTGTGGTGGCGCGCGAGCCGGCCGGGCCGCCACCTTTGAAGGAAGCCAAGTCGCAGCTGATCGCCTTCAACGCTTCGCCGTTCCCCTATAGCGGCCTCATTCCCGGCACCAACAAGCCGTTCCTCGACGTGCGCGACGGCAAGCGCCGCGGCCACACCACGCTGCGTGGCGACATATGCTGGGAAGACACGACCTATTCGGACCGTCGATCGCTGCTCTATCTGCCGCCCGGCTACAATCCGCAGCGTCCGTCGTTGATCGTGCTGTTCCTGCACGGCCAGGGCGCGACACTGGAGCGCGACGTGATGGCCCGTCAGGCGGTGCCGCGCCAGATCGCCGAGTCGGGCAAGAACGTCGCCCTGGTCGCACCGCAACTTGCCGTCGATGCCGCCGATTCGAGCGCCGGCAACTTCTGGCGGCCGGGCTATCTCGCGACCTATATCGACGAGGCGGCAGAACGGCTGATGCGGCTCTATGGTGACAAGCGTGCGGGCCCGCACTTCAATGCTGCGCCGGTGATCATCGTGTCCTATAGCGGCGGCTATCTCTCGACCGCCTACGCGCTGGAGCGCGGTGGCGCTCTCTATCGCGTGAAAGGCGTTGTCCTGCTCGACTCGCTCTATGGCGACGAGGAAAAGTTCGCCGGCTGGGCGGCGACGCGCCGCCAGACCGGCTTCCTGTTGAGCGCCTACACTGAGTCCACGCGTGATAACAATACGACACTCGAAAGCCTGCTCGCCCGGCGCCGCGTCCCTTACGCCAGCACGCTGCCCAGGACATTGACGCCAGGCACGGTCGCGTTCGTCGGTTGTGGCAGTGCCGATCTTCATGGCGATTTTGTTACGCATGCCTGGTCGACCGATCCGGTGAAGCAGGCGCTGGCCATGATTCCCGGCTACGAGCCTGTTGCGCCGCCCGAGCCGCCCAAGGCCGTGCCGGCCAAACCTGCGCCGCGCAAGCCCGCACCATCCAAGCCCAAGCCTGTGCCGGCCGTTCGTGCTAGGAAGAAGGTATGAGCGATACCCTTCGTCAGGAACTTCTGGATATTTTTGTCGGTCGCGCGACGCGCCGCTACGGATTGAGCGCCGTCAATCAGTTGCAGCATGCGCTGCAGGCTGCGGCATTGGCCGAGGCCGACAATGCGCCGCCTGCGACTGTGCTCGCCTCGCTATTGCACGACGTCGGTCACATGATCCATGGGCTGGGCGAGGATCCCGCTGGGCGCGACGTCGACGACCAGCACGAGGAGCTGGGCGCGGCGTGGCTGGCCGAGCGTTTCGGTGCCGGGGTGAGCGAGCCCGTCCGTCTGCATGTGGCGGCCAAGCGCTATCTCTGTGCCGTCGAGCCCGACTATTTCGGCAAGCTCTCGCCCGATTCGGTTCGCAGCCTCGGCCTGCAGGGCGGGCCGATGTCGGCCGATGAGGTCGAGGACTTCCGGCGCAATCCCTTGCACGAGGAAGCCGTGCGGCTGCGCCGGTACGACGAGGCGGCGAAGGATCCGCGCGCCAATACGCCAGACTTCGATCATTTCCTGCGCCACGTCACAGCCTGCCGCCGAGTTTGAACCCATGATTGGCCGCAGTGACGTCGAGGCCGCATGGCGCCTCATCCAACCGCATGTCCGTCGCACGCCCGCCATCGCGCTTGGGGCGGGTGCACTCGGCGTCTCCGTACCGCTGGCGGTGAAGCTCGAAGCGTTGCAGGTGAGCGGCACGTTCAAGGGCCGCGGCGCTTTCCATAAGCTCCTGGCCTCGAAGGTCCCGGCCGCCGGCATCATCGCTGCATCAGGCGGCAATCACGGCGCCGCCGCGGCCTATGCTGCCCGTGCGCTGGGCCACAAAGCCGAGATCTTCGTGCCCACCATTTCTTCGCCGGCCAAGGTTGCGCGGCTCAAGAGCTACGGCGCCATCGTCCATCAGGTCGGCACCGTCTATGCCGAAGCGCGCGCCGCTTCGGAGAAGCGCGCGGCCGAAACCGGCGCGCTCATCGTGCCCGCCTATGAAGATCCCGTGGTGTTTGCCGGCGCCGGTAGCGTGGCTCTGGAATTTGCCGAGCAGGCGACGTTCGACACGCTGCTGGTCGCCGTCGGCGGTGGCGGCCTGATCGCAGGCTGCGCTGCGGCCATCGGCGAGACGGTGAAGATCGTCGCGGTCGAGACGGAAGGCACGCCGACCCTGCACGAGGCGCGTCGCGCCGGCCGTCCGGTCGATGTCACGATCTCCGGCATCGCCGCCGATGCATTGGGCGCGAGCCGCATTGGCGTGCCCAACTTCGAGATCGCCCAGAAGCTGGTGCAGGACTCCGTCCTGGTGAACGACGAGGCAGTACGTGCTGCTCAGCGCGCATTGTGGGACGACCTACGCCTTGTCGCCGAACCGGCGGGCGCCACCGGCCTTGCGGCGTTGATCGGAGGTGCGTACCGGCCAGCACCTGGCGAACGCGTCGCCACGTTGATCTGCGGCGCCAACACGGATCCGGGATCGGTGGTCTAGGGTCTCACACCATTGTTCCCGCCATCTGCGTCAGGCCGAGCGCAACGGACAGGAGATCCGAGCCGCCGGCGAGTCGGGCCGATGGCGCAGCCCGTGCGATCGCGGCGCGTACGGCCGGCACGCGGCTCGACCCGCCGGTCAGGAAGATCGTATCGATGGCGGCGGGACTTAGACCCGCTAGCGTGATGCAGTCGGTCGCCGCCCGATGCAGCCGATCGACCCGGGCACCGATGGCTTGATCGAAATCGACACGCGTCGCTGCGACGGCGAGGCCCGCCTGGAGAAAGGATAGGGGCAGAGTCGCGCGTTCCTCGACACTCAGCTCGATCTTCGCATCCTCTACGGCAAACGCCAGGCGATGACCGAGCCGGTGGTGCAGCAGATTCAGGAGGCGTTCCACTTTCTCAGGTTCGCAGGCAAGCGACACCAGCTCGGCAAGCTCGCGCTCGTTCTGATAGGTGTAGGCGAAGTTGATCGTCGGCCATGCGGCAAGCTCATGGTAAAGCGCGTTCGGCATCGGCAGGTTCTTTTCGACGAGCCGTGTGCCAAGACCGAGGACTGGCATCACCGCGGCGAGGTTGAGTGCGGTGTCGAAATCCGTGCCGCCGACACGCACGCCGGCTGTCGCGAGCACGTCTCGGCTGCGATCAAGGCGCTCGCGATGCTGCGGGCCGACCCGGATGACGGAAAAGTCGCTCGTGCCGCCGCCGATGTCGGCGATCAGCGCCAGTTCCTCACTCCGCACGGTCTGCTCGTAGTGATGGGCTGCCGCGATGGGTTCGTACACGAACGTGACGTCGCGAAAACCTGCTCGTCTCGCAATGGCTTCGAGCACCGACTGCGCGCGCACGTCGGCCTCGTCATCGTCGTCGACGAAGCGCACGGGCCGGCCGTGCACGACCGCCGTGATTTCCTGTCCGGTAAAGGTTTCAGCCTTCTGTTTCAGGTGCTGTACGAAGATCTCGACGACTTTCGT
>Ga0310811_10001512_pt1 | contig 29046 bp, 26 predicted proteins | sample YCmetagenome_FD_207642 | JGI IMG/M metagenome (GOLD analysis project Ga0310811, IMG submission 207642) | Soil microbial communities from experimental microcosm in Duke University, North Carolina, United States - YC | ecosystem: Engineered > Artificial ecosystem > Soil microcosm > Unclassified ...
AGGAGCCGTTCGCGATGGCCCGCAGAGTGCCGTGGAACGCGCTGCTGCAGCCGTTCGGGGTATCGATTCAGTCCGACATCGTCTACGATCTCGCCGCGAACGAAGCCGTGTCGATGCCGTCACAGTATGGCCAAGTCGTGATGGCGTATCCCCTCTGGATTCGGGCTGGGTCGACGCGTGCCTCGACGGTGAACGCGGAAGTGACCGGCGTATTTCTCCCCTGGACGAGCTCGATCGATACTACGCACGCGACCAGGGGCACCGTCACGCCGCTGCTGGTGTCGAGCCGCGCCGCCGGCACGTTGCAGGGGCAGGCGATGCTGTCACCACAGCAGGATTTCGCGCGCACGAATCTCGCGACCCGGATTCTCGCGGTCGCGGTGAGCCCCTCCACGGCAGGGGCGGCCGCGCCCAACGTGCCGAAGGGTCGCTTGGTCGTGATCGGCAACGACGACTTCGCGAGTGACCGCTTCGCCCAGAACCAGGGGGCCAACGTCGTGTTCGTGGAAAATGCCATCGACTGGCTGGCACAGGATGACGCACTGATCGCGATCCGCTCGAAGGACCGGACTCCACCGCCGCTCGTGTTCCCCAACGCGGCGGTCAAGGTTGCCGTGCGCTACGGCAATTTGATCGGCATCCCGCTCTGCATCGTGCTGTTCGGAGCGACCCGCCTGATGCGCCGGCGCCGCCTCACCCGCCAGGCATATCGACCGCTGGCCTCAGGAGCGGCGGCATGAGCGCCAATGCGCTGCGGGTCATCGCCCTGACGCTGATGGTCCTGATCTGCGTCTGGTTGGGGGCCCGTCTCTTGTCGCACGGTTCGGATGTGGTCCGCGGCCGGTTGACGCTCCCGCCGGTGAGCAAGGAGCAAACCGATTCATTGATGATCCGGCACGGGGCCGACACGGTGCGATTGGCGCGCGCCGGTACGACGTGGACGGTGAACGGGTTCCGGGCCGGCGCCGAGCCGGTGGGCCAGCTGTTTCTGGCGTTCCACGACACGGCGACTCCCGATCTCGCGGCCGTGAGTCGCAGTTCGTTCGAGCGCATGGGTGTCGACTCGACCAACGGCTATTGGCTGGAGGTCTGGAGTGGAGGGCGCTCGACGCTGCGCCTCATCATCGGCAAACAGGGATTGGAGCCCTCGAGCGGTTACCTGCGCCGCGCCGGGTCGGATTCGATCTTCATGTGGCGGGGGAACCTGATCGACCTGACGCGGCGCCCGGTCGACCAGTGGCGCGACAAGCGCATCGCCACCGTCGCTCCCGAGAGCGTTTTCGCTATCCAGGTAACTGCTCGGCGCCCGTACGCCTTGCGGCGCAGCGGTACCACGTGGCGGTTCGCGAACGGTGGCGCCGTCGATTCGGGTAAGGTCGCGGGAATGCTGGCCCTGTACGGAAATTTCGGCGCGAGCGGGTTCGGAACACCGGCGCAGGCAGACTCGGGGAAGAAGGCCGCAGCCCGTCGCAGCGTCACGCTCGTCGGGGCTGGCGGGGTGAAGCTGCTCGAGGTCGCGTTCGACTCGAGCGCCACGGGATTATGGGCCCGCCTCTCGGGTGACGACAATGTCTACCGGGTCGATGTCTGGCGCCTGAACGCTTTCGCTCCTCCCGACACGGCATTTCGCCCGAAACCGCCCGTCAAACCCGCCACCGCGACGACGCCGCACCGCTAAGGACTCGCTGCGGTCCTCTTCCCGGCGCCGCAGCAGTAACGCAGAGCTTCCCTGCGTTGCCCACGTGCGCTCCCCGCCCTTAGTTTCCCGTCGGGCGTTTCTCCACTCTCACGCGCGAGCGCTGCCTCATGTTCGAGAAGATCACGGTGGTCGGAGCCGGCAACGTCGGCGCGACTGTGGCTCAACGACTGGCCGAGAAAAGCCTGGCCCGCACGGTGGTCATGGTCGACGTCGTGGACGGCGTGCCGCAGGGGAAGGGGCTCGACCAGTGGGAGTCGGCGCCGATCGAAGGGTTCGACACCCGGGTCGTGGGCGCGAAAGACTACGGGCCGGCCCAGGGCAGCGAGCTGTTCGTCGTGACCGCGGGAATCGCCCGCAAGCCCGGGATGAGCCGCGACGACCTGGTGCGCACCAACGCCGACATCGTGAAGCAAGTGGCGCAGCAGATCAAGCAGGTAGCGCCCCAGGCGATCGTGGTCGTCGTATCCAACCCGCTCGATGTGATGTGCTGGGTCACGAAGCAGGTCACCGGATTCCCGCGCGAGCGCGTGCTCGGGATGGCCGGCGTGCTCGACACGGCGCGCTACCGCAGCTTCCTCGCCGAGGCGCTGAGCGTTTCGGTGGAGGACATCCAGGCGATGGTGTTGGGGGGCCACGGCGACACGATGGTGCCGCTGATCAGCTACACCACCGTGTCCGGCATTCCCGTCACCCAGCTGCTCGACCGGGCGACGCTCGACAAGATCGTCGATCGGACGAGGAACGGCGGCGCCGAGATCGTGGCCTTCCTCAAAACGGGGTCCGCCTACTACGCCCCTTCGGCCGCGGCGGTGCAGATGGTGGAAGCGATCGTGCTCGACAAGAAGCGGGTGCTGCCGTGCGCCGCGTGGCTGGAAGGGGAGTACGGGCTGTCGGGGATCTACTGCGGCGTCCCTTGTAAGCTGGGCAGCGGAGGGTTGGAACAGATTCTTCAGGTCACTCTGACCCCGGAGGAGCAGGCGGCGCTTACCAAGTCGGCGAGCGCGGTGAAGGAAACGATGGCGGCGGTGCAGCTGTGACGTTCCTTGCGCTCGCAACGCTGGTCCCGGCGCTCCTGGGCCGGCCACTGCGCGTCGGCGCGGACTCGCCGTCGATCGCGGCGCGCTACCAGGACGACGCGCGGCACCTGATCGCGGCGGCGCTCGCCGATTCGAGCGCCTATGCCCGCATCGCCGAGCTGTCCGACCGGTTTGGGAGCCGGATCTCCGGATCGACCGCCCTGGAAGCGGCAATCGACTGGATCCTGAACAAGATGAAGACCGACGGACTCGCCAACGCGCACGGCGAGCCGGTGGCCGTGCCGCATTGGGTCCGGGGAGCGGAGTCGGCGGAGTTGATTGCACCCCGCCGCGTGCGGCTCCACATGCTGGGACTGGGCGGCAGCATCGGCACGCCGGCCGGCGGCATCACGGCACCGGTGCTCGTGGTCTCGAGCTTCGCCGATCTCGAGCGGCACGTCGCGGAGGCGAGAGGGAAGATCGTCGTGTTCGACGTCGCCTTCCCCGACACCCTTTCTCCGTTCGCCGCCTACGGCAGCGTGGTCCCGTACCGCGTGACGGGCGCGATCGCCGCGGCGCGCACCGGAGCGGTGGCGAGCCTGATCCGCTCGGTGGCGTCGCTCTCGCTCCAGAACCCGCACACCGGTGTGATGATCTACGATTCGACGGTGCACCGTATTCCCCACGCGGCGCTCTCCGTTGAAGACGCGATGTTGCTGCATCGGATGCAGGATCGGGGTGAGCACCCCGTCCTCCACCTCGTCATGAATGCCCGCAAGCTACCGGACGCGCCGTCGCGCAACGTCGTCGCCGAAGTCCCCGGGCGAGAGCATCCCGAAGAAGTCGTCGTGCTGGGCGGTCACATCGATTCGTGGGACGTCGGCGAAGGGGCTATGGACGATGCGGGCGGCGCGGTCGCCGCCTGGGAGGCGGTCCGCCTGCTGCAGCGGCTCGGGCTCCACCCGCGTCGCACCGTTCGGGTGGTGCTGTGGACGAGCGAGGAGTTCGGCGGGGTGGGCGGGCGCGCCTACCGGGAGGCGCACCGCGCTGACGTGCCGCGCCATGTGGCGGCGATGGAGTCGGACGGCGGAGTCTTCTCGCCGCGCGGCGTTCGGTTCAGCGGATCGGACACCGCCCGCGCCGTGGTGCGGCAGATCGGGGCGTTGCTCAAGGAGATCGGCGCGGACGGGGTGACGCCGGGCGCGGGAGAGACCGATATCGCGCCCCTGGTGGCGGACAGTGTGCCGGGTTTCGGCCTCGACGTGGATGCGTCGAAGTACTTCCGCTACCACCACTCAGACGCCGACACCCCGGACAAGCTCGATCCAGCGGAGGTCGCCCGCTGCGTGGCGACGCTCGCCGTCTACGCATACGTGATCGCCGATTTGCCGGAGCGCCTGCCGCACTGAGCGTCTCTCAGGCCGCTCCGGTCCACGCCTTTCCTTCGCGTGGCGGGAGGAGCGTCGCCTTCATCACGTCGCGATTCAACTGGGCGATGAAGTCCACGGAAATCTCCTTCGGGCACGCCGCCATGCACTCGCCGTGATTGGTGCAGGCGCCGAACCCGGCGGCGTCCATCGCATCCACCATCCGCACCACCCGCTCGTAGCGCTCCGGCTGCCCCTGGGGCAGGGCGCCCAGGTGGCTCACTTTCGCGGCGACGAAGAGGGTGGCGCTCGCGTTCGGGCAGGCGGCGACGCATGCCCCGCACCCGATACAGGCCGCTGAATCCATGGCCCGGTCGGCATCCCGTTTCGGAACCGGGAGGGCGTTCGCTTCGGGCGCGCTCCCGGTCCGTGCGGTGATGAACCCGCCGGCCTGCACGATACGGTCGAATGCACTGCGATCGACCACCAGGTCCTTCACAACCGGGAACGCACGGGCACGCCACGGCTCGATCCACAGTGCATCGCCATCCCGGAAATGCCGCAGGTGGAGCTGGCAGGCGGTCGTGGCGCGCTGCGGGCCGTGGGGCCGGCCGTTGATCACCACACCGCAGCTGCCGCAGATCCCTTCGCGGCAATCGTGGTCGAACGCGATCGGATCCTCCCGGATCGCGAGCAGGCGCTCGTTCAGGACGTCGAGCAATTCGAGGAACGACATGTCGGGCGAGACGCCGTCGGTTTCATACCGCACGAAGTGCCCCTCCGACACGGGACCTGCCTGCCGCCACACGTGGAGGATCAGGCGCATTACTTGTAGCTCCGCTGAGCGAGGTGCACGTATTCGAAGCCCAGCGGCTCCCGGTGCGCCACTGCAGGGTGATCCGCGCCGGTCCACTCCCAGGCGGCGACGTACGAGAAATTGGCGTCGTCCCGCTTCGCCTCGCCGTCCGGTGTCTGGTGTTCCACCCGGAAATGCGCGCCGCACGACTCCTCGCGCTGCAGCGCGTCCTGGCACATCAGCTCCGCGAATTCCATGAAGTCGGCCACTCGGCCCGCTCGCTCGAGCGACTGGTTCAGGTCCTCGCCTTTGCCCCCGACGTAGACCTCCTTCCAGAAGCGCTCCCGCAGCTCGCGCACCTCGGTGCGGCACTGCTCCAGGCCCTGACGCGTCCGCGACATCCCGCAGCGCTCCCACATCAGCGATCCCAGCTCCCGGTGAAAGGCATCGACGCTCTTCGCGCCGTTCACGGCGAGGAGCCGCCCGGTGCGCTGGCGCACCTCGGCTTCGACCTGGCGAAACGCCGCGTGCGACGCATCGACCGGCTCGAGCTTCGCCTGGGCGAGGTAGTCGCCGATCGTGTACGGCAGGATGAAATACCCGTCGGCCAGCCCCTGCATGAGCGCGGAAGCGCCGAGCCGGTTGGCGCCGTGGTCGGAGAAGTTCGCCTCGCCGATCACGTGCAGGCCGGGGAGGTTCGACATCAGGTTGTAGTCGACCCACAGGCCGCCCATCGTGTAGTGCGGCGCGGGGTAGATCCGCATCGGAACCTCGTAGGGATTCTCCCCGGTAATGCGCTCGTACATCTCGAACAGGTTGCCGTAGCGCTCGGCGACGCCCGGCTTGCCGATCCGCGCGATCGCCTCCGAGAAGTCGAGATAGACCCCGTGCCCGCCGGGGACGACGCTGAACCCGTCGTCGCACATCTCCTTGGCGCGCCGCGAGGCGACGTCGCGCGGGACGAGGTTGCCGAAGCTCGGGTAGAGGCGCTCGAGGTAGTAATCCCGCTCGCCCGCCGGGATATTGCCGGGGCGGCGCGTATCGCCTTTGCGCTTCGGCACCCAGATCCGCCCGTCGTTGCGCAGCGACTCGCTCATCAAGGTGAGCTTCGACTGGTGCGCGCCGTGCGCGGGGATGCAAGTCGGATGGATCTGCGTGAAGCAGGGATTGGCGAACAGGGCCCCACGCTTCGCCGCCCGCCACGTGGCGGTGACGTTGCACCCCTTGGCGTTGGTGGACAGGAAAAAGACGTTCGAGTAGCCGCCCGTCGCGAGCACGACGGCGTGCGCCGCGTGCGAGCTGATCGCCCCCGTCACGAGGTCGCGCACCACGATGCCCCGTGCCCGGCCGTCGATCACCACCAGATCGAGCATTTCGGTGCGCGGGTACATCGTCACCTGGCTGAGGCCGATCTGCCGCGACAGCGCCTGATACGCACCGAGCAGCAGCTGTTGACCCGTCTGGCCGCGCGCGTAGAAGGTGCGTGAGACCTGTGCCCCGCCGAAGGACCGGTTGGCAAGCAGGCCGCCGTACTCCCGCGCGAACGGCACCCCCTGGGCCACGCACTGATCGATGATTTGCACGCTGACTTCCGCGAGTCGATAGACGTTCGCCTCGCGGGCGCGGAAATCGCCGCCCTTCACGGTGTCGTAAAACAACCGCCACACCGAATCGCCGTCGTTCTGGTAGTTCTTGGCGGCGTTGATCCCGCCCTGCGCCGCGATCGAGTGGGCGCGCCGCGGCGAGTCCTGGAAGCAGAAGCACGAGACGTGATAGCCCAGCTCGGCGAGCGATGCGGCAGCCGAAGCGCCCGCGAGCCCGCTCCCCACCACGATCACCTCGAAACGCCGCTTGTTCGCCGGGTTCACGAGCTTCATCTCGAAACGATGCCGCTCCCACTTGTCCTGGATCGGCCCCTCGGGGATGCGGGCGCGCAGCTCGCCGATCATCGGACGACTCCCGCGAGCACCGCGATGGGGACCGCGATGAAGCCACCGGCGACGACGAGGCTGAACCCCAGAGCGATGCGCCGGCGCCAGACGTTGTAGCGGGGGTGATTGAGGCCGAGCGTTTGACAGGCGCTCTCGATGCCGTGGTACAGGTGCAGGCAAAGCGCCCCCATCGCAACGATGTACCCCAGGGCGACCGGCACACGCCCGAACGTCGCGATCACGTTGTGATACGGATCGCCGGGCAAGAAGGAAGGGTTCATGCGGCCGAACGTGAGATCGAGGAGGTGGAAGATCACGAACAGGAGGATGATGACCGCTCCCCAGCGCATCGTGCGGGCGGCGTAAGTCGTCTCGACGAGCCGCAGCGCGTGATAGCCCTGCGGACGGGCGGCCCAGCTCGCCCGCGTCACCGCCCAGGCGGCGGCGATGTGCAGCACGACGGCCACGATCAGCACCAGGCGCACCGCCCAGAGCAGTTGCCCCCGGCCGAGCAGCGGCGCTCCAACGGTGCGGAGCCCCTCGGCGTACGCATCGAAATGCTCGGGCCCCTGAAACACCTTGAGGTTGCCCACCATGTGTCCGAGGACGAACCCCATGAGGATGACTCCACTGACCGCCATGACGACTTTCTTGCCGACGAGGGTGTGCGTGAGGGCGGTCACGCGGGACATCTTGGGCTCCGGAGGGTGAGGAAGGAGTTCGGCCCGGATGATACATTGGACGCCGAGCGGGTGCCACCTTCAACGGGAGCGAGACCTATGGCGATCGCGTCTGCGATGATTGCGTCTACCACCTTCGAGGTGCAGGGGCGGCGGATCCGTGAGTACAAGGGAATGGTGCGGGGCATCATCGTGCGTGCTCCGACAATCAGCCAGGGGCTGCTCGGCGGGTTGAAGTCCTTCGTCGGGGGACAGATCGGCGCGTACACCGAGATGTGCGAGCAGGCCCGCTCGACGGCGTATGACCGGATGCTCGACCATGCGCGCGAGATGGGTGCCAATGCGGTAGTCGGGGTGCGTTACGACGCGTCGGACGTCGGCGGTAGCAGCTCGGCGGCGACAGAAGTGCTGTGCTACGGCACCGCGGTCGTCCTCGAATAGCGATGCCTTCGGCGTGAAGCCGCTCGTCGTCGTCGTCGGCGCGGGATTCGGCGGCCTGCGCGCCGCCCGGGCGCTGCGACGCGCTCCCGTCGAAGTGCTGCTCGTCGATCGCCACAACTACCACCTCTTCCAGCCGCTGCTCTACCAGGTCGCCACCGCGGGGCTCGAGCCGGAGGAGATCGCCAAACCGGTTCGGGCGATCCTGCGCGGGCAGCGCAACTTCGATTTTCGCCTGGCCACCGTGACGGGGGTCGATTTCTCGGCTCGCAGACTCCAGACCGACGACGGCCCGATCGGGTACGACTACCTCGTGCTGGCGACAGGGGCCGCCGCGAACTTCTTCGGCCTTACGGGCGTCGAGCGCTTCGGTCTCACGTTGAAGGACATCCCCGACGCCGAGCGGCTGCGCAATCACGTCCTCTCCTGCTTCGAGGAGGCGATGTTCGAGCCCGACGCCGAGCGACGACGGGCGCTGTTGACGTTCGTCGTGGTCGGTGGCGGCCCCACGGGTGTGGAGATGGCCGGGGCGCTCTCGGAGCTGATCCGGCTCGTCCTCGTAAAGGACTATCGCCGTCTCGACTTGAAAGACGTGCGCATCCTGCTGCTCGAGGCGGGGAGCCGCCTCCTCGCGGGGTTTCCCGAAAAGCTCTCCGAGGCGGCCGCCGGCACGCTGTGGAAGAAGCACGTAGAGGTGCGCCACGGCGCGCTGGTCACGGGGTTCGATGGCGGCGCAGCAACGCTGAAGAGCGGGGAAGTCGTTCCCGCCCGCACTCTCATCTGGGCCGCCGGAGTCCAGGCCGCGCCGCTGGCGAGCCGGCTCGGCGTCGCCACGGCGCACCTCGGTAGAGTCCGCGTCGAGCCGACGTTGCAGCTCGCAGGACACTCCGAGGTGTTCGTGATCGGCGACGCCGCCTACCTGGAGGCGCAGGGCCCGTCACTGCCGATGATGGCACCGGTCGCGATCCAGATGGGGGAGACCGTCGCCCGGAGTATCCGATGCATGCTGTCGGGCGAAGCCGCCGTGCCGTTCATGTACAAAGACCCCGGGATGTTGGCGACGATCGGTCGCAACGCAGCGGTTGCCCACATCCACGGTGTGTCGTTTCGCGGATTCCCTGCCTGGGTGGTCTGGCTCGTGGTGCACATTATCCAGCTGATCGGCTTCCGCAACCGCTTGTTCGTCTTGACCAACTGGGCGTGGGACTACTTCTTCTACGACCGCGCCGTCCGTCTGATCACCGCTCCGCCGTCGCCGCGCTCCCCACAGGAGGTCTCGTGAAGACCCGTCTCGTGTTCGTTTGCGCCGCCCTCATCCTCCCCGGCTGCGCCCGGGCGACGTCGAGCCATGGCGCCGCGGCGCAGCAGCCGGCACCCGCGGGGGCGGCCGCTCACCAGGACACGAGCCGCACCCGGCCGCAGGGCCCGACCGCGGAAGGACCCAAGCCGTACGATCAGGTCATCCCGCGCGGGGCGAAGACCGATTCCGGGGTGTTCATCGTCCACCAGTCCAACGAAAAACTGTGGTACGAGATCCCGCGCCGGGCGTTGGGACTCGAGTTCCTGCTCGTGTCCGACTACGCGGCGACGCAGGAAGGTACCCGCTACGCCGGGGAGAATCTGAACAGTCAGGTGGTGCGGTGGCAGCGGATGGGGAATCGGGTGCTGCTGCGCAGCGTGTCCTACGACATGGTCGCCGACAGCGCCAATCCCGTGTCGCGCGCCGTACACCTGTCGAACGTCGAGCCGGTGCTCATGAGCTTCGACATCGCGGCGTTCTCTCCCAACGCCGACTCGAACGTCGTGATCGAGGTGACAAAGCTCTTCACCACCGATGTGCCCGAGCTGGGGGCGCGCCGCGCCTACCGGATGCGGCAGCTCGACCCGGCGCGCTCGTTCGTAGAGCGGGCGAAGTCGTTCCCGATCAACGTCGAGGTGACGGCGCTGCATACGTTCGCCAACGACTCGGTCCCCGGCCAGAACCGCACCCTCGGGACCCTCACCTTCGAGATGCACTACTCGATGGTGCAGCTCCCCGAGCGGCCGATGGCGCGGCGGCTGTGCGACAACCGGGTGGGATACTTCTCGATCACGCAGCTCGACTTCGGCACCGACGAGCAGCGCGTCGCCACGCGCTGTTACATCACGCGGTGGCGGCTCGAGCCGAAGGATCCGAATGCTGCAGTCAGCGATCCGATCAAGCCGATCGTGTTCTACCTCGATCCGGCGACGCCCAAGCAGTGGGTGCCATGGATGATCAAAGGCGTGAACGCCTGGGAGCCGGCGTTCCGGGCCGCGGGGTTCTCGAACGCCATCATGGCGCGGACCGCTCCCACGCCGCAGGAAGACCCCGGCTTCGATCTCGACGACGCGCGCTACACCACGATCCGCTGGCTGCCGTCGACGATCGAGAACGCCTACGGGCCGCACACCAGCGATCCCCGCACCGGCGAGATCCTGCAGACGAACATCGGGTTCTTCCACAACGTCATGAACCTGGTGCGCGACTGGTATTTCGTGCAGGTCGGCCCGCTCGATCCACGGGCGCAGCGTCTGCCGCTCCCCGATTCGCTGATGGGGGAGTTCCTGTCGTACGTCGTCACCCACGAAGTGGGGCACACCCTCGGCTTCCCGCACAACATGAAGTCCAGCTCGTCCTATCCCGTCGATTCGCTGCGCAGCGCGAGCTTTACCGCCCGCAACGGCGACGAAGCGTCGATCATGGACTACGGCCGCTTCAATTACGTCGCCCAGCCGGGCGACGGCGCCACGCTGATCCCGAAGCTCGGGCCATACGACTACTACGCGGTCGATTGGGGATACCGTCGCATCGCCGGCGCCGCGACGCCCGAGGCGGAGCGGCCGGTGCTCGACTCGCTGGCGCGGCTGCAGGACGGGAACCCGATGCTGCGCTTCGGGAACGCCGACGGCGTCGACCCGGAGGCGCAGACGGAGGATCTGGGCTCCGATCCGATCGCCGCGACGGAGCTCGGTCTCAAAAACGTCCGGCGCGTGATGCCGCTGTTGATCCCCGCCAACACCACCGACCGGTTACGCGACTACAGCGATCTGAACGAGAACTACGGCCGTCTGATCGGGCAGTGGCAGCGCGAGCTGGGGCACGTGGTCACGCTGGTGGGGGGCGTGTATCGCGCCGAGAAGTACCCCGACCAGCGCGGGGTGATCTTCACGCCGACGCCGCGCGCGCGCCAACAGGCGGCCGTCCGGTTCCTGCTCGCCAACGCGTTCGAGACGCCCGGGTTCTTCCTCGATGTCGACCTGTTGCGGCGCATCGAGCCGGCCGGCACCGTGGACCGGATCCGGCAGAGCCAGAGCGCGCTGCTCGAGGGTCTGTTCAACGACGCCCGCATGAATCGGCTCGTCGACCAGGAGGCGCTCGCCACGAGCGCGGCGCCGGCCTATGGGCTGGGAGATTTGTTACACGACGTGCGAGTGGGCCTCTTCCGGGAGCTCGCGACGGGCGCAACGACCGACATCTACCGCCGCAACGAGCAGCGCGCGTTCGTGGACCTCCTGGGCACGAAGCTGCTCCCGCCGCCACCGCCTCCTGCCGCACCGCCGTTCCCGGGATTCGTGCCCCCGCCGCCGCGCCCCGAAGAGGCAAAGTCGCTGGTGCGCGGCGAGCTGCGGGACCTCGATGGCGCGATCGCCGCCGCGCTCCCGAAGGTGCGCGACCGGGCGACGCGCTTGCATCTCCAGGATCTGCGCTACCGGATCGATCGGATCTTGAACCCGAGGTAGCGGCTAGAGCTTCGGTAGAGTAATGCCGACTTGGGCCTGGTATTTCCCTTTTTTGTCGGCATACGACCGTTCGCACTCGTCGCCTTCGTCGGCGGTGAAGAACAGCACCTGCGCGATGCCTTCGTCGGCGTAGATGCGGGCGGGGAGGGGGGTCGTGTTCGAGATTTCGAGCGTCACGAAGCCTTCCCACTCGGGCTCGAACGGCGTCACGTTCGTGATGATGCCGCACCGCGCGTAGGTGCTCTTGCCGACGCAGATGGTGAGGACGTTGCGGGGGATGCGGAAATACTCCACCGAGCGCGCCAGGGCGAACGAGTTGGGCGGGACGATGCAGACGGGTCCCGTGAATTCCACGAACGATTTGGGATCGAACGCCTTGGGATCGACGATCGCCGAGAGGGCGTTGGTGAAGATCTTGAACTCGGGCGCCACCCGCATGTCGTAGCCATAGGAGGAGACGCCATAGGAGATGACGCCGTCTCGTATCTGATCGTCGGCGAACGGCTCGATCATGCGATGCTCGGTGGCCATACGGCGGATCCAGCGGTCGGACTTGATCGACATGGCGGGCCAATCTAACGGCGCCATCGACACTTACGCCACGTCGTTCGGTTGACACGATGCGACGCCACGAATAATTTCCGGGCGGGTTCAAGTGAAATTTTTCACGAGAGCGGTGTGCTCCGACCCTACAGCATCTTCCTGATCCTGTTCGCGTTCGTCGTGGCCAACGCGGTCATGATGCTCGTGCTGTCACATTTCGCCGGACCCCGCCGCCCGACCGCGATCAAAGGCTCGCCGTACGAAAGCGGGATGCCGCCCCTGGGCGACGCCCGCGAGCGGTTCTCGGTCAAGTTCTACATGGTCGCGATGTTGTTCATCGTGTTCGACATCGAAACGGTGTTCTTGCTCCCGTGGGCCGCGATCTTCAAGAGCGGCGCGGGCAGCGTCAGCACCGGATTCCTGCTCGTCGAGATGATCGTTTTTCTGGTGATCCTCGCGATTGGGTATGTGTATGTGTGGAAGCGAGGAGCGCTTCAATGGGACTAACTACAGATGGCGTCGACGATTTCCCTCGACGCATTTCTTCTTGACGGGGTAATCGACGTGAAACACGTCCTCGAAACCAAAGAAATCGCCGGCAGCCCCAACTACCATCTGACCAGTTGGAAACGACTGGTGGATTGGGCCGTGAATCAGTCGCGGGCCAACAGCCTGTGGCCGATGCCGTTCGGGACCGCCTGCTGCGCCATCGAATTCATGGCGACCGCCGCCTCCCGTTACGACATCGCGCGCTTCGGCATGGAGCGGCAGGCGTTCTCGCCGCGCCAGGCGGACGTGCTGATCTGCGCCGGGCGGCTGCCGTTCAAGCTCGCGCCGGTGATCCGCCGCATCTACGACCAGATGCCGCAACCGAAATGGGTGATCTCGATGGGGGCGTGCGCGTCGAGCGGCGGGATCTTCGACAACTACGCGATGGTGCAGGGGATCGACACGATCGTCCCGGTGGACGTGTACGTCCCCGGGTGCCCGCCGCGGCCCGAAGGGCTGCTCTACGGCATTCTCCTGTTGCACAAGAAGATCAAGGGCGAATCGCTGTTCGATGCGATGCGCCGGCGCGACGAGCAGCCGCTCGACGAGCATGGCCTGCGGCTGCCGCCCGCCGAGATCGACGAAGTCTCCGAGCCGTTCGGCAACTCCGTCCACCAATTCCGCTCGGCGTGAACCCCACCGCCCGAGCGCTTGAGGCGACCTTCGGAAACGCGATCGGCCGCGCCAGCGAGCTGCGCGACGGGTGGACGAGCGTCACCGTCCGCGCCGACCGGCTGCGCGACGTGATGGCGTGGCTCAGGGACACGCCCGAGCAACGCTACAACTACCTCGTCGACGTCACCGCCGTCGAATATCGCGACCGCGAGCGGCCGCTCGAGGTCGTGTACCTGCTGCGCTCGCTCGAGCGCAAGTCCAACCTGCGCGTGAAGGTGGAACTCGACCCGCGGGGCGAGCTGGCGGTCGATTCGGTGACGCCGCTGTGGGCGGGAGCCGATTGGCTGGAGCGGGAAGTGTTCGACATGTTCGGCATCGTCTTCGCCGGACATCCCGACCTGCGCCGCATCCTGATGTGGGAGACGTATAGCGAGGGGTATCCGCTGCGGAAGGACTTCCCGCTGCGCGGCCGGTTCAGCCGCGCGGAGCAGGTGCGCCAGGCGCTGAACGTCAATCCCGAAGCCAACTATTCGCTCGAGGAGCTGTCGATCGCAGAGTCGTATGACGAGCTGCCCGCCGACATGCGCGAGCGGCTGCGCCGCGGCGAGCGCGGCAAGGTGGCGGGCTCCGAATGACCAAGCGCACGGTGGAGCTGGAGCTCGCGACACCCGGGGTGGACGCGCAGGGTCAGCCAGCCCGCCTTCCCCTCGTCGCGGACGAGCCGGTCCTCGGGGGCGAGCACCTCCTCATCAACCTCGGCCCCCAGCATCCGGCCACGCACGGCGTGCTGCGCCTCGTCGTCGAGCTGGACGGCGAGACGGTGGTGCGGGTGATCCCGCACGTCGGCTATTTGCACTCCGGGTTCGAGAAGCTGGGCGAATACCGCCATTACAACCAGATCATCCCCCTCACCGATCGCACCGACTATCTGTCGCCGATGGCGAACAACGTCGGGTTTGCGCTCGCCGCCGAGCGCCTGATGGGGATCGAGATCACGCCGCGCTGCACTGTGCTGCGCGTGATCGCGTGCGAGATGAGCCGCATCATCTCGCACATGGTCTGGCTCGGCACCACCGCCATCGACCTCGGTGCCTTCACGCCGTTCCTATGGGCGTTCCAGGAGCGGGAGCGGATCTACAACCTGCAGGAGATGTGGACCGGCGCGCGCCTCACGACGAGCCTGACGCGCGTAGGCGGGCTGATGGCGGACATCCCTGACGGTTTCGTCGATGCGCTGCGGCACTTCACACAGACTTTCCCCAACACCCTCTACGAAATCGACCGGGTGCTGACGCGCAACGCCATCTGGGCGGGCCGCACCCAGGGGATCGGCGTGCTCACGGCCGAGGAAGCGATCAATTACTCCCTCTCGGGCCCGATGCTTCGCGCGTCTGGCGTCCCGTGGGACATGCGCAAGGACCAACCCTACCTCGGGTACGAGACGTACGACTTCGAGGTCCCGGTGGGCGAGCACGGCGACGTCTACGACCGCTTTCTCGTCCGCCTCGAGGAGTGCCATCAGGCGAACAAGATCCTGATCCAGGCGCTCGACCGCCTCCCCGACGGGCCGATCAACGTTTCCGACCCGCGCGTCATCCTCCCGCCCAAGTCACGGGCGATGAGCGACATGGAGGCGATGATCTTCCACTTCAAGCAGGTGATGGAGGGCGTGAAGGCGCCCGTCGGCGAAGCGTACGTCGGCGTCGAGAACCCCAAGGGCGAGCTGGGCAACTACCTCGTGTCCGACGGCACGGCGAAGCCGGTGCGCTGGCGGATCCGCCCGCCGGCGTTCATCAACCTCGCCTCGATCTCCAAGATGTCCGAGGGACATCTCCTCTCCGACCTGATCGCGATCAACGCTTCGGTCGACATCGTGATGGGCGAGGTGGACCGGTGAGCGTCACCCACCCGGAGGGCACCGAACCCTACGAGCCGGTATTCGAGGGGCACCGTCTCGAGGAGCTGAACAAGCTGCTCACCCGCTATCCCAACAGGCAGGCGGCGCTGCTCCCCGCACTCTGGCTGGTACAGCGTGAGCGCGGCTGGATCTCCGACCAGAGCATGGCGGAGGTGGCCGAGGTGCTCGGTATCACACCGGCCTACGTGAAGGGCGTCGTCACCTTCTACACGATGTACCATCAGCATCCGGTGGGACGGCATTTCGTGCAGATCTGCACTACCTCACCGTGCAACCTGTGCGGCGCGGAAGATGTGATGAAGGCGTTTCTCAAGGAGAGTGGCGCCGGCGAGCTCGGGGCGACGAGCCCCGACGGGCGGTTCACGGTGATCGAGGTCGAGTGTTTGGGGGCGTGCGGGTTTGCGACTCCGATTCTTGTCGACGATGACTTTATCGAAAGCGTGACTCCTGAGAAGGTGAAGGAAATTGTGAGGAAGTATCTCTGATGGGCTTCCCTCATAAGCCCCACGCGCGCGAGACCGTCGTCCTCTCCAAATACTTCGGGGACGCGGAGGCGCGCTCGCTCAAGGGCTGGAAGAAGCGCGGCGGCTACGAGATGCTCGACAAGGCGCTCGGCATGGATCCGAACGCCGTGATCGAGGAGGTCAAGAACTCGGGACTGCGCGGCCGCGGGGGAGCGGGATTTCCAACCGGCCTCAAGTGGTCGTTCATGCCCAAGGAGAAGAAGAAGGCCCACTATCTCTGCGTGAATGCCGACGAGTCGGAGCCGGGGACGTTCAAGGACCGCGAGATCATGCGGTGGACGCCGCACGCCCTGCTCGAGGGGACGGTCATCGCGGCGCACGCGATCCGGGCCGAGATCGCCTACATCTACATTCGCGGCGAGTTCACGGAGCCGCTGACGATCATGGAGCAGGCGCTTGCCGAGGCGAACGCAGCGAAGCTGTTCGGCAAGATCAAGGTCTATCTGCACCGCGGTGCCGGCGCCTATATCTGCGGCGAAGAGACGGCGCTGATGAATTCGATCGAGGGGAAGCGCGGCAACCCGCGGATCAAGCCCCCGTTTCCCGCCGCGTCCGGCGTCTTCGGGATGCCGACGACGATCAACAACGTCGAGACGCTCGTCGCTGTGCCGCACATCCTCAAGAACGGCGCCGACTGGTACAAGAAGCTGTGTCTCTCAAACCCGAAGAGCACGGGGACGAAGCTGCTCTCGATCTGCGGCCACATCGCGAAGCCCGGCAACTACGAGGTGACGCTCGGCTTCCCGCTGAAGGACCTGTTGTACGAGCTGGCGGGGGGCATGCGGCCGGGTCGCACGCTGAAGGCATGCATCCCCGGCGGGTCGTCGGTGCCGATGCTCAACCGCGAGGAGACGGAGAGCACGCTGCTCGACTACGAAGGGTGCGTCGAGAAGGGCACGATGCTCGGCTCGGGAGGGGTCATCGTCTTCGATGACACTGCCGACATGGTCTACCAGACGATGCGGCTCACGCGCTTCTACGCCCACGAGTCGTGCGCGCAATGCACCCAGTGCCGCGAGGGCACCGCCTGGACTACGAAGATTCTGGAGCGCATCCTCGCGGGGCAGGGCAAGACGAGCGATCTCGACCTGTTGCTCGAGCTGGCGGAGAACATGACGGGGAAAACGATCTGCGTGCTGTCGGATTCGTGCGCCGCCCCGGTGGTGAGCGCCATCAAGCGCTTCCGCGGAGAATTCGAGGACTACATCGCGGGCCGGCGCAAACCGGTCCTGGCAGCCTGAGGGGGCGCTGACGTCTGATGTCTGATGTCTTGATATCCCTGACGATCGACGAAGTCCCGGTGCAGGTGCCCCCAGGCACGCTGCTCATCGAGGCCGCCAAGCAGGCCGGGGTCCTCGTGCCGCATTACTGCTATCACCCCGGGCTGCCGGTCGCGGGTGTGTGTCGCATGTGCCTCGTGCACGTCGAGAAGCAACCCAAGCTCGCGATCGCCTGCGCCACGCAGGTGGCCGAGGGGATGGTGGTGCGGACAGCGGCGCCCGAGGCGAAGGCCGCGCGTGAGAGCGTGCTCGAGTTCCTGCTCATCAACCACCCCCTCGATTGCCCGATCTGCGATCAGGCGGGGGAGTGCGAGCTGCAGGATTTCGTTTTCCAGGAAGGGCGCGCCGCCACGCGCTACAGCGAGTATCCCAAGCGCTTCAACCCGGTCGAGGATTTCGGACCGGACGTGCTGTATGTCCCGAACCGCTGCATCCTGTGCACGCGCTGTGTCCGGTTCATGGAGGACGTGGCGCAGGAGCCGGTGCTGAACGTCTCCGAGCGCGGTGACCGCGCATTCATCGGCATCCATCCCGAGGCGCGGCTCGACCACCCCTGGGCCGGGAACGTGGTCGATCTCTGTCCCGTGGGGTCGCTGCTCAGCAAGGATTTTCTGCACAAGGCGCGTGCCTGGGAGCTGGACAAGGCGGCATCGGTGTGCACGGGATGCTCGCAGGGGTGCAATATCACGCTCGACCTGCGGGACAACACCGTCGTCCGGGTGCGGCCCCGTCCCAACCTCGAGGTGAACCGCTACTTCATCTGCGACCACGGCCGCGCCAACTACCGCTGGATGAACCGCGGTGATCGGATCGAGGCCCCGCTCGTACGACAGGGCGGCGAGCTCGTCGCCACCGATTGGGATGAGGCCCTGGACCGCGTGCGCGGTCTGGTGCGCGGCGCCGGCGGCAGCGCGGTGACGATCGCCTCGCCGCTCGCCTCCACGGAGGCACTCTACCTCGCGCGGCGCCTGCTGAGTCGCTTCGAATGGACCGGCGCGTTCCAGATGGTGCAGGGAGAGGAAGCACCGCTCGCCGGCGTCCCGAACCTCGCGCTGCGCGCCGACCGCGCGCCGAACGGCGCCGGCGCCGAGCTGCTCGGCTACACGCGTGACGTCACGGGCGCCGTCGCCGCTGCCGCGAACGCGGCTCTGGTGCTGGTCCTCGGAGAATCGGATGTGCCGGTCGAGACGAAGGGCGTCCTGGTGTACGCCGGCACCGTCCTTCCCGATCACGCCCGCGGCGCCGAGGTCGTGCTGCCGCTCGCCAACGTCGCCGAGGAGGACGGCACCTTCGTGAATCGCGATGGGCGGGTGCAGCGCTACTTCCAGGCGAAGCCGGCGCCGGGGATGGCGCGTCCCGCCTGGTGGGTGCTGAGCGAGCTCGTCGCCGAGCACGAAGGCGTGGCCCGGGCGGTGGGGGCGGAGGACGTATTCGACATGCTGGCGGGCAATGAGCCGTTCTCGGGGCTCAGCTACGGGAAGCTCGGAATGGTCGGCGCGCGCGTCCGCAGCGGGACAGGGGTGCCGGCATGACATTCTTCCTCGTCTCGTCGATCATCAAGCTGCTCGTGATCTTCACGATGACCATGGTGGGCGTGGCCCTGCTCACCTGGCTCGAGCGTCGGGTGTGCGCCCTGATGCAGGACCGGCTGGGCCCGAACCGCGTCGGACCGTTCGGACTGCTGCAGCCCGCCGCCGACGGCCTCAAGAACATCGTGAAGGAGGAGACGTACCCCGCGAAGGCCGACTTGTGGACGTTCATCCTCGCCCCGGCCGTGTCGTTCACACCGGCGCTGCTGACATTCGCCGTGATTCCGTTCGGCGCGCCGCTGCACACCAAGTGGGGCGACGTGTCGCTGGTGGTGGCGGACCTGCCCGTCGGCTTTCTCTACATTCTGGCGATCGGGTCGCTCGGCGTGTACGGCATCGTGCTGGCGGGGTGGTCGTCCAACAACAAGTACGCGCTGCTCGGGGGTCTCCGGGCGTCGGCGCAAATGATCTCGTATGAAATCGCGATGGGGATGAGCACGGTCGCGGTACTGCTCGTCGCCGGCAACGTGTCGCTCAGCGAGGTGGTGGCTCGGCAGCAGGGGTCGCTGATCTACTGGAACATCTTCCCGCTGTCGCTCGCCTTTTTCATCTTCATCGTCGCCGCGTTCGCCGAGACGAACCGGGTCCCGTTCGACCTCCCCGAGGCCGAAGGCGAGCTCGTGGCCGGGTACCACGCCGAGTACAGCTCGATGAAGTTCTCGATGTTCTACATCGCCGAGTACTCGAACATGGTGACGGCCTCGGCGCTGATGGCGACGCTGTTCTTCGGGGGCTGGGACATCCCGTTCTGGTCGCGCGACGACGTCGGTCCCTTGCCCTGGTGGGTCACGGTGCTCACCGTCCTGTCCTTCTTTGCCAAAACCTTTTTCTTCTTGTTCCTCTACATCTGGGTGCGCTGGACGCTGCCGCGGTTTCGCTACGATCAGCTCATGGCGCTGGGATGGAAAGTGATGCTGCCGTTGGCGCTGATCTATCTGACCGTGATCGCGACGGCGATCTGGTTCTTCCACGACCAGCTCGGCTGGGCGTACGACACGCGGTTTTCGCTCGCGCTGTTCGGCGTGAATCTGGCGCTCGCCGTGCCGCTCGTTTTCGTACTCGACCGGGGGCACATCGTGGCCGGCTCGGTCCAGCGGAGGCGCGCCTGATGGCGATCACCGTGAAGGTGCTGAAGCGGCCGACGGGCGGCACGTCCTATCTGCGGGCGATGCTCAAGGGAATGGTGCTGACCTTCTCGCACATCTTCCGCCCCAAGGTCACGATGCAGTACCCCGAGGAGAAGAGCAGCAAGGACTGGACGCTCTCCTCGCGCTGGCGCGGCACGCACCGCATGCTCACCGACGAGCAGGGGCGTGCCAAGTGCGTCGCCTGCGGCCTGTGCCCGCAGATCTGCCCCGCCAACTGCATCAAGCTCGTGCCGGGTGAGGACGAGCAGGGCAACCGCTATCCGCTGATCTACGAGATCGACGAGTTCCGCTGCGTCTTCTGCGGCTACTGCCAGGAGGTATGCCCCGAGGAGGCGATCCACGTCGGGGTGCACTACGAGAACTCGGAGTACGAGCGCGGGCGATTCGTGTACGACCTGGAGCGGCTGTGCGCGCAGACGCACCCCGTCTCCACGTTGTGGGACCCCTCGGACCCCAAAGGGGAATAGCCCTGTCCATTCTCGCCGTCGTCTACTGGGCCTTCGCCGGGCTCGCGGTGATCGCGTCGGCGATGTGCATTACGCGCCGCAATCCGCTGGCGAGCGCCCTGTGGCTCGTGCAGACGCTGTTCTGCGTGGCGGTCCTGTTCACGATTCTCGACGCGCCGTTCATCGGCGTGCTCCAGGTACTCGTGTACGCGGGCGCCATCATGGTGCTGTTCCTGTTCGTGATCATGCTGCTCAACCTGGGACGCTCGAGCGGCGACCTGAAGGGGCTCGTGGCGGCGGCGGTGGCCGCCGTGCTCGGGGCGGGGCTGCTGTTCGACCTCCAGCCCATGGCGCACGCCGCGCCGCCCGACGCGATCATGCTGCCGGCGGGGGCGCTCGACTCGATGCTGGTGCACCAGGGGGTCGTCGGCGCGGTCGCGGGGCCGCTGTTCGAGACCTACCTCGTTCCCTTCGAAATCACGAGCCTCCTGCTGACCGCCGCGGTCGTCGGCGCGGTGGTGCTCGCGAAACGGAAACTGTGATGTTCACCGGTTGGACGCTCGCCGTCTCGGCGATCCTGTTCGCGATCGGCACGATGGGTGTGCTGCTGCGCCGCAACGCGATCGTGATCTTCATGTGCGTCGAGCTCATGCTCAACGCCGTGAACCTCGCCTTCGTCGCCTTCGCCCAGCGGCTGGGGGTCGCGGGACAGATCTTCGTCTTCTTCGTCATGGCCGTGGCGGCTGCGGAAGCGGCGGTCGGCCTCGCCATCATCCTCGCGGTCTACCGTCACAAGGAGACGGTCGACCTGCAGCACATCAACCTGCTGAAGGGCTGACCGGAGCCGCATGCACCTCGTCTGGCTCGTCCCCCTGCTGCCGTTCGCGGGATTCCTGCTGAACGGCTCGCTGGCGCTGGCGGGGTCGCGCACCAAGGGGGTCGTGTCGTTCGTCGGGGTGGGGACGCTCGTCGCCGCGTTCGGCGTGGCCGTGTACGTCGTGCTCGATCTCGCACGCAGCCATCCGGCGGGGCCCGTCGTGTTCACGTACTGGGACTGGATCCCGGTGGGAACGCTCCAGGTCAGCGCGGCGCTCCAGGTCGACCAGCTCTCCGCCGTGATGCTGCTCGTCGTCACGGGCGTCGGGGCCCTGATCCACATCTTCAGCGTCGGCTACATGCACGACGACGACGGGTACGCACGCTACTTCGCCTACCTGAACCTGTTCGTCTTCTTCATGCTGACGCTCGTGCTGGGCGCCAATTTCCCCGTGACGTTCGTGGGGTGGGAAGGCGTCGGGCTGTGCTCGTATCTCCTGATCGGGTTCTGGTTCGAGGAGAAGGTGAACGCGGACGCCGGGAAGAAGGCGTTCATCATGAACCGGATCGGCGACTTCGGATTTCTCGTCGCCATGTTCCTGATCTGGCAGCACACGGGATCGCTCGATTACGGAGCGGTGTTCGCGCAGGCGCCGACGGCGCTCACGATGGGCGGTGGCGTGGCCACGGCGATCACGCTCTTCCTGTTCCTCGGCTGCACGGGAAAGTCGGCACAGATCCCGCTCTACACCTGGCTCCCCGACGCGATGGCGGGCCCGACGCCCGTGTCGGCACTGATCCACGCGGCGACGATGGTGACGGCGGGCGTCTTCCTCGTCGCCCGGACCAACGTGCTGTTCGCGCTCGCGCCGGTCTCGCAGGCCGTCGTCGCCGGGGTGGGCGCGCTCACGGCGCTGTTCGCCGCGACGATCGCCCTGAAGCAGTGGGACATCAAGCGTGTGCTGGCGTACTCCACCGTCTCGCAGCTGGGCTACATGTTCGTCGGCGTCGGCACCGGGGCGATGGCGGCGGGGATCTTTCATCTGGTGACGCACGCCTTCTTCAAGGCGCTGCTCTTCCTGGGCTCGGGCTCGGTGATTCACGCGATGCACCACGCCTACCATGCGACGCATTCGCACGAGGACGCCCAGGACATGCGCAACATGGGCGGCCTGTCGCGCTATCTCCCCTGGACCTGCACGCTGATGTGGATCGCCACGCTCGCGATCGCGGGGATCCCGCCGTTCTCGGGATTCTTCTCGAAGGACGAGATCCTCGGCGCTGCGTTCGCCCGTGGGACCGCTCAGCCGCTGTGGTATGTCTATTGGGCGCTCGGGCTGGGCGCGGCCCTGCTCACCGCGTTCTACATGACGCGCATGATGCGCTACACCTTCCACGGCCCGAACCGCACCGGCAGCCGCGAAGAAACGCACCTGCGCGAGGCGCCGGCGGTGATGACGGGGCCGCTGGTGGTCCTGGCGATCCTGTCCCTGGCCGGCGGGGTCCTGAACCTCCCGTCCCTCATGGGGGGCACGGCGTGGCTCGAGCGCTGGCTCGATCCCGTCACCGCCGCTGGAGCGGCGCTGGTACCGGCGCACGAAGTCGCCGCCGGGACGGAATGGACGCTGATCGCGGTGGCCGTGGGGATCGCGCTGGTGGGCATCGTGGCGGCGTTCCGGCTGCTCGATCTGTCGACCCTGGTCCCCGCCAAGTCGGCCCCAGGGGAGACGGGGCTCGGCAAGCTGCTTTGGAAAAAGTGGTATGTGGACGAGCTGTACGACGCCGTCGTCGTGCGGCCGATCCTGTGGGTCTCGCGCAAGGTGCTGTGGCGCGTCATCGATGTGGGAATCGTGGACGGGGCGGGGGTGAACGGCGCCGCGGCGACCTCGCGCGTCCTGGGCTGGCTGGCGAGCCGGCTCCAGACGGGTGAGCTGGGGTTCTACGCGGTCGTCTTCGTGGTGGGGGTCGTCGTCGTTCTCTCCCGGGCGCTGCGCTGATGTACGACCATCTCGTCCTGACCATTTTGTTGGCGTGGCCGATCGTCGCCGCCGCGGCGCTGTGGCTCGTCCCCGAGGGGCGGGCGAAGCACGTGGCATTCGTCGCGTCCCTGATCGAATTCGCCGTGTCGATCCCGCTGTGGTGGCGCTTCGTTCCATCGGGAGGGATGCAGTTCGAGGCGAGCGTTCCCTGGATCGCCGGCTGGGGCATCTCCTACCACGTCGGACTCGACGGCATCTCGCTCTTCATGGTGCTGTTGACGACGTTCCTCGTGCCGCTCTCGGTGTTGGGGAGCTTCAGCTACATCACCAAGCGGGAGCGTGCGTTCTACGCCAACCTCCTGGTGCTCACCACCGGGATGATCGGCGTCTTCATCGCCCTCGACCTGTTCCTGTTCTACGTGATGTGGGAAGTGATGCTGATCCCGATGTACTTCATCATCGGGATCTGGGGCGGCGAGCGCCGGCTCTATGCGGCGATCAAGTTCTTCATCTATACGATGTTCGGGTCGCTCCTGATGCTGGTGGCGATCCTCGGGCTGTATTTCGTCGTCGCGTCGCGCACCGGGACGTATTCCTTCGACTACGCCTTCCTCCTGGGACACTCCACAGGGCTGGGATCTCTCGCCTGGTGGTTCTTCGGCGCCTTTTTCCTGGCGTTCGCCATCAAGGTGCCGATGTTCCCCTTCCACACCTGGCTGCCCGATGCGCACGTCGAGGCGCCGACGGCCGGCTCCGTCATCCTCGCGGGCGTCCTGCTCAAGATGGGGACGTACGGCTTCCTGCGCTTCGCGCTGCCGTTCTTCCCGCAGGTGGCGCTGCACCCCACGGTACAGGCGGCGGTCGTGGCGCTGTCGCTCATCGGGATCATCTACGGCGGCCTCGTCGCCATGGTGCAGCCCGACGTCAAGAAGCTCGTCGCCTACAGCTCCGTCTCCCATCTCGGCTTCGTGATGCTCGGCATCTGGGCGCTGACGCTCCAGAGCGTGCAGGGAGCGCTGCTCGTGATGATCAATCACGGGCTGTCGACCGGCGCGCTCTTCTTCCTCGTGGGGATGTTGTACGAGCGCCGCCACAGCCGCCTGATCGAGGCGTTCGGCGGCCTGGCGCGCGTCGTACCGCTGCTCGCCACCGCGCTCACGATCGTCTCGCTCTCCTCGATCGGACTCCCCGGCACGAACGGCTTCGTGGGCGAGTTCCTGATCCTGATCGGCGCATTCCGTACGTATCCGTGGGCGGCGGGCATCGCCACGACGGGCGTGATCGTCGCGGCGATGTACCTCCTCTGGGCGCTGCAGCGCGTGATCTTCAACAAGCTCGACAAGGCCGAGAACGAGCACCTCCCCGACCTGTCGTGGCGTGAGGTCGCCGTGCTCGTGCCGATCTTGCTCGGCATCTTCTGGATCGGCCTCTACCCGAAGCCGATCCTGCAACGGATGGAGCCCGCCGCCCAACATCTGATCGACGTGGTACGTCCCGGCGCGCAGGCGGCGCTGCGATGAACCTCGACCTCTCGACGTCGCAGGGGCTCATGATCGGGCTCCTCCCGGAGCTCGTGCTGACGGTGTGGGGGCTCGTGCTCCTCGCCGTCGTCGCCTGGCGCCACAAGACGCCGCGCGATCTCCGCATCGCCGGCTGGATCACGCTCGCGGGGTTCGCGGCAAGTGCCGCGGCGGTGTGGTGGCTGTGGTGGAACCGGGTGGGCGCCGGGGGCGTCACCCCGATGGTGGCGGTGGACGATTTTCGCTACGTCGCCGACTGGCTATTCCTCGGCGCAGGCGCGCTCACCGTGATGTTCTCGTTCGCCTACCTCGAGCGCGAGTCGCTGCTCGCGCCGGAGTACTACGTGCTGATTCTCTTCGCCACGATCGGGATGATGCTGATGGCGGGCGGGGAGGATCTCATCGTGATCTTCCTCGGGCTCGAGCTGATGTCGGTCGCGGTGTACGTCCTGGCGGGGATCGACCGCCGCAGCCCCCGGGCCGCCGAGGCGGCGCTCAAGTATTTCCTGCTGGGGGCGTTCGCCTCGGCGTTTCTCCTGTACGGCATCGCGCTCACCTACGGCGCTACGGGCACGACGAACCTGTCGTTGATCGGCCTGCAGGTGGCGTCGCTCGGACTGGCGCACAGCCCGCTGCTCCTGATCGGCCTCGGACTGTTGCTCGTGGGATTCGGTTTCAAGACCGCCGCCGTGCCGTTCCACATGTGGGCGCCTGACGTGTACGACGGCGCGCCCACGCCGGTGACCGGATTCATGGCAACGGCGGTGAAGGCGGCGGCGTTCGCCGCGCTGGCGCGCGTGCTGATCGAGGCGTTTTCCCAGACGGCGGCGTGGCACAACATCGTCATCGGCCTCGCCGTGCTCACGATGGTGGTCGGCAACCTCGTGGCGCTGGCGCAGCGCAGTCTCAAGCGGATGCTGGCGTACTCCTCGGTCGCGCACGCCGGCTATCTGCTGGTCGCGGTATCGGCGGGGAGCGGCAACGGCAGTGCGGCGGTCCTGTTCTACCTGGCGGCCTACGGCCTCACGTCGCTGGCCGCGTTCGCGCTGGTGGCGGCCCGGGGCCGGGGCGGCGAAAGCGACCTGCAGATCGACGACCTCGCCGGCCTCTCGACCGACCGGCCGTGGCTCGCCTTCGCCCTCACCGTCTGCATGCTGTCGCTGTTCGGATTCCCGGGCACCGCCGGGTTCATCGGGAAGTGGTACATCCTGCTCGCGACCATCGCCGCGGGGAACGGCTGGCTCGCCACCGTCCTCGTGCTCACGAGCCTGATTTCGGCGGGGTACTACCTCCCCGTGGTGATGGCGATGTACATGCGCCCGGTGCCGTTCGCCAACGCGCACGCCGGGCTCAGGTTCGGGCGGCTCGGACTCGTGGCGCTGGCGATCTGCATCGCGGCGGTGCTGTACTTCGGCATCCAGCCTCATCAGCTGCTCGATCTCACCCGCGACAGCGGCGCCGCAATTCATCCGCCCGCCGGCCTGACCGCTCCTGTAGCGGGAAACTGAACGAGGGGACCCCGTGACCGTCCCCGCGACGATCTTTCGTCAGTACGACATTCGTGGCACTACGGGCGACCAGCTCACGCCCGCCCTGGCCCGCGCGGTGGGCGCGGCGTACGCGACCTACGCCCGGGCCAAGCTGGGCCGTCCCGTCGTCGTGGCGCTGGGTCGCGACAATCGCCCCTCGGGTGAGGAGCTGGGGCCCGCGGTGGGCGAGGGCGTCGTCGCGGCTGGCGGACGGGTGGTGGACGTGGGAATCGTCCCGACCCCCGCGCTCTACTTCGCGACCCATACGCTTCAGGTCGACGGCGGCATCCAGGTCACCGGCTCGCACAACCCCCCCGAGTTCAACGGCTTCAAGATGGTGCTCTCGGGTGAAGCGATTTACGGCGACGACATCCAAACGCTGTACCAGATGATCACCGCCGACAAGCTGGACCGGATGCCGGGGGGCAACCGCGTGACGGAGACGGGGGTGCTCGTTGCGTACCGCGCCGCAATCGTCGCGCACAACACGCCGCTGGCGCGCCCGGTGAAGGTCGTGGCCGATTGCGGCAACGGCGTTACGAGCCTCGTGGCGATCGAGACGTTGCGCGATCTGGGGTGCGACGTCGTGCCGCTGTTCGACACATCGGACGGCCGGTTCCCGAACCATCACCCCGATCCGACCGTCGTCGAGAACCTCAAGGACTTGCAGGCGGCGGTCCAACGCGAACGGGCCGAGCTCGGGATCGCATTCGACGGCGACGGCGACCGCATCGGCGCCGTGGACGAGCACGGTACACCGGTGTTCGGCGACATACTGCTGGTGCTGTTCGGCCGGGATTTGGCGCGGCGGATGGGGAAGGGGAAACCCGTGATCTTCGATGTGAAGTGCTCGGAGATCCTCCCTGCGGAGCTGCAGCGCGCGGGGCTCGTGCCGATGATGTGGAAGACCGGTCATTCGCTCATCAAGCAGAAGATGAAGGACTGCGGCGCGCCGCTCGCCGGCGAAATGAGCGGGCACGTGTTCTTCGGAGGCGACTGGTTCGGGTTCGACGACGCGCTGTTCGCCGCCGCCCGGCTGTTGCAGTACGTGTCGCAGAGTCCCGGGCCGTTGTCGCGCCACCTCGCCGATCTTCCCCAGACGGTTTCGACTCCCGAGATACGCGTCGACTGTGCCGACGAGCGCAAGTTTGCGCTGGTGGAAGAAGCAGCGCAGTACTTCGCGGCCGAGTATCCCGTGTCGACACTCGACGGTGTGCGGATCACGTTCGCCGAGGGGTGGGGTCTTTTGCGGGCGTCGAACACGCAGCCGGTCCTGGTGATGCGCTTCGAGGCCAAGTCGCCCGCCGCACTCGCCGCGTACCGGGGTGAAGTCGAGGAGTGGCTCGCGCGCCACGCGTCCGGACCGTGACCGGCGGTGGGCGGCGCCGCGGGCGCGCGCTGCTGATCACGGCGGCGTGTGTCGCGGTGCTGCTCGTGGCCGGCCGCTGGCTGGCCGTTGAAACCGCGGAGCGCGCCTGGGCCGCCACGGTACGGGGCGGCCCCGTCTATCTCGATGCCCGCTCGCTGCAACGCCTGTTGCACTGGCTGGTGATGCTGGTGTCGGTGATGTGGGGCAGCGGCAACCTCTACATCGTCTACCGCGCCATCGGCTCGGTGCAGATGCCGCGCCGCATCGGCAATCTCGAGATCGTCGAAGCGGTGCCGCAGCGGCTGCTCCTCGCACTCGCCATCGTCATCGGCATCGTCTTCGGGCTGGGGCTTTCCTGGGGCACCGGCGAGTGGTGGCGCGAAGCGCTGCTCGCCAACGCCGCGCCGGTGTTCGGCCGTGTCGACCCCATCCTGCACAAGGACGCCGGCTACTACGCGGCGCAGCTCCCGTGGGCGATCGAGCGGGAGCAGTTCCTGCTGATCTCCACGCTCACCGCCGCCGTCCTGTGCGGTTTCCTCTATCTCGGCATCGGGTCACTGCGCTGGCAGCGCGGCCGGCTGGTTGCGAGCCCGCATGCGCGGACGCACCTCGGCGTGCTCGGAACCGGCGTCGCGGTGGCGATCGTCTGGGGTGCGCTGCTCGACCCCGCGGAGGTGGTGGCGGGGCTGCACGGCACGCTGAGCGCGGCGCTGCTGCTCCGGGCCCGCGGCGCCGCCTTCGTCGCCGCGGCCGCCGCGATCGCTGGGCTGCTGAGCCTCACCTGGATCTGGTGGGATCGCCCCCGCTGGCCAGCGACGGGGTGGAGCGTCGCGGGGCTCGCGTTGCTCGTGGTCTATGGACTCCTCCCCTCTGTCGGACGGCGTGGGTCGGAGGAGCTGTTCCCCGCGGAGCGGCGGGGGTTCGACGAGCTCGCCTTCGGCGCGCTTCCCCATCTCCGCTCCGACCTCCCCGAGTTTCCGACGATGGCGGCGTTCGTCGCCGCGCAGCCGCTGTGGAGTCCGAAGTGGGTCGCGGCTGCCACGCGGGGCCGCCTCGGCGCCGGCGAGACGGTCGGCGGAGTTGAGCTCACGCGCGGCGCCGCGGGCATGCCCGTCTGGGTCGTCGCTCGCGCGCCGGACGACACGGCGCTCTCCTCCCTGCAACCGGCCCCGACCTGGGAGCACGTTCACCACGGACGGCGCAGCGCCACCGGCGCTCCCCTCGGGCTGCTCGAGACCGACAGCGGGGCCCTCGTCCCGGCGCCGCTCGAGGTGCGCGATTCCGCGGAGTGGTTCGGCGAGGGATTTACGCAGTACGCGGTGACGGGCGGCGCCGCGCCCGCTGCCTCCGGCATCCCCCTCACCGGCGCGTGGCGCCGCGTGGCGCTCGCCTGGGTGCTGCAGAGTCCCGAGATCGCCCGCCAGACGACGACGGCGGAACGGCTGCAATGGCGTCGCACGCCGAGCGAGCGCTTCGAGCTCCTCGTGCCGTTCGCCCGCTTCGCCGTCCCCGAGCCGGTGCTCGTCGACGGC
>Ga0310811_10001513_pt1 | contig 29041 bp, 26 predicted proteins | sample YCmetagenome_FD_207642 | JGI IMG/M metagenome (GOLD analysis project Ga0310811, IMG submission 207642) | Soil microbial communities from experimental microcosm in Duke University, North Carolina, United States - YC | ecosystem: Engineered > Artificial ecosystem > Soil microcosm > Unclassified ...
TCGACCCCGGACCGGACCCCCTGGCCACGCTGGGCGGGTTACCTGTCGCTGTGGTTCGCCACCATGGCGGTACCCGCCGCACTGATCCCGTTCTTCAAGACCGGCCCGTTCGCCTGGGACGGCGCGTTCGGCTTCTGGATCCCGGCGGCCGCGTTCTTCGGCTTCTTCACGGTGATGACGCCGATCTTCGCCCGTAGCGCGGCCCGGTTCACCCCGGACCGGCGGGAGGAGCAGGCCCGTGTCTGACCTCGCCGGAGCCTGGGCGACCTGGCACCGCACCCAGAGCGAGATGCGCGCCGCGATCGAGGCCACCCCGCGCTACCGGGACCACCCCGAGAACCGGGCCCAGGCGATCCAGAGCCTGATCGAGGCCGAGGCGATGGTGCACAACCAGCTCATCGCGCCCCGGCCCGGCCAGCCCCGCGCGTTCAACGTCACCGGCTGGAATCCGGACCTCATCGGTCTCGGCCAGCCGTCGGCCGACTGCCTCTACGGGCACATGCTGCTCGACGGGCGCAAGACCTACACCATCCGGGGCCGGCTGGGCGGCGTGAAGATCATGCTGCTGCAGACCTACAACGAGATCTTCGGGCACGACGGCTACCGCATGCTCGCCAACTTCGACCTGGCCACCTTCGTCGATGCGAGCGGCCGGTTCGAGATCACCTGCAGTGCCGAACGCGGGGACGCCGAACACTGGATGCCGCTGGACCCGGATTCGAGCCACAACTTCGTCCTGATCCGCCGGTGGCTCGACGACTGGTACGCCGACACCGGGGAGCTGGAGGTGGACCTTCAGGGCGGACCCGAGGCGTTCGACTTCGCCGACCAGGCCGCGCTGGCCCGCCGGATCGAGGCCGGCGCCAGCTACCTGCGGTACCTGGTCGAGAGGTACACGATCGGGCTCTACGACCACTACCTCCACTCCGCCGGCGGCCCCAACCGCGTCGACTACATCGAGGGCGAGACCATTCCGGAGATCGCCGGCAACCCGGTCACCCGCTACGGCTGGGGGGTGATCGAGGTCGGGCCGGACGACGCCGTGATCGTGGAGCAGGAACTCCCCGACAGCGCGTACTGGGGCTTCCAGCTCGGGGACGTCTGGTCACGGCCGATCGACCCCATCCACCACCAGAGCGACATCAACCTCGGGCGGGCGGTCGCCGACGCGGACGGGCGGGTCCGCGCGGTGATCAGCCGCCGGGATCCGGGCGTGCCGAACTGGCTGGACCCGGCCGGGCGTTCGGAGGTCGTCATCGTCACCCGCAACTACCGCGAGCTGTCCCAGGTCGGCAGACCCACCGTCACCAGGGTGGGCTTCGCAGAGCTACGCGATCATCTGCCGCCCGCCACCCCCGTCGTCACCGCCGAACAGCGGGCGAGGGACCTCGACCACCGCCGCTGCGGCCTGCTGCGGATGTTCGAGGGCCGCACCGGCAGCCGCTGATGCCCCCGCCCGGTGGGCTCAGGAGCCGGGGCCGACCGCCAACGCGGGGGCGGCCAGCGCATCCGCCCGGGTCCTGGCCCGCGAGCCCGCCCCGACCACCAGCGCGATGCCCAGCACGGCGACCACACAACCGGCCGCCTGCATCGGCGTCGGGTACTCCCCGAGGATGATCCACGCGGCGGTGAGCCCACTGACCGGCACCAGCACGGCGAACGGCGCGACCTCGGTCGACTCGTAGCGGCGCAGCAACGCGTACCAGGCACCGAACCCGCCGAAGGTCCCCAGCACCACGACGTAGCCCATCGACCACACCACGGTGGCGTCGACCGAACGCAGCGCGGCCAGGTCGCGATCGGCCCCGTCGAACACCAGCGACAACCCCAGCAACGGCAGTGGCGCCACCATCGCCGAGTAGACCAGCAACGAGAACGGGCGTGGGGGCCGCGCCGCGCGGGTGACGACGTTCGCCGCGCCCCAGCAGGCGCTGCCCGCAAGCAGGAGCAGCAGGGCCTTCAGTGGTGACCCGTGGCGATCGGCGCTGATCAGCACGAGGCCGCCCGCCGCAACGGCCAGCCCGACCAGCTGCGCACGACCGGGGCGTTCACGCAGGAACGCCGCCGCGAAGATCACGGTGAACAGCGCCTGGGTCTGCATGACGACCGACGACAGCCCGGCGGACATGCCCTCGCTCATGCCGACGAACAGGAACCCGAACTGCCCGACGCACATCAGGAAGCCCAGCGCCACGATCGTCCGCCACCCGACCTGTGGCCTGGGCACCAGCAGCACCGCCGGGAACGCGACGAGCAGGAAGCGGACCGCGACGAACAGGAACGGCGGCAGGCGGGTCAGCCCGAGGTCGATCGCGACGAAGTTGACCCCCCAGACCAGGACCACAAGCAGCGCGACGGCGACATCGCCTCTCCTCATCGGCGCATCGGAGGGGCGAGCCGGACCCGCGTCGGTGTCATGACCCAACCCTCACCCGCGCGACCGGGCAGCCCAAGAGCCAATTCCGGGAAAGTGGACCACCGGGGCGGGGGCAGCTCCGTCGCGTCGCCCGCCGGCCGCCCCGGGAGCGCCACCCGGTCTCCGGTGGAAGGTGAGCGACGCGGCACACGGAAGGCATGCGTTTCATGCGGATTGTGTGCTGGTTCTCCCCACCCGCTCAGAGGGCCGGGGATGAACCCGGCGGCTTCGGCTCGGGTGTGCGGCACCCGGAGCCCCAGGCGCTAGCGCGCCGCGCACCCGCCCTAGCGCGCCGCGTACCTCTCGTGCCGCGCGCGGCTCTCGGAGATCCGGGGGATGAGCTCGGTCTCGGCGTGCTCGATCGGGACGGCGACCGGCGCGCGCATCGCGTGGCGTCCGGAGCCGGCCGGCGGCTTCACCGCGGGGTGCGCAGTGCGCTGAGCAGCGGGAGGAGGCAGGGGCGCAGCCTCACGTCGGGCCGCGGCCTGCTGCCGGGGCGTGACCTCCCAGGGCTGCCGGACCCGGGGACTCCGGGGCTCCGGCGCCACCTCGGGCTCGGGCTCGCTCGCGGAACGGAACAGGCTCCCCGGGTCGCGCCACCAGCGCGTCTTGGACTTCGTGATGATCGCGTTCACCACGAACGTGACCAGGACCAGACCAACGAAGACGGTCGCCATCGACTTCCTTCCCGGAGAACTCACCCCCTCCGGTTCAACGAGCGAACCCGGCCTCCGATCCGGCCGGAGTTCACCCCCCGGTGGGAGCTCCGAGCGGCGGGCACGGATCGTGGAGCGGGCCGACTACGCACATGCCGTTCTCCAGGTGCGCGGGGTAGCGGGGCAGCGGGTCGGAGTACATCCCGAAGAACACCATCGGCACCGAGTACACGACCGCCATGAACAGGTGCATGAACCCGAACACCGCCAGGAAGCGCAGCCCGGTGACCGCCGGCCGGGGGAACCGAAGGCGCTCCGCGCCGCGCTCCACCAGGGTGTTGCCCCGATCGTCCCGGAAGAACTTGAGCACACCGCCAGAGACGATCACCGCTCCGAACAGCACCCCCTCGTACATCGGGAAACGGTAGGGCTGGTCGGGGAACAGGCTCAGCCCCCTGATCGCGCCGGGCCAGGCGAAGGTGCCGGCGGCTGCCAGTGCCACCTCGGCCACGACGTCGAGCACCACGCCGAGCAGGAGTGCGCCGGCCATCAGCTCCAGCCCGCTCATGCGGGGCCACCGGGCCCGCAGCCGGCCCATGAGCGCGCACGCCGCGATCGCGCTGAGGAAGCCCAGCCAGAGGTAGCCGAACCCCATCACCAGGATCGGTTCGGGTAGCCGGTTGCCGGTCGGGTTGACCCAGCCCGGGAACGACCCGCGCGTCCACGAGCCCAGGTTCAGCCACTGTGAGCTGTAGTAGAGCTGGGTGCCGACGAGGTTCCCCATCGGGTCCTGGAACCAGAGCATGAAGTAGGCGAGCACGAGCATGCCGTCGAAGGTCAGCCGGCGCTGCCGCACCAGAGGCCACAGCAGGAACCGGCCCACGATGAACGCGCAGACGATCGGGGAGATCACCTGCGTCACCGCGATGACCTGGCTGGCGAACTCCGGCACCGAGGAGGTGTCGACCGGTCGTGGCGCGAAGTTCGCCGACCCGATCCAGCGCGCCCACACGAAGGCCTCGAAGCCCAGGAACGCCGCGCCCACCAGGGCCCACACCAGCATCGGATTGACCCGGCGCGGCATGTCCCCGGTGTTCGCGCGAGGGGGGCGATGCGCCGCTGCCGTCGCGTCCGCCTGTGTCACCACGTGATCCGCTCCCTCGTCTCGACGCCGAAGCATACGAACCGGCCGGAGCACCACGCAAGCATCACTTTCGTCCAACAGTAGTGTCACTATCGCTCGACGAGCGCTCCCGCGGGGCCGTTCCGGCCCGGGTGGCGAGCGGTGCGCCAGCCGTGGCACATCATGCCGCTAGTGGCAGACGTGTAGGGTCGAGCTATGAACCTGGCCGCCAAGCTGAGCGAAACCCGCAGGCAGGATGCCATCGACGCGATCGCCGACACCGCCGTGGAGCTGTTCGCCCGCGACGGATACGAGGCGACGAGCGTGGACGTGATCGCCCGGGCGGCCGGCTGCTCACCGCGCACGTTCTACCGGTACTTCAAGACCAAGGAAGACGTCATGTTCTACGACCTCCCCGAGGCCTTCGAGGGCCTCGAGGAGATGATCCTGGAGCATCTCCGGGAGGGCGCCAGCCGGTGGGATGCCGTGTGCGCCACGCTGATGGACCTGATCAGCCGGTTCGAGCGCAACGACGAGTCGGCAGCCGTCCGGCGGATGAACCTGTGGCTCTCCGAACCGACGCTGCGCACCCGTTACATGCAGTACATCATCGACGCCGAGCAGGTCGTGGCCCGCTGCCTGCACCGCCACAGCGGGACCACCCCGCACGAGGACGACTCCCCCGAGCTCATCGCGGTCGCGGCCACCGGCGCCTACCGGATGACCATGATCACCCACCACCCCGGGGGCAAGCTCACCCAGCACCTGCGCGACGCCCTCGACCGGGTGGGCGAGGGCGTCGCGAAGCTGGGCTCCTGACGGGTGCGGTTCAGGCCGCCGGCACCGGGGACTGCACCGGGGCGGCGGCGGCCAGCATGGCCGCCTCCTCCGACTCCTCCCGCCTGATCGCCTTCACCGTCATGGTCATGGTCACCAGGATCCAGATCCCGTAGATGACGAACGGGATCCAGTAGGGGATCAGCCCGTTCCAGGCGAACACCCCGGTCTTGAAGAACGGGATGAACTGATCGGGCACGAAGGACAGCCCGACGAAGATGTTGTAGTAACCCATCCACCGCGGGTACACCGGCGTCTGCGCCCGGTCGCAGAAGATGCAGGCCGCGATGGCGAAGTTCCATGCCGTGAAGGCGATGTAGGGGAAGACGAAGCTCATCCAGCCGAGGTCGTTGAGCAGCAGGATCTCGCTGGGTGCGCGGTCCAACCGGTAGGCGGCCGTCTGCCACATGATCCACGGGATCACGAAGATCAGCGACCCGGCCGCGTAGGACGCGGTCTGCATGGAGATCAGGGCCGAGGGCAGACCCTTGATCATGCGGGTCTGGCCGGCGATGCCGGCGCCGAAGGCGAGCAGGAACAGCACCGCCATGAACGAGATGACCAGTCCGGCCTTGATCCGGAAGTTGTCCTCGGTGTACTGCGCGACCACCTGCGCGGCGTCGTGCGACGGCGGCACCGGCACGATGAACCCGGAGAAGATCAGCCCGCCGAACATCAGGACCACGATCGGTATCGCGCTCCTGATCAGGAGCAGCCGTACCCGTCGGTTCATGCGTGCCGCCTCGAGTTCCTCAGTGCTCATGACCCACTCCCCTCATCACCGTTGATGTGCACGTGCCGATCACTCATTCGGGACTCCGAAACGCTCCTGGTAGGACTTGAACGCATCCCGGGCCCGGGCCACCACGTCGGGCGAGCCGGCGGGGAACTGGTGCGGCGGGCGGTTGTCGCGCGGGTTGTCGCGCATGAAGGCGGCGAGCGCGGCCCGACCCTGCTCGGTCATGCCGATGCCGAAGTGCCGGTACATCGCGTCGGCCTGGCCGACCGGGTCGGCCACCAGGTCACGGAAGAGCACGTGGAAGATCTGTCCCTCCGGCACCGAGCCCTCGGCCAGGCCCTGCGCCACGGCATCGAACCGGCCGGCGGCGAGGTAGGGGTCGGTCATGTAGGCCAGCGACACCGCGCTGAACGGGTGGTCGCTGCGCCCCCACTGGATCGTGCCGACCGTGCTGACCAGGGAGGCCAGCGCGCGCACCGGGTCACGATGCGGCCAGATGAAGCAGGCGTCCGGCCAGATCTTGAGCAGCTCCGGCATGCGGTCGAGGTGCATCGGGTCCTTGAGCACCCAGTGCTCGCGCGGGTTGCGCCACTGCAGCAGCTTCAGCACCCGCTCCAGCCAGCGAAGCGCCGGCGCAAAAGGCTGGGCGAAGATGTACTGGTCGTAGCTGGGCACCTGGCCCATGCAGTCCATCCACGTCGGGGCCATGAAGTTCATGGCCATGGTGACGTTGTCCTCCATCGGGATGGCCCCGGCGAACTCGTGCATCGAGGCGAACTCCGGGGTGACCCGGTTCCACTGGTCGACCAGCTTGTGCGCGGCCTCGATCCGCGGGTCGGAGTGGTAGGTGGCCGCCTCCGGCGGGGGTGCGGGGAAGACCATCTCCCAGTGCTTCGGCGCGCAGTTGTCCGGGTGCGCGTCGAGCAGGTTCTGCAGCAGTGTGGTGCCCGAGCGGCCCTGCCCGACGATGATCAGCGGCTGGGTGATCGTCTCGTCGGCGATCTCCGGGTGCCGCTTGTAGGTGTCCTCGATCCGCAGCCGGGCGCACAGCAGCTGCAGGATCTCCGACCGGGTGCGCAGCCGGCCCATCAGGTTGAGCCGGGCCTCCTCCTTGAGCGCCTTGAGGAAGATCCCGAACGGCTCGCGCCAGTCGTCCGCGCCGAAGTCGTCCAGCCCGGTGGCGTCCCGCGCGGAGTCCAGCAGCGAACGCTCGTCCAGCGGCACCACATGGTCGATGTCCATGCAGTAGCCCTCTTCGTTGACCCGCTGCACCCACTCCGGGCGCGGCGCGGGCCGCCACTCCGTGCGGTGGTCGGCCAGGATCTCCGGAGCACTCATACCTCGTGCCTCCGGTTGAACGCGGCCAGCCGGTCGCTGATCTGCCGCTTGCGCTCCTCGGCGTTGACCCAGCGGGTCTCCTCCGGCAGGACCTTCTTCAGGTCGGTCAGCTTGACCACCTGGCTGCTCTGCCCGAGCTCTCCGCCGGGTCGCCCGTCCACGTTCGGCAGCAGCTGCCAGCGCTGCAGGAACATGGTGTGGTTCAGGCCCTCGGTGTCGATCCAGTTGTGCACGCCGGGGTCGTGTTTGGAGATCACCAGGGTGTGGGTGCCGTCGTCGTTCGATATGGCCTGGTCGTTGTTCAGGCTGCTGGTGTGGTCCCAGTAGTTCCCGCTCATCAGCCACCAGTCGTACTGGACGAACACCCAGTACTTGGAACCCTCCGAGCGCAGGGTCAGCACGAACGCCTCGTCGTCCTCCAGGTCCACCCGGCCGCGCAACGCCATCTGGGTCGGCATGCCACCGAAGTTGGACGTCACCTCCGGACCCTTGACCGTGTTGGGCTCCAGGTAGCCGACCATCATCCGGAACCAGAAGTTGAACGGGACGTCGTCGATGATCGTCCGGAAGGCCATCTCGGCCTGCTCGTCGACACTGAGTGGCTTCGCGGTCGGGTCCTGCAGCCGCAGCACCCGGTAGGCGTTCGGCCGCTCGTTCCAGTCCTTACGGCTGTCCCGGATGAACAACCGTTTCGAGTCCGGCGTCAGCCGCAGGTGGTTGGGGCGACCGTTCGCCGGGTCCCGGTCCAGGGTGAGGACGAACGTGCCGTCCTCGGCGATCTGGGTTTCCTTCCAGGTCAGCCCGCACACGTTCATCGCCTGCGAATGGTTGCTGGTGACGTGGAAATTCACGTCCTCGATCGCCGGATCCTGCACCTTGCCGTGGATCTCCATCGGGGTGTCCACGTCCAGCGGGACGAAGCAGTAGTGGTTGTCCGGGTTCTCCGCCGTGCCCAGACCCCGGCAGCCCGGGACCTCCATGCCCATCCAGTTGTGCGGCGGGCCGTAGCCGTGGCCGAGCACCTTGGGGTAGTTGGTGTCGTAGTTCAGCGCGAGCAGCAGGTAGTGGAAGGTCCACTCGCGCATCTTGCGGTCGATGTCGCGGTAGGCCTCCTCGGGCGCCCGCGCACCGTTGGGGCCACCGAGGATCCGGAACATCTCCTCCGCGCGCGCCCAGCCGGCCTTGACCCGGTCGTGGTCCAGCATCTGCAGCGCCAGCGACTCCAGGTCACGCTGGTCGGTCGTCGCCGTCGCGTTCACCTCGGACAGGAAGAACGAGTCGTCCTTCATCAGATCGCTCGCGGCGGCTCTCGCCCCTGGTGTGGTCCCGTGCATCGGGTACGGCCTCCTCAACTGCTCGCACAGCCACCGAGGCGGCTTCAGCCCCAGCAACGTGACAGAGCCTGCCACCGGAGTCATATCGTGTCAACGATTCGTCGACCAGGGGCTCTCCGTGAGGGACGCGCCGCCGCCGCGCGTCCGCATCCGGCCTTGACAGCTTCTGCCATCACGGACATACCATGCCAGGCACAGCTCTCAGGAAGGGTGGCGCTGAGGATGACCAGCACGACACTGTCGGGCCGCACGACCGAGGAATCGAACACCCCGAAGCGGACCCGGATGGTCTCGTGGTGGGCGGGTACCGGGTTGGCGTTCCTGGCCTTCGCCGCCTACCTGATCATCTCGTGGATCGTCGCAGGCGAGCCCGCGCGCGTACCTCCGGGCCCGACGCCGCTCCCGGGCTGGATGAAGGTCTGCCTGGAGATCCAGCAGTGGGGCCTGTTCGCCGGGATGCTGGCACTGATCTGGTTCAAGGCCGTCCGGCCGAGGCTGCGGACCGGCACCGTCCCGTTCGACGGGCTCATGGTGATCTCGTTCGCGCTGATGTGGTGGTCGGACCCCTTCTACAACTACTTCACCCCGGGGTTCAACTACAACGCCTACTTCATCAACCTCGGCTCGTGGGTCGGGCACGCGCCCGGCTGGATGTCGCCCAACCCGACCCAGATCGCCCAACCACTGATCTGGCTGCCCGGGGTCTACACCTGCGCGTTCTTCCTGATGGTCGTCATCGTCAACTGGATCTTCCGCACGCTTCGCCGTCGCTGGCCCGCGATCAGCCCGGCCAGCATGTGGCTGCTCGCGTTCGTCCCCATGATGATCGTCGGGACCTTCTGGGAGGCCACCTTCATGATGATGGGCTCCCACTCGTACGCCTCGACCATCCACGGGTTCTCACTCAACCCCGGCAGGTACTACGAGTTCCCGATCTACCAGGGCATCACCGCCAGCCTGCTGTACACGACCTGGGGCGCGATGCGGTTCTTCCGCGACGACCGGGGCCGCAGCTTCGCCGAGCGCGGCATCGACCAGATCAACGCTTCGGCGGCGGTGAAGGGAATGATGCGGTTCCTGGCGGTGTCGGGCGCGATCACCGGGATCTTCTTCGCCTTCTACCACCTGCCCAACGCGGTCATCGCCCTGCGCGGCGACGCCTGGCCGCAGGACGTCCAGCAGCGGTCCTACTTCGTCACGAAGCTGTGCGGACCGGCCAGCGACGTGGCCTGCCCCGACCCGAGGGTTCCGTTCCCACGTGGCCGCGACTCCCTGCGCATCGGCCCCGACGGTTCGCTCGTCGTCCCCGAGGGCGTCACCGTTCCCCAGGCACCGCAGCTGTCCACCGGTCAGCCCTGATCCGGTCCGCACCCACCTGGCCCGGCTAGCTCGATCCACCGGGTGCTGGGCGGGGGTGGGTCTCGTACATCCTCACGGCCACGACGACACCGGAGGCCGCCGTCAGCCCGGCGACCGACCACACCGCCGCGCGCAGGCCGAGCAGGTCGGCGAGGATCCCGGCGAGCAGTGCACCGACGGCGAACCCGCCGTCGCGCCACAGGCGGTAGACCCCGACCGACCGGGCCCGCCACGTGGGATGGGCGACGTCGCCGATCGTGGCCAACAGGGTCGGGTAGACCATCGCGGTGCCGGCGCCGAGTAGTACGCAGGCCAGAGCCCATGTCGTCGGGTCGTGGCCCAGGGCGACCAGCCCGAGAGCGAGACCCTGCAGCCACATGCCCCAGACGATCAGCCACTTGCGGCCCCAGCGATCGGACAGCGCTCCGGTGAGCAGCTGACCGAGACCCCAGACCGCGGGATAGAGCGCGGCGAGAAACCCGATGCGGGCGACCGAGAGGCCGGCGGAGGCGAACAGTATCGGGAACAGCCCCCATGCCAGGCCGTCGTTCAGGTTGTTGACCATGCCGGCCTGGCTGGCGGCGGAGAGCGCGGGCTCACGGACGCTGGTCTGGATGAAGACCTGCCATCCGGTCAGCTGCTCGTGCAGGTGGTCATGGCGGCCATCGGCGCGGGCGGTGTGGCCGGCGGCCTCGAGGCGGGCGTGTTCACGGGTCTCCCGGACCAGGGCGGTGGACAGCCCCAGCCCGAGGACGGCGTAGCACAGCCCGAGCAGGAAGGGCGCGGGGCGCAGCCCGTACCGGGCGGCGAGCAGCCCCGTGGCCAGCGCGGTGGCGGCGACGGCGAGGTAGCCGGCTGCCTCGTTGAGGCCCATGGCCAATCCCCGCCGGCCCGGCCCGGCCAGGTCGATCTTCATGATCACCGTGGTGGACCAGGTCAGGCCCTGGTTGACCCCGAGCAGGATGTTCGCGGCCACCACCCAGCCCCACGACGGCGCCCAGATCAGCATCAACGGCACCGGGAGCGCGACGATCCAGCCCACCACCAGCACCGGCTTGCGGCCGAAGCGGTCCGACCAGCTGCCGGCGAGGTAGTTCGTGCCGGCCTTCGTCACGCCGAACGCGAGGATGAAGGTGAGCGCGGCCGTGTAGGCGGTCAGCCGGAACTCCCGCTCGGCGAGCAGTGGCAGGACCGTACGTTCTTGGCCGAGCACCCCGCCCACCAGGGCGTTGACCGCCACGAGCAGGCTGAACTGGGCCAGGTTCGCGCGCAGTCCCAGCGCGACCGGGCCGCGTGCGTCCCCCGAGGCCGTCCCTCCGGCGCGGCTCATGCTCCCACCGCCGTTCCCCGTGTCCACCCATCATCACCGGTCGAACCGAGACGCTATGCCGGGCCGCGCCCGATTGCCACAAAAGTACGGACTTTTGACCCGGCTGGTCGGGCCCAAAGCCTGAAAGTGGCCGGCCCCCGACGGCGTTGCGATAGACGCAGGCACGTCACGTCGAACAGGAGGACGCCATGTACTTCACCCAGTACTACCTGGACTGTCTGTCCCAGGCCTCGTACATGATCGCTGACGAGCGCACCAGACGCGCTGTGGTGGTGGACCCCCGCCGGGACGTCTCGGAGTATCTCACCGATGCACGGGCACACGGGCTGACCATCGAGGCGGTGATCAACACCCACTTCCACGCCGACTTCCTGGCCGGGCACCTGGAGCTGGCCGAGGCCACCGGCGCGTGGATCGGCTACGGCCAGCGCGCGGAGGCCGACTACCCGATCCGCAAGCTGGTCGACGGGGAACGGGTCTCGCTCGGCGACGTCACGCTGCGGATCATGGAGACCCCGGGCCACACCCCTGAGTCGATCAGTATCGAGGTGTTCGAACACGCCGAGGACCTCGTGCCCTACGGCGTGCTCACCGGCGACGCCCTGTTCATCGGTGACGTCGGACGACCGGACCTGCTGTCCTCGATCGGGGTGACCGCCGACGAGCTGGGCCGCCAGCTCTACCACTCCATCCAGCGGCTGATGGACCTGCCCGACCCGGTGCGGGTGTTCCCCGCGCACGGCGCCGGCTCGGCCTGCGGCAAGAACCTGTCCACCGAGCGGACCTCGACCATCGGCCAGCAGCGCGCCGCGAACTACGCCTGCCAGCCGATGACCGAGGACGAGTTCCTGGCCATCGTCACCGAGGGCCAGCCGTCCGCGCCGAGCTACTTCCTGCACGACGCGATCCTCAACCGCAAGGAACACCAGGTCTTCGACCCCGCCAAGCCACCCCGCCCGCTGGAGATGGACGAGGTACTCGACGACGAGCTGGCCGGTGAGGTGCTGCTCGATGTACGGGAGCCGTTCGAGTTCGCGGCCGGGCACCTGCTCGGCTCGATCAACGTGCCCGCCGACGGCCGGTTCGCCGAGACCGCGGGCATGGTCGTCAAACCCGACCAGAAGGTCGTGGTGATCGCCCCGCAGGACCGCGAGGAGGAGATCGTGATCCGGCTGGCCCGGATCGGGTTCGACAACGTCGTGGGCTACCTGCGCGAGCCCGAGGGCGCATTTCTCAGCACGCCCGAACGCGTCGCCCGGGCCAGCCGGCTCACCGCGGTGGAGCTGGCCGAGGCACTGGCCTCCGGGCGGCCGCCGGTGGTGGTCGACGTGCGCAACATCGGCGAGCTGGCCCAGGGACGGATCGAGGGCTCGCTGCACATCCCGCTGGCCGAGCTGCCCAGGCGGATGGCCGAGATCCCGGCCGATCGGCCGGTGGTGGTGCACTGTGCCGGCGGCTACCGCTCGAGCGTGGCGGCCAGCGTGCTGCGCGCGGCGGGCCGGCACGACGTGTCCGACCTGCTGGGCGGCTACCAGGCGTGGGCCGCCCTGCAACCGCAGCCGGTCGGCTGAGCGGGTTCACCTCTCGCGGCTACCGCCCAGGTTCGCCGGCCCGTGTGTGCGAGCCGGCGTCCGGACGGTGGTCGTTCTCCTCCGCCGGCCGGCCGGGTCCCTCCGTCGGCCGGCCGTTTTCCTCCGTCGGCCGGCCGGGGTCGAGCAGCGGGGACGTGCTCTCCAGCCCGAGCGCGCCGACCGCGGACAGCACGTCCGGGTGACCCCGCCCGGGCGCCACCAGGTGCGCGCTGGCGGGCAACCGGCGCAGGATGTCGGCCACCGGGCCCCGTACCGCCGCCAGGTGCAGCTCCACGCCGGAGGCGGCAAAGGCCTCGTCGAGCTCAACGAGGGCCTCGGCACCGGTGTAGTCGACCCAGGGCATCGAGCTGGCGTCCAGCACGACGACCCGCAGCTCGCGCCGGTCGGCGACCATGTCCGCGATCACCTGGGTGACGATCTGGCTGTTGGCGAAGTAGAGCGGCGCGTCCAGCCGCACGATCGCAACGGCCGGGTCGGTGCCCAGGCCCACGTACCGGGTGAGGTTCCGGAACCGCGCCGTGCCCGGCACCCTGCCCAGCTCGGGCAGGTGGGGCCGGGTGGAATGGCGCAGGAAGGACACCACGCTGACCGCCACGCCGATGCCCAGCCCGATGACGGGACCCGCCACCAGGGTGGCCAGGAAGGTCACGACCAGCGCGGCGAGGTCGCTGCGCCGCACCCTGGCGATCGCCCGGGCGGCGCGGACGTCGACCAGCGAGGCCACCGCGACGACGATGATCGCGGCCAGCGCCACCTTGGGGATGGCCGCCAGTAGCGGGGTGATCGTGAACAGCGCGACGACCAGCAGGATCGCCGCGAGCGCCCCCGACAGCGGCGTCCGCGCGCCGGCGTTGAAGTTCACCGCACCCCGGGAGAAGCCACCGGCACCGCTGAAGCCCCGGAACAGCCCGGCGGCGAGGTTGGCGCCGCCCACCGCGATCAGCTCACCGTTCGGGTCGACCCGGCCCCGGGTGCGGCGGGCGAACGTGGTGGCCGTGCTGATCGACTCCAGGTAGGACACCAGCGCGATCGCCCCGGCCGGGGTGAGCAGCGCGCGGAGATCGGCGAGCGACACCACCGGGACCCCTGGAGCGGGCAACCCGGACGGCACGGCACCGAGTACCGCGACCCCGCCCCGCAGACCCGGCAACGCCGCCACCGCCCCGACCAGCACCACCACCAGCAGCGGCCCGGGAGCCCTCGGCAGCCACCGCCGCAGCAGGACCAGCAGCGCGATCGCGGCCAGACCGAGCGCGAGGGTGAGCGGCTTCAGATCGCCGAGCCGGGACGCCAGCGAGCGCACCGTCTGCAGGAACGTCGTCGTGCCGGCCCCCGGGAGCCCCAGCAGGTCCTTGAGCTGGCTGGCCGCGATGGTCAGCGCGGCCGCCGAGGTGAAACCGCTGATCACCGGGATCGAGATGAAGCTGACCAGAACTCCGACCCGCAGGAGGCCGGCGGTGACCTGGAACGCCCCGGCCAGCAGCGACAGCGCGCCGGTCAACGCCACGTACCGTGCCGGGTCCCCGTCCGCCAGCGGCCCGACGGCCGCCGCGATCAGCAGCGAGTCGATCGCCGCCGGCGCCACCGAGGAGTACCGGCTGGTGCCCAGCGCCGTGTACACCAGCAGCGACACCACGGCCGCGTACAGCCCGGAGATCGGCGGCATTCCCGCGAGTACGGCGTACGCCATGCCCTGTGGGATCAGCAGCACACCGACCGTCGCGCCGGCCCGCAGGTCCCCCGCGAGCTGGCTCCGGTCGTAGGACCGGGCCCACCGCAGGAACGGCAGCAGACGCTCGGCCCGGCCCGCGCCGGCGACATCCGTGTCCACCGCGGAAGAGTACGGACGCCGAGTTCGCACCGGCCAGCGTCCAACGGCCGGTTCGAGCGGAACGGAAGTCCCTGGACCCGGTCGCGGCCGGGCCGACGGGCACTCCGCGGGACCCCCCGTGGCCGGGTCGTCAGGCCCTAGCGACCCACCCGGTGCGACCTACGCTTGATCCATGCGCGCGAAACCCCACGAGCGATCCCTGCTGGACATCGACCGCGACGAAGCCCTGGCACTGGCGGCCACCGCCCCGGTCGGCCGGGTCGTGCACAGCTTTGGCGATCGGCTGTTCGTGACGCCCGTCAACGTCGCGCTCGAAGGTAGCGACGTCCTCGCCCGCACCGCGGCCGACTCCGAGCTGCTGGCGGCGGCCCGCCGCGCGGCACCCGCCGCGGTCGAGTTCGACGACCTGGTCGAGTGGTCGCACAGCGGTTGGAGTGTGCTCATCCGAGGGCACCTCACCGAGATCACCGACAGCGGGGACATCGAGCACCTTCTCCGCACCGGACCCCGCCCCTGGTCACGGCGGACCGGGGACTCCTTCGTGCGCCTGGTGGGCACCGAGGTGACCGGTCGCCGTATCGAATCCGGGCCGGGGTCCGTCGACACCGTCTTCGTCTGATCGGATGCCGCCGGCCCCCCGGCCGGCCACACCTCCCGTGTCCGGGGTGGTCACTTCCGGTGGATGTGCACTGTCACGTTCATGCCCGGGACCAGCGTCAGGCCTTCCCGGTCGGCGATCGCTATCTTCACCGGGATGACCTGGGTGATCTTCTGGTAGCTGCTGGTGTCGTGGTTGGGCAGCGACAGCGGGGCGAACGTTCCGGAGGTGCTTCCCTGGACGTCCCACACCGTCCCGGTCAGCTTGTGGTCCGGGTAGGCGTCGACGCTGATGTCCACGAGCGCACCGCGATGGACACCGCCGATGTCGGTCTCCTTCACCCGCGCGGTGACGTAGGTCTGTGACAGGTCGTAGGCGACCGCGAGCTGCGTTCCGGCGGTGACGAAGGCCCCGTCCACAGCGTTGTTCTGGGCGATCGCGCCGTCCGAGGGAGCACGGATGACCCGCTGCCCCCGAACTCCCTGGACCGCCTCGACACGGCCGATGGCCTCGGCCCTGCTCACGATCGTGCCTTGCGTACCGGCCCAGTCGGTGAGCCTGCCGGTGGCCGGAGCGACGATGGGCAGCTTGTCGCCGTCGATCACGGCGTTCTCGGTCCAGACGTAACGGCTGGTCTGCACGAGGTAGCCGGCCACGAGCGTGCCGCTGACGAGCAGCGCCCCCGCCACGACCGCCGCGATCGCGCGGCGCGCCGTCGGAGTCAGTGGACCCGTCCGCCGCCGCAACGTGACCGCCGCCAGCGCGATCGCCAGGAGCGCGACCCCCACCATGATCCCGACGTCGCGGACCATCTTCGCGGTGATCAGCGAGGTCTTCCCCACCTCCCCCAACGCCTCGATGTCGTAGGTCATGGGCAGGGCGGAGCTGACGTTGTAGAGCCAGTCGGCCATCTCGGTGCGCGGGACGAACAGACCGCCCAGCAACATCTGCGGGGTGACCAGGGCGGGCATGAACTGCACCGCCTGGAACTCGCTGCTGGCGAAGGCGCTGGCGAGCAGGCCCAGGGACATCCCCAGTACGGCCGAGACGATCGCGATGCCGACCACCAACGCCGGTTTCCCCGGGGTGTACAGGCCCAGCAGCAGGTACGCGGTCGCGCAGGCCACCGAGGCCTGGGCGGCGGCCGCGACCGCGAAGGCGATGCCGTAACCGAGCAGCAGGTCCAGCTTGCCCAGCGAGGTGGTCAGGAGCCGTTCGAGGGTCCCGCTGGTGCGTTCCCGCAACATCGCCACGCTGGTGATCAGGAACATCGTGGTGAACGGGAAGATCCCCAGCAACGACAGCGCCGTGTCGTTGAACCTCGTCTGATCGTCGAACATCTGATTGATCAACCACAGCAGGAAGCTCGGAATGATCAACACCATTCCCACCGTGCGATGGTCGCCCAACAACTGGGCCAGCACCCGGCGCGCGGTCGCGGCGGTCATGTGCAGCGAGAACACCCCGGGCGGGCCCACGTCGGCCCACCGGCTCCCCCGCGCCGCCGCATCGCCCTCGGGGACGTCGGGCCGGACCGGCCGGGGCGGTTCGGCCAGGTCGACGCTGCCGCGGCCCGCCTCCCGGCCGCTCATGTCCCCACCCGACCGTTCACACCCGCGACCAGCCGCAGGAACGCCTGCTCCAGATCGTCGGAGCCGGTTGCGGCACACAACGCGAGCGGGGTGTCCGCGGCGATCAGCCGCCCTTCGCGCAGCAGCATCAGCCGGTCGCAACGATCCGCCTCGTCCATCACATGACTGGAGACGAACAACGTGGTGCCCGTCGCGGCCAGGGCGTGGAAACGCGCCCACAGGTCGTTACGCAGCACCGGATCCAACCCCACCGTCGGCTCGTCGAGCACCAGCAGCTCCGGCGAGGCCAGCAGGGCGCACGCCAGCGAGACCCGGGCCCGCTCACCGCCCGAGAGCGTGCCCACCCGCTGGTGAGCCAGATCGGCCAGGCCGACGTCGGCCAGCGCCTCGTCCCCGGCCGTGCCCGACACCCCCTGGAGGGCCGCGAAGTAGCGCACGTTGTCTCGCGCCGACAGGTCGTTGTAGACCGATGCCCCCTGGGTCACGTACCCCACCCGGCGACGCAGCAGCGGGGTGCCGGCCGGGAGCCCGAGCACCCGCAGCTCTCCCGAGCTGATCGCCTGGACCCCGACCACGCAGCGCATCACGGTGGTCTTCCCGCACCCGCTAGGCCCCAACAACCCGGTCACCTGACCGCTCGGAACGTCGAACGTCAGGTTGTGCAGCACACGACGTGCGCCGAACCTGACCACAAGATCCCGAGCCTCGATGGCTGGCGGCATGAACGGCCCCTCACAGCTGGGCACCGGCGCCCGGACGAGCACCGGGCACGACAACACCCTGGCCAATCATCCGAAGGGCGGGTCCGCCGGCGGCACGGAAGAAGGTCCTCAATCCCGGGCCATTGGTCTACTCGTTCACACGTCCCAGAGGGTTTTCAGACCACGCCCCGTCTGCGCAGCTCGGCCAGCCGCCGGGAGTCGACGCCGGCCGCGCCGAGCACCTCGTCGGTGTGTTCACCCAGCTCCGGGCCCAGCCAGTCGACCCGGCCCGGGGTGGCGGACAGCCGGAACATCGGGGCGGGCATCCGTACCTCGCCCAACCGCCCGTGCGGGTAACGCCCGATCGTCCCGATCGCCTCGTACTGCTCGTCGGCCAGGATGTCCGGGGCGCAGTACACCGGCGCGACCGGAACCCCCGCCGCCCGGCAGGTGGTGACCGCCTCGGCGGCGTCCCGGCCGGCGAACCAGGCGCTGATCGCGGCGTCGATCTGCTCGACGTGCGCGCGACGGCCCCTGGCGGAGTCGAACCACCCGGCCTCGGCCAGCTCCGGTGCCCCGACCAGCCTCATCGCCCTGGCCGCCGTCGAGGTGGTGCTCGCCGAGAGCGCGACCCAGGCACCGTCGCGGGCCTGGTAGAGCCCGCGTGGGGCGTTCATCTCCGCGGTGTTGCCGGTGCGGGCCAGGGTGTGTCCGAGCTGGTCGGAGGTGATCAGCTGTGGCTCCAGCACGGTGAGCAGCGGCTCGATGATGGCCAGGTCGATCTCCTGGCCGCGACCGCTGCGCGCGCGCTCGTACAGCGCGGTGACCACGGCCAGCGCGCAGGTGATGCCGGTGACCCCGTCGCCCAGCCCGAACGGCGGCAGGTGCGGCGGGTGCTCCGGGTCGCCGTTGCGGAAGGTGAACCCGGACATCGTCTCGCCCATGGTGCCGAACCCGGGCTCCTCCACCAACGGGCCGGTGCGGCCGAAACCGCTGACCCGGGCCATGATCAGTCCTGGGTTGTCGCGGGAGAGCTCGTCGTAGCCCAGCCCCCAGCGTTCCAGCGTCCCCGGCCGGAAGTTCTCGATCACCACGTCCGCGTCGGCGGCCAGCGACCGGAAGATCTCCTGACCCTCGGGCGAGCCGAGGTAGAGGGTCACGCTCTTCTTGTTGCGGCCGAGCATCAGCCACCACAGCGGCACGCCGTCGTGGTCGTAGCCGTGGGTGCGTGCGGGATCCCCGCCCACCGGGTGCTCGATCTTGATCACCTCGGCGCCGTAGTCGGCCAGGATCATCCCGGCCAGCGGAGCCGCGATCACGGTGGAGGCGTCGAGCACCCGGACGCCCTCCAGCGGGCGAGCCCGCTCCCCCTCGGCTCTCGCCGGGGCCCCGGCGCTCACCTGCCGAACCTCGGTGCCCGCTTCTCCATCAGCGCGCGCACCCCCTCGGCGTAGTCCGGCATGGCCATCAGCTCGCCGATCAGCACCTTGCTGCGCTCCACCGACGCCCCCGGGTCGGCGCCCAGCAGGTCCTCGTACAGCTGCCGTTTGGTCGTCTTCACCGCCTCCGGGGAGAGCCCGGCCAGCGTGCGGGCGTAGTCGGCCACCCCGGCCTCGAAGTCCGCGGGCGCGAACACGCGGTTGAAGAACCCCATCGCACCCAGCTCCTCGGCGAGCACGATCCGCCCGGACAGCAGCAGGTCGGCGGAGTGGGTCAGGCCGACCAGCCGGGGCAGCATCCAGGACAGCCCGTACTCGGCGGGCATGGCCAGCTTGGGGGTGGCCGTGGTCAGCTTCGCGCCGGTGACGCCGAAACGGATGTCGGCGAACGCGGCCAGCGCCAGCGCCACCCCGGCGCACGCCCCGTTCACCGCCGCGATCAGTGGGAACCGCAGCCCGAGCTGCCAGGCGACGTCGGCGTCGAACTCGGGCCGTACCCCGTACCCGGGATCGGCGAGTTCGGGTGGCAGACCGGGGTCGTAGCCGTCGCCGCCGATCTGCCCGGACAGCGCCTTGGAGTCGGCCCCGACGCAGAACGCCCGCCCGGAACCGGTCAGTACGGCCACCCGCACCGCGCTGTCGGCCTCGAGCTCCCGCATGATCCACCGGTACTCCGCGTGCATCCGCCCGGTCCAGGAGTTGCCCCGCTCCGGACGGTGCAGCCGAACGGTGGCCACACCGTCGGGATCGACGTCGACCCGAGTGACCTTCAGCTCCACAAGCTCACGCCGTCCCGAGTCTGTCTGGTCGAATCCGGGCTCGGTCCGCTCCTCACTCGCTGACGCTCGCTGCGATGCTCACTCACCCTTCTTCTCCCCGGGAGTGAAGACCAGCGGCAGGCGGTCCAGGCTGCGGGAGACGCCGCTGGTGCTGTACTCCGGTCGTTCCCCGGGGGCCAGCGCGAGATCGGGCATCCGGCGCAGCAGCTCCGACAGCGCCGTCCGCATCTCCAGGCGAGCGACGTGCGAGCCGATGCACCGGTGCGGACCGTAGGAGAACGCCAGGTTCAGCTTCACCCGCCGGTCGATGTCGACCACCCGGGGGTTGTCGAGCTCGCGGGGGTCACGGCACGCCGCCGCCTCCGACAGCATCACCAGGTCGCCTTCGGCGATCTTCTGCCCGGCGACCTCGGTGTCCCGGGTGGCGACCCTGCCCAGCGCCCAGACCGGCGCGTCCGTCCGGATGATCTCCTCGACCGCGTTGCGGTGCAGGCCGGGGTCGGCGGCCAGGCGTTCGGTGTCACGCGGGTGGGTCGCCAGATGATGGGCCATCGACGCCAGGGTGTGTGTGGTGGTCCCCATCCCGCCGGCCAGCAGGTCGATCATCACGAAGAGCTTGTGCTCGAACGGGGCCGGCTCGTCGTTGTCGTCGGGAACCCCGGCCAGCACGACATCGACGAAATCGCCGCGCGGCGGTTCCTGCTCCCGGGCGCGCAGGTACCGGGTGAGGAAATCACCGATGGCCTGCCAGCCCTGCGCCCGGACGTCCGCCGCGCCCCGGATGGCGTCGTCGGTGGCCCGCTGGATCGGCGGGAGCTCGTCGTAGGTCAGACCCAGGAACGAGCCGAAGAACACCCGCCCGGGCACCTGGGCGGCGAACTCCTCCACGAACTCGCAGCTGCCCCGCTCGATGAACCCGTCGATCAGGTGGTTCACGTGTCCCCGAACGCTCTCCTCGTGGTCCTTGATCGCCTTCGGACCGAAGTACGGCCCGAGCACGTTGCGCCACCGGGTCTGGTAGGGCGGGTCGATCTGCAGCGGGTAGAGCTTCATCGCGCCCTCGCCCTCGTTGCTGCGCGCCGGTTCGAACCCGCGGGTCGAGGTGAAGGTCTCGTAGTCCTGCGCGCACCGCTTGAAGTCCTCCGCGCGCGACACCACCCAGTAGCCGCCCAGCGCCTTGCCGTGCGCCACCGGGCAGTGCTCCAGCAGCGCGTCGAGCACCTCGTCGTAGTGCTCGTTGAACTCCGGCGAGTCGGAATCGAAGTCGTGGAAGTGGTCCCGGCCCCCGATCCGGCCGGGTGAGTCGGTCCGGGTGTCGCTCACCTCTGCCCTCCCCCGGAGACCAGTTCGTGGCCGGCGCTGATCACGCCGCCCTCCCGCAGTCCCGTCAACTCGTCCTCGGTGACGCCGATCCCGCGCAGCACCGCGTCGGTGTGCTCACCGAGTCCCGGGGCGCCGTCCTTCGGCACGCTCACGGCCCCGAAGTCGACCGGGCTGGCCACCGACCGCAGCGTCCCGTCGCCCCCGGGGATGTCCACGAAGACCCCGGCGGCGATCGCCTGCGGGTCCTCCATCAGGTCCTCGACCGAGTTCACCGGGGCCCACCACACGCCGTGCTCGTCGAACGCGCTCGCCCACTCGTCACGGCCGCGGCGGGCGAAGATCTCGTCGAGGATCGTGATCACCTCCGCGGCGTGCGTCCGCCGCCCGCGCACCGTGGTGAACCGCTCGTCGTCGAGGCGGGGGTCGCCGGCCACCGCGAGCAGCTCCGGCCAGTGCCGCTGCGCCTCGGCGCCGATCAGCCAGAACCACTGGCCATCACCGGCCCGGTAGGAGTTGAACAGCGGGTTCGCCGTGTCGGTGCGCGCGGGCGGCGGGGCCAGGCGGCCGATGCCGGCGCGGGTGGCGACCTGCAGCCCGACCGCGTACGCCCCGGTGCGCAGCAGCGAGGTCGACACCACCTGGCCGCGGCCGGTGCGCTCGCGGTGCAGCAGCGCGGCGGCGACGGCACCGGCGGCGGCCATCCCGGTCATCAGGTCGCCCATGCCGGTGGCCAGTGCCACCGGCGGCTGGCCGGGCGGGGTGGAGCGCACCGCCGCCCCGCTGCGGGCGGAGAACGCGGCCACGTCGTAACCGGGTGCGTCCCTGTCCGGGCCGTCCAGGCCGTAACCGGTGACGATCGCGTAGACCAGTCGCGGATAGCGCTGCGTCAGGGTCTCGGCGTCCAGTCCGACCCGGCGCAGGAACTTCGGCCGCATGTTGGTGATCACCACGTCGGCGTCGGCCATGATCCGTTCGCAGAGGTCGGCGCCGGCGTCGCTGTTCAGGTCGATCGCCACGCTGCGCTTGCCCCGGTTGAGCAGGTCGAACGGGGGGCAGCGCTGCTCGGACGAGCCGACCATCGCGGCGTACAGCACCCGCATCGGGTCGCCCGTGGGCGGCTCGATCTTCACCACGTCCGCGCCCCAGTCCGCGAGCATTCCGCCCGCGCCGGGCCCGGCGGCCCACATCCCCAGCTCCACGACGCGGATCCCGTCGAGCACACCCATGTCCCGCTCCCTCGCGGTCACCGACCCGTGAACACCGGGTCGCGCTTCTGCATGAAGGCCCGGGGGCCCTCCTTGGCGTCTTCGGTGCGCGCGTTGGCGATCGCGCACTCGTTCTCGATGGCGAAGCCCTCGGCCAGCGGACGGCCGTTGGACCGGACCATCACCTCCTTGGTCTTGGCCAGCGCTACCGGCGCGCCCAGCGCGATCACCCGGGCCAGGTCCTCGGCGGTGGCCAGCACCTCGCTCGCCGGCACCACCCGGTTGACCAGCCCGATCCGCAGCGCGTGCTGCGCGTCGATCGGCTCGGCGGCCAGCGCGATCTCCATCGCGTGCGCCCAGGGCAGCTGGCGGGCCAGCCGTACCAGCGAGCCGCCGCTGGCGATGAGCCCCCGGCGCACCTCGGTCAAGGTGAAGGTGGCGTGCTCGGCGGCGACCCGGACGTCGGTGCTGAGCAGGAACTCCGTACCGCCGGCCAGCGCCGGGCCGTTGATCGCCGCGACGACGGGTTTGAAGAAGGTGTCGTTGCGCAGCAGCGCGGCCCCGAGCAGCGATCGGCGGGCCGCCAGCCGCTCCTCCCACTCGTCGGCCGGCTCCTTCGTCCGCATCATGATCGGGATCAGGGTGCCGAGGTCACCGCCGGCGCAGAAGGCCTGCTCGCCGGCACCGGTGACCAGCGCGACGCGGACCTCCGGGTCGTCGGCCACCTCGTCCCAGATGCCGGCCAGCCGGACGACCATCTCCGGGCTCAGGGCGTTGCGTTTCTCCGGCCGGTTGAGGGTGACGTAGGCGATGCCGTCGCGCTTGGAGAAGAGGATGGGGCTCACCCTCGAGAAGCGTAGGGACGGCCCGTGGACCGCCCAACTAGCACAAGTGACAGTTCCTCGGGACCCGCGTGGAGGTGTTCACTGCGTCACCAGGCCGCTACGGGTCTGACGAGCCGGCCACGGGGAGGTTGGGGACAGATGGCGCTGCTGCCGCTGCGGGGCGTGCACGTGGTCGACTTCTGCTCGAACATCGCCGGCCCGTTCGCCTCGATGATCCTGGCGCAGCTCGGCGCCGATGTGGTGTCGGTGGAGTCACCGACCGGGGACGACGCGCGGCACTACGCCTCCCGGCTGGGCGGTGCCGACGGTGAGGACAGCGTGGTGCACCACTACGTCGGTGCGGGCAAACGCAGCGTGGTCCTCGACCTGAAGTCGCCCGCCGGCCTGGAGGCGGCGCTGGACCTGATCGCGGGCGCCGACGTCGTGATCCAGAGCATGCGCCCCGGGGTGGCCGAGCGGCTGGGCATCGGCGCCGACGCCGCCCGGATGCGCAACCCGGACGTCCTCTACTACGACGTCAACGCCTTCGGCACCGGCCCGAGCGGCCGCGAGCTACCCGGCTACGACCCGCTCGTGCAGGCGTTCAGCGGGATCATGGAGATGACCGGCCACGAGGACGGGCCGCCGACCCGGTGCGCGCCGTCGGTCGTCGACCTGGGCACCGGCCAGTGGGTGGCACTGGGTGTGGTCGCGGCGCTGCTGGCCCGCTCACGTGGTGAGCGGGTGGACCGGATGGAGACCGCGCTGGTGGACACGGCGTTCTCACTGGTCGCCTACCAGGCCACCACCGCGGCGGTCACCGGCCGGCGCCCGCCCAGGGCCGGGTCGGGCAACCCCATCGCGGCGCCCTACCAGTGCTACCCCGCGAGCGACGGACACCTGCTGATCGCCGCGGCCAACCAGCGGCTCTGGGAGGCCACCGCGCACGCGCTCGGTGCTCCGCACCTGATCACCGACGAGCGGTTCGCCGACATGGTCTGCCGGACCCGCAACCTCGATGCCCTGAACGAGGCGATCGGCCAGATCACCAGCCGGGCGGGAGTGGACGAGTGGGTCGCGCGGCTGCGTGCCGCCGGGGTGCCGGCGGGCACGGTGCACGGCCTGGAGGACGCGGTCCGCACCGATGTGGCCCGCGAGCGGGCGACCATCCAGCCCGCGGGCGACGTGCCACTGGTCCGGCTGCCCTGGCTCGCCGACGGTGAGGCGCTGCCCTGGCGGGGCCCGTCCAATGGCAGGGCCCCCCGGCTCGGTGAGCACACCGAACAGGTGCTGAAGGACCTGGGTTACCCACCCGAACGCATCGCCGAACTGACGACACCAGCCAACCCACCACGGGAGGAGACGGCATGACCACTCAATCGACAAGATCCCTGACCGACGCCGAGCGCATCGAGATCCAGCGCAGGGTGGTGGCCGAGCACATCGCGGGAGAGAACACCGCCGACTACGAGTTCGTGCGGTCGACCTTCGTCCAGAAGGACCGGTCGTTCTTCGACTCCGCCGCCGGTGGGCTGCACTTCGACGGGACGGGCGGGGTCGCGGACTGGTACGACATCCTCGGCAGTGTGCTGCCGGACCTGCACATCGACGTCACCCACTCCTACGACGTGCCGGGCTGCTCGCTGCGGGAGATGACCGCCAGCGGCACCCACTCCGCCGAGTTCGCCGGGATCCCCGCCTCCGGCCGGCACGTCGTCTGGGAGGCCATCGCGCTGTACATCTTCGACGACGAGGAGCCGGACAAGCTCGTCGGCGAGCGCGCCTACTGGGACAACGACGCCCTGATGAAGCGCATGCGCGGCGAGGAGGCACCGCCGCTGCTGGGCCTGCGCGAGCGGGGCGGGCGCTGATGGCCTCGCCTACCCACAAGGTCGACGGCAGGATCGGCGGGCGGGACCACTTCACCGACTTCGACCTGGACTCCCGGGAGTTCTCCGACAACTTCGACGCGGTGGCAGACGCGGTGCACGCCGGCTGTCCGGTGGCGCGCAGCGAGGCACTGGGCGGGTACTGGGTGGTGACCGGGTTCGACGAGATCCGGCAGATCGCCCAGGACTGGGAGACCTGGAGCAACGCCGAGGGCTACGAGCCCAACCGGGCCGGTGACGACAACGCCCGGCTCTACCCGCTCGAGATCGACCCGCCCTACCAGACCCGGTGGCGGGCCCACCTCGGCGAATACTTCAGCCCGCGGTCGATCCGGAAGAACTCCGACAGCATCCGGGCGAACGTGAACCACCTGATCAACGGGTTCATCGAGGAGGGCCGGTGCGACTGGGTCGACCGGTTCGCCGCGCACCTGCCCGGGCGGGTGTTCTTCTCCACCATGCTCGGAGTGCCGGTCGCCGACCTGCCGTTCCTGCAGCAGGCGGCCGACGACGCGATCCGGGGGCCGTTCGAGGGCCGGCAGGAAGGCTGGAACAAGGTCGGCAAGTATCTGGGCGACTACCTGGAGCTGCGGGCGGAGGAACCGCCGAGGGGCGATTTCGTGGACGCGATCCTGGCCGGGGTCCAGACCGACGACGGCGAGCCCGCCCCGTGGCAGCACAAGGTGTTCGTCATGGTGGACATGCTGGCCGGGGGGCTGACCACGACCACGTTCCTGCTGGCCGGGCTCGCGCACTTCCTGGCCACCCACCCCGACGATCGCAAGCGGTTGATCGACGACCCGGGCCTGCGGTCGAACGCGATCGAGGAGGTCGTCCGCTACTACGCCTCGATCCTGGCGCTGGGACGGACGGCCACGAAGGACACCGAGATCGCCGGGCAGCCCATCAAGCGCGGCGACATGGTGATGCTGGCCTACTCGGCGGGTGCCCGGGACCCCCGGGTGTTCGACGACCCGCACACCATCGACATCGAGCGGCGGATCCCTACGAACATCGCGTTCGGCTACGGGCCGCACCGGTGCATCGGCTCGCACCTGGCCCGGTTGCAGGCGCAGGTCACCATGGACGAGGTGCTGCGGAGGATGCCGGACCTGCGGCTGGCCGAGGGGGCCGAGCCGTACTACACCCACAGCACCGTGACCCGGGACCTCAACGACGTCATCCTCGAGTTCACCCCGGGGGCCAGGGAGAAGGAGGACGCGTGAAGTACGTCGTTGACTCGGCGCTGTGCTGCGCGCACGGGCAGTGCTACGCCGTCGCGCCGGAGGTGTACCAGGCCGCCGACGACGGCTACAACGCCGAGGCGGGCAAGACCGTGGAGGTGCCCGCCCAGCTGGAGGAGTCGGCCAGGGAGGGTGCCATGGCGTGCCCGGAGTCGGCCATCCTGGTCATGGACTAGCGGCGGAGTCACAGGGGGAAGCCGGCGCTCACCCGGGTGCCCAGGCCGTCCTCGGCGGTGGCCACGCTCAGCCGGCCTCCGGCGTCGGCCACCGCGCGGCGCAGGGAGCCCAGACCGTACCCGCCGCCGGCGGAGGTGGCGTCGCCCAGTCCGAGGCCGTCGTCGACCACCGTGACCAGCAGGGTTGCTCCGCCGGCCGGCTGGCCGGTCAACTCGGCGGCCAGGGTGATGCGGCACGGGCCGGCGTGTTTGGCCGCGTTGACGATGCCCTCGCGGGCGACCTTCACCGCACCGTCGGCCACGTGGCGGGGCACCCCGGGCAGCGGGCCCAGCTGCACCCGCACGAACACCCCGAACTCCTCGCCCACCGACTCCGCGACCTCGGCCAGCCGCCGCTCCAGATCGTGATCGGACCGGGCGGCGATGCGGTGGATCACCTCCCGGATCGCGGTGTCACCGCTGCTGAGCAGCTGGCGGATCTCCAGCAGCCGCTCCTCCGGCGAGGAGCCCGCACCCGCCCCGTCTGGGGAGTCGAGCAGGCTGTCGATGCCCAGCTGCGCGGCGAACAGGATCTGCACCACCCGGTCGTGCAACTCGTCGGCGATCCGTTCCCGCTCCCGCAGCAGCGCGATCTCGGCGAGCTGGCGCTGGTAGCGTTCGCTCGCCCAGGCCAGGCCCACCAGCCGGCCGAGCCGGGTGACCGCATGCTCCTCGTCGGCGGTGAACGGCCCGCCGCTGCGCCGCAGCACCGACAGGGTGGCGGCCCGCTCACCGCCTGCCTCCACCGGAGCGTGCAGCGCCGACCATCCGGGTTCACCGGCCCGGTGCGGGTAAGCGCCGGTCGCTACCTCACCCCGGGAGCGGGCGTCGGCGAGTACCCGCGCCTCCCAGGGGTCGACCGGACCGGCCCGGCGGATCAGCGGGGTCCCCTCCCTCGGGACCAGCGCGACCAACCGGGCGCCCAGGACCGCGGCCAGCTCGTCGAACGCCGGCAGCAGCGACTCCTGGCTCGGCAGCCCCGACGCGATGGCCACGGCGGCGGTCCCGAGCATGCCCTCCAGCCGCTGCCGCTCGGCCATCCGGGCGACCGAGCGGGCCAGCTGCACCGCCGCGGCGACCTGCGGCGCGATGGTCTCGACCGCGATGATGTCGGCGGTGGTGAACTCATCGGCCTTGTTGACCAGGTGCAGCACCCCGATACGGCGGCCCCCGCAGTCCAGGGCCACCGACAGCATGCGATGGATGTCGAACAGCTCCACATAGGACTGCAGGACGCCGGGATCACCGCTGGTCTGGTTGCTCAGATAGGGCTGGCCGGTGACGAACACCCGCACGCTGGCGCTGAGCATGTTGGTGGGAGGGCCGGTGACCGACCCCGCCAGCATCGAGTCGGTCGCCCCGAACGCCCCGGGCAACGCGACCAGTACACCCAGCTCGGGTTCCCAGACCGTGATGCCCACGGCGGTCGCACCGGTCAGCGGGCGGACCAGCCCGGTGACGTGCGCGGTGATCTCGCTGAGCGCTCCGGGCAACCGGTCCGGGTCGTCCCACGGGAACGCCGGGTCCTGCGGCACGTTGTCCGGGCCCGCCGCCAGATGGCGCTCCAGCGCGATACCGAGATGCCGGGCGAACGCGTCCACGACGGAGCCCCCGGCCGCCGCGGACCGCCCCCAGGTGAGGTCGAGGCGCCCGACCGGCCGGCCGTCGCCCGCCCGGAGCGGGACGCTCACGACCGGCGACCCGGCCGTCGATCCGACCACCGGCTCGGCCGGCGATTCGAGCGGCGGCTCGGCAGGCTGCTCGACGAGTACCACCCGCCCGGCATCGTCGGAGACCACCAGGCGGTCGGCGGCCAGCACCCGCCGGGCCAGGCGCGACAGGTCCGCGAGCGCCAACCCGCCACCTGAGCTGTGCGCCCCGGCGGCGGTCAACGTCCGCCCGCGTCCTCGGGGCCCGCGATGTACCCCGCTCGGACGGCGCGCATCAGGAGCTCGGCGCGGCTGTTGGTGCCCAGCTTCAGCTTCAGACGCTGCACGTGGAACCGCACTGTGGACTCCGAGATCACCAGCCGATCGGCCACTGCGGCGTAGGTCAGGCCCTGCGCGACGAGCTCGAGCACCCTCGCCTGTTGCGGGGTCGGCGCGTCGTCGGCCACCCGACCTTCGTCCAGCTCACGCAGCCGACGAACGATCTGCGACACCCCGTCCGGGGCACCGCCGTCCCGCGTCTCCCCCAGCACACGCCGCAGCTCGGACAGCCCGGCGGCCTTCGTGACATACGCCGTCGCACCGGCCGCGATCGCCTCGCGTACGGCGTCCTCGGAGAGGTACGAGCTGAGCATCACGACCGACACGGTGGGCGAGGAGTCCCGGAGCCGGCGGCACAGCTCGGTGCCCGACAGGTCCGGCAGGCGCATGTCGAGGATCGCGACGTCCGGCCGTTCCCGAGCCGCCAGGTCCAGCGCCTCGGCACCGGTACCCGCCGATCCGACCACCCGCAGCCCCGGGTCCTGGCTCAGCGCGGCGGCGAGGCCGGCCCGCACCACCTCGTGGTCGTCGACGACGAGCACCCGCAGGCAGCCGACGTCCTCGACCGCTCCATCAGGCCGAGGCAATCCACGCATCGTCGCGTCCGCGCTCTCCGGGTGTCCGCTGAGGTGTCGGCCAGCCTAGGCCGTTCGGACCACGTCTTCAGCGCGAGTCACCCGAAATCCAGC
>Ga0310811_10001515_pt1 | contig 29030 bp, 20 predicted proteins | sample YCmetagenome_FD_207642 | JGI IMG/M metagenome (GOLD analysis project Ga0310811, IMG submission 207642) | Soil microbial communities from experimental microcosm in Duke University, North Carolina, United States - YC | ecosystem: Engineered > Artificial ecosystem > Soil microcosm > Unclassified ...
TGTGATCCTGGCGCCAGACGGTGGAGGTAATGAGGAGATTGATGGAAGGCACATCCGCCCGCCAGGCGATCTCCCGGCACTTCGCCAGCCATTTCGCGTGCTGGTTGACCATCGAGTCGATGACGTGGACAAAGGACTCGTAGGTGGAGAAGAACCCGTGGCGACCGCTCAAGGTGTAGCCCTCGAGCCATCCCTCCAGCGTGTGCTCACTGAGCATTTCCATCACCCGCCCCGCCCGATCGAGTTCGGAGCCGTCGAGATCGTCGGGTAGGAAAGCTCCCATCCAGGTTTTCTTGGTCACCTCGTAGATATCGTCGAGCTTGTTCGAGGCGGTCTCGTCCGGGCCGAAGACCCGGAAATTGTTTGGATTCCGGGCCACAATATCGCGCAGGAATTTCCCCAGCGGACGGGTGTTCTCGACGAGCGGCAACGCGCCGGGCATCTCGACATCCACGCCGTAGTCCGGGAAATCGGGCAGATTCAACGCACGGCAAAGCAGGCCGCCATTGCCGTGAGGCGTGTCGCTCATGCGGCGGAATCGTGGCGGGACGAGTTCGGCGAAGTCGGCGCGTGGACGGCCTTCCCGGTCGAAATGCTCCTCCGGCGCATAGCTGCGCATCCACTCCTCCAGCATGCGCAGGTGCTCGGGATTGGCGGTCACGTTCGCCAGCGGCACCTGATGGGCGCGCCAGAATCCCTCCAGGAAATGGCCGTCCACCTGCCGCGGCGCCGTCCAGCCCTTCGGGGTTCGAAAGACGATCATCGGCCACATGGGCCGGGCGGTTTCGCCATTTTCCCGGGCGGCCCGCCAGATGGCGTGAATCTCGGCCACGCACTGATCGAGGGTGGCTGCGAGAGCCTGGTGCATCGTCGTCGGGTCGCTCCCTTCGACGAAGTAGGGCTTGTATCCATAGCCGCGGAAGAGAGCTTCGAGCTCATCGTGACTGATGCGGGAGAGGATGCTCGGACTGTTGATCTTGTACCCGTTGAGATGGAGGATCGGCAGCACCGCACCGTCCCGAGCCGGATTCAAAAATTTGTTGGAGTGCCAGGCCGTGGCCAGCGGTCCCGTCTCGGCCTCCCCATCCCCGACGACGGTGGCAACGATCAGGTTGGGATTGTCGAAGGCGATGCCGTATCCGTGAGAAAGGCTGTAGCCCAATTCCCCTCCTTCATGGATGGACCCCGGTGTCTCCGGCGTGCAATGGCTGCCAATTCCCCCTGGGAACGAGAATTGCCGAAAGAAACGGAGCAGCCCCTCTTCGTCCTGACCGATTTCCGGATAAACCTCGGAATAAGTTCCCTCCAGATAGATCGGCGCGATCACGCCCGGCGCTCCGTGACCGGGACCGGAAACGTAAAGGATCTCCTGATCGAGCTTCTTGATGATCCGGGTGAGATGGATCCACAGGAAGGCCTGCCCCGGGCTCGAGCCCCAGTGGCCGAGCAGGCGTTTTTTGATGTGCTCGGCCTTGAGCGGCTCGCGCAGCAGAGGATTGCTGCGCAGATAGATCATGCCGAGCATGAGGTAGCAACTGGCCCGCCAGAAGGCCTGCAGGCGCTCGACCTCCAACTCGGTAAGCGGAGTTCCGGTGACGGTGCTTCGGGTTTCGCCGTAGGGCGAGAGGGTGGATTCGTTGGCGCTCATGGGATGATCAGGATTTGATTGAGAGTTGGAGCAGGTCAGTGGCGATGTGAAACATGGCGGCCTCTTCATCCGCGGGCACGACGTGGATGCTGGCCAGAGAGTCGGGCGAGGAAATAAGGGTGCGATTTTCGGCATTGGCGTCCGGATCCAGCCGAAGGCCCATGAATTCCAGACCGGAAACGATGCCGGCACGGATCTCCGGCGCGTGCTCGCCGATGCCACCGGTAAAGATGACGCGATCCAGTCCGCCGAGCACGCCCGCCATCGCGCAAAGGTGCTTCTTCGCCTGATGAACGAACACCTCCAGCGCCAGCGCAGCCTGCGGATCGGATGTTTTTGCGGCCAGCAGATCACGCATGTCGGCGGGCCTTTCGAAGAGTCCCTTCAAGCCCGACTCATGATTGATTTGACGGTCGATCTCCGACGCGGAAAGCCCCAGCTCCTGGGAGAGGAAACGCAAAACTCCCGGGTCGAGGTCACCACTTCGAGTCCCCATGACCAGGCCGCCCGCCGGAGTGAATCCCATCGTGGTGTCGAGACTCCGCCCATCGAGAACCGCCGCCATGCTCGCGCCATTGCCGAGGTGAGCAAGAACGGCGAGGCCCTTGACGAGGCCCCGATTTTTCAACCAGCCGACGAGGTGTTCATACGAGAGGCCGTGAAAGCCGTAGCGACGGACTCCGGCGTCACGAATTTTCCGCGGCAGCGCGAAGGTACTCGCCGCCTGCGGTAGCGTCGTATGGAAGGCGGTATCGAAACAAGCAACCTGTCGGACATCGGGATACCGCTTTTGCAATGCCGCGATCATCTCCAGCTCGCCGGGCAAATGCTCGGGCGCGAGATTCGTCGCCCGCCGCAATTTCCCGACGACGTCGTCCGTGATGATGCTGTGCCGGGTCAGAGATGAGCCGCCATGCACCACGCGGTGCGCGATCCCGGACAGCCGCGTCTCTCCGATCCACGGCTCGATGACGTCGAGCGTGTCGGCAGCCCGGGATATTTTCCCGCTGCCGGAATGACTCCGGCCCGCCTCATCCTCCAGATGCCATTCACAGACATCCGATCCGATCTTCTCGAAGACACCCCGGCGGGGATTCGACGCCCCCAGTGGGCATAGGCGCAGCTTGAGGCTCGAGGAGCCTACATTCACCGTCAGGACATTGGCCGGTGAAGCCTGCATCGCCCCACGGGTATACGATTAATGCTAACCGTCGAACAATCTCTTTGTAACGTTCCCGCCTTGCAGAGGGATACGGGATGATTTCTTCAGCTCTTGGTCACGCGGATGCGATCGATCTCCTGCCCGAATTCGTCGACCTGCCGCATGGTGAGCGATCCGCCATCGAGATCGAAGATGGTGAGCGAATGCCGATCCGAAACAAAGTTGGCGACGTAAGGCACATTTCCATCCTCGGCCAGCAGCCATTTTGAAGGCGTGTTGGTGAATCCGGGATCATAGAGACGTTTCCCTCCGGCTCCCGTCACCACGTAGATGACGCCATCGGGTTTCGTCACCGACTTGCCGTCGAAGCGCTGATCCAGCACGAACTCGCCGGGTACGAGCCGATCCTTTTTATCGATGTCGGGCGCCGCCCCCGTGCCCCGGGGTTTGAAACGCAGCGGGACGGTGCGCTGATAGCTGTGCTCATGCCCGTGCAACACGAGATCCACGCCATGCTCCTCGAAAAGAGGGCAAAGGACCCGCATGTGCTGCTCGGCGCAATGCTCCAGACCAACGTTGAACGGCGGATGGTGATAGACGACGAACTTCCAGAGCGCGTCGGTATTTCGCAAGTCGTCCCGAATCCATGCCTGGAAGTCCGGATCGGTCGGGTCCACGTAGAGATTCGAATCCAGGCAAAGAAAATGAGCGTCGCCGGAGTCGAAGGAGTAGTTCGCCATGCGGGGAAATCGATCTCCCGCGCAAGCCTTGAACCCATCGAGAACCTCGGCGTGCCCCACGATCGAGGTCGGATACCGCGGGTGTTGCGGGCCGTTGAGAGGCAGATGGAAATTGGTGTAGTAGGCAAGCGAGTCCGGACTCGCATCGAAGTCGGCCACCGGGCGGCCTTTCGCGTCCTTGGCATGGACGTCGTGATTCGCGATCACGCTGTAAAAAGGCACCGATCTCAGCAGAGGGCCTCCCATGCCGAGGCCGGCGACGTCTGCGTTATAAACAGGGAAGAAATATCGGCCGTATTCGTTGTCGAGGCCGCCATCATAGACATTGTCACCCGTGTTCATGACGAAATCGGGATGGGCCTGATAGGCGTGGTAGGCAATGGCCCGGTCGCTCACATCACCGAAGGAGTTGTCACCAAACGACACGAAGCGGATCGCCCGGCCCCTGGGCTGGCGGGTGGTGAAATAGCCCTTGGCCAGCAGCTCGCCATTGCAGGTGACACGATAGAAATACTCACGCCCCAGCTCGAGCTGGTTGAGGGAAGCGACGTAATTGAATCGATCTTCGATCTCGTTCCGGCCATGATTGAGCCGCTGAGTGCGAACGACGGACGCGGTATTCGAATAAAACTTGTCTGGCCCATAGCACACCTCGAACTCCGCCGGCGTATGCAAAGTCTGCCAGGCCAGCCGGACAACCTCCCCACCCTCGCGCAAATGTCCGTCCGGGCCGGGCTGCACATAAGGGACAGCCGTGAATACAGGCAGGGGCGCCGCCTTCACCAAGGGAGCGGAGAAAAGCCCCCGTCCGATCGGTACGAGGGATAAGAAAGTAATTCCTCCGGTGGAACGGAGAAATTGACGGCGGGTCAGTGGCAAATCCATCGAGGCAGTCAGGCGATCGCGGGCTTCTTCTTTCTGGCGGGGCGCGCAGAAACGCTCGGCGAGGCATTTGCGAGCATTTCCTTGAGCTGCCGCTCCATCTGCTTGCGACTGCTGGCGAGCAGCAAGGCGGTCTTCTTCACGGAACGTTTGAGGTTTTTACCTGGAGTCATCTTGGAGACCGCACTTTGCAATCGGCGGCCAACTCCCGCCAGCGACGAAATCGTTACGTTCCCGCCATTCCTTCCGATCTCGCGCAGAGATTCTCTCGATCCACTATGAGTGATCTCGTCGCCATCGTTCTCGATAACTGCGCAAAGGCCCAGGAAGTCCGGCTGGAATTCATCAAGATGCAGAAGGAACATCTCGTCGAACTCGAGGACTGCGCCATCGCCTACAAGGACGCTCACGGCCATATCAAGCTGGACCAGACCGTAAACCTGGCGGCCGCGGGAGCCGTGTCCGGCGGCTTCTGGGGATTGCTCATCGGGTTTCTTTTCTCGATTCCGTTCGGCGGTCCCCTCCTCCCGATCATCGTTGCGATCTTTGGCGCTGGCTTCGGTGCTTTGTCGGGGTTTACCTCGGACTACGGAATCGACGACGGTATGATGAAGGAACTGAGCGCCGGTCTGGACGACGGAAAAGCGGCGCTCTTCGTGCTGGTGCGCAAGGCGACCACCGACAAGGTGCTGGAGCATCTCGACCGCTTCGAGGGTAAAGTCCTCAAGACATCCTTTCCTAAAGAGCTCGATGAGAAATTGCAGGCCGTTCTGGCCTCGGCCAACGAGCCTTCGCCCGTCGCCTAAACTTCGGCTCCCATTCGACGACGCCGGACGCGGAATCAATCGTCCGCCTCTGAAACCTCGACAGATCACTCTATGAACACCCCTCAACCTTCCGCTCCAAACTCCGCCACACCGCGAAACGTCCTTGCCGGCGACGTCAAGATCACGGGCACATTGAAATTCACCCATGAATTGACATTTGACGGCGCTCTCGATGGCGAGATCCTCTCCGAGGGCGCACTCACCATCGGCCGGAGTTCGGACGTGAAGGGCGAGGTGCGAACCAAAACGGTGGTCCTCTACGGAACGGTGACGGGCAACATCACGGTGGCAGATCGATGCGAGCTCAAGACTGGATCGACCCTTCAGGGCGACTTGAAGGCCTGCCGTATCCTCGTCGAGGAAGGCGCCACCTTCATCGGCAAGTCGGAAGTCACGACCAGGAAAGTCGAGCCGAAGATCGAACCCAAGGCCGAGCCGACCAAGGGAGCGAAACCTGCCCCTGGCCCCGTAGCGGCCGCCCGATCGTAGTCTTCCCCTCGCGAACTGCCCCTCAGGCTCCAGCCTTGGGCATTCGTTTTGGCAGTGCGAAAAGACCCGGCTTTTGACCGGGCCGACGCTGATCGACCGCGAGTCTCTCTTCGGTGAAGCGAGCGAGCCGGACGAAAGGAAGACCGATCAACAGATAGATCGCGGCAATCAGGAGGCCCGTGCCGAAATAATCGAAGGATTGGGTCGCGATCCGATTGTAGGCGCCCGTGAGATCGAGGAGCGTGACCATCGAGACGAGCGAGGAATCCTTGAGCAGGGAAATGAAGTCGTTCGTCACCGGCGGCAGGACCAGCCGGAACGACTGCGGGATGACGACGAAGCGCAGCCCCTGCAAATGCGTCATGCCCAGCGCCCGGGCAGCCTCCATCTGGCCGCGTGGGATCGCGAGCAATCCCGCACGATAGTTCTCCGCCTCGTAGGCGGCGTAGTTCAATCCCAGCCCAAGCACGCCGGCAATGAAGGGCGACAACTTGATGCCGATATTCGGGAGGCCGTAGAAAAGGATGAGCAACTGAATGAGCAGCGGCGTGCCGCGGACGATCTCGATGTAGAGCGTCGCCAGCCAGCGGATCGGCCAGGGGCCGAAAACCCGGCCAATCGCGGCGGTAAAACCGACGAGAATGGCGATGGCCATTCCGACCACCGAGACCTCCAGCGTCAGCAATCCGGCCTGCAGCAGCAGCGGCCAGTAATTCAGATAACGAAGAAGCCGGGTTCCGAGAGACGCTGGCGCCGCATGGGCGGCGACAAAGGCGGTGTAAGATGTATCCGGGACCGATGGAGCCTCCGGCTGGCCGAGCGCTCCGGCGACGGTAGGGGTCCACAGTCCCCACCGGGAAAGAATGTCCCGCATTTCCCCGCTGGCGATGATCGCCGCGAGCGCGGCGTCGATTTCCTGCTTGAGCTGAGCATTGCCCTTCCGGATCGCTATGCCGTAGACGATCTGGCCAAACGGCGGCCCGGCGAATTGGAGGTTGGGATTCGATGCGGCATAGTATTTCGCGATCGGGTAGTCGAGGAGCACACCGAACAGGCGGCCATTGGCGACATCCTGATAGGCATTGATTTCCTCGCCGTAAGTCTTGACGACCACGCCTGGGGTCTTCTCCAGCATCGTGAGCGCCGCCGTCTGGTCGAGCGTCCCGATCTGCTGGCCCTTCAACTGGTCGAGCGAGGTGATCGGCGGCGTACCCTTCCGATCCACGAACTGCTCGAAGGTCACGTAGTAGGGATTGCTGAAGAGAACCTCTCCGGCCTTGTCCGGGGTGATCTCGATGCCGCAAATCACACAGTCATACAGCCCGCGGCCCAGGCCGGGAATCAGTCCGTCCCAATCGTTCTGGACGAACTGTGGCTGCCGCCCCATCTGCTTCGCGATGGCGGTGATGATTTCATACTCGAAGCCGGTGAGCTTGTTCCCGGATTCGTAGAAGGAGTACGGCGCATTGCTGTCGGGATCGGCAGCCCAGCGAAGGACCGGCTGCGCGGCTTGCATGACGCCGCCGGCCAGGAAAAGCGCGAGGAAAAGCAGGATTCTCATAGGAAACGACGCAGGAATCGGCGGGTCCGCTCGTCCTTGGGATTTTCGAAAATTTCGTCCTCGTCCGAAATTTCCACGATATTTCCCCCCTCCATGAAGACGATGTAATCGCTGGCGTCCCGGGCGAACCTCATTTCGTGGGTCACGATGATCTGGGTCATGCCCTCGGTATCGAGCTGCTTCATCACGTGCAGGACCTCGTCGACCAGTTCGGGATCGAGCGCGCTCGTCGGCTCGTCGTAGAGCATCACCTTCGGATTCATGGCCAGGGCCCGCGCAATGGCCGCCCGCTGCTGCTGGCCTCCGGACATCTGCCCCGGATAGCGATCGGCGAACCCATCGAGCCCTACCTTTTGAAGGAGTCTCCGGCCGTTTTCCTCCGCCTCCGGCCGCGGAGTGCCACGGACCACGAGAGGCGCGAGGATCGTATTCTCCAGGATCGTCTTGTGCGGGAAGAGATTGAACTGTTGGAAAACCATGCCGACATGCTGGCGCAACTCGTGCGCCTTGAGGGCGAGATCGCTGGGAGGAGCGTCCTCCAGCCCCTGGCAATCGATCGTGATACCGGCGATCGAGATGCGCCCCGCGTTTGGCACCTCGAGAAAATTCATGCAGCGCAGGAACGTGCTTTTCCCGCATCCTGACGGCCCGATGATGGAGACCAGATCCCCCTCCTCGACATTGAGACTGACGCCTTTGAGAATCGGCGTTTCGTCGTAGCTCTTGTGCAGGTCCTTGACCGAAAGGAGTGGGCTCTCCATCGGGGAATGGAGTGACAGTAAACTCTCCCCTCCTCAATCCGCGACTGCCTGTGCAACGAAATTGTTACGTTCAGCCCGTCAGGATGGAGAGAATCTCTCCTTCCTAGAGCAAGTCCTCTGGTCCGCCGAAAACCTTTCCCCGTCTCGGAACGGAACTTCGCGGGAAGCAAATGAATATTCTTTCATGTCGGCGCGGCCCCGATGTTCATCTCCCCCCAACGAACATCGGGTCTGTGCAGACAGCTCGTTTTTTGTTCGCTCTTCCGAGGCTTCAAGCCTTGGCCGCCTTCCTTCTCCGTCCTGGAGTCTTCGCGCCGCTGGCCGCGATTTTCTTCCTGGCCACGAGTCTCGCCGCCATTCATGCCAATGTTCATTCGGAGATGGGCCGGAAGGACCTTCTCGAGGGCGACACGGGCCACTATCTCGCCATCGCCCGCGACTTCGCCCGGGGCGATTTCTCCATGTCGTACGTCGAGGCCCGCCCCCATCGGCAGCCGCTTTATCCGCTTCTCCTTGCACCAGGGTTTCGCTGGTTCGGGGGAGATCTTCAGATTCTGGCCTCGGTCAATGTCCTCCTTCTGATCGGGGCTTTCCTGCTCCTCTATTTTGGCATCCTGCGCTTCTTTCACTCGCGTTTCGTCGCCGCCGCCATCGGATTCCTCTTTCTTCACAATCCCTTCGTACATGCTCACGCCACGCGGCACCTTCTCACCGAGCCTCTCCATCTCCTGCTCGCCATCGGAGTCGTCTTTGCGACCCTGGACTATCTGGAATCACGGCGGCGGCGCAGCCTCCTTGCCTTTGCGGCGCTGGCGGGACTCGACTATCTCACCCGGCCAAACGGTCTCTTCATTTTTGCATCCGCGATTGCAGTTTTACTGCTCAACGAAGCCTGGCGATTTTATCGGCCGTCGTCCTCGCCGCGCCCCTCCCTGTCCCACATCGCCGGTTGCTACGTGCTGGCTCTCTCCATCTTTGCTCTCGTAGCCGCCCCGAGCTGGATCCCTCGGTATCACTACTTCGGAAATCCGATTCACCACGGTTATCTGAGCAACTACCTGTGGACCGACACCTACAAGGAAGGCCATGTCGGACAACGCTTCGCCAGCTACACCGCGAAAGATTATTTTGAGAATCACCACCTGGGAGATGTCGTCCAGCGATGGGTGCGCGGCGTCGGAGAGTGCGGCTTCGCGATCCCGATCCGAACGGAAGAGAAGCTTCCGCTCCTGTATTTCCTGGCTCTCGGAGGTCTCGTAGCGACCGTCTGGAGTGGCTCCGGCAGTTATCGGACGCTGGCTGCCTTTGGAGTTCTCCAGATGCTTCCCCTGATCTGGACAAATCTGTCGAATCCCACCATCCGGGTTCCCTACGCGGCGGAGCTTCCCTTCGAATTGGTTTTTGCCGCCCTGTTTCTCTCTCAGCTATGCCGGGTGATTCACCGGGGATTTTTGAGAATCTGCCATGGGCAGCTCGACCATAAACTCATTTTCCGACGACAGGGCTCCGGGTCTCATCACGATACGGCCCCCGTGTGCATGCACAATTTCGCGGCAGAGACTAAGACCTAGCCCCGTGCCCCCCACATCGCGCTCCCTGGATTCATCCAACCGAAAGAATCGTTCGAAAAGCAGGTCACGGTGAGATTCCGGAATCGAGGAGCCGCTATTGAAGATCGACAACCGCACCATCGCCCCCTCCCCAGCCAGATGGTATCGGACCCAGCCTTCCGGGATATTGTGCCGGACCGCGTTATCAAAAAGATTGAAGGCCAGCTGGCGTAGAAGACCGCGATCTCCGTGGATCCAGATTGCGGGCGCAATATCGCCATCGATCTTCAGGCCCCGATCCTGGGCCATGACGCCGTAGTCCTCGGCGACCTCGGCGACCAGCTTGCTCAGATCCACATCGGCGCGCCCGGGGAGAAGTCTTCCCCCGTCCGCTTTCGCCAGCAGCAGCAGTTTGTCGGCGATCGACGATAGGCGGTGGTTTTCCTCCAGCAGTTCCACCAGCACGCCGGTCTGTGAGCCGTTTGGCTCATCCTTGATCGCATGCTCCAGCTGCGTGCGCATGACTGCCAGCGGAGTCCGGAGTTCGTGCGAGGCATCCGCGGAGAATCGAGTGGACTGCCGGAAACTGCGCTCCAGACGATCCAGCAAATGATTGAGCGTGCGGGAGAGAGTAAATATCTCATCTCGAGTCGCCGGCTCCGGCAACCTGACATCGAGGGAGAGCGCATCGATGCTCGAGGCTGCGGTGCTGAGACGCGCCAGCGGTGTGGTGAGCCGGGCGGCGACCCACCATGCCCCGAGCGCCGACAGGACGGCGGCCAGCGGCAAAGCAGCCAGATAGGCGATCATCAGCTCTGATGTCTCCTCCCTCGCCTCGGCGACCTGCTGAGGAGTAGCCGGCCGGCTTTCCTCCCCGGACACCATATCGATCTGCTCGTGGTAGAACCACCAGGCAGAGAACACGGCAAAGACAAAGACCACGAGGGTCGCCAGAACGGCGGCAAAGAGGGCGACCTTCAGACGCAGCGACCTGATTTTCACAACGGTGATGTGGAGAGATAGTATCCCACTCCGCGCACGGTGTGAATCAGCCGGGGGGAAAAATCGTGATCCAGCTTCTGTCGGAGCCGCTGGATATAGACATCCACGATGTTGGTCCCCGGTTCGAAATGATATTCCCAGACCTTCTCACAGATCTGCGTGCGAGTGAACACATGCCCGGGCGAACGCAACAAGAGTTCGAGCAACGCGAATTCCCGGGCAGTCAATTCAATCTTCCGGCCCGCACGGTGTACGGCGCGCCGTGAAATATCCATGGTCAGATCGGCGATCGCGTAAATCGTCAGAGATTCCCCGCTCCGACGGCGCAACAACGCCCGAACGCGGGCGACCAACTCCTCGATCGCAAATGGCTTTGCCAAATAATCATCCGCACCCAGCTCCAGGCCCTCCACCCGCTCGCCGACCTCTCCGCGCGCGGTCAATATCAGGACCGGGATCGCATTCGCATCCCCACGCAGGCGTTTCAGTACCGCGAGGCCGTCCAGTCCGGGAAGCATCACGTCGAGGACCGCGACGTCGTAGGGAATTTCCCGCAACGAGGTCAGAGCCTCATCTCCGCGATGCAGCACGTCGACGGAGAACCCCGCCTCCACGAGGGCACGCCGCAGATGGGCGGCGATCTTCTTTTCATCCTCAACGATCAATGCACGCATTATTCCAAGCCCGGCGGACGAACAAACTTAACGCGCTCGATCGCCGAGCGCACGCTCGCAAAAGCAAGCACGTGCATCACGGTACAGCTCGCGGCTTCCAATCCGGGGCTAGTCTTTGTCCGCGGATTTATCCTCGGCCGCTTCCTTCGCTTGATCGGCCGCAGTTTCGACTTCCTTCGAGACCACCTCTCCGGTTTTGGCGTCCACCTGGACTTCCGTGATGTCCTTGGCACCGGGAAGGGCAATGTCGAATGACCACACGAGCTTGCCGTGCTCCTTCTCCAGCTCGGACTCTTTGATTTTCCCTTTCGGAGTCGTGGCGAGGGCTATTTTCCGCGCCGCGTCTTCCGTAATCCTGGCTTCGGCCTCGAGAGTCGCCTCCGACTTCTTGGACTCCGCGTGAGCGCTCGGCGTGAGGGATGCGATGGCGATGATGATAGGCAGGACAAGGCGCAGGTTCATGATTCGAAAGCGGGGATATTTCCCTTGGTTATGACTCGCGGAGATGAACCCTCCGGGCGCATTCACATTAAAAAACTGTAATGGCCTTCCCTTTGACCCCGGTCAAAGCAGGTATCAATGCTGGAGGCGGTGTTCGCACGTCCGCCATCTCATCATTTCAGCCTATGGGCCATTCGGGTCCTCGCGCTCCTCGTTCTGCCACTTGGCGGATGCTCCATCTATCATCCGAAACCATTGACGGAGGAAGCTGTCGCCGCCCTGCTGCACAAGCCGGATGACCGGACGCTGCAAATCGAGGCTGCGAAGATCCAGCATCCGGCTCTGCGCCCGGTGCGCGTCGATCTTCGCGACGGCATCAACCCTGACGAAGCGGCCTTGATCGCCGTCCTGCTGAACCCGGCGCTCCGGGCCGATCGCGATCGCCGAGGCCTGGCCCAGGCACAACTGGTGCAGGCCGGCGTCCTGCCGAATCCGCAGGTTTCCTGGACCAATGACTACGTGATCGGAGGCAACACTGCCGGAACGATCAATGCCTTCGGCCTCGGCGGGAGCTGGGATGTCACGCAGCTCCTCACGCTGCTGCCGAAAGTCGCCTCCGCGAGGGCCAATACGAAGGCCATCGCCCTGGATGTGGCCTGGAACGAGTGGCAGACCGCGCAGGGCGCCCGCCTCTCGGCTCTGCGAATCATCGGCCTCACCGAGCAACTGAAAGCCGCTCGTGAAGGCGACGAAGCGCTCAGAGAGAATGTGACCCTGTTGACCAAAGCAACGGAAGCTCACGAGAGGACCGTCCTGGATCTGGCCGCCGCCGAGGCGACCAGTCGCGACGCCCGAGCCGCTGAACTTGTCATCGAGAAGCAGCTCGAGACCGAGCGCATCGCACTCAATCGCGCCATGGGCTTTCCACCGGAAGCCCGACCGCCCATCGAGGGTGGATCGCTACCGGGCTCGGCCACTCCCCCGGCATATGCCGGCCTGATCGCCAACCTGGAAACCTCCCGGCTCGATCTGCTCGGGCTGAAGGCGGGCTACACGAGCCAGGACGAAGCGCTCCGAGCCGCGATCATCGCCCAGGTGCCGAGGATAAATCTGGGATTCACCCGCGCCACGGATACCTCGAACGTACAGACCCTCGGCTTTGGGCTCTCCGTGGACATCCCGATATTCGATCGCAACCAAGGCAACATCGGTACGGAACGCGCCACCCGGCAAAAGCTGTTCGACGAATATGCAGACCGGGTTTTCCAGGCACGTGCGGATATCGCCACCGGCCTGGCGAGCATTCACTGGTCGAACGAACAGATTGCCGAGAACCAGAAGTCCATCCACGCGCTCGAACAGTTGGTGAAAACCGCAGGCACCGCACTCGACCAGGGGAATGGCGACGCGATCAGTTTCTACCAGACCCGATACGACCTCATTCTGAAGCGGATCGAGTTGCAGCAATTCAAGGTTCAACTCGCGGAAGCCGTCGTCGGGCTGGAGATCTCCACGGGCCGCTATCTCCCATTCTCATCGCTATGAATCCGCCCCCTCTCTCTTTACTTTTCGCCACCGGCATCGCGATTTTCAGCGCGGGATGCCACCGGGAGCCATCCGCCGACGAGAAGCCCCCGGAGCCTGTCCCCACCGTAACGGTGGAACCGCTGAAGCGCGGAAGCATCGAGGAGCCCATCATTGCCTACGGCAGTGTCGTCGCCGAGCCCGGCAAAAACGTCGGCCTCTCCGTCCCCTACGAGAGCACCGTCGCGCGCACGCTCGTTGTGCCGGGCCAGCGAATCAAAGCAGGTGATCCGGTGGTGGAAATCGCCGCCAGTGCCGCGACAGAGCTGCAGTTGGGTCAGGCAAAAAGCACCCTCAAGACCGCCGAGTCCGATCTCGGGCAGATCAAGCAACGTTACGATCTCAAGCTCGCGACCAATCAGGAGTTGGGCCAGGCCGAAAAGGCAGCCGCAGATGCACGGATGCAGCTGGACAGCCTCGAGAAAAGCGGGGCCTCCGATCTCACGCTTCTCAGGTCACCCGCCGAGGGCATCGTCCTTGGCCTCGGCTCCCAGGCCGGGCAAACGGTCCCGCCGGGCACCTCTTTCGCGGAGATCGTCCCTGCCGACGCCGTCGAGGTTCGTATCGATATCGAGCCGGACGATCTCGACGCGCTCCGCCCGGGAGCAGTCGTGAAGCTTTCCCCGATCAATCAGCCTCGCTCTGGTCCCCTGTCAGGCACCGTGCGCCTCCTCACCGCGAGCGTGAATCCCACCAGCCGTCTGGTGAGCGTCTTTGTCACCCTGCCGAAGCAAAGCGGATTTCTGCTCGGCGGCTATGTGCAGGCGGAGTTTTCACGCCACACCGAGAATGCACTGATCGTTCCTATCGCCGCCCTGCTGACCGAGGGAGATGCCTTCCACGTTTTCATTGCCCGGGACAACAAAGCGGTCGAGCGCACCGTCGAACGAGGGCTGCGTAACAAGGAATTCGTCGAGATCCTCGGGGCAGACTTGAAGGAATCGGACCCCGTGATCATCGAAGGCAACTACGAACTCGAAGACGGCATGAGCCTGAAAATGAAATGAGGAACCCGTCTCTCGCTCGGTGGGCGTTTGGCCACCGTCGCTCGCTCCTCTTCCTGGTCGCCCTGCTGGCGATCGCGGGAGCGGCCAGTTCGTGGCTGCTCCCGGTCAGTCTCTTTCCAGACGTCAGTTTTCCCCGGGTTCGCGTGAGCTTGGATGCCGGAGACCGGCCCGCGGAGCGCATGCTCGCCGAGGTGACCGTGCCCGTGGAGGAGGCTGTCCGCGCTATTCCGGGCGTGCGTGGAGTTCGTTCCACCACGAGCCGGGGATCTGCGGAGGTGTCGGTCAATTTCGACTGGGGGCACGACATGATAGCCGCGACGCTGCAGGTGCAGGCCGCGATCAGCGGACTGCTTTCCGCGCTTCCCTCCGGAACGAATTTCTCGGTCGAACGCATGGATCCGACCGTATTTCCCGTCCTCGCCTATAGTCTGACGTCTTCGAACCACTCCCCGTCCGAGTTGCGTGATCTCGCACTCCATACTTTGCGACCGGCACTCACGACCGTGGCCGGAGTGGCCAGGGTCGGCGTGGCTGGTGGCACGGTCGAGGAGTTCCAGGTGGTGGTCGATCCAGCGAAACTCCAGGCTCTTGGGCTCACCGTCGCCGATGTGGCCACCGCACTTTCCGCAGGAAACGTCCAGGTTGCGGTTGGCAGGCTGACGGAGGATCACCGCCTGTACCTGGTGGTTTCCGACACGAGGCTGAAGTCATTCGCCGAGATCTCAAAAACGGTGATTCGCTCCACTCCCGGCGGCGTGGTGCTGCTCCAGGACGTCGCCCGCATCGAGACCGGAACCGAGCCCCAATGGACCCGGGTAACGGCCGACGGGCGCGATGCGGTGCTCTTGCAAGTCTACCAGCAGCCCGGCGGCAACACCGTGCAAATTTCCAACCTGATCCGGGAAAAGCTGGCGGCTCTTCGCCTCCATCTTCCTGCCGGAGTGAAGCTCGCAAATTGGTATGACCAGAGCGAGCTGATCACCGCATCGGCTGCCAGCACCGTCGAAGCCGTGATGGTCGGCATCCTGCTCGCATCCCTCACGCTGCTGATCTTTCTGCGCGACTGGAAAGTTACGGTTGTTGCCGCCGTCACCGTCCCTGCGGTTCTTTGCGCGACGTTGCTCCTGCTGTTCGTGTTGAACATGAGCCTGAACATCATGACGCTGGGCGGCATGGCGGCCGCAGTCGGGCTGATCATCGACGACGCCATCGTGATGATTGAACACATCGTTCGCCGGATACGCGCGGCCACCGGGGATTTACCCGGCACCGTGCAGGAGGCAGCGGCGGAGTTTACCCGGCCATTGCTCGGGTCCTCCGCCGCGACCATCATCATTTTTGCTCCGCTTGCCTTTTTGTCCGGAGTCACCGGGGCGTTTTTCAAAGCCCTTTCGCTCACGATGGCGGCAAGCCTTGTCCTTTCGTTCTTAATTTCCTGGCTCATCGTTCCGATTCTCAGCGAACGGATCCTCCGAGGAGGACATCACGATCTCGAAGATACCGATCCGGCGAACCGGCATGCAGGCCGCCTCTACGGGGCCGTCATGCGGCGGTTCCTCCCTCGTCCGTGGCTTTGTCTGCCTCTGGCGGCGGGATTGATTTTCGCCGGCTGGCTCGGCCTGCAGAATGGCGCGACAGGCTTCATGCCGGTCATGGACGAAGGCGGCTTCATCCTCGACTACGTCTCCGCTCCCGGCACCTCGCTGGAGGAAACCGACCGGATCCTGCGGAAGATCGAGGCGATTCTCGCGGATACTCCCGAGGTCCAGACCTACTCGAGACGCACGGGCATTCAGTTGGGCGGCGGAGTCACGGAGGCGAATACGGGGGACTTCTTCGTACGGCTCAAACCCCTGCCGCGCCGTGCGATCGCGGATGTCACCGAAGAAGTTCGCTCGAAGATCGAGGGGAGCATCCCGGGCGTGGAGATCGAACTCCTCCAGCTCATGGAGGATTTGATCGGCGATCTGACCAGCGTCCCCCAGCCCATCGAGATCAAACTTTTTGGCAACGACGAGGCTGTCCTTCAGGACGTGGCGGCCAGGGTTGCGGTGACTGCGGGAGACGTGCCCGGAGTGGTTGAGGTGAACAGCGGCATCGTGCCTGCGGGAGATGCCGTAACGGTCACGGTCGATCGGGTCAAAGCCGCACTGGAAGGCGTCGATCCCGACTCGGTCACCCGCAGCATGGAAGATCTGCTGAGCGGCAAGGTGACAACGACCATTCAGCACGGCCCGAAGCTGGTCGGGGTCCGTGTATCCGTCCCCTTGAAAAGTCGCGAAACGAAGTCCGATCTCGCCCACTTTTTGATCCAGGCCCCCGACGGCCATCTTTTCCCATTGGGCCGCATTGCCAGCATCGCGGTCGAATCGGGCCAGCCCGAGATCACGCGAGAAGACCTCGCCCGCATGGTCGCGGTCACCGGCCGCATCGTGGGGCGGGACCTCGGCTCGACGATCACCGACCTGCGCCGGGCATTGAACAAACCCGGCTTTCTTCCAACGGGCGTCACCTACACCCTCGGCGGCCTTTACGAGCAGCAGCAAATCGCGTTCCGTGGCCTGACGGTTGTTTTGATCGTCGCTGCCGCGCTGGTCTTTTTGCTTCTTCTCTATCTCTACGAGAGCCTGCGCGTCGCCTCGGCGATGCTCTTCGTCGCACTGCTCGCCGTGGCGGGAGTCTACTTCGGCCTCTGGATCACCGGGACGGAATTCAATATCACTTCCCGCATGGGGATGACGATGATCATCGGCATCGTGACCGAGGTTTCGATCTTCTACTTCTCGGAATTTCGATCACTGCCGCCCGGCCCCGGGCGATTCCTCCAGGCAGGGCTCAATCGAATGCGACCGATCGCGATGACGACCTTCGCCGCAATTCTGGCTCTCGCGCCACTGGCCGTGGGTATCGGCCACGGCTCCGCCATGCTTCAGCCTCTGGCGATTGCCATCATCGCGGGACTGATCTTCCAGCTGCCTCTCGTTCTTGTCTTCCTCCCGCTGCTCCTGGCCATGACCCGGGTCGAAACGTCCGCCAGGGCATGAACTGGAAGATTTCAAAGCGTCTCCATCCGTCTCCTTCTCGAGCCCTTAAATCCACGCACCAAAAACCACAGCTCACCTCATGAAAAACACGCGCTCTCACTGGCTCCTGGCTCTCGTCGCCGGGATCGTTCCCACCATCGGTCAGATCTCGATCGCCCAGGCGGCTCAGCCTTATCACCTGCTGGCCGAGATACCCGTCGGCGGCGATGGTTTTTGGGATTATCTTTCCGTCGATCCCTCCGCGCATCGTCTCTACGTCAGTCATGCGACTGAGATTGCAGTGATCGATACGAAGAACAATCAGGTCATCGGGCATATCGCCGACACTCCCGGCGTTCATGGCTTTGCGATTGCCACTGATCTGGGCAGAGGATTCTCCAGCAACGGCAGGGAGAATACATCGAGCATCGTTGATCTGAAATCTCTGAAGACCCTTTCCAGGACGGATACCGGAGCCAATCCGGATGCGATTCTCTACGATCCGGCAAACAAAGAAGTCTACACGTTCAACGGGCACGGAGAATCTGCCACTGCCTTCGACGCTGCCAGCGGCAAAGTCACGGCCACGATTCCACTCGGCGGCAAGCCCGAGTTCGCGGTGGTCGATCCGAAGTCGAAACTCATCTACGACAACCTGGAGGACAAAAATGAGGTCGCGGTCATCGACACGGGCAAACACACCGTCGTGAACACCTGGCCCATCGCTCCCGGCGAGGCTGCATCGGGCATGGCCTTTGACGAGGCCAACCACCGGCTCTTCCTCGGGTGCGACAACAAGCTCATGGTCATGATGGACAGCACGAACGGAAAAGTCGTCGCGACCGTCCCCATCGGAGAGGGCGTGGACGCAAATGCTTTCGACCCGGCCACACGCCTGGCTTTCAGCTCGAATGGCGAAGGCACGGTTACGATTGCCCACGAGGAATCTCCCGAAAAACTGACCGTCGTTCAGACGCTGGCGACCGAGAAGGGAGCTCGGACCATGACTCTGGATCCATCGACTCATCGCATTTACCTGGCCACCGCAAAGTTCGAGGCGGCCGCGCCTCAGGCTCCCGGCACTCCACGGCAGCGTCCGAAAATCGTGCCAGGATCCTTCAAGGTCCTGGTCTACGGAACGGATGCGGTGGCCGCGGCAAAATAGGCAGATCCGGGATCCCGCGCACCTTTTCCTGGAGGCGTCTTTGGACTGCGATTGGCGCACGCACCCGAGACGCGCTGAACGATACCTCTCTATGAAAACCATGCGCTCTCTCGCCATCGTCGCTTTCCTTCCGTTCTCCGCGTTCTCCCAAGCGGTCCAATCCCCTGGGACTGCCGCTTCGGGAGTTACTCCTGGCGCGAATACTGGAGCCGCTGTTGCGGCCCCCAGCCCGATGCCACCTCCTGCGGTGCCTGGAGCTGGAGCAGTTGGAAATCCCGCCTACAGCAACAGTGGATCAAGTGTCAGCAGCCCTTCCACCAGTCTGGGTACCGGCACCACGGTCAGACCAACGACGACGGCTCCCGGAGTCCAGCCGGCGACCGGATCCAGCCGTTAGGCCGGCGTCACTCCAGACCACAAATCGATGAGCGGCCCGCTCTTTCCAAGCAGCGGGTCCGCCACGGGAACGGTCAGTTGCGCGATCCGTAGCATCGAAGCCTCGAGGTCGACTTTCTCCGGACGCTGTTCGTCCGGCCCACATCCCCCGGGGTAGGCTCCAACTCCCTGAAAATCTTCGGTACTCGAAAGCCGTTGGTGCGACACGCCCGCCGGAATGATCAGGACATCTCCCGTGGAGAGTTTGGCCGTGAAACCTTCTTGATCGCCAAGGCGCACCTCGGCGTGGCCTCGAAAAACGCCAATCACCTCGTGTGTCGTGCTGTGATAATGCGGATAGTCAAAGATGGTATATCGCCAGGCTGGTGGCCAGCCGTTGGCCGCGAAAGTCTTCTCGAAAGCCTGTGCCAGTTCCTCACCTTTTCCGCCGAGGGCGGCATGATAAATCAAAAGCGGCAGACGGGGACTGTTCGGGCACCAGCCACTATCGGGAAGGTAGTAAGTTTCAGGCTTCATCCTCCCTCAACTTCGCATATCACGCGAAAAATGGTCTCGAAAGTTGCCTGGCGATCGGAAGCCGGAATCACATACCGCCAGGGAAACCATCTGGAGCGAACTTGGACGTGCACACCATGAGAGCCGGAAGAAAGCGGCGACGGTCATGACGATCAATGTCGCCCAACTCATCGTCAGAACCCTCACCGCCGCGGGCGTGAAACGCATCTACGGCGTGGTGGGAGATTCCTTGAACGGTCTCACGGAAGCTTTGAGGACGCAGGACGAAATCGAGTGGGTCGCCGTCCGCCATGAAGAGGTCGCTGCGTTCGCGGCGGGAGCGGAGGCGCACCTCACAGGATCTCTCGTCGTGTGTGCAGGCAGTTGCGGACCAGGCAACATGCATCTGATCAATGGTCTGTATGACTGCCATCGTAGTCGTGTGCCTGTTCTCGCGATCGCCGCGCAGATACCGAGCCGCGAGCTGGGCAGCGGCTACTTTCAGGAAACCCGGCCTGATATTCTGTTCAAGGACTGCAGCCACTACTGTGAGCCGATCTCCAGCCCCGCCCAGGCGCCGCGAGTGCTGGATCTCGCCATCCAGGCGGCGATCGGAAAGCGAGGCGTCTCTATGGTCACCATCTCTGGCGATGTCGCTCTCCTTGAAGCACCCGCAACGGAGCCCCGGCTCGCCCGCAGAGAGTCCGCACACCCTACGATCTGTCCATCCTCCCTGGAGCTCCAGCAACTTGCCGCGATCCTGAATCGCAGCCGGAAGGTGACCATCCTCGGCGGAGCGGGCTGCGCCGGCGCGCATGCCGAGCTCCTCGCGATCGCCGGCGTCCTGAAAGCACCGATCGTGCATGCGTTGCGGGGCAAGGAGTTCATCGAATACGACAATCCCTTCGACGTGGGCATGACCGGTCTGCTGGGCTTTTCCTCCGGCTATTTCGCGATCATGGACTGCGACGCCTTGCTCATGCTCGGTACCGACTTTCCCTACCAGCAGTTCTACCCGGAAAAAGCATCCATCGTTCAGGTGGACATCCGCCCGGAAAACCTCGGGCGTCGGACCCGTCTCGATCTTGGCCTGGTTGGAAACGTTCGCCACACGCTCACCGCGCTCCTGCCGCTTCTCGAATCGAAGACCGTGCAGCAGCACCTCGATCGAGCCCGGCAGCACTATGCCACCGCGCGCGCCGCGCTGGATGACCTTGCGACCGGCACACCTGGAAGTCGCTCCATCCATCCCCAGCATCTGACTCGCGTCGTGGATGAATTGGCGGCTCCCGATGCCATCTTCACCGCCGATGTCGGCTCTCCGACCTTGTGGGCCGCCCGATATTTGAAAATGAATGGTCAGCGCCGCCTGCTGGGTTCTTTCAATCACGGGTCGATGGCAAACGCGCTTCCCCAAGCCATCGGGGCTCAATTGACCTTTCCCAACCGCCAGGTGATTTCGCTCTCGGGTGATGGAGGATTCTCCATGCTCATGGGCGACATCCTCACCGTGCGCCAGCTCCGGCTGCCGATCAAAATCGTCATCTTCGACAATGGCGCTCTGGGATTCGTGGAGCTGGAAATGAAAGCCGCCGGCCTGCTGCCCCACGGTACGGAACTCGATAACCCCAATTTCGCGCAGATGGCGGAGGCAATCGGGATTCGAGGACTGCGGGTGGAAGACCCCGGCGAACTTCCGGAAGCCATCCAAGCCGCGCTCGAACATCGTGGTCCGGTCATCGTCGACGCCGTGGTGAACCGTCAGGAACTTGCTTTCCCGCCCAGGATCGAGCTCGAGCAGGCAAAGGGCTTCTCCATCTACATGGTGAAAGCCGTCATGAGCGGAAAAGGCGACCAAATCCTGAATCTCGCTCGCACCAATCTCTGGCGATAGGCGACTGCCTCCCTGGCGCCGCTGCTCCGGGATTTGCGGCCTTGCCGCTCGGGAGCAAACCCGACGCGAGCGTCCGCCCTCGCACGCGAATTTCGGACATGAACGGATACTTGATTGGGATGCTCCAGGCGGCAGGCTATGTCATCATTCCAGTTTGCTTCCTGCTGAAAAGCTCAGGCGCATTTTAGAGCGTCGCGCCGCCCTGGCCATAAATCATGGCGTCACGGTGACACCCTCGACGAACTCGTTCCGGCGAACGTCACTTTCCCTCAATGGCTGGCCATTGACCTTCACATGGTCGAACTTCACATCGCGCACCTGGTGCGTGGCATCGAATCCAACCAGATCGGCAATCGTGCTCGAGGCATTCGCCTCGATGTTCTTGAAGATGACGTTATCGATATGTCCCCTCTCCTCGTCCCGGCTCCAATTGGCTCTCCCGATCCAGGCGGACATGAGCCGCCGCCCCTCCTCGATGCGGATGTTGTCGAAGACGATATTCTTCATGTGTCCGGAGTCGCACTGATAGACGCGAAGCACCCATTCCCGCCCTTTGTCCCGGACGACATCACAATCTGTGAATCGCACCCCGTCCACATCCAGGCGTAACTCCGCTCCGAGACTGAGCGCGTGCGCAAATTCGTTCCAGAGCACGCAATTGTGAACGGTGATATTGCTCGATTTTCCCCGCTTCAGGTCGCTGGACTTGATGACCACGAGATCGTCAAAAGTTCGCAGGTAACAATCCCCGACATCGACATCGCGGCTGTTGTTGATATCGATCCCGTCCGAGTTTCCGCGATAACCGAAGATCTTGATATTCTCGATCCGGACTTGATCGGAGCCCTGGACAGGCACGTTCCAGGTACTCGAGTCGCGCAACACGACGCCTTCCAGTTTGATGTCCCTCCCTGCCACGACGATCATGTTGCGCGTGTGATAGGCGCATCGGCTCCCATCGACGATGCCACGACCGCGAAGGGTGATATGATCCCCTTTCAGGAAGAAAATCGGATTTTTCTCTCCCTCGGTACTCTTGCCGTACACCACGGCTCCGCCAGCGATATAGACGGTTTTCCCGGAGGGGACGATGACACCCTCCACCTCATGCACGCCGGGGCCGTAGTAGATGACATTGGGATCTTTCGGATCGGGTGCGTCCTCCTCCCACGGGTTTGCGAAGATTTGCAGGGAGTTCAGCCAATCGTCATTGACCTCGAGAACCAGAGGGCCGGGCTTGGAAACAGTAAAAGTGATCTGGTTTCCCGCCACCATCGGGTGAATACCGCGGGAGGTCGGAAGCACGACCGCTTTTTTCACTCCGCTGGGAAAAGTCACGGTCACTCTGGCCGGCCCCCTCATGTCGAAGGAGGCAAAAGCGGTATCCGTACTCGGTGACGGGCGGTTGAGGGTCTTCCGAGCCTGTGGATCCAGCGAGCTGATCGACGCGGTGTAAACTGGAGCATCCTTGCCGCTCACCGCGACCTTGTAGCGGGTGGAAAGGGTCTCGCCCTCCGGAGCGGGATAGACGCGTACCATCTCCTGAGCGATGAGAGCCAGCGGAGAAAACAGTACGATCAGGGGGAGAAATCGCAGCATGCTGCCTGATTACGATTTTCCAGCCAAAGAAGGAAGCTCAGGCGGAAAGAGAGATACCGGAAACGATGCTCTCTCGACGGTCTGACAACCGTCAATCCGGCGTGTGGCGAAGCTTTACAATGGCTTCGATTCGATTCTTCACCTGCATCTTCGCACAGATGTTTTTGACATGCGTCTTGATCGTCTCGATCGACACGCACAGATGCTGCGCGATTTCCTTGTAGCGAAAGCCCTCGGCCAGCAGTTCGAGGACTTCGAGTTCACGTCTGGACAGGGACTGCTTCGCCGGCGTGAAAGCTTTCTTTTCCTCGCGAAAATGCTTCACCACTTTCCGTGCGATATGCGTCGTCAACGGCGAGCCGCCCTTCGAAATGTCCCGAATCGCCGCGTAAAGATCCTCCGGGTTGCTCGATTTCAACAGATAGCCATTGGCACCTGCCTTGAGCGCCCGAAAGATACTTTCGAAATCCTGATAGACGGTGAGCATGATGATCTCGAGCGACTCGTTGCTCTTCTTCAAGATCTCCACGCATTCGATTCCACTCATTCCCGGCAGATTGATGTCCATCAACACGACATCCGGCATTTGCCTGGGGATCTTCAGCAGGGCCTGTTCCGCGTTATCCACGGCGTACAGGCACTCCAGATCCGGCACCAGATCGAGCAGCCGGACGAGTTCTTCTCTCAATCCGGCGTCGTCCTCGACAATGACCACCGTTTTTTGGAGCCGGTCGGTCGCCGAGCCGGAAACGGGAGCACTGGCGGAGTCTGACGGAGCGGTTTTCATAATTTAGATCTTCACGGTGAATATCACCGCCGTGCCATGTGCGGGTGAACTCTGGATATCGAGCATCCCGCCGATGGCCCTGGCGCGCCACTGGAGATTTTTCAGACCATTCCCCGATGCGGTCTCGACATCGAATCCCGAGCCGTTATCCCGGATCTTGATTTCCAGGAGGGAGCCTTGATTGATTTCCACGCTCAGTTCCGAACCTTGCGAATATTTCACCGCATTGTTTACCGCTTCTTTCACGATAAGAATGATGTGGTGCCGGACATCACTCGAGACCGCATGCCCGTCACGCAGTTCTCCCACCCGGATCCGATATGCCATCGATGAGGACGAGCAAAGGTTCTCGACCAGCTGGCTGATGTGATTTACCAGCGCCTCGAGATTGTCGTTTTTCGGATCGACGGTCCAAACGGTCTCATAAAGCGCCGAGACGAGGTCCCGGGTCATGAACGATATCTTGTCGAAGATATCCTTCGCATCCTCGAGGGAATGGGCATGGGCCGAAGCGCCGCCACTGACCAGGGATATGTGGGTCAGGCGCGCTCCAAGATCGTCATGAATATCCCGCGCGATCCGCAGGCGCTCGGATTCCACCGCATGCGCCTGCCGAACTCTCTCAAGCTGTTTTTCCACGTTTGCACGCACGATCATCCTGCCGATGAATCCGGCTCCGATCAGGAGCAGGATCGAGACCACGACCCACAACCAGGGTTGCAGACGGAGAGGCGTGTAGACTCGAAGCGATAGCCCCCGCATCTCCTGAGGATTGCCCATGGCATCGAGAACATTGACCAGGAAGCGGTAATTTCCCGCATGAAGCCGGGGATACATGGCCGCCACCGCTCCTGCCTGCCCCGTGCTATACATCGTATTCCATTCCAGAAAAAGTCGATCGCCCGGTTCGACGGGAGGCAAATATTCCGAAGGGAGATGCCATTCCGCATGGGCGAGAGGATCTTCGTCCACCACGGCCAGCCCGAAGTCCGAATGCGCCAGTTCCTGCGGGGGAACGACCTTGCACATCGAGGGGCGGGTTCCCTCTTTGGTCCATCCTTTCGGCTCCCAAATGCCATCGGGACCCACCTGCCCACTACTCTTGAAGATTTGTGCGATGGATTGGTTCCTCTTCTGCAAAAACAGGGTCAGATCACTCACCAGATAGACCCCAATCGCCTCGGGCGGACCGGCGGAGGTAATCGAGAGCGAGACTCTGGAGCACTCTGGAGGAACGATCAGGGTCTCGTGTTTCCGCAAGAGCGGAGAAGTGCCAAAGTGGCCCGACCAACCCGGGCTTTCTCCAGAGACGTAGAAATATTTATCCGTGATCCGATCGCCCTGGTCGTTTTCGAGGTGCACCTTCAAGCCCATGTCCGAGCTGTTACGCACCTGCCAGTCCTGTTCGTAGCCCTCCAGCTTGAAGCGGAACCGGGCGTCGTCTTTGGGCTTATCCAGCCAGTCCGTCTCCGCGATGCCGAACCTCAAGGTGTGGAAATCCGACGGAATGGCGACCCCTTGCTCGGAGATCGGGACCTCCCGACCATCAACCTGGACGCTTATCGTCGGAAATTTCGCCGCGTATGCCGTTCCCGCCCAAGCCAGAAGGCCGGATAGCAAAATGCATGGGGCTATGGATGCCATGGGTCGCATTCACGAGGGGAATTTTCGCGAAACCAAGCGGTTTGCTTCGCCAACGGCGAGGATATCCCCATTGGATATCTCCTCAAGCCTATCGATGGAAGAAACCGGCGCCGTACCCCCGCACGGCACCGGCTTGAGCGGGTGAGCTACACCGGCCGTCTCACTCACCTCACGTCAGAGAAGAGGATCTATCGACCGAGTTTGCGGCGGCGGATGGCCATGGCGGCGCCACCGCCGGCCATCAGGAGGAGCCCCATGGTGGTCGGTTCGGGAACCGGCGTCACGGACGCGAAGTCGGATCCGATCCTGAGTTCATCAATCGTCCCACCGGCATCCTCGATCCGGACGCGGTCGAAGGTAAATCCCCCCGCCGTCGCGACAAAACTCGCCACCGCCGTGGATTGGAGCGGAGCTGCACCACCGATCGCCGGGTTCAAATACATATAAAAGCTGGTTTGGAGCGGATTCGAGTTATCAATCTCCAGGACGAGCAGTTGCGTTGAGGTCGTGTCGATCGAAACGCCGGAACTTACATAAACCCCGCCCCCGGCGCCCGGAACGTTCGAAGAAGCGTTGAAGGAATAAGTGCTGGAGGGCCCGCTTCCGGTGTAAGTATCTCCGATGCTCACCAGCTCGGTGGATCCGCTGAAGACACCGACATTCGCATAATTGGCGGAACTCTGATTCAGCAAAAAGGCAACGTAAACCGATCCCGAGCTGGCTACCGGCGCCGAAAGGGTCCGATAGGTCTGCCCTCCGCCAGTCACCGCATTTCCGAGGGTTTGCAGCGAGGAGTAGGTAAGACCGCTCGTGATCGAGAAATTGGCCGAGCCGCCACCCCATGTATCGCCCCACCCGACGCCCCCGCCCTGCCCGTCCAGATTGGAACTCGAGTAGTCGAACTCATCGGAGGCGATAAGCTGGGCTTTTGCCGATGATAACCCGCTTAGGGTGAAAGTCGCAGCAGCAGCGACGAAGATTCGGGATGCTGAAAGTTTGAAGATCATAGAGGGAAGAGTGGGGATGAGGTTTAAGGAGTCGGAGGCCCGCTTTTCTCGGCGGAAACCGACTTCTTGACTATGAGCCACCTCCCTCATTCGCGTAATCCCTAATAGGTGTGATTTTTTGACGATTTCTGGCTTTTTGCGACTCAAAGCGTTGCAGATCCCACTAAAACACAGGTATTCCTGCACGCCGCTATCACCCCGCTTGGTATCGGTTGTTTTCGCAGTCTATTTTCCTCCTTTTGCCCCTTCTACCCTGTAAAAATCTCGATTTGTTTCCCTCCCTTCCCGTCATGAAAAATATACTTCCGTGCCTAATTTTTGCCAGCGGACTGCTTTTTACGCCTGTGGCAAATGGAGAATTGCCCGTCGATCGTCTCGGTCTTTCCAAGGAATATCCCAAAAGCTATTCGGAATGGGCGAACGCCTTCGCTGCGGGCAACGGGAAAATGGGGATCATGGTCTTCGGAAATCCGCTCGACGAGACCGTCATTTTCAACGATCGCGGCTTCAATATTTCCCGGGGCAACGAGCGAACATTCTCGAAAGTCAGCAAGGAAGACCTCGCCACGATCAAGAAGCTCTGCGCAAAGGGGGATTTCGTCGCGGCCAACAATCTGGCCGCCAAAGTCACGAACTGGAAGGACGGCGGCGATGGCAACCGGCATCCCGGGTTTGCGATGTTTCTGACCATTCCTCCTGCCGGCGAGGTTCGTGATTATTCACGCAGGGTCGATTTCCGGACCGGTGTCATCACCGTAAAATGGAGTGATGATCGCGGGGCCTGGGAACGGACCGCCTTCGTCTCGCGCCAGGACGACGTCGTCGTGCAATACCTGAAAGCACCAGCGGGCGGAAAACTGGATGCCTCGATCCGCCTCGGCACCGACCCGGGCATGGGGCTCCCGTCCTCGATGGTTTTCACCGACCGGTCGGACGCGACCTTCCTCAACCTTCGCGCCAAATATTCTCCCGACCTCGACGCTGGTTACGAAGGGGTGACTCGTTATGTCGTCACTGGTGGCAGCCACACCCTCCAGAACGGGATCTTGAAGATCACCCAGGCCGACTCCGTGCTGCTCCTCACACGCAGCGCGAAGTACCGCGACCGATGCGAGGCGCAATGGGATCAAAAGTCTCTCCAGACCGCTCTCTCACTCCTCCCGGCCAACTACGCCCAGCTTTTGAAGGGGCAGATCGATACCCACGGAAAGATCTACGACCGCGTCGCCATCGATCTCGGCGCCAGCGCCGCGGAGCGCGCCAGGACGAATGAAGAATTACTCGAGGAGCAAAAGGCGAGCTCCTCACCGGTCCCGGCGCTCTGGGAGAGAATTTTCGACTCGGGCCGATTCTATTATCTGAGCTCCAGCAGCGAACTGACGCCGCCCGATCTGCTTGGTATCTGGACCGGCGATACTCGCGTTGGCTGGAGCGGCTATTACCACCTCGACGCCAATCTGAACTTCCAAGTCTCCGGCGGAAACATCGGCGACATGCCCGAGGCCATGGAGGGCTATTTCAAAACCAATGAAGCCTGGCAGAAGGATTTCCAGCAGAATGCCCGGGACCTGCTCGGGACACGCGGCATGCTGGCCGGAGGAAACACTCCCGGGCCTCAATCCGGCCTGATCTCGTCGCTCAACTACGACTACCCTTACCAATATGCGACCGGCGAGGAGGCGTGGCTGCTCTATCCGTTCTGGGAGCACTATCTGATCACTGGCGATAAGGAGTTCCTGCGCCAGCGCCTGTTTCCGCTGCTGAAAGACCTCAGCAAGTTCTACGAAGACTTCCTGACGGAGACCGATGAGAATGGTCACTATATTTTCGCGGGATCGGTCTCCCCCGAAAACCATCCGCCGAATCTCAAGGCCTCGCTCACCAACAACTCCGTCTTCGACATCTCGGGCGCGAAATTCGCCCTCAGCGCGCTCATCGAGACCTGTCGTATTCTGAACCTGGAGCAGGGCCCGAACGGCGGCGTCGCAAAATGGAACGCGATCCTCAAAAAACTGCCGCCCTACCTCGTGAACAGCGACGGAGCATTGAAAGAGTGGGCCTGGCCCGGCCTCGATGATGACTACGGACATCGGCACTGGAGTCACATGCTCACCGTCTTCCCTTATCGTGAGATCACCCCCGAAAGAACTCCGGACTTGTTCAAAGCTGCCTCCATGACTCTTGCCAAAAAGGACGAGCACACCATCACCGCCGGTCACGGCGTACTTCATGGCGCATTGGTCGCCGCCGGTTTGAAGAACGGCGACTCCGTCCGCAGCAAGCTCCTGCAGCTCACTCGCACGGGCTTCTATTTCGACAGCCTGCTCACCGCGCACTATCCGAATCACGACGTTTTCTGCACGGATGTCGCCCACACCGTGCCGAATATCATGATGGAGATGCTCATCTCATCAACGCCCGGCGTCATCGAGCTTCTGCCCGCTCTCCCCCGGGGGCTTGAGCGCGGCTCCATCCGTGGTGTCAAGGCGAGGACCCGGGCGACCATCGACTCGCTGAGCTGGGACCTGAAAACCGGTTTGGTTCATTGTGTGCTGAACTCCGATATCGACCAGAGCATCACCCTCATCGAGCGGAGCGGGATCAAGGACATCCGTTCCAGTGCTCCGATTGCGCGCTCCCCCCTCGGAGATATCGCGCGTGTGGTCTCCTTGAAGGCCGGCCAGCCCGCAAC
>Ga0310811_10001518_pt1 | contig 29002 bp, 27 predicted proteins | sample YCmetagenome_FD_207642 | JGI IMG/M metagenome (GOLD analysis project Ga0310811, IMG submission 207642) | Soil microbial communities from experimental microcosm in Duke University, North Carolina, United States - YC | ecosystem: Engineered > Artificial ecosystem > Soil microcosm > Unclassified ...
ACTCGGTCGTTAACCCCATCGCCACGTTCCTTTACAACTACATTTTCCGGCTGGGGTTTCTTGACGGCCCTGAGGGGCTGCTGCAACACCTGAACCACTCTATCTATATCCACTGGAAATACGCCAAAGCCTGGCGCGCGCGTGAGGGCAACGAACTATAACGTATGGTGCCCGACGACGAATGCAACCATGCGCAGGAAAAGCAGCAACATGACCAGGAACATAGCCACAGCCATCAACAGATTCAAGCTGTCTTTCAGGCGGTTGTGCGGGTTTGGCTTGACGGACATAGGGTGCCCCGCCGCGAGTCCGACAACATAGTAACCCCATATTGGCTCTTTCGCTGCAAAAAAATATCATCGCCGGTCCCCGAGGCACCCTATTCACGCGTTCTTTGCGCATGAGTGGGATACCACGAACCTCAACTCACCAGCGAATATCTCTACCTTCCACTGTCATGACTTCTCTACCTTCCACTGTCATCTTGAGCGCAGCGAAAGATCCGCGGTTGATTCCTTTTCGCGCAACCCGAATAAGCAAGCCAGGGTGCCCAATCCTTCTCGCAGCATCATCGCGAGAAGGGTGGGATAAGCCCCGACTCAACAGTTCGAAGAGTCCGTCCGCAACCAAGCAGTCTCACTCTACCCCCGCGGAATTAAGACCCGACCGGTAAACCCTCAGCTGTAAATTCGTAACCTGAACTCCGGCCGAGGGATAAAGGGTTAACCTCGGATCACGCGGCGAAAGCGCTGGAACGCAGGGAGGTCAGCCCGCGTCTTAGTACCGACTGGCAGGAAAGCTCGAAATTCCGCTATCCTCATCAAAGTACTCTGCCTGCGTGCAGTTTCACCTCGCCCAAAATCCCGAGCGGTGATTCAGGATTTCAAGCTTTACGGCGAGTTTTGCGGCCCGTTTTTCGCGCAAACGCAGCTCATGTTATTCGTAAGAGCGTTAAGGAGAATCTAATGGCGACTGCGACCACCAACCCCGCCAAGTTAAAGAAAGTGCTGGCTGCCTTGGATGGTAACTGGCAGGCGGAGATGGAGGGCTACCACACCTACAATGCCCTCGCCGACCGGGATCCGGAGCCGGTGCGCGCGCAAGTGTTGCGCCACCTCGCAGCCGCAGAACTCGAGCATGCGGCTCTTTGGGCTGAGCGTATCAAGGAGTTGGGTGGCGACGAACCCGTCTATCTGGGCAACCCAGCGGGAGAGGCTGATTCGCTGGCGAACCGTGCGGGAGGCCTCCGCATGGCACTACGTCGGCTTGAGATTGAAGAAAGCCGGCACATCGCGAACTATGGCGAACAACTCAAGGCGCTTGGGGATGAAGGCTCCATCGCCATTCTGGATCACGTCATCGAGGACGAAAAGGAGCATTACCGCGAACTGGGCTCCTTGCTGCGCGGGCACTACACTGCTCCGGCTGGCGCGCCCAAAATCGACGCCAGGGCGGTGTTGGAAGAGATGTTGGCCAAGCGCAATAACGGACGGAAGCAGCCCGGGGCGTGGATAGGCGATGCAATTTACGGCGTCAATGACGGCTTGGGCGCGATCTTCGGAATCGTCTCCGGCGTGTCCGGCGCAACTGCGGGCGATAGCAAATACGTTCTGCTGGCGGGTCTGTCCGGTCTTATCGCTTCAGCTTTGTCCATGGGTTCGGGCGCATACCTCGCTGCAAAAAGCGAGCAGGAGATTTACCACGCGGAGCTGGCGCGCGAACGTGAAGCCATTGAAATGAACAACCCTGAAGCGCGCGAGTTGCTGTCCCTCTACTACCAGGTGAAGGGCCTTCCGGAAGAAGACGCGCAAAAAATGGTGAGTCACATCGCCAGCGATCCAGAACAGCTGCTGCGCGCATTGGCCAGCGAGCGGCTCGGCTCCAGCGAGGAGTCGCTTTCGAACCCGCTCGTCTCAGCCAGCTCGGGCGCGCTTTCAACTGCGATCGGGGCGGCCATTCCGATCATTCCGTTCTTCTTCATGCAGGGCGTGCCTGCCGTTGTCGCTGCGGCTGTTGTGTCACTCATCGCACATTTTGCAGTTGGCGCTGCCAAGAGCCTCATTACCGTTCGCTCGTGGTGGTCTTCGGGGATGGAAATGACGGTCGTAGGTGCGCTCGAAGGCGCAGTCGCCTACGGCGTCGGCATCCTGCTCGGTAAAGGCGGCATGTAGTGGGAGGCATGATACCGCTCGGCGACGTCTCTCGCCGACCGCGCGGGTCCGCATTCGTAACCACGATGATCATTGTGGTCAACCTGTATGTCTTTGTCCTTGAGCTGATCGGCGGCAATCGCTTTGTTTATGCGTGGTCTGTCATTCCTCTTCAGGTCACGCACGGCCATCACACCATCACCCTCATTACCTCAATGTTCATGCACGCCGGCTGGATGCACATCATCGGCAACATGGTGTTCCTGTGGGCGTTCGGCCCCGCAATGGAGGATGCTATGGGACACGTTGCATTCCTCTTCTTCTATCTGACCGGGGGTACTTTTGCCATGATGGCCCAGGTGCTTAGCGATCCTTTCTCAAGGATTCCGTGCCTCGGCGCAAGCGGCGCCATAGCCGCCGTGATGGGCGCGTTCATCATTACCTTCCCGCGCGATCGCATACGCACGCTGCTGTTCTTCCTCATCTTCATCCGCATCAGCTACATCCCCGCCGTATTTCTCATTGGCTTCTGGTTCCTGATCCAGGTGCTCGACTTCGGCTCCATCGCCTCAGTGCGTACCGGCGGCGTGGCCCAATTGGCCCACATCGGCGGATTCCTGTTTGGCGTTGCAACGGCGCGCATCTTCGCAGACCCGCGCCGTATCGCCTTTCGCGGGCCCACCTATCCATAGCCGCGCTTCCATCGTGGCGTAGAGTGCTTCATTCAAGAACACGCGCCGCCTCGGGACGGCATTCGAATGCGCTTTTCCTTACTTGTGCGTCTTCGGCGCTGGAGTCGGAGAACTTGGCGGCGGCGGCACCGCAGACGAAGCTATATCGGAGACGGCCTTCCAACTTCCATTTGCTTCTTTGCGGTAGACAGTGACATAGCTGCCGTGGTCGTTAATCAACCGCTTCGATTCAGGATCAGTCAACGTCAGCGTATACGAGCCATGCGTGTAGCCCATATCTCCAGACGTCGAGGTATCCACCTTTGAGGCCTGAAATTTCAGCGTCATCGCTGGATCGGAGATCATCTGTTTGATTGCAGTTCTAATCGCATCCTTGCCGACACTGGCGGCCGCACCCGGAGCCATCAAAACAGCATTGTCGTCGTAGTTGGCAACGATTTTTTCAGTATCTTTGGCCGCATAGGCCTGGTTCCACTGGTTCTCAAGCTCCGTAATCGCCTGCACATCTGCATCGTGCGTATTACGAGCCTGATTGCACCCCGTCGCCATTAGCATTGCTGAGGCTGCCACACATACCGTCAAAAGGGACTTATTCATCGTTCGACCTCGCTTTCTGAATTTGGGAGGAGGCACCGAAGACCAGGGAGGGACAATCGGAGAGCTGATTCTCGGCAGGACGCCGATGTTACTCAAGCCGGGCGACGAAAATCAAGAACAATAACGCAGTATGCCGGTTCTCTCAAGAAATCCGCGCCACACGCTCCGCAGCAAGATAAGCGAGCCATCCATCCATCCCCGCGCCGGTTTTGGCGCTGGTTTCAAATACCCGAATTCCAGGACGGATCTCATTGACGTTTTCGAGCGCTCGCGTACGGTCAAAATCGCACGGTTCTGCAAGGTCAATCTTGGTAATCACAGCCGCATCTGCCGAGTTGAACAGCGTGGGATACTTCAGAGGTTTGTCTTCGCCTTCCGTCACGCTCAGCAAAGCCACCCGAATTTTCTCGCCCAGATCATAGCTCGACGGGCACACCAGGTTCCCGACGTTTTCAATGAACAGGTAATCGAGCGCGGGAAGCGTCACGCCCTCCCAATTGGCGAGGTGCCTGTCGATCATCTCGGCGTCGAGGTGGCATATGCCATGCGTATTGATCTGCCGGACGGGCGCTCCACTGGCCGCGAGTCGACGCGCATCGTTATCGGTTTCCAGATCCCCCACCAGCGCAGCCACCTTATTGCCCTTGGCTCGCAGTTCGCGCAGAGTGCGCTCTAAAAACGCGGTTTTGCCGGTGCCCGGACTCGAAACCAGGTTCAGCACCAGCACGCCCGCCGACGTGAAGCGGTTGCGAAGACCTGCCGCAAGCTCGTCGTTCTTCTTCAATATTCCGCGCCGAAGCTCGACAATCCTTGTCGTCATACCGCCTCCTCCACGTCTTCAATCTCAATGGACTCAATCTCAAGTTCGCGGCCCTGGCGCAAGTCGCTCGCCGGCTCGCCGCAGTGTGGACAACGAAAGCTCTGCAAGCTCTCCAGTTCTCCATTTTTGCCGCAAGCCGAACAATGCACCACCACCGGCAAAACGCTGATCACCAGTTTTGCCCCCTCCAGCGGCGTTCCCTCCACAGTCACGCCCCAGCAAAACTGTAACGAATCCTCAATCACCGAAGCGAGCGCACCAAGGCGCACACGCACGTCCTTCACCCGCGCCCCCGGATACCGAGATAAAGTCTCTGCAACCGCGTCGACGATGCTGGCCGCTATGGAAAGCTCATGCATGAAAGGTCGATTTTACGCTTCCAGAGGTACGTCGCTCCACGGCTGCAGCACGGGGCCGCCATTTACAATCAAAACGTGCCGCAACAAGCGTCTTCAGTCATCATCCTTGCCGAAAACCTGACCAAGGTTTACTCCACTGGAAAGCTCCAGGTACCTGCCGTACGCGGAGTCTCTGTGAAAGTGGAGAAAGGCGAGTTTGTCGCCATTGTCGGGCCTTCCGGGTCTGGCAAATCCACCTTGTTCTACCTGCTTGGCGGCCTCACTCGCGCGACCGAGGGCCGCGTGGAGATCGACGGCATCGATTTTGCCACTCTCAGCGACGCTGAGCGGACGCGTCTGCGCAAGCACCGCATCGGCTTCGTCTTCCAGAGGTTCAATCTTCTGCCTACCCTTTCGGCCATGGCCAACATTGAGGTTGCCTACTCCATAAGCGGCCGCAAAGAGCCGCTCGACATGGCCTACCTCGACCATCTCAGCGTGCTTCTGTCCATCAAGGGCAGGCTGGACCATCGGCCCTCAGAGCTGAGTGGCGGCGAACAGCAGCGGGTCGCGATTGCGCGCGCACTGATTACCCGCCCCGCAATCGTACTGGCAGACGAGCCAACCGGCAATTTGGACACGAAGAATTCCGACGCCGTTCTGGCGATGCTCATGCGCTCCAACCGGGAACTCGGGCAGACCACGCTCATGATCACCCATAACCCCGAAGCAGCTGCTATTGCTACCCGGATCCTTTACATGCGCGACGGCCAGATTGTGCGTGAGGAAAAGGGCTCCGCAAGCGGCAACCTCAAGCCGGTCTCGGCCTGACCGGGAATTCACTTTAATGGGCCCAGAAGTACCGCAAATCGAACCACCTACCTCAAAGCCGGTCGGCAGTTTGACCTCATTTGGGCCGCCCGGTATACTCGAATTTGCGACTAAGCGGGAGTAGCTCAGTGGTAGAGCATCGCCTTGCCAAGGCGAGGGTCGCGAGTTCAAATCTCGTCTCCCGCTCCAACCTCCTTCCGGCATCAGCCGGGTTGGCTAGGGTGGTTGGAAAGTAAGTCCAGCAAAGGCTGCCCTGCCAAGGCGCGGTACCCAAGTGGTAAGGGAGAGGTCTGCAAAACCTTTATGCGCCGGTTCGATCCCGGCCCGCGCCTCCAAACTTTCCCAGGCTAAATCCAGGAACTACACGAGTCAGCAAGACATCCGGACATCCATGTAGGCGTTTCGAAGATTCTCGCCTTCCACCACGCTCCAAAAAACCAGCCCGGCATTGCGACTATGCGCCACTGCGGCTATTTCAGTGGTTTGCGGGCGAAATAGTAGAGCGAAAATGCGAGCGCCAGGAACGCGAGAACGGAAATCGCATCGTGATACACGAACGTGTGCGGCAGCGCGATGGGGTTCTCTTTATCCCATGTGGTTTCGTAGAACTTGAACGCCACTCCGAGCAGTCCCATGATGCCGCCGGCCGCAATGAGCCCAGACGCAAACAGCGAGCCGGGCGAGACGTCGCCTTCGTCGGAGCCACCGGCTCTTTGAACAGCCGCATCAACCAGCCAGCGAACGACGCCGCCCGTAAAAATAGCCAACGTGGTGCCGATGGAGAGATACGCGCCCACGGCGAACGTAAGCGAGCGAACGCCCAGCAACTCGACGCCGATGACTAGGAAGACGCCGAGCATGACGAGTCCCCAGGGCAATTTGCGGCTTAGGATGCCATTGATGACCGTGGCCATCAAGCGAGCCTGCGGCGCTGCGGCTTTTTCGCTGCCGATTCCGGGAATCCATTGCACTTCAATACGTCCGCTGGCTGGCGAGTAAAGGTACTTGCCGTCCGCCAGTTCCGGAGAACCCAGCGCGTTGAGAACGACGTATTCGCTCTTGTGGTGGAGCGACGATGCGCCGTTAGGGCCTTTCACGCTGAACTGATCGATCAGTCCGTGGGGGTTCTCCTGGATGGCTACGCCCGGATGCGGTGCACTGATGTTCCACTGCCGCGGCGCCTCACGGAATTCCTGCAGCCCCTGGTTCATCAGATTGAGCGTAACGCCAATGGCGACGGTAGAGACCGTGATGCCGATAAGGAAGGCGAACCGCTGTTTGATGGGAGTAGCACCCAGGAGGAAACCGGTCTTCAGGTCCTGCGAAGTATCGCCGGCTTCTGCAGCGGCGATGCAGACTACGCCGCCGATGGTAATGGCCAGCGCGCCGAATGCCGGCGCCGTCCAGCCATTAACCAGGAAGATGGCCGACGTCGCCATAAGCGTAGCGATGGTCATGCCTGAGATGGGATTAGCGGAACTGCCGATGAGGCCAACGATACGCGAACTGACTGTAACGAACAGAAACCCGAAGAGGACCACGAGAAAAGCCGCGCCGAGATTGGCGAGGAGGCCCACCTGCGCTCCTGGAACGGGCTTGAAATAGAGGAAGAGGAACATCAGTATGATGAGTCCGATGGAGCCCATGACAGCGGTACCCATGGAGAGATCGTGTTCAGTGCGAAGCGGGGCTGTGGATTCGGTTGTGCCCGTCTTGCGCATGTTCTTGAAGCCGGAGCGTAACGCGCCGATGATGGTGGGCAGCGTTTTGAAAAGGGTGATGAGCCCGGCGGCAGCTACCGCTCCAGCACCCATGGGACGAATATAGGTGGCCCAGAGTTCGCTTGGTCCCATCTGCGAAATGGGAACCGTGCCGGGATAGATGGGCGAGGGCACATTCTTGCCAAAGAAATACAGCATCGGCATCAGCACCAGCCAGGAGAAGACACCTCCGGCGAACATGATGCCCGCCGTTTTCGCTCCGATGATGTAGCCGACGCCAAGATATTCGCTGGTTGCATCGGCCTTGATGGACGAGCCTTTGAGCACGTGGTTTGCGCTGAAATCGGGCTGAAATTCCGGGGTGCCCGGCCATGCGCCGAGGAGGTTTTCATTCTGAAATGCCGCGTACAGTGCACCCAGGCCGAGGCCCATCAACACGCGGCTGGCGGTGGAACCTCCGCTGGCGCCCGCTTTGATGACGTCGGCGCACGCTGTGCCTTCAGGGAATTGCAGAACTCCATGCTCCTCGACAATCAGCGGACGGCGAAGCGGCACCATGAACAGTACACCGAGGTAGCCGCCGATAAGAGCGAGCATAAAAATGCGGAAGTATTCAAGATCGAAGCCTAGAAAGATAAGCGCGGGAAGCGTGAAGATAACGCCGGCGGCGATGGACTGGCCCGCATTGCCGCAGGTCTGCACAATGATGGTTTCAAGCACCGAAGGTCGGCCCTTGTAACGCAAAACGCTGATGGAAATGACGGCGATGGGAATGGATGCGGCGACGGTGAGACCAGCCTTGAGGCCCACATACACGGTGACAGCGCCAAAAATGATGCCGAACAGTGATCCCAGCAGCACTGCACGGAGAGTAAACTCCGGGCGAACTTCACCAGGCGCAACAAACGGTTGGAAATCAGGCACAGGTGGCCCTCCAAAAATCTCAAAAAGTAAGAATTCCCTGAAGGGCGAGTTTAGCAGCGTCTGGGGCAACACGTCACAGGCATCCGTCACTGACTTGGAGGGCATGCGTATTCCACGATGCGCCGCATCCTGCTTACTTTGGTGATGGGAATAAATGCTCCAATCGCTTGGCGAACGGATGTTCGTTAGCGTAGCGTAATGAAATTCGAAAGTCGGAGTGGAACGGAGTACCTTATTGCCATGACGGATTCTACGCTGGCCTCCAGACCCGCGGAAGAGATGCAATCGGAGGGCGTTCAGAAACGTGGGCACCGGCTCCTTTCGCTCGACATTCTGCGCGGCATCACCATCGCATTCATGATTATGGTGAATAACAATGGCGGCCCGGGTGCCTGGAGTCAAATGCACCACGCCGCGTGGAATGGATTGACCGCGACGGACCTCGTGTTTCCGACGTTCCTGTTCGTCGTGGGCATCTCGATTGCGTATTCAATTGAGGCGCGGCTAGCCAAGGGAGCCAAACGCGCGGAACTGGCATGGCACACGGTCCAGCGTGCAGCCATCCTGTTTCTGCTTGGAATTCTGGTAAACACGTTTCCATATTTCCATCTGCAGCACATGCGGTTCTACGGGGTGCTGCAGCGGATCGCGATTTGCTATCTGGTTGTCGGCCTGTTCTACCTGTTTGACAGGCGCGTGTGGACCAAAGTGGCGATGCTTGTCATAGTCCTGGTGGGCTACTGGGTGCTGGTGCGCTGGGTTCCAGTGCCGGGCGCGGGCATGCCGGTACGTGACGTGCCGCTGCTTGATAGAAACCAGAACATTGTGGCGTGGATGGACCGGCAACTGATGCCCGGCCATCTCTATGAGGATGCGCCTACATTCGATGCGCGTGACCCCGAAGGGTTGTTGAGCGACTTGCCGGCGCTCGGAACTACGCTGCTCGGCTTGCTTGCCGGGTTATGGGTGCGGTCGCGCTTTCCCCACGAGACAAAGGTGCTTGGCCTGGCCGCGGGGGCGGCCATGTGCCTGAACCTCGGCTACTACTGGGATGCGTGGCTTCCACTCAACAAAAAAATGTGGACAAGTTCCTATGTACTCGCTGCGGCAGGATGGTCGCTCGCCTTGTTCTGCATTCTGTTCTGGCTGGTTGAGATGCGTGGCTGGGGACGCAGCAATCCGAGAGGCGCAGGCAGCGTGTTCACGCGCGCACTTATGTGGCCTTGGATTGTATTCGGCTTGAATGCGATTGCGGCGTACATGGTGAGCGAACTGCTTCCAGGATTATTGGGCCTGGCGAGTTTCTCATCTCACGGCCACCGGATGAACCCCCTGGGTTGGGTGCGCTTGAATGTTTTTGGGCACATTGCTAACCCCGGATGGGCGTGTTTTGCCTACTCTTTCTCCTACATGGCGCTGTGCTTTGTTCCTGTATGGATTCTTTATCGTAAGAGAATCTTCCTTAAGGTTTGAACCGGAGAGCAGAAAATGGGTTCAGTTTTTCCGCATGGCTAAGCCGCTGAGCCAGTTGAGAACCCAGTCCACCGCGGCATTCTGATGTTCGATCTCGATGGTCAGTAACGCGGCTTCTAACGGACACGACTCAGTAAATGCGGTTGTGTATTTCCCCAGGCGCACGCGATCTTTCTCCGTGGTGATGAACGCGGCCGCGTTAATGCTGCGTCCCGCCAGCAGGATGCAGTCGAGGTCGTGCTGATCGTAGCGGTGATGGTCAGCAAAGGCGATGCGGGATGCAAGATGCAGCCCGCGTGCTTCAAGCCCTGCGAAGAATTGATCGCTGCGGGCAATTCCACAGAATGCAACCACTGGACCTGCCACGGCAGGCACTTCCATTCGGCGTCGAATGCGCCAGATCGGGCGCTGCCAATTCAAGCGTTTCAGTTTCTTTTCGATTTCGTCATCATCTTCGGGGATGGCAAGGACATTGGCACGCTGCAAAGCGCCGAGCGGCTCGCGCAGGTTGCCGGCGGGCAGCAGATGGTCGTGCAGATCGCGATTGTCGAGAATCAGGATGTTGAGATCGCGATGAAGCTGACGATGCTGAAAGCCGTCGTCGAGAAGATGAACGGCAGGTGCGGCGGGATCGGCCATCGCGGACTCGGCCATCAGGCCAGCTTCGTAGCGTTGTGCAGCGACATAGACGCTCACTCCGGATGCTCGAGCAATGAGCAGAGGTTCGTCGCCGAATTCCTCTGCCGTGCCGCCTGGATCAACACGCAACGTGCTGTGGCTCTTGCGACCATAGCCGCGTGAAAGCACGTCCACATGAACGTGGCGACGGGTTAACGCCTGAGCAATAGCGATTGCCAGAGGCGTTTTACCGGAGCCACCCGCGGAAAGGCTGCCAATGCTGATCACCGGATAATTCAACCGGCGCACCCGCTCGAGACCGCTGCGCAAGCGGAGTTCGCGAAGCACGAGGGCGCTACGGTAGAGCGGAGTGAGCGGTAGCAGAAGCCGGCGCGCGGAAGTCGGGTGCGTCATGGCTCACGCTCTTTCAATAATTCGCTAATGGCTTCCACGCAGCGCGCTGTTGCTCCCGCCTGCTGCTCGAATACGTGGCGTGCGCGTGCGCCCATCGCATCAGCTTCTCGCGGATTACTAAGCAAGTGGATGAGAGCGACAGCGAGATCGTCGGCTTGTGCAATGCGCACCGCGTCCGCGGCGAGCAGGCCAACAGTAATGGCGCGGAAATTTTCATAATGAGGGCCCATGACAATGGGAACGCCGAACTGCGCCGGTTCCAGCGGATTGTGGCCACCGGCGGGCGCAATGCTGCCCCCTACGAAGGCAATTGCAGCGAGCGAGTAGACCGAAGCCAGTTCGCCGATCGTGTCGAGCAGAATAATCTGACCGGGCTGGATAGGAGTATCGCGTTGCGATTGCCAATCGGAGCGCCTGATCCAGGAGGCGCCGCATTGTTCGAGCAATGCTGCTACCGCGGCGAAGCGCTCGGGATGGCGTGGCGCGAGAACCAGAGCGAGTTGCGGGTCGGCCGCGAGCAACTGCGGCCATACCTGCAGCAATGCGGCTTCTTCGCTCTCAAGCGTGCTACCGGCAATAATGAAGCGCAAACCGGCCCCGAGTTTTTTCAGCAAGCGCGTAGCGTTGGCCTCTGCTGCGGCCCGCACGTCAAACTTGAGATTGCCTGCGACGGAGACACGATGGGACTGACACCCAATGGCGCGCAGTCGTTCTGCATCGACATCGCTTTGCGCGAGCACGGTTGAAAGGCGCCTGAGAATCGGACGCCAGAGTGATTGCAGGCGACGATAGCGGGGCCATGAGCGGTCTGAGATACGTGCATTGACGACCGCCACAGGAATATTGCGCCGGAAGCACCCGTTGAGAATGTTTGGCCAAAATTCGGTTTCCGCGAGAATGAGAAGTCGTGGCCGTAATACATTCAAGAAGGCGCGTACGGACCAGGGCACATCGAGCGGGCAATAGAAGACGCGGTCAGCGCCGAAGCGCTGGCGGGCCAGGTCCTGCCCGGTGCGGGTAGTGGTGGAGATGAGCAGGCGGAATTGTGGAAATGCGCTGTCGAGCTCGCCGACGAGCCGGCTCACGGCCAGCACTTCTCCAACCGAAACGGCGTGAATCCAGAGAACCGGGCGATCAGGCTCTTTCGCCATCATGCTCCTGATCCTGCTGGTAGCGCCCAGCCGCTCGCCGATGCCGGCGCGATATTTTTCCGTAGTCACCATCTTCCACAACCACCATGGCGCGCTGACCACCAGAGCTGCGAGCAGTGCCAGGTTGTAGAAGAACAAGGTCATTCGTTACGGACAAGCCTTTCCGCAGTCCAAGCTAGAATGATACAGTCGAGCACGATGAGGGTCCTTGGGCTGGTTCCGTTCTCTATCCTGCTGTTGGCAATGCCTTTTCATGCGGCGGCTAGTGACCATGAGGTTCCCCCCGTACAACCTGCAACCTCGTTTGCCGCCGTTGAAGTGCACCCTGACGAGAAAGTTGCGATTGCCGCCGAGCCTTACGATACCAGGGAAAAGGAATCCATCTTCCGTATCGATTACCTGGCGCACGGCGTAATGCCGATTCGGCTGATCGTCACCAACAACGGGGATAAGCCGATATCGCTGAGCGATGCGCGCATTCTTTTTCAAACGGCGGCCGGAGATCGAATTCAGGCGGCAGAGGCCAGAGATGTGGAGCGGCTGATGACCCGCAAGGAACGGCAGGGCGGAAGCATTCCACTACCGGGGCCGCTGCCGAAGATCAAGCTGAAGCCCAAGGCCAGCAACAAGGATATTGAGGCGGATTTCGATCAATTCCTATATGGGGCTCTGGCCGTAGAACCACATACCACGCGCGCTGGATTTCTGTTTTACGATGTTTCGGAATTGAGCCGCCCTCTGGCTGGCGCAAAACTGCATCTGCATGCAATCCGCAACGCCGAGGGACAGGAGCTTTTCTATTTCGAAATCCCGTTCGACAAATACCTGAAATCGAAATCGGGACAGATGAACTAGTGCCTACTCGTAATAAGTAGCGGTAGTGGTGTCGGTTTCCCAGATGGTGCAGTCTTTTACGCGCACGCGGCCTGCGGTCACATCACTCAGATGCAGGTTCGTTTGGTCGTAAAAATACCGGGCCAGGTTTTCGGCCGATGGATTGAGAACCGTAAAGGGCTCAAGATCGTTCAGCATCTGGTGGTCGATGCGTTCGATGACGGGACGTAGTACCTGCTTCAGCAGTTTGAAGTCGAGCAAAAGTCCGGCTTCATCCAGTTTAGTACCGGCCAGGGTAACGCGGACCTTATAGTTATGGCCGTGTGGGTTCTCGCACTTGCCTTTGTAATTACGGAGATAGTGGCCGGAAGAGAAATCCGCCTCTACGGTTACTTCGTACATTGCGTCTGCTCGATTCCATGCGGGAAAAGTCCCACACCTCTATTCTAACGGGATAGCGCTATTCGCCACGATTTTGGCGGCGCTTGCGTCGGGACTCCTGCCGGGATTGTTCGCTATGGCGATCAACCTGCTCGAACAAGTGGCTCATGACCCCAATGAAAGCGGCGATGAGCCCGAACAGCAGCAGAAACATGGAAAGAGTGCGCCAGAGCGAGGCGTTGGCAGGCAGTCCGGGCTGAAAGCTTGAAGGAACAAGGGCCATTCCCGCCGAAATCAACGCGAAGAGCAGAAGCGAAGCGGCCAGGATATAGAAATTGCGAGACATGTGAATTTGGCGGCCCCGGTCCGCGAATCCTGTTGCGATTCTACGTCGCCCGGCATCAGCCGAGAAGCAGGGCAGAGGAATCGACGACGTGCACGCCGGCTCTGGCGAATTTAGCTTCGGCGGCTGCAGCGGAGCCGTCGAGATCGATGGCCCGGCAGGCGTCGCGTAGAACATAAGCCTGCAAACCCAGGCGTCGTGCATCGAGCGCGGAGTAAGCAACGCAGTAATCGTAAGCGAGCCCGGCCAGAAACACGCGCGTGAGTGCTCGCTCGCGGAGATAGCCTGCGAGGCCGGTCGGCGTAGCATGGTCGTTCTCAAAAAATGCCGAGTAGGAATCAACGCCGGGATCGTAGCCCTTGCGGAGAACCAGTTCCGCCTGGGGCAGTTGGAGATCGGCATGAAATTCTGCGCCCTTGCTGGACTGAACGCAATGATCGGGCCAGAGAGTCTGCGTCCCGTAGCTCAATTCAATTGACTGGAACGGCTGCTTGCCGGGATGCGATGAAGCGAATGAGGAATGGTGCGCGGGGTGCCAGTCCTGCGTGAGGACGACATGCTCAAAACTCGGCGCGATGCGGTGAATAGGATCGATGACGGCATCACCCTCCGCAATGGCGAGTGCGCCGCCCGGGCAAAAGTCGTTCTGGACATCGACGACGAGCAAAACATCGTGTGGACCAATGATCAGAGTGTCGATCTCCGCCGCGGATTCCATCGACTCTCCTCTGTCGCGGCAATTGCCCGACACTTTCATTCTCTCAAAAATGCCGCCATTCGGAGTTGCAGAGAGGGCGCGCGTTTGTCAGGCAAGGATGAGTTCAACGCCGCTGTCGCGAAGCATCGCCGCGTGTTCCGCCTTCAATCCAGTATCGGAGACCACAATGTCTGCGGCGCCGAGCGACGCAACCGGGATCATGCCGCCTCGACCGAACTTGGTGTGATCGGCAACGACGATGATTTTGGCTGCGACCTCAATCATCTTTTGTTCCGAGCCAACCACCAGCGTGTTGTTGTTGCTGAACCCCGATGGGGTAATGCTGCCAATGCCCATGATGAGCGCATCCGCGCGGATGGCGCCCAGCATCTGCTCGCAGAAGGGGCCCAGCATCACCCGCAGCCGCGGATCGAGATAGCCGCCGGTCAACGTGAGTTCGACATTGCGCACCGATTCCAGGCTCTCTGCGATAGGCAGCGAATTGGTGATAATGTGCATTGGCCGTTTCGATAGCTCACGCGCTACTGTGGCGACAGTGGATCCGCCATCCAGGATTACGGTCTGGCCGTCCTCAATGAGGCTTGCCGCCACGCGGGCAATGCGCGATTTCTCGTCCCCGAGACGCGTGCTTTCAACGCCATAATCGAAGGAACGAGCGGGCGTGGCTTGCACTGACACTGCTCCGCCGAAAACGCGGCGCAGCAGCTTATCCTGCTCTAGGACACCAAGATCGCGGCGAATGCTGGATTCCGATGTATCCAGCTCGCGGCATAGAGTCTCCAGGTCAACAAAGTCCCGGCCGTCAAGCATCTGGCGAATTCTAATTTGGCGTTCAGCAGCTTTCATCGTTAGAAGGCGAAGCCGGTTTCCGGGTGAGCCACTTACTTCCTACCAAGCGCTTCAAGTACTGACTTCGTGATGGTACGGACCAACTCCTCAACGTCGATGTTGGCAAGTTTGTCCGCAACCGCCCCCGACGTTCGCTGTTCGACGGGCGGGCATTCCTCAGCAACCGCAGAGTCGAACCGGGCGTCGGGCAGGCCGAGTTTCTTCTTCATTTCGAGCAGGTCGGCGGCCTGCTGCTCGGTGAAGTAGGAGATCGGCGAACTCAGCTGCCCGGCGAGCATCAACGTCCAGCAATAGGTTTCAAGTACTTCGGCGTACCACTCCGCGTGCGTAACGGTGTCTGCCCAGCAGACAATGCCGTGATTGGCCAGCAGAATGGTGTTGTGATCGCGTACAAAAGGCAGCACGGTTTGCGCGAACTCGGCTGTGCCGGGAGTCTTGTAGGGCGAGATCGCCACCTTGCCGACGAAAACCTCAAACTCCGGAATGATGAGGTTGGGCGGAACCTTACCGGTAATGGCATAGGCGGTTGCATGCGGCGGGTGGCAGTGGACAGCAGACTTTGCCTCAGGCACCGCTTTGTAGATCTCAAGGTGCAGGAAGATCTCGCTGGTGCGGGCCTTGGTTCCAGCAACCTGGCGGCCTTCAAGATCGACCAGGCAGAGATCGTCGGGTGTGAGGTCGTACTTGCTCACCAGGGTGGGCGTGCAGATTACCTCGTTGGGACCGATGCGGTAGGAGATGTTGCCGCCGTTCCCGTCCACAAACTGACGCAGCCACAACTTCCGGCCGACCGCACAGATCTCTTTCTTTATCTCTTCGGCCTCAGGCGTGGAAAACATGCGTGGGTCGGCTGGGGGCAAGGCGGAAGCGGAATCGGTGCGGGTAAAAGTTTCGGTATACATGGTCTAGCTCGTTTCTCCGGCTGAGATACCTCAGGTTTGCATTTCGTGACTCAACGTGAATGAGTTTGAACGATTATGATCAGCTTCAATCATTCTACACCAACCTATCCCATGCTTCGAAGGCTGGCAGGGCACGGGAATGGTTTTTTCGAACTCCGCATTCGGACAGCTAGAATTCTTGAAGTGCTTAAATACATCCCACAGCAGCTCTTGAAATGCGCGTAATCAAACCGCGCATGGCAGAACGACTGTGTGCCAGAGGCATCATGTCTTTGATTACTCGGTTCCGAACTGCTTTCTTCAGCTCGTCATTCATTTTGTCTGGATTTATTGCGTTTACTGCAAATTCGGTGGGCGCGCAGGCTACCGCGCCAACGTCACCAGCTAACTTTCAGAACCCTGTCTTGTGGGAGGATCTGGCGGACATCGACATCATCCGCGTGGGTGATACCTTCTACTATTCGGCATCCAACATGGCCTACTCGCCGGGCGCGCCAATTCTGCGTTCCTACGACCTGGTGCACTGGGAGTACGTGGGACACTCTCTGCCGAAGCTCGATTTTGGGCCGACTTACGATTTGATCGGCGGCAATGCCTACAACAAGGGCACGTGGGCCTCGTCCATGCAGTACCGCAAGAGCAACAGCACGTTCTACTGGCTCGGGTGCATTCCGGGTTCGAAGACCACTTACATCTACACCGCGCCTAAGGCAGAAGGTCCTTGGAACCGGCACGCGGCGATCGACAACTGTTACTACGACGCGGGCCTGCTGTTTGATGACGACGACAACATCTATGTGTCCTACGGAAACACCACGCTGCATGTGGCGCAACTCTCACCTGACGGGACAAAGGAAGTGAAATCGCAGGTGGTGTTCCAGACGCCTCCTGAAGTGAAAGTGCTGGAAGGATCTCGCTTCTACAAAATCAACGGGAATTACTACATCTTTATGACACGGCCCGCGAATGGCGAGTTCGTGCTACGGTCCACCACCGGCCCGTTTGGCCCGTACACGATGCACAAACTTCTGCTCGATCTTGGGACGCCGATTCCCGGCGGCGGAGTGCCGCACCAGGGCGGCATTGTGCAGACGCAGAAGGGAGACTGGTACTACATGGCTTTTGTGGATGCGTATCCGGGCGGTCGGGTTCCTGTGCTTGCTCCGCTGAAGTGGAACGCAGACGGCTGGCCGGAGCTTGTGCTGGTCGACGGCAAATGGGGCGTTTCGTATCCCTATCCGCTGCCGCCGCATCCCCTGAAGCCTTATCCAGCCACAGACACATTCAAAGGAAAAACGCTGGAGCCGGAGTGGGAGTGGAACCACAATCCCGATGACGCGAAGTGGACGCTCGGCGGCGGTCTAAACCTGCAAACGGCCACAGTAACTGACGACCTTTATGCGGCGAGAAATACTCTTACGCACCGCATTCCTGGGCCGGAGTCCACGGCCACAATCCTGATAGATATTTCCAAGATGAAGGAGGGCGATCGCGCTGGGCTGGCCATCTTCAAGCAGGCTTCAGCATGGGTTGGAGTCAAACGTGAGGGTGGCACAACCAAAGTCGTCATGGAGAACGGCCTCGCGCTCGGCCGCGGATGGGTGACAGCCAGCAAGGGAACCGAAGTGGAAAGCGCGCCGTTCACGGGCAAACAGATTTGGCTGCGTGCGTCGGCAGATATTCGTCCGGGTTCTGACCGTAAAGCGAACTTCTCTTACAGCACGGATGGACACAACTTTAAATCGATTGGAACGCCGTACACATTGAATAATCAGTGGATGTTCTTCATGGGCAATCGCTATGCGATCTTCAACTACGCGACGAAGGAACTGGGTGGTGCAGTGAAGGTGAGGTCGTTCTCCGTGACAACGCCCTGAGCGCGCATCAAAAACTCCTAAGCGCGCATGAAAAACGGGGGATGGATCTCTATATGAGTTCCACCCCCACGTTTTCTGTTTAGTTTTGGAGATTCAGTTTCAGCTCTGAATCACAACCTTGCGAATTGTTCGAAACATGAGGTCACTTGAGCTAAGCTCTCGTTTCGCTCACGCTCTCCGAATTCGCTTGGTGTAGCATGAGTTTCCTTTTTGCCAATTCAGAGTCTTGTTTCCAATTCTCTTAAGTGGCCATAGGCTACTCTCTCCTTTGGAAGATTTCTCTTCCGTTATTCTCCATTGGACACATATATTGGTGCGCGCGTTGCCACACGTACTTACGAAAAATCTGTTCTGCAATCACGGGTCAGAAGGCCGCCTTGTTACAGACGCTACTAGCGTTCTTCTTTGTTGAAGAAGTCTTCCACATCGGTGATGGTGTTGGTCATACGGTAGGGCGGGAGACTCTGCAGAAAGGTTTGGCCATAGCGTTGGCGCGTGATGCGCGGATCGAGCAGCACGAGCACACCGCGGTCCTCAAGCGAGCGAATCAGGCGGCCGAATCCCTGCTTCAGCGTGAGAACCGCTTCTGGAACCTGGTAATCGAAGAACGGCCGGCCCCCAGATTCTTCAATTGCTTTCATGCGCGCCTGAACTATGGGATCGCTGGGGACAGAGAACGGCAAGCGGTCGATAATGACACAGCTGAGTGCCTCGCCTTGTACGTCTACACCCTGCCAAAAGCTTGCCGTGCCAAACAGGACCGCGTTGGGCGTGGAGCGGAATTCTTCAAGCAGCGCTTTGCGCGGAGCCGTGCCATGCAGAAGGATCGGAAAATCCAGAACCGGCAGCAAGCGCTCATAAAGTGCCCGCATCTGCGTGTAGCTGGTAAACAGACAGAAGGCGCGGCCACGCGAGAGATCAAGCACGCGTTGAATACAGCGCGCAGCAGCCTCTTGAAAATCGGGTTCGCGGGGATCGGGCATGTTGGGCGGAAGATAAAGCAAAGCCTGCTCGCCGTATCGGAAATGCGATGGAACTACCAGTTCGCGCGCTTCTGACAAGCCGAGCCGCCGGCGCAGATGCTGGAATCCACCTTGCACCGTGAGAGTCGCTGACGTAAGTACAACCGTCGGGATTTGCTCGAATACCTGCTCGCGCAGCAATTCTGAAACGTCAATGGGCGTGGCTTGCAGAAACGTGTGCCGGCTTTGTGCGCTGCGCAGTGCGGACCTTTGTGCGGACGAAGAGTTGCCGGAAACGCGGCGCTCCATCCAATACACCATGTTGCTTGAGTTTGATTCGAGCAGAAACTCGAGTTCTGAGCGAAGGCGCGAAACCCGTTTCCTAAGGCCCGGTGCTTCGTCAATACCGGAGAGGCCGTCAATTTCCGACTCGAGAACCTGAAGCGTGTTGCGCACCGCCAGGTACATATCGCCCGATGATTCCAGGAACTGCTCGCGTTCGGTGAAGGGATGGCGGCCGTCAACAGTAATGGGCAAGGCGGCGAAGAAAAGTCGGGCGCGCTCGCGCAATTGCTGGGTAGCGGCGGGCAGCCGGTCAGCTCCCTGCTTGCCGCGCAGGAGCGTGTCGATATCGCGGGCCAGGTCTTCAAAGCGCAGATTCGAAACCGAAAGTCCGAAGTAGCTCGACGCGACCTCTTCGAGTTCGTGTGCCTCGTCGAAAATGACGGCTGCGGCTTCCGGCAGAATGCCTGCATCGGCTGCCGCGGATGCCTCCTGTTTCACCGAGAGATCGGCAAAGAAGAGATGGTGGTTGACGATAATGATGTCCGACTCGAACGCGCGGCGTCGCATTTCCGTGATGAAGCAGCGCCGGTAGTCGGGACAGGTAGTGCCAAGGCAGGCTTCGGAGCGGGCGTCGAGCTTTTGCCACAAGGCGCTCGACTCAGGCATGCCGGAAAGCTCCGCGCGATCGCCCGTTTCGGTGGTCCGTTCCCAGTCGGCGATCTGCTTGTATTGATCGATTTCTTCCAGGCCGGACAGGATCGGCTGATCCCGCAACGCAGTGAGCTTGTGCCGGCAGAGGTAGTTGGCGCGGCCTTTCATATAGCAAACGCGCAGGTCACCCAGCAGAGTTTCGAGGAACGGAATGTCGCGAAAGAAAAGCTGATCCTGCAGGGCTTTCGTGCCCGTGGATATGATGACCCGTTGACCAGTCCGGAGGGCGGGCAGCAGGTAGGCGAGAGTCTTGCCAGTGCCCGTTCCGGCTTCAACGATAAGATGGCGGCGCTCGCTCAGTGCGCGTTCAACGGCCTTGGCCATCTCAAGCTGACCGGGTCGGTATTCGTACGGCAGCGGTGAACGCGCAAGAATGCCGCCCGGAGAAAAGAATTCGTGCAGGGTGGGCAGGGTGCGGGTTGGAGCGGCGGAAGACGACATGAAGGCCGGGAGCGAAGAGATCGGTTCCTGGCTCCATGATAGAGAAGCGCGAGGATCCGTGCCGCGGCTCCTGCATTAACGAGACGAGCTAGGGAAATTTCAGGCATCGGCCGTGGTCGGATCAATGGTTGTAGTCACCTGCGAAATGCGGTTCGCGGGAAAACCGTCATGGGCGGCATGTTCGCGGATAAGTTCCTCGTTTGGAGCTATGTAGAGGCAGTACATCTTGTCGGCGGTGACGTAGCTATGCACCCACTGGATAGAGGGGCCGAGATTGCTGAGGACGCCACAGGGCTGCGAGATTGCCTGAAGCTCGGCGGGGCATAGTGAGTAGGCGCCCGGAATTTCACGCTCAATGACATATTTGGGCACGGGAAGCCTCCTCGAATTCAGTGCTTCGTAGTGTACACGGCTACTGGTGCGAGCGATGGAAAAAGCGCGCAGGACAGGAACAGGCAGGCGCTCAACTTAGAATGGAGAGAGGCTGTTTTCGGGCCAGAGGCTGCCGCACCTTCGGCAAGCCATTGTGGAGACGAGTTTTGCCGACGTATCGCAGATCAGTTGTGCCGAGCAGGCCTGGCTCGGAAGGCTTGCCCCTGGTTGCCATTGTGGGCCGGCCCAACGTGGGCAAATCGACGCTGTTCAATCGGCTCACGCGGAGCCGCCGCTCAATTGTGGGAGACGAGCCTGGCATTACGCGCGACCGCATCTATGGCGAATTTGAATGGGGCGGACGTCGCTTCAGGCTGGTGGACACCGGCGGCATTGTGCCCGACGATCCCGAACTGATTCCGACCGAAATCTACAACCAGGCAAAAGTGGCGTTGCAAGAAGCCGACGCGCTGGTGCTGGTAGTGGATGCGCGCACAGAACTGGCGAGCCCGGATTACGATCTGGTAAAGCTGCTGATCCGCGGCAACAAGCCGGTATTTCTGGCGGTAAACAAGGTCGAAGGCGAGGCCATGGCGCTCGAGGCGGAGAACTTTCGCCGCCTGGGGCTCCGCGATGTGTTTCCAATCAGCTCAGAGCATGGGCTTGGTATCGGCGATCTTTTGGAGGCCATCGCTGCTTCGATTCCACCAACGGGCGTGGAGGCAGAGGACGAGGCCGCGATTGAGCACGAAATCGATGAAGGCGGCCCGCTCGAACCTGGTGCTGAGGATGAGGAGTTCAAGCATCGCACGCATGGCGAGTTTGAACAGCACGAAACGTCGGTAGCAATCATCGGCCGGCCCAACGTCGGCAAATCGACCATGCTGAATGCGCTGACGGGAACATCGCGCGCCATTGTCTCGCCGATTGCGGGAACAACGCGCGATGCAGTGGATGAGGTGGTGGAGTTCGAAGGACATGCGCTGCGCTTTGTGGATACCGCTGGTATTCGGCGCAAAGGCAAAACGCACCTCATGGCAGAAAAGCTGAGCGTGGTGATGGCGCGGCGCCACTTGGAGGCAGCCGATGTTGCGCTGCTGGTGATCGACGCAACCGAAGGTGTGACGGCGGCCGATGCCACCATTGGCGGATACGCGCATGAGAGCGGCCGCAGCGTCATTATCGTGGTGAACAAATGGGATGCGGTAACGACGGGCCGCACAGACGGAAAACCGCCTGCCGACCGGGAGATTTTTGAGCGGCAATTGCGTTCTGCATTGAAATACCTGAGCTACGCGTCTGTAATCTTTGTTTCGGCACTGGAAGCTACGCAAAAAAACAGCAAGGGGATGGCTCGCGTACTGCACGAAGTGTTGGCAGTCGCGGCGGAACGGCGCAAGCGCGTAACCACGGGACAGATGAACCGATTCCTTGACAAGATTGATTTTCAACGCGCGCCTGTACCAATGGCGAAGCGGGTGCGAATCTTTTACATGACGCAGGCAGCGGTGGCTCCGCCAACGTTTGTGCTGTTCACCGATCGCGACGTAAAGTTGCATTTTGCATTTGAACGATTTCTTGAAAACCAGATTCGCGAGGCGTTTGGATTCAAAGGCACACCGATCTGGTTCAAGGTAAGGCCCCGGAACGAGAAGAAGGACGAATAATCGGAGAGTGGCGCGGTGGTGAGCCAAACACGGCCCGGCGGCCTTTCAGGATCTGAAGCGATTGGCAGCGAAGAGAAGCCTACGCGGCGACGCTTCAGAGTCATGTGGATGCTGTTCGTCTGCGTGGTCATCAACTATCTTGACCGCAGCAATCTCTCCATCGTTGCTCCCAGGCTCACTCAGGATCTGCACCTCACGCCAGTGATGCTTGGCACTATTCTGGCGGCGTTTGGATGGACCTACGCACTGTTCCAGGTTCCGGCCAGCCGCCTTGTAGATCGTGTAAACCCGCGCATTCTGTTCGCGGTTGCCTTGGCGTTGTGGTCACTGGCCACGTTCATCATGGGTCTCGTTGGCACCTTTCTCGCACTCATCGCGTTGAGGGTGGCGGTGGGTGCCATGGAAGCTCCGGCTTACCCAATCAATAATCGGATTGTGACCACATGGTTTCCTGAACGTGAACGCGCCAGTGCCATTGGATTCTACACATCAGGACAATTTGTAGGGCTGGCATTTCTTACTCCCGTGCTGGCGTGGCTTGAAGCACGCTATGGCTGGCGATTCATCTTTCAGGCGACAGGCGCGGTTGGCGTGGTGTGGGCAATTTTTTGGTGGCTCCTGTATCGCGATCCAAACCATGCACGCGGAGTGAACCCGGCAGAACTGCGGCTGATTGAAGAAGGCGGCGGTATTCCGGAGTTGAGCAGGAAGCTCGACGAATCGAAATTGAGAACGGGCACGTTATGGAAGGACCTCGCCTTTGTTCTAAGTAAGCGCAAGCTGTGGGGACTGTACCTCGGCCAATTCGGGGTTGTTTCTGTGCAATGGTTCTTTCTTACATGGTTTCCCACTTACCTGGTGCGCTACAAGCACATTGAACTTGCCAAGGCTGGTGCGCTGGCCTCGTTGCCATTTCTTGCGGCCTTTGTCGGCGTACTTACCAGCGGCATAATTTCAGACTGGCTGCTTCGTCGCGGCCTGGGCGTTACGCTGGCGAGAAAAATTCCTATTGTGACCGGGCTGGTGTTAGCAAGCACTATTTTTGTGGCAAACTGGTTCGACGACCCGCGTCTCGTCATCGCATGCATGACCTGCTCATTCTTTGGTACCGGTTCTGCCTGTATCGCGTGGTCGCTGGTTTCCACGGTCGCTCCGGAGCGGCTCATCGGGCTTACGGGCGGGATGTTTAATTTCATTTCTAACTGCGCGGCGTTCATTGTGCCGATGATGATTGGGCTGCTGGTAAAAGGGAACAGCTTCTCTCGTCCCATGTACTTCATGTCGCTGTTGAGTGTCATGGGGATCTGTTCCTTTGTGTTCCTGGTTGGAAAGATCGAACGTATTCCGGAATAGGAGCAACGGATGATTGCAGTCGATTGGGGGACTTCGAATTTCCGCGCATACAAGCTGGACGCGCAGGGAAATGTCCAAGGAGAAAAGTCATCTGGCCGCGGCGCAATATCCGTACCCGCAGGTGGCTTTCAGGATGCACTCGTGGCGGAGGTTCTGGAATGGATCGATATGGGAGACACCCGCGTTCTGATGTGCGGCATGGTGGGCGCGCGTCGCGGCTGGAAAGAGGCTCCGTATCGGCAGGTGCCGGCGAGCTTTGAAGAGATTGTGCACGGCGTTATTAAACTCGATGTGGATGGAATGGATGCGCGCATTGTGCCGGGATTGATCGGGACAGATTTGAGTGGCGTGCCGGACGTGATGCGCGGTGAGGAGACCGAGATACTCGGTTGTGCAACTGACGTCGGGGGCAACGCGCATTTCTGTCTCCCAGGCACGCATACCAAATGGGTTCGCATGGAGACTGGCAGAATCGGCTCGTTCTCAACTTCGATGACCGGCGATCTTTTCAACGCAATCAGGCAGAGCACCATTCTGCGCTCGTGCACGCAGCATGAGCCCGACGATGAAAGCGCGTTTCTCCTCGGCGTGGAGCGTGCCGCAAAGGGCGGCGAGTTGGGGCATCTGTTATTTGGGGTGCGGACACTTGTGCTGACGGGCAAAATGAGCGACACCTCAGCATCTTCCTATCTTTCCGGATTGCTGATCGGGAGCGAGGTGCGCGGTATGGTGCGCAAGGACGACGATGTGCACCTGATCGGCGACTCCGCGTTGTGCGCCCTCTACCAGAAAGCGTTGCAACAATATGGCGTGAATTCCACAATAGAGCCAGAGGGCGCGGCGCTCAGAGGATTGCTGCGCATTGCAGGGAGCCTTTCATGGTAATTCGCGAGTGGTTGTGCAAATGCCCTTTGATCGCGATTCTGCGGGGCATCAAGCCGCATGAAGTTGAGGACGTGTTCGGCGGCCTACTGGCAGCGGGTGTGGCCATTGCCGAAATTCCGCTTAATTCTCCAGAGCCGACAAAGAGCATTCGGCTCGCGACCGATTTGTACGGAAGCAAAATGCTGATCGGTGCGGGCACGGTAACGCGTGCGGTGGAAGTGGCGCAGGTAAGAGAAGCCGGCGCAAAGCTTGTCGTATGTCCGTGCGCAGACGCCGCGATTGTGCATGAAGCGAAGCTGCACAAAATGATTTCAATTCCAGGTGTAGGAACCGCCACCGAAGCGGTTCACATGGTGCATGCCGGCGCGGACGCTTTGAAGCTCTTTCCGGCAGATGTGCTGGGAGTACGCATGATGACCTCGTTGCGAGCGATTCTGCCAAAAGGGACGCTGCTGCTTCCGGTTGGTGGAGTCGATGCGGAAAGCTTGCCTGCATGGCGTCAAGCGGGTGCCGATGGTTACGGCGTTGGGTCATCCATTTACCAGCCGGGCGCCAGCGGTAATGAAGTCGGCGCCAAGGCGCGTCGCATGATTGAAGTTCTAAGCCAGCAGTGACATGGCGCTCGCACGCCGCGAAAACTGTTACCTCAGTCATATGCTACGCATCAAAATGAGTATGAGCTTGGAAAAGGCGACATTTGGAGCAGGATGTTTCTGGGGAGTGGAAGTGGCGTTTGCCGCCACTCCAGGCGTGACGGCGACTGCCGTTGGATATGAGGGTGGCGCGATGGATCGCCCAACTTATAAAGACGTGTGTACCGATCAGACCGGGCATGCAGAAGTGGTTGAGCTCGAATTCGATAACGAGAAGCTTAGTTACGAAAGACTTCTTGACCTTTTCTTTTCGCTTCACGATCCCACGACTCTGAACCGGCAGGGTCCCGATTGGGGAACACAGTATCGCTCGGCCATTTTCTATCATTCGCCGGAACAGCAGGCGCAGGCAATTGCGAAAATCGAGCAGCTCACCGCAGAGGGCAGATACAAGCCGAAGCGCATCGTGACCAAGGTTGAGCCGGCGCAGACTTTCTGGCGCGCGGAGGAATACCACCAGCGCTACCTTGAAAAGCGCGGAATGGCATCTTGCCACATCTAAAGTCGATCAGACGCTAAACTCAGCAAGCACAGATTTAGAAAAGCCCGCGGAATTTTCCGATGCGGGCTTTGTCGTTTGATTCGTTATTCGCCTTGATTCTCCAGGCTTGGGTTGGGAGCGATGATCGTTTCTTCCGTTAAGGTCGATTGAGCGGCTGCCGCTGTTCCCGTGCCGGGCTCATTGATCCATAGGCATACGATCCACCAGATCAATGCGAGCACAAAGATGACGCTGCTGGCATTGTAGAGCTTTGCCTGCAAGCCGAGGATTCGTTGGTATTCCGCCTGGCTGGTTGGTGCGGCGTGACTGGCAATCACTTGCCAGATGGCGCGCACAGCCGTTTGAGCAAGTGCGGCAGTCGAAAGGCCGATGATGATCTGTTGTGTGTGGCTGCGGAATCCGGCTGCGAAGCGCCTGCCAAAGATGACAATGAGCAGGCCGAGACCGATGGAGAGCATATCTACAAGGAGATCGAGCTTTTGGGTGATGAGCTGTTCCAGACGAAGTCCGGCAATAACCGAGTCGATGGTGAGCGTCTTCCAAGCTGGCCACGCGCCCCAAAACGCCAAAACCGCGCCGGAGGCCGCAAGCAGGATCAGCGTGCCGATAATCCAAGCGCGCCGCGATGCCCCAATGAATGCGCGTCGGGCCAGTTCCACAAGCACAAGCAGGCTTACTATTCCGGCGATGAGCGCGAGAGTGAGAAAGATCTCGTTCATGGGAATGGGAGCAACGCGACCATAAAGCAGTCGGCTTGACAGCAGGCGCAGACCGATTAGCGTAATGCTCGCTGTGAACCAGGGATAAAAGCGGGCGCGGTCTCGACCGAGCAGAACAACGAGCAGAACGAGGACGGCTGCAAAGGTCAGCGTCCATAAAATCTGGACTGCTGAAAAATCGAAGTTGAGATGCATTTGAACCTTGTCTGGGGCGGCGCGGGGGTGAGGGCGCAAGCCTCTCTTTGAGTCTAAACGTCTGAGCTGGGCGGCTGCAGCGCCTGCCATAATCTCAATATGCTGGTTCTTGCTTCAGCCTCTCCACGGCGACGGGAGCTGCTTACTCAGGTGGGCTACTCGTTTCAGGTAATGCCTGCACACATTCCTGAGGATCCTCGCGAAGGCGAAGATCCGATTGCGTATGTGACGCGGCTGGCGCGCGAAAAGGCGGAGGCAGTGTTTCGCCAGCTCAGCGGCAATGGAAGCGCAGACAAGTCGATTGTTGTACTTGGGGCGGACACCACCGTTACGCTGGACAACCACATTCTTGGCAAGCCCGAAGACGGCGCCGATGCAGCCCGCATGTTGCGCATGCTTTCAGGCCGCTCGCATCACGTCGTTACCGGAGTGGCGGTGGTTAGTGCAAACGCAACTGAAGTAGCCGCGGAGGTCACAGCAGTTCGGTTTCTCACCATGACGGATGAGGAGATTGCCGCTTATGTCGCGACTGGCGAGCCAATGGACAAGGCGGGTGCCTACGGCATCCAGGGGCTTGCAGCGCGATGGATTCCACGTGTTGAGGGCTGCTACTTCAATGTCGTAGGGCTGCCACTCGCCCTTGTAAACACACTCCTTGAAGGCACCAAAAGCTAGGATTCGTCGCCGACCAGTTTCTGTCCCGGGTCCTCATACAAATAGCCATTCGCGCCCCGCGAACGCTTAAGTCCCGATTCGCATTCTGGAACTTTGGTGTGATCTTTGCCTAAAACCTGCTCAGGATTTCCTGATTTCCGGAGTAAACTGGTCTCATATTTAGGAAATATCTAGATGCGTTTCAGCCTGGTTCTCTCCCTGTCAGCTATTGTGCTGTCCATTTCTATATGTGCGTCGAGCCAGACGCAATTCAAACAGCCGACGGCTGATGAACTGAAGATGACTTCAGATCCTAAAGCGCCAGGGGCAGATGCGGTTTACCTCAACATTGAAGAAATCTCCAACGATCCGTTGCACTACGAAACCTTTTACGCGCGCATCAAGGTACTGACCGAAAAGGGCAAAGACCTGGCCACCGTAGAAGTGCCATATCTCCGCGGCGGCTTCAAAGTTACCGATGTGGCCGGCCGCACCATCCACGCGGACGGCCAGATCATTCCGCTGGTGGGCAAGCCCGACGATCTGCTCGTCTCAAAAAAGGGAGACCAGGAGGTTGGGCGAAAGGTGTTTAACCTGCCCAGCGTTGAAGTCGGCAGCATTCTGGAATATCGCTATCAGATCGACCACGGGGAATACTACTCATCGCCTGAGTGGGAGATTCAGAGGTCATATTTCGTCCACACCGCTCATTACCAGTTCACGCCATTCAAGGAGTTCATGCCGGGCGCTCACGGGCCTACCAGCATGTACATGTTGGACGGCCGGGGAAGGAGAGTGAACTCGCTGATCTGGTGGGCGAATTTACCTGAAGGCAAGAAACTGGAGTCGAACGCAGGCGGATATTTCAGCGTAGATGTCACGGACGTACCGCCGATTCCGGATGAAGACTACATGCCTCCGATCGACAGCTTTCTCTACAAAGTCTCCTTCTATTACAAATCTGCTGCAAACGCAGGCGATTTCTGGGCGACTGAAGCCACGCAATGGTCGAAGGACGTTGATAAATTTGCTGAGCAATCAAAGACCATTCGCGAGGCCGTGGCTGGGCTCATTGCTCCCGCCGACACGGAAGAAGATAAGGCGCGGAAGCTTTATGCTGCGGTGCAGGCTCTCGATAATACCGATTACTCGCGCAGGAAGAGCGGCTCGGAGTTAAAGCAGCTGAAATTAAAAGAAGCCAGGCACGCCGAAGATAGCTGGAACCAAAAAAGTGGTGACAGCGAGGAGATTGCCATGCTGTACCTGGCCATGGCGAGGTCTGCCGGCTTGACCGCATATGCAATGAAGGTTGTCTCCCGCAGCCGCGGAATCTTCGATCCTTCGTACATGAATCTAGATCAACTCGACGACACTCTGGTGCTGCTCTCCATTGATGGCAAGCCCGTGCTGGTCGATCCGGGTGAAAAGATGTGTCCATTCGGAGCAGTGAGCTGGAGACATTCAGGAGCCGGCGGGGTGCGGCAAAGCGCAGAAGGGCCTGGATACGCGGTGACGCCTCCGCAAGCCTATTCGGATAACGCGACCAAACGAGACGCGAGCATTGCCATCGACGTTCGCGGCCACATAACGGGGTCCCTCCGAATCATGACGACGGGCCAGCGCGCACTTAAGTGGCGACAGAGGGCGCTGCGGATTGATGAAGCGGAGCTGAAGAAGGAATACGACAAGTCGCTTGAGGCGATTGTGCCCGACGGAGTGGAGGCGCATGTTGATCACTTCCTCGGACTGAGCGATCCCAACGCGATCTTGATGGCGGTAATTAGTTTGAAAGGCACTGTTGGCACCTCGACATCGAAGCGCCTGTTGCTGCCCGCTGCATTCTTCGAGTCGCGGCAGCACACTTCTTTCGTGAGCACGGAGAAACGGCACGAATCCGTGGATATGGGTTACCCGGAGCGCGTGGATGAGAGCGTTTCGTACCATCTTCCCGAAGGAATGGCAGTGGAGGG
>Ga0310811_10001519_pt1 | contig 28982 bp, 21 predicted proteins | sample YCmetagenome_FD_207642 | JGI IMG/M metagenome (GOLD analysis project Ga0310811, IMG submission 207642) | Soil microbial communities from experimental microcosm in Duke University, North Carolina, United States - YC | ecosystem: Engineered > Artificial ecosystem > Soil microcosm > Unclassified ...
CGGGGGATTATTGCTCATTGGCAAGCCGCAACCTTTTGTAAAGCTGTCGCAGTCTGAGCGCGAACGATATTTGCTGGCTCTGGCTAATAGTCCGTTACCGCAATTTCGCAAGGGCTACCAGGTCTTTAAGCGTCTCTCGGGTTTCCTCTTTTTTGCTGTCCCTGACTCGCAAGGGCACAATCCTAACTGGGCAGTGCTGGATTACGTTGCACCTCCTCCCCCAACCAAAAATGACAGGCGACCACTGAAACCGTTGACGATTGAGCAGGATACGGTCCTGGAATGCGATGCGGTGGTGGTTGGCTCGGGTGCCGGTGGTGGCGTGGCTGCGGGCGAGCTGGCGCTGGCTGGGAAGAATGTGATTGTGCTGGAAATGGGTGGGTACCAGGGCGATACGGATTTCTCGTTACGGGAGGTTCAGGCAATGTCTGATCTTTACTTGAAACGAGGTACACTGACGACGAAGGATCTCGGGACGCTTATTCTGGCTGGCAGTACGCTTGGTGGCGGTACGACGGTGAATTGGACGACGTCGTTTCGGACGCCAGACGATGTGCTGGAGGAATGGCGCGAACGCTCCGGCCTGAATTTCTTTACTGCTCCGACATTGCAGGAGAGCTTCCGTGCCGTCGAGCAGCGTATTTCTGTCAATACGGAGAATAGCGCCCATAATACTCAGAATCAGCTCCTGATCGATGGGGCCAGTGCACTTGGCTATCACTCCGGTTCATTGCGCCGCAACGCTGTGGGGTGTGAGCAGCGTTGCGGAACCTGCGGCTTTGGTTGTCGCTACGGTTGCAAGCAATCGACGATGAAGACCTATTTGCAAGATGCGTTTGAGCATGGCGCGCGCATTCTGGTTCGTTGCCGGGCTGAACGCGTACTCATCGAACATGGGTGTGCAGTCGGCGTGAAAGCGCGCATGACAAATGCAGAGAGTGGGCGCTCGTTTGCTGTGACAGTGCGCGCAAAGACGGTGATTGTGGCGGCAGGCTCATTGCACACACCCGCCATTCTCCTGCGTTCGGGCGTAGAGAATCGCCATATCGGTCGCCATTTGCATATTCATCCGACTTCGACCGTGTGCGGCATCTATCCCGAGAAAGTCTATGCCTGGCAGGGCGTGATGCAATCGGCTTATAGTGATGAGTTTGTCCATCTCACGGGCAACTATGGCTACAAACTTGAGGTGCCGCCCTTGCATCCCGGCCTGCTGGGGCTGTCGACGCCCTGGTATTCGGCCCGGGAATATCGTGCGCAAATGCTCCAGGCCGCGCATTCTGCGGTCATCATCGTGTTAACGCGTGATCGGGGCGAGGGTCGCGTGACATTGGATCAGCAGGGTGAGCCGGTGGTTCACTATGTCACCTCGGTTTTTGACCGTCGGCATCTCTTACATGGCCTGCAACAGGCGGCACGTGTGCATATTGCGGCAGGCGCGCAACAAGCAATTACACTCCATAACAGACGTACTGTGTTTGAATTGCCCGCGCACGGTCAGCCGAGCGAACGGCAATGGCGTGCGTTTGCTGCACAGTTAGAGCGACATGGTATGGGGCCGAATCGCCTGACGATGTTTACCGCTCACCAGATGGGCACCTGTCGCCTGGGCGTCGATCCACAGCAGGCGGTCGTTGATGAGCACCACGAGGTGTATGGGGTAAAAGGTCTGTTTGTCTGTGATGGGAGCGTTTTCCCATCCGCGAGCGGAGTGAATCCTATGCTTTCAATCATGGCTCTCGCGCATCATGCTACTCAGTATATCAAGACGATAGTATGAGTCGGTCGCTACAAAAAGCTCCTTTGATTTTTTAGCTTTGGGCAAGAAGATCCGTCTTAATAATAGATGTAAGCAGCAATACCTGTAGAAAACATCAGGGCATGCCTGCTATTTTTGGCAGGGCGAAAAACTGATGACAATACCAATGCGGCGCGATCTTTCTTGTGCCTATACTTCCTATGTGCCTCAGATTGATGAGCTATGTATTGTAGAGGAGCAAGGAGCAAAAGCGCTTGAAGAGTGTACCTCCGGAGATGAAAATGGTTGTTGGCAGGAAAGGCTGGGGAAGTGGCGAGGAGGGCTTTAATTTTAAGCAGATACCTGGCGCTTTTGCCAGCCTGCCGCGTGTGCTGCGCCTGGTCTGGTCGACGCATGCTCCTCGCACGCTGGCAATGGGGCTACTGAGCCTGCTGCAAGGTTTTACACCTGTTGTGAGCGTGTGGATCACCAGTCAGGTGATTGATAGTGTGGTCAAAGCGGCCTTGACGCATAATGTTGGACTGATCTGGCTGCCGATTGCGCTCCAGCTTGGGGTGACGCTGTTCTCCAGTCTGTTAAGTACATTGAGCAATATTACGCAACAGATATTGCAGGAACTGGTCTCGAATCGCATTCAGCTTATGATTCTGGAGAAGGCCGATACGCTCGATCTGTCGTTTTTTGAGAATCCAGAGTTTTATGATAAGCTGCGTCAGGCAACCGATCAATCTACCTATCAGCCGGTGACGATGATCTCGCAGACTTTTGATCTCTGCCGCACGATGGTGACGATGCTCTCGATGATTGCGTTGCTCTGGCACCTTGCCTGGTGGTTGGCGGTAATCGCTTTGGTGATCCCTATTCCTGCCTTCTTCTCCAGCACACGTTACGGATGGCGCGGCTATCAGCGCCAACGTCGCCAATCTCCGGAGCGCCGTCAGATGGCCTATTTTGTCAATGTGATGACGGTGGATACCTACAATAAAGAGATCAAGCTTTTCAATCTGGGAGGCTACTTTATCAAGCAATTTCGGGTGCTGGCGAATAAGATGTTCGAGGAAGATAAAAGTTTGCTGATCTCTCGCTACCTGGCAAACTTTGGTTGGGGCTCGCTGACTGGGATTGCGAATAGTGCGATTTATCTCTATGTGGCGATTCAGGCGGTACTTGGCCGCATCACGATTGGCGGCCTGAGTCTCTACACGCAGTCGGCGATACAGGTAGGTCAGAGCTTTCAGGGCTTTTTGAATGGTATCTCCAGTACGTATGAGAATAATCTCTATGTCAGCATGCTGTTTGAGTTTCTGGAATATCAGCCAAAGATTGTGTCTCCGCCTATCTCTGAGCGGGCGTTGATCCAGAAGGAGACAAAGGGCCTCGATATCGAGTTTCGCAATGTTACATTTACTTATCCCGATAAAGATCCTGAGACGCAGGCCGCTCTGCGCAATGTCAGCTTTACGATCCGCGCCGGAGAGGCCATCGCTCTGGTGGGGCGCAACGGGGCGGGCAAGACGACGATTGTGAAACTGCTGACCCGCCTGTATGATCCTGATGCGGGCGAGATCCTGCTGGGTGGCCGTAATGTCAAAGAGTATGATCTCGATGAGTTGCGTGCACAGGTTGGCGTGATCTTCCAGGATTATGTGAACTATTATCTGACGGCGCGTGAGAATATTGGTGTGGGGCGGGTGGACGATATCGAGGATCGTGCGCTGGTGAGTGGAGCGGCGCAGAAAAGCGGGGCCAATGTGGTGATTGAGCGTCTGAATAGCGGCTATGATACGATGCTGGGTCGCTGGTTTAAGCAGGGGACGCAGTTGAGCGGCGGCGAGTGGCAGAAGATTGCGCTGGCCCGGGCGTTTATGCGCGATGCGCGCGTGTTGATTCTGGATGAGCCGACAAGTGCTCTGGATGCTCAGGCTGAATACGAGATCTTTCAGCAATTTCGTACGTTGACTGAGGGCAAGACGGCGTTTTTTATCAGCCACCGCTTCAGTACGGTACGCCTCGCCGATCGCATTTTCGTGCTCGAGCATGGCGGCATTCTTGAGAACGGTTCGCATGCGGAACTGATGGCGCTCAATGGCCGTTATGCCGAGCTCTTCAATTTGCAGGCCGAGGCGTATCGTTAACTTGTTTTGATCTCTCAGGCGCGCTCTATGCCGAGGCCACTTTTGATCTCACTCAGGTCATAGACGCCGCCTTTTTGCGTATAGCCACCGGTAAAGGGATCGCTGGTCAGTAGCATGGGCGTGTCAAGATCGACGAAGCGGAATCCACCCAGGCCCGCGACCAGATGCGCGGCGGCGCTGATGGCGAGCCGCGATTCTATCATTGCGCCGATCATGAGCTGGATATTATTCGCCCGGCAGAGTGCCGCGATATCCAGCGCATCGACGATGCCCGCTTTCATCAGTTTGACGGTAATGACGTTGACGCTCTGGTTGTGAATCAGTTTCGCGACGCTGGCTGAGTTCGTTGCGCTCTCGTCTGCGGCAACCGGAACTGTCGTATGCTGCGAGACATAACGCAATCCTTCGTAGTCGTCTTTATGCACGGGCTGTTCGAGGAGCAGCGGACGAATATCGCGATTGTCGAGTGCTTCGAGGCAGAGCAGCGCTTCGTTGGGCGTATAGCCCTGGTTGGCATCGAGCGTCAATGCAAGATGAGGCGCGCCACTGCGCACGGCCTCGACGCGGTTCACATCTTCGCGCAAATCACCGCCGACTTTGATTTTGATGGTGTTGATCCCTTTGGCAACGGTCTCCTGAGCTAAAATATAGGCGCGTTCCGGCGTTACCATGGGAATGCTCATATCGGTCTCGACGCTACTGCTGGCTCCTCCTAAAAATATGTAGAGCGGGATGCCGTACGAGCGCGTGAGGGCGTCGAGGATGGCCATCTCCATGCCTGCACAAACGGTTGCCTGCGCATAGAACATGCTGTGCATAAGCCGCGATAGTGTGCGCCATTGGGCCGCATCGTGCCCCTTCAACAACTCGACACAACTCTGAGCCGCCGCCAGCGCCGTCTCCTGAGACTCTCCCGTGCTTGGTGGAAAGGGAGCACATTCACCATAACCAATATTACCATCCTGTAGTGTGATGGTGATCAGGACGTTGCGAACCTCGCTGATACTCCCGGTGGCAATGGTAAATGGCTCTAGAAGGGGGATGGTAAGCGGCTCAATGCTCACCTGACGAATAGTAGTATTTGACATAATGTATATTTTCTCCTTTTTTGGGCGGCAATAAACCCCGAAGGTGATCCTCTCTCGAATAAACGCAGAGGTAGGGATCGTGCTTGATGCCGATCCGCGTCCCCCCCCGGCCATCTCGCCGAAACGCAGAGGTAGGGATCGTGCTTGATGCCGATCCGCGTCCCCCCCCGGCCATCTCGAAGAGGTGAAATATTATCTGCTGGTGCGGTTTCGCTGGCGATCGTCATATCGCTCCAACGCCAGCTCGATCAGACGATCCAGCAGCTCACTATACGTAACTCCGCTCACCCCCCAGAGCTTGGCGTACATGCTGACCTCGGTAAAACCTGGCAGCGTGTTCACTTCGTTGATGTAGATCTTATCATTATCTCTGTCCAGGAAGAAATCGACGCGCGCAAGTCCGCTGAGGTCGAGGGCTAAAAATGCCTGCACTGCCTGACGCCGTATCGTTTCCGCGATCTCCTGGGGAATATCTGCCGGGATGACGATCTGCGATTTATTGTCTATATATTTGGCATCATAATCATAAAATTCGTTGCTTGCAACAATTTCTCCAACGACTGAGGCAATCGGTTCTTCGTTGCCCAGCACGCCACATTCCAGTTCGCGGCAGTTGATGCCTGCCTCGATAATCATACGGCGATCATATTCTGCTGCCTCACGCATCGCATGTTTTAGCTCGGCACGATTATGCGCTTTGTTGACGCCGACGCTCGAACCCATGTTGACGGGTTTGACGAAGCATGGATAGCCCAGTTTCTGCTCGATCTCGGTCAGTAACCGTTCAGGATCTCGCTCCCATTCACTGCGGCGATACACGAGGTCTGCAACGATGGGCAGTCCAATAGAACGGAAAATGATCTTTGTTTTCTCTTTGTCCATGCCTATCGCGGAACCCAGCACGCCGTTGCCGACATAGGGGATATTCGCCATATCTAAGAGTCCCTGCAACGTACCATCTTCGCCATAAGGACCATGCAGGACGGGGAAGATTACGTCAAGCGCTCCACCGCCATGTAGATCTTCCTGCCCATTCACTGGAACCAGACGGCGTACGGTCGGATCACCAGCCAGGGTGACGGCTCGACTCTCTTCAAGAACGGGCTCGCTCTTGCTCTGCAATGCCCGCTGCTCGGCGGCGGCGAGCTGCTCCGGGGTGGTCCCTAGCAGCCAGGTGCCACTTTTGGTGATGCCGATGGGCACAACGTCGTACTTCTCTGGATCAAGGTTGCTCATAACTGCTCTCGCCGAAGCCAGCGAGACCTCATGCTCTCCAGAACGCCCTCCAAAGACGAGCCCGATACGCAATTTCTTCTTGCCCACAAAACGATCCTTTCCCATGTCATATTTATAACAATGTGAGGAGTGTTTCCATCATCATGCCGCGTGATCCCTTTACCAGAACGAGATCATTGCGACCAACCTCGTGCTTGAGCAGGTCGGCTACTGCACGTTTGACGGCCGTAACCTCCTGACTATCGCGCACATTGGCACTGAAATAATAGGTGTGGTCGGCTGGCATACCCGCTGCAATGGCCCCCTCAACATAAAAACGCGCTTCGTCGCCAATCGCTACCAGCCGCTCGATATTCCCGGCCAGAGCCGCTCCGCTGAGGAGGTGCTCTTCGCGTGCATAGGGGCCCAATTCGAAAATATCTCCCAGCACAGCCCAGCGCTTGCCTCTGGCCGCTAGCTCGGTAGCGCGCATGGCATTGGTGATTGCCACGATTGATTGGCGATTTGCGTTATAGGTGTCATCTATAAGCGTGCTCCCGTTGGGACCACTCTTGATCTGACCGCGCCCAGGCGAGGCGGTGAGCCGCGTGAGCGCATCCGCGATTTCGTCGATGCTCATCTCGGCCGCAATTCCTGCTGCTGCTGCTGCCAGTGCGATGATCACGCTATGTTCGCCTGGCAGATGGAGCTGAATGGGACGTTGCTCACGCTGATACTGCAATTTGCAGTGATAGCCAAGCAAAGGGCTACCGGCGATTTCGCTGGCGCGTACATCAGCCCCCTTTGCTGTGCCATAATAGAGGACGCGAGCCCGCGTTTTTGCCGCCATGGCGCGTACGTTGGCATCATCATAATTCAGGATGGCGAACCCTTCAGGTTTAAGAACCTGGACCAGCTCGGACTTGGCTATCGCGATATTTTCTTGCGAGCCGAAATATTCCAGATGCGCTGTGCCCACGTTTGTGATGATCGACCAATCGGGACTGGCGATGTCCCGGCAGAGTCCCGCCAGCTCACCCACCCGCTGCGCTCCCATTTCCAGCACTGCATAACGCTGTCCCGGCTCCAGACGCAGCAATGTCAGTGGATAGCCCAGTTCGTTATTATACGATTTGAGTGTTTTGAGCGTCGTCCCTTTGTAAGAGAGGACAGAGGCGACGGCATCTTTGGTGCTGGTCTTGCCGTTGCTGCCGGTAATGCCAATGTAGGTTGTACCCTGTTGTCGTCGTGCACGCACACGAGCCGCACCTTGCAAGGCTTTGATAACATCAGGCACAATGAGCTGTATAACCTCTGCGGGCAGATCTTCGGCACCCGTGGTACAGAGTATACCGCTCGCTCCCGCTTGCACCGCACTCGCGATGAAGCGATGCCCATCAACGGTAGTCCCCTTGATCGCCACATACAGGTCTCCTGCTCCGACCTGACGGCTATCATGTTGTGCAGATTGGAAGATGCGCTGCCGGTCCAGATTGGCCCCTTGATTGCCTTGCAGCAGGTCTGGATTGCCTTGCAGTATGTCATCAAGTGTAAACATGGGCGCAAAATCCTCTCTATTTTTCTACAACTTTACGCTGATTATAGCATGGCTTACTTCCCTTTTGATATCGCAAAAAATCTCTCTCCCAGACAGCACACGCTTGCTCTTTTTTCATTTGAAGCTAATAATATGTTAGATACTTGACAAACAAAAGTAGAAATGCTATCATCCTTCTAGTTGATATAGTTAATCTTCTTGGAAATCAAGCAATTTTGAACAGGTGTTAGTTTTCATAGGAGATGCTAGCAGGTTCTGAAGGAGAATATTTTTATGGCATGGCAAATTGATGCTTCTCACTCTCAGGTGACATTTTCCGTAAAACACATGATGTTTGCGACTGTAAAAGGCAGCTTTCAGGTTATTAGCGGCCAACTTCATATTGACCAGGAGAATCCGGCCAATTCCTCGGTGGACGCTCAGGCTGAAACGGCCAGTATCCACACCCGTGATACCAATCGTGATGCGCATCTGCGCTCCGCAGATTTCTTTGACGCGGAGAAGTACCCGACCATCACCTTCAAGAGCACGAGCGTTGAGCATGTGAAGGGCGATGAGTACAAGGTAACTGGCGATCTGAGCATGCACGGGGAGACGCAATCGGTCGTTTTTGACGCCACGTATACTGGCGCGGGTAAGGACCCCTGGGGCAATCAGCGTGTTGGTATCGATGCTACGTCGAAGATCAATCGCAAAGATTTCGGTTTGAACTGGAACCAGGCACTTGAAGCTGGCGGCGTGCTGGTGAGCGAAGATGTAAAAATCGAGCTCGAACTGTCTCTTGTTGAGCAGAAGTAACTGTTGCCTGTCATTACCATTGCTGAGTCTGGAAGAACGTTTCTTCCAGGCTTTTTTTGTGTCTGGTTGCTGCTCGTTCTCTGGTGGGATGAATCCGGCTACGGCAAAATTGTACAATAGAAACATTGCTCACAAAGATTGTTGACACGAACTCAGATCAAGGACGATTGCAGATAGCGAAAGGAGATATGTTTTATGCGTGCGGTAGTTATTACTCGGCCGGGCGGACCGGAGGTGCTGGCAATCCAGGATGTGGAGATGCCGCAGCCTCAGGGCGAGCAGGTGCGCGTGCGTGTGCATGCGGCGGGCTTGAATCGGGCGGATTTGATGCAACGTGAGGGTCACTATGCTCCTCCAGCTGGTTCGCCGGAGCATATTCCCGGTATGGAGTTTGCGGGGGTGGTGGATGTGGTCGGACCGCTGGCACGCCGCTGGCGTCCCGGACAGCGTGTGATGGGGATTGTCGGTGGCGGCGCTCAGGCGGAGTATCTTCTCTCTCACGAAGGCTTGCTGGTGGAGATCCCCGAGAATCTCGATTTTGTCCAGGCCGCTTCGATCCCCGAAGTGTTTATGACGGCTCACGATGCGCTCTTTACGCAGGCTGACCTGCATATGGGTGAGCGTGTACTGATTCATGCTGCTGGCAGTGGCGTTGGGACGGCTGCGATTCAACTGGCGCGGGCCGTAGGTGCGACGGTGTATGGGACGGCACGCTCTCCTGAGAAGCTGGAACGGGCGAAGCCGCTGGGCCTGGAGGTGGGTCTGGATGCTCAGAATTTTGCCGCTGAGGTGAAGCAGTTGACGTCAAACGAGGGTGTGCATGTGGTGCTGGATTTCGTCGGCGCACCCACGATCGAGCAGAATTTGCAGGTGCTGACGAACTGGGGACGCCTTGTCTTTCTTTCGACGCTGGGTGGCGTTCAGGCTCAGGTCAATCTCGGCTTATTGATGGCAAAGCGTATCCAGATGCGCGGCTGTACGCTCCGCACACGCACGCTGGAGGAGAAGCTCACGGTGACACGTCTGTTTGCGACCCAGGTGGTGCCTCTTCTGGCTCGTGGCACGGTGATACCGGTGATTGAGCGGGCCTATCCTCTGGCGCAGATCGCTGAGGCACACCGGGAGATGGCCGCGAATAAGAACTTTGGGAAACTTATCCTGGCCATCGATTAGTCCGGTTGTGCTATCCGCGAGATAATTCCTGTTTCTATCCAGGCACGCCAGACCGAGAGCACTGTTCTGTTGTACGAAAGAAGCGATCAACGCATTTTCTCGAGAATCAGTAGTCCGGTTGCTTCTTCAGTGCCTGTCACGGCAGGTACGCAGGTGCTGGCGTTTTTGTGCAGGCAGAAGTCCAGGTCGCGTTCCTGTCCCCCGGCTTTCAGGTCGCGGGCCGATTGTGCGCATTCAAGCAATCTGGCGGGGGGATAGCTTTCGTAAAGGGTAATCGCGGCCTGTACGTTATCGGGACAGTGGAGCCCGCTATACTGGCGCTGAAGCTCCAGTGCCATGTATCCTGCACTGGTGCTATCTTCAAGCGCAAAGTAGCCATATTCGGCGGCACATACGATGGCGATATTGCTCCGTTGCTGTGCGGCCAGATCGAGCGCGTAGCCAGTAACGGCCTGAGCGTTGTAGAAGCTACCTGCCAGGCGCGTGCTTTGCTCTGGACAGGCGAAGAGGGCGCGCGTACCATTACTGGTGGTCAGAATAAGTTCGCGCTCCTTGAGGTCGAGCCGGGCAAATTGTGCCGGTGAGTTGCCATAGTCAAAGCCCGCAGGCGTTTTCATATGTCGCTCGCCACAGAGCATGCGCCCTGGAACTTTTCGTGCGGCCTCTAACGCTTGCTCCAGCGTCTGGGCTGCCAGGACACGCCGCGCGCCCGCCTCGAACATCACGGCCAGCGTGGTCGTGGCGCGCATGGCGTCGATGACGATATAAATATCGTTCGCTGGTGCTTCAATGTAGTTCAGCTCGGCTGGATTAAAAAAGATGTTGAGCTGCAAATGATTCTCTCCTGATGTACTTTTACTTGATCTTTTAGGGATGCAAATCTCTATTTCTCCTCTGAAGAGCCAGCGCTTACCCTATCTCTTTTCCCAACTCGTTTGCAGGGATTGAAATAAATGCACACATAAAAAACGACAGCCTGCTCATATATGCCAGGTTGTCATCCTTTTTGCAACTCTCCATTGAGGAATCTGTCGGATGGTTCTCTTGCGGGCTAGGATTGCTGGTTTTCTCCAGATAGATAGTCCTTGCCTTCTCTTTATATTAAAGCATAGATTTGCAAACGTTATATCCTGAAACGATCTTTCCTATGCAAACTCAACAAATTTGCTCTACTCTTGCTGAGCTCCTCGCGCAAAACGAAGATCAATTGCTCAGGCGCTTTCATGGCCCCTCGAGCAAGGCCATAGAGCACGCGAGGGGCCATGAAAAGATATCTCTCTGTCAGTGCTTTCGCTCCGCCAGAAAATGCAGGCGTGGATGCTTCCTGAAGATACTTATCTATACCGGAAAATGGCAATGCATACGCTACACATTTTCCTGCGCATGCTCGCCTTTTTTCGCGTTCGCAACAATATCTCCCTTTTGAAACAATACATGCTGAGCCGCAACTCGCCACTTTGGATGGCGGCGCAGTAAGAACTCCAGGTCCATCGAGAAGTGCAAAAACTCTTCAGATTGAGCTTGCAGCAAGAGCTGTTTGGCTTCAAGATCTTGCTCTAGCGAGATCCGTTGCTCATACCAGCCAATGGCTTCGCATTCCTCTTGAAGCGAAATGATCATGCGGGCAAATGTACGTGTCTCCTGCGATAGTTCGTGAACCGGCTCATGATACTGTTCAAAACTCATGCAAAATGCTCCTTCCATGTAAAACCACATTCAATGTATTAACAGTAAAAATACACTCTTTACTGTTAATATTTCTAAAACTTCTAGGATAATATTTTATTCTTTATTTACTAAAAAATATATTTAAACACACTGATGTATGATACTGTACTCGAATAGTAACATGTGCAAATATATATTGGCAAGTGCCATATTCGCACTTTTGAGCTTGTAGCACATTTGAATTGTGAAAAATACATTAAAAATGAACGAATATAGAGAAGAATACTACGCTATCTACCGGTATCTCTTTGGCTCGAAAAAACATAACAGGTAGGGACCGGGCTTTATGCCGGTCCGGTGGCGGCAACGTTTCCGTTAGGATGACGGCGGTCCGGTGGCGGCAACGTTTCCGTTAGGATGACGGCGGTCCGGTGGCGGCAACGTTTCCGTTAGGATGACGGCGGTCTGGTGGCGGCAACGCTTCCGTTCGGATGACGCCGGTCTGGTGGCGGCTTTATGCCGGTCTGGTGGCGGTTGTGCAAGCACGCAAAAAAACACAGGCTTCAGAAATGCACATCAGAAGCCTGCGTTCTGTCAATGTCCACGCGTAAGATTATTGTGCGGAGATTGCCGCTCGCCCGCCACGCAGAACATATTTCTGGATCTTGCCGGTAGCTGTCTTGGGCAATTCGGCGACAAATGTGAATGACTTAGGCACTTTGAAGTGGGCCATATTGTCGCGCACAAAAATACGCAAATCCTCTTCGGTTGCGCTCTGTCCGGCCTTGAGAACGACAAATGCATGCGGGGCTTCGCCCCATTGCGCATCGGGCAGACCTACGACTGCGACCTCCTGAATCGCTGGATGACGTAAAAGCATCCCTTCAACTTCAACTGAGGAAATGTTCTCTCCCCCGCTGATGATGACGTCTTTCATACGGTCGCGGATTTCGACATAGCCATCAGGATGCACGACTGCCACGTCGCCAGTATGAAATCTGCCGCCTGCAAATGCGCGCGCCGTAGCTTCCGGATCGTTGTAATAGCCCTTCATGACGACATTGCCGCACGCTACAATTTCGCCGAGCGTGGCCCCATCGTGAGGTACCTCGTTCCCTCGCTCATCAACGACCAGCAACTCACCGGACGTGACCAGCTCTACGCCTTGACGGGCCTTGATGGTTGCACGGTTTTGCGGGGTGAGCGCGGTATGCTCTGGACGAGGCTCGCAGATGGTGATGAAGGGGGTTGTCTCGGTCAGACCATACAATTGTGTAATCTCCCATCCAAGTTCGCCCTCGATTCGCTCGATGGTTGCGGCTGCCGGGGGCGCTCCCGCCGTGAGTACGCGCACCTTCCGCCCTTTTGCTGTCTCCGCCAGTACGATCTGTCGCATCTCCTCAGGCGCGTTGGCGATACCAATAAGCACTGTTGGGGCTGCACAGAGTAGCGTGCATCGTTCATCGCGAATCAGTGTGAAGATGGCACCTGGTTCCACTTTGCGCAGACAGACATGGGTTCCTCCAACCGCTGTGACTGTCCAGACGAAGGTCCATCCGTTGGCATGGAACATCGGCAATGTCCAGAGGTAGCGATCAGCGGGCGACATCGCGATATGGATTAAGGTGCCAACGACGTTCATGTAGGCATTGCGATGGGTAATCATCACTCCTTTGGGCCGCGAGGTCGTACCGCTGGTATAGTTGATGGTCAGGAGATCATTCTCGGCAATCGCTGGGCGCGTGAAGGTTTCTGGCGCATTTGCCAGAACTGTTTCATAGTCCAGCCAGCCCGCTTCGCGCAATGGCTCGCTCAGTCCTTCGAGCGCTATCACGTGCTCAACTTCTGCTAGCTCAGGGCGAATACGCTCAATATCTTCCAAATAACTGCTGTGTACACAGACGACCTTTGCTCCACTATGTTTGATGATGTAGGTGAAATCGTCCGCAATCAGACGATAGTTGATCGGGACGAGTACTGCCCCAATCTGAGGGACGGCGTAAAAAGATTCGAGGAGGGCGTGCGTGTTGGGCGCAATGTAGGCCACGCGATCGCCTTTGTTGACGCCAAGCTGCTGGAGGGCCGCAGACCAGCGATCACAGCGCCTGCCAAACTCTGCGTACGTCAAGCGCTGGCTTTCGTCGACAACTGCCTCGCGCTCAGGATAGAGGCGTCGCGCGCGACGTAGGAACTCGAGCGGGGACAAAGGTGTTTCCATTGGATAACCTCCTGAAGCATAAGCATTACCGTTTAACTGAAGCTCTTCGTTATGCTTGCTACATTTGCTACATGGGCAACTGCTCAATTACTGCTTCAATAAACAATCTTCATTGATCAATGTTAGTGCGAGAGGAATTCTTAAATATTACTATAACATATGCCATCGCTTTCAGGATGTCTATATTTTCTCGTGTGAAATGTGTAGGACAGAATTTAGAACTATCTACTTACCCCTATACGTAGAGCATGTTATACTGTGCATACTCTCGCAGTTAGAATTCAGAAAGACCTGTAAATAGCTTTTTAAGGCAGAGCTCAAATTCTATACTACAATATGCACCGATGTATCTCTGTAATCTCTAAATGCGGGTATGAGGTATAGGTGCTTTTAACTTTATCTGTTGTCTCATGTATTCCAGCACAAAGGTGCCATTGCGCATGAAAGAAAAGAAATCCTCGGAATGGCTGTATATCCCTACCACCTTGCAAAGTGTCGCAGGTAGCCCATTGCGCTCAGAACAGCGCGTCGGTGAACTGCTGCCACGTGTCTTCTCACGCATGGATATGCTCGTGGTCTTCATTGCGATTGTCATTTTCATTCCTAATGCCTCGATTGTCCAGGCTACTCAGGGCGCGCGATCTGAGACCTATCTCTATTGGGCCATTGGCGTGCTCACTTTCTTCCTTCCCGGGACAATTGTGGCTGCGCAACTGAATCGTTTCATGCCCGTTGATGGCTCAATCTACGTCTGGACTCATCGCGCATTAGGCCCACTCTGGGGCTTCTTTGCTGGTTTCTGCGCCTGGTTTCCGGGCATGCTGGTTCTGCTTGCCTGCGGGACTGGTACGATCACATTTTTCCAGGGCATCTGGGTGCAATTGTGGGGGAATGAACCAGGCTGGCTCATCGCTCCCTGGCAACAGGGGATCGTTGTCCTCTGCGTTCTCCTCTTAGCCGGTTGGCTCGCTACTCTTCCCTTGTCCCTCATTATGAAATTGGCGAAGAGCATTATCGCTCTTTACGCAACTGCTATCTTCGCTGTCGGTCTGGCTGGTGTCGTCTGGCTGGTCGGAGGGCATGGTTCGCAGATCCCACTCACGGTCAGCAGTGGCGAATTTAACGAACAGCACTTTGTCCTGTATGGTGTCGTGGTGCTGGCGTTGCTTGGCGTGGAAGTTCCCCTCAATATGGCCGCTGAAACGCGCCAACCGCATGCAACCAGGCTCTTCCTACGCTGGGGACCTCTTATTGTGCTGGTTGCCTATCTTCTGGGTACGTTTGGCGTGATGACGGTTGTACCCCAGAATGTCTCTGGTTTACCCTATTCAACATTGACTGCTATCAATGTAGCCTTTGGCGTTCCCGCTTCTGTTCTGGTCGGCCTTATCTTTGTTACTTTCTTCATTATTACTGCTGTCCTCTATAATGTTACATTTGCACGTATTTTGTTCGTCTCAGCTCTGGATGGTCGCCTTCCTGCAAGGCTTGCCAGCGTAAACCGCTATGGCGTACCCTCTCGTGCGATCAATGCGCAGACGGTCATCGCGCTGGTGATTGCTCTCTTCACCTATTTTGTCGGGCCAATCCTTTATCCTGAAGAAGGGTTCAGCTTCGCATCCAGGGTGTATGATGTCTTTCAGGCTACGACGAGCGTCATCTGGTGTATCTCAATGGTCATTCTCTTCCTCGATCTGCCTCTCCTTCTGAGGCGCTTCCGCGCTGTGCTCACGAAAAGCTCTAAACAACTGCTTGCACCTGTCTGGGTCTTACATCTCTGCTGTGTCGTAGGCGGAATGGCAAGCCTTCTCGGTATCTGGGCGACCTTCAGGTCGTCATGGAATAGTCAGCTTATTCCTGATGATCAATGGCGCATCAATCTTATTATTACGACCTTTGTTTTTCTCATTATTGGTCTCATCGGTTCGGCCTATCCCCGCCTCTTGAGCAATCTTGAGGAGCAGACTGCGGCTGTCCGCGAAAATGCTCGCCTCTACGATGAATTACAGATAGCTTATGTGAAGCTGAGTGAACTCGATCAGCTCAAAGATGCTTTTATCACGAGCGCGAGTCATGAGTTGCGCACTCCCCTTACGATTGTGCAGGGGTATCTCGAGCTGCTGCGTGAAATGGAGGATATCACTCCTGATATTCGGCAGGAATTTATTGCGAAGGCCTGTCGCGCCTGCGATGAACTGGTTGTGTTGCAGGCAAATATTATGGATGCTAGCCGCCTTCAATTGGATGCCGCAACCTTATGCATCACTCCTGTTGCAATCAAGAGCGTCACCTCTGCTATTGTCGAGCTCTTTGAGGCCTTAACTGTGAAGGATCAGCGAGATATTACTGTCGATATTGACGCGCACCTGGTTGTGCAGGCGGATGAGGCACGCTTAAAGCAGATACTCCATAATTTGATCTCCAATGCACTACGCTACTCTCCTCCTCGTACCCCTATTCATATTGCTGCCCGGATCGAGGAAAAAGAGCGCATGGTACGTATAAGCGTAAGCGATCGCGGTCTGGGCATACCTCCCGCTAAGCAAGAAGCTATCTTCGACAAGTTTGTGCGCCTGGAACGCGATATGCATGGCACGGTTCGCGGGAGTGGCCTGGGTCTTTTTATCTCTCGCCAGCTTGTCGAGGCGATGCGAGGGACTCTGTGCGTTGAGAGTAGCGGCATCGAAAACGAAGGCTCGACTTTTTTCTTTACGCTTCCGCTGGATTAACAGGATCGTTAAAACCGTTGTTGTCTGGCGCAAATCTTCCAAACGACTCAAATTTGCGCCAGACAACAACGCCAGTGTTTATTCTTTTTTAAAGTAATAGTCTATTACTCTAAATAGAGGATATGCTAACACAGAGGTACCAATGAGAACGTTGGGATTACGTGTAATAATAAATGCCACGAAACTGAGAGTCGCCAGGAACCCTGCAATACAAACCAATATGAGTCTTGTTGGATCTCGCTCATTCGGTGGTATACTGTTTTTATTAGGGTCTGGGCTTGAGTGAACATCATTATTATGTTGGTTCTGTAACATCTTGTCCTTTTTCCTATCTAGTGAGCATATGGCTGGTAAATTTTGTAGAGTTTTTACTATCCATATGCTGCCTTTTATAAAAAACTTGTAGATCGATTTCCAGGTTCTGGCGTGTTGAATCTCATGGAATCGAGATTTGCTGGCTTTGTCAAAATTTCCTCCTGACTAGTTATTTTGTTGTTCAAAAGGCGTCTAGTTGTCCCGATTATAAAGGGGGGAGGGGAGTTCATCGTGTTTTGCCTCCTTATACTTTCTTCTAAGCTCATCAACTTCTTTATCACTTTGTGTGATCCCGATGTGATAAGCAATTAACTGAGCAGCTAAGATTCTGGCTGAGTATCCTGCATTGAGCCGTCCATTGATGAGCAGAATGTTATTCCAAATGGAGTGTTCTATGTTCCATGGAATACGATTTAAGCCGTCAATGGCTTTTTCTACAGCTTCTGGCCCTTCATTTTGAAGCGCAAGCTTTATGATCTGGATAATGACAAGCTGACCTGTTGCTTTAAGGCATATGTACTTATCTCTAAGCAATGCTTTGTCGGTCGTGGGACGTATCGCCTCTGAGAAAGGTCGGAAATTTTCAATGAGCATTTTCCAGATCTGAGCAAATTCATCATAATAGAGGGAGAGATTTTGAGAAAAAAATGTCTGATCGCTAAGGTCAGGGTAGAGTATTTTTGCGGAGTCATATAAAACGCTTAGTGTTGTGAATTTTTGTAAACGATTGGTTAATGTATTCGTTTTCCAATTGACCAGCTTTTCAGGAAGTATTCCCTCGTTGGTTCCATCTATGCCACAAACCTTACGGGCCAATTGCGCAAACTTATCATCATGGCTTGCTGTGCGAATGGCCTCCCCTCTGTCCACTGCACGTACCGATTTTTGTAAACGGAGCATTAAATCTTGCAATTGATTTAAAGATGAGCAAGGTATCAAGGTAATAGGAATTTCTTCGTTTTCAAAAATCTCACGTTTATAGGGCGGCAATTCTCTAAGCACCTTTAGGATTGCATAATATCTGTGCAATCCATCCATGGGTATCCAGGGCTCTTGTTCTATTTGAAGTATGCCAATATTTTTTAATTCGCGTATTTCCTCTATATCAGCTCGCTGTAGAGGAAGCGGCAGCAATTGAAGAGGAGCCTCCTCTGCATGAAGTACTCCAAAGGTAATCGTCCCTATGAAGTGTTCTTTATTCTCGGCAATATGTTCAATGAAGAATTGTGAAATTTCGTCAACCTCTCGGGGATCAACGCTCTTATACTGCAATTTTTTGAATTCACGTATTTCAGGGGGGGTGGTCCGAAACTCCTTATTTTTGAGTTCCTTAATTTTTATCGCTCCCTGGAAATAAGGTAAATTTTTATCTCTAAACTGCCTGACTAGCATGTTATATCACCTCCTCGCTTGTCAAAGCGTAGACATTTGTCGAATAATAATAATCTTTGCTTGTCGAAGCATAGACGCTTGTCGAATAAAGATCTTTTCTATATTATGTCTTGAAAAAGCTGTTTTGTCAACAAGCAAACTATAATAAAGCCGTTAAATAAGATTTTTCTACTGCGTCGGTCAGTCTACCCTGCCCCTCGACTCTCTAGGCGGACGGTGTTATACTTTTTTTAATGCTGCACGCATGCACATATCTGCCGATTACTTTCATTGCGATGTAATACTGGCCTCTCTCCGCCTTTGCTGACGATGCGCCAGGATGGAAAGATATAAGAGGGCTACGATGACCATCAATGGTTCATTTACTCAGGAACGCTATGGGCTCAATCCTGCAAAGATTCATGCGGGCGAATCGCGCGAATTGGTAGATATGCTCCAGAAAATTGTGCGCCGTGCCGAAGCGATACCTGATGTGCATCACTGTTCTATTGCTTTACTTGATAGCAGCGGAACCTCGCTGATGACGATAGCTGCTCTGTTGCATACTGATCAAAAAACGCCCGCTAGTGTGAATGAGGATGTGGTTGGTTGGGTACTTGAACATCGCGAATTGCTGCTGCTGAATGATGTTGGTGTTGATGCACGCTTTCAAGACCTGATGCCTGGCTCTCTTCTCTGTATTCCTTTGTTTGATGCTGGTCGTTGCATCGGCGTGATTACGGCAAGCAGTTCTCAGGCGAATATATTCGATACACAAAAAGTGCAAATGCTCTCGACTTTCGCGGCTCAGGCGGAACTGGCAATTCTCAATGCCCGTCAGAAGGAACTGATCCAACATCAATTCTATCAACTTGAGATGCAGATGCAGCTTGCTCAAAGTATTACAACTCATCTGAAGCCTGAGGCGCTCTACCGTACTATTTTGTCAGGTATACCACATCTCCTTGCTTGCGAGCGTGCCACGATTTTGCTCTATCACGCCGAGAGCCAGACGCTCTCGGCGGTCGCGGAATGCTCTCTGGATACTGCTTCTTTGCCTGACGGTGAGCACGATATTCAGATCTTCGCTGCTGATCCTGATTCGCCACAAATGCAAGATCGTATCAGTATACATGATACGACCTCGCTTGCTGCCTGGGCTGCGGCCCATCGGCATTCCATGCGCAGTGGCTCAATAGCTCCGCAAATACCCGCACAGGAAGAGCGCAAAACTGCCCCCACATCCTATGAGTTAGCCATACCTCTTGTCTCGCAAGATATACTCTACGGCGTGTTGTCTCTGAAACGCCAGAAACCTTTTACCAGCGGCGATCTACGCCTGATCCGCAATCTGGGTTTTCTGGCTGCCACTTCTCTGGAGCAGGTCTCGTCTTTCCACAAATTGCGTAGCGAGCAGGAACAATTGCGTACGATCTGGGCTGCCAGCTCTGATGGCCTTGCACTGTTCGGACGCGAGAGCCGCGTGGTCGAGGCGAATGCGTCATTTGAACGCATTTTTGGCTTGCAGACGAGTCAGGGGATTGGTATGCCGTCTACGAAGTTACTGGCGCGCAGTGAAGAGGGCCATCCAAACGCTGAAGAGTGCCAGAAAGTTCAGCAGGCACTCGAACAGCAGCAGCCCCTTTCCTACGTTGAAATTGATGTGCCGCTGCAAGGCGTCTTGCGTACAATTGGTTTGAGCCTTACACCGATCTCGACGGCGTATGATCCTCTCGCTCTGATGATCGTACGTGATGTCACGGCGATCCGTGATACTGCACGCATGAAAGCCCGGTTTCTCTCTCTGGTGACGCACGAATTGCGCTCGCCTTTAAATGCGATCAATGGCTATCTGGATCTGACTCTCAATGGGATCGCGGGCGAGGTGAACGAGCAGCAGCGCGAGTTTCTGCAACGAGCCCGCGCTGGCAGTGAGCATCTCTATGCTTTGCTGGAAGATCTCCTGCTGATATCGCGTGTGGATGCTGGCCAACTGGTATTGAATCGTCAGGTGATAAGCTTGCGGGATATCGTTGAGAATGCGGTTGAGGAGCTTGATCTTACGGCCGTTGATGGGAAGGTGGCGTTGGAGGTGGATCTGCCGCCGGGATTGCCACGTATCTATGCAGACGCTGTACGCATTCAGCAGGTCCTGCGAAACCTTTTGAGTAATGCCCTGCGCTTTACTCCTGAAGGTGGCCATGTGCTGGTCTCGGTTCTCGTTGCAGATCAACCGACCGCTGATCCCGATGAAGATGCTCGTGTTGTGCAACTGCTGGTTCGCGATACCGGACCGGGCATCGCTCCTGAATTTCTGGAGCGTATCTTTGAACGCTTCTATCAGGTGCCTGGAGCAAGCGGTGGACGTTCAGGTGGACAGGGCCTGGGCCTTGCAGTGGTGAAGACGATTGTGGAATTGCACGGAGGTAGTGTGATTGTCGAAAGTGTGCCCGCTGAGGGTAGTACTTTTACCTGTATTCTCCCATGCCTCCTCTCATGATGCTTTTATCGCGTTTTACTGCTTGACATGTAGCAGTACAGCTCAGCTTTTTCATCCTTTCTGCTATTCGTTGCTGGTGATTCCTTCCTTTTGTCAATTTATTACCCTTGACGCCTGCCAGAATGCGTGCTATGCTCAAGTTATCCCAATATGTATCTTGCTGATGCGTAGGCAGGAAGAAGCTCGGAAATGTAGGCCTTATCAGGAGGAAGGAGACAGACAGTGGGAATGCTACGAGTAATGTCTCGTCGTGGTGACGACCGATTAACATGGGATTCACAGAAAGCTGCTCTCAACGATACCGATACGTTGGCGGCTGTACGCGAAGCGGAGCGCATTTTTTATGAAGAGCGTGCACGTGGTGCCACAGCCTTTAAAGTTGAGACCGGTAAGCCGATTGAGCGTATTGAGGCATTTGATCGCACTGCTGAACAGATAGTTATGGTTCCTCGCGTTGTTGGTGGGTGAGGAGTAGAAACAGCAATGTTGGAAACGCTGAGTTTATTCCTTGGTATCTGGTTGCTGTTTCTCCTACTCGCCATCTATTACCTTTCTCAGTCCCCTGACGGTAGCGTTGGGCGCTTTCGTGAGTCGGTAAGCGAGCATCTCTCCGCTGAGAGCCGTGCTAAGGCTTTGATGCGCGAGATGTTATCCGAGAATCAGTATCAACAGCTAATCAAATTCGGCTACCTTGAGGTAACAAGCCCTACTATTGACAATCGCATCTATCGCATCCCCGGCTCGGGTGGGCTGGTCAAGGTGTATGAGCGTGGATGTGCGGTGATGGAACTGTGCTTGCAACCGGCGGAACCCCTGCCTGATGGCGATGTTGTGGTTATGCATAAGTTGATGATCGAAGGTAATGAACAGGAGTATTTGCAAAAGGCCAATCATTTTGCGCCTGGCATTATCTCTCTGCGTTGCCAACATCTCTAGTGTGCTTTTTGAATCCGAGTTTCTTTTGGCTTTACTTCAGACAAATCTACTTATAGGATCGGTCCGCTTGCATTGAAAGTCGTGCCGCCGATCCTATTTCTTGTTTCTCTCACTCCTCTTTCTCTTCTCTTACACGAAAAATTGCTATAATCTCCTCTTCCATTCCTTTCTCTGCTGCTCAGGGAATGGTAATTTTTAACTTTTCCTATGAGAATGCGTCTGTAATCTATAGAATATGTATATGTGGCTCTCGACTCTTTAGGGCAAACAAAGTATAATCAGCGGTGATAGATAGCCAGATCCTATAACACTTTCCCCAATCGCTTCTCGCTCAGGAGGCAAGTAAAAAATTATGGAATGCCCATATTGCAAAGTAGATAATCGTGATGGTGTTCGCTTTTGTAGCAACTGTGGTAAACCATTTGCTAGTTCCACAACGTTATCATCTGCTGCTTCTTCTCACTCTCTTGTGACTGGGGCTCGGCTACAAGGGGGACGCTATGTGGTGAAAAAGGTGCTCGGCCAGGGCGGGATGGGCGCAGCTTTACTGGCTACTGATATTCGCCTTGATGGGAAGTCGGTGGTGATCAAAGAACTGGTTTCCGAGTATGCTGATGCCGATAAACAACAGGATGAGGTGCGCAATTTTAAGCGTGAGGTGGCGATGCTCGCCCATCTTTCGCATCCCCTTATTCCCGCTGTGACTGACCATTTTCAAGAAGATTCTCGCTATTTTATGGTGCAGGAGTATGTCGAGGGCGAGAATCTGGAGGAGCGCCTTTTACGCTCCCAGCAACCTCTGAAAGAACGCGATGCGTTGATCTGTGCCGTCGAAATTCTGGATGTTCTGGAGTATCTGTCTCAGCAGACGCCCCCGATTGTGCATCGGGATATCAAGCCTGCCAATATTATTATCGGGACACGCGATCGCCGGGCCTATCTGGTCGATTTTGGTATCGCCCGGGCTCAGATGGCGCAAAATACACCGCATAAGCAGACGATGGCTCTCGGGACGCCGGGCTATGCTCCCCCTGAACAGTATCAGGGGAATGCCGATCCTCGCTCTGATCTCTATGGATTGGCGGCGACGCTGCATCATGTTCTGACGAATCGCGATCCACGCAATTATCCGCCGTTCAATTATCCACCTGTGTGTACGTTAAATCCGCAATTGTCTCCCGAAACTGAGCAGGTGCTGGCGCGGGCTCTTATGAACGATAGCAATCAACGCTATCAGAGCGCAACGGCGATGCGGCAGGAGATCGAGGCGATTCTGCGCAATCGCTATGGGGTCTCCGGCAATATTAGTACCTATATGGTGGGTTCTTCTGGCCCGATATCCCAATTACCCGATATGCCTACACTGTCCTCGTTTGGACAGCCCGTTGCGTACCCAATTGTGCAGAATACGCCGTCGGCTCTTTCTGCTCCGACGCTTGCCGGGGGGTCTTCGCCGATGTATCCTCCGCCCAACTATCATTCTTCGGGTCTCTATCCTCCTCCGCCTCCACTGGCTACGCCGCAGACGATGCTGGCCCCGCCGCCGCAGAAAAAAGGTATTGGCATGAAACTTCTGCTCATTCTTGTGGCTGTGGTGGTGATCTTGCTTGCGGCCGCTTCTTTTGCGACGATCAGAGGCTTGCAAAATTCTCCTGCTGCTCAGACTACTCCCACTCCTTCTGCAAATACGATGCCACCTCTGATCATAAAGGGCAATGAGACGATCGGTATCAGCAATGGCTCGTTTGCTTTTGATACGACTCGCCCCAGTGGCGCGGCGAAAAAGCAGGCAACAGAGCGTTTCAAGCAGGACCCAAATGATGTCAGTACTGTCTCATCTCTTCTGGGTCAGGCAATCTCGTTGGATTCTGGGGACGCAGAAGCGTTAATATATCAGGAGGATTTACGCGTCGTGAATTCGGGTCAGCCATATGTGACCTTTGTGGTTGCAACGATGCTTTCAGGTTCGAATTCAACTCTCTCGGTTGGACGCGATAGCCTCCAGGGAGCATACGTGGCACAGAAAGAGTTTAATGACGGCTCAAAATTACATGGCGGTGTCCAGGTGCGTTTGTTGGTGGCAAACTCTGGTAGCCAGCGTGCGTACGCACCGCTGGTGGCACAGCAGATTGTTCAACTGGCGAAGCGCGATTCTACGCTTATGGGCGTCCTTGGCTGGCCTTTTAGTGGCCATACTCTCGATGTGATACACATTTTTAGTGCGGCTCACATCCCCTTGCTTTCTCAGACGGCCTCGGATGATGGGCTCACGAACATTTCGTCTTACTTCTTTCGTGTCGCTCCTCCCAATAAAACTCAGGGCGTGGAGGGCGCTCGTTATGCCTTGCAGACGTTGAAGACGAAGTCGGTGGCTCTCTTTGTGGATCCGCAGAATCCCTATAGCCAGAGTCTGGCAAATGATTTCGCCGCCGCTTACCAAAGTGGTGGAGGGACAGTTCTACGTGAGAATTATACGGTTGATAAGCCTGGTACGATCCCTGATCGCTTGCAAGATGCTTTAAGTCATAATTCTGATCTTATCTACTTCGCTGGCTATGCAAGTGATATAAGTACTTTGCTCACTAACCTGCCTTCTACGAGTACGATCCCGGTACTGGGTGGTGATGCTCTCTATGAGCTTGGTGGTTACGCTACGAGTTCGCGTGCCGCCCTCAGTCATCTCAGTTTTACGTCCTTTGCCTATCCTGATGAGTGGGATGTCCTGGGCCATGGTAAGCAAAAGCCGAGTTTCTTTGCCGAGTATTCTGCTAATTTCGATCCCAATGGCATTCACATGAAGTCTGGGAGTAGTCCTTATGGCTATGATCGGGCTGACGGTGATACTATTCTTTCGTATGATGGGATGGTTGCTCTGCTCAAGGGATATAATAATGCATTGAATACAGGAAAGCAGAAGGTGACTTCTGACGATCTGCTTCAAGGCCTACGTCAGTTGAGTGGAACAAACGGCTTTCAGGGGGTGAGTGGCTATATTGCCTTTGATAATCAAGGAAACCCCGTTGATAAGGCGATTGTGATCCTGTTTGTTGTCCAGGGGGGCCTTTTTCAAATGAAGCCGACGACTCTGGGCCATTTCTTGCAATAGCACTACGCGAAGAGTGGCGTTACTGTAAGTGAGTTGAATTTCTGAATGGAAAATTGCAGGCAGCGCATATGAAATGTCCGAATTGTGGTACTGATAATCCGGCTGGCGACGATTTTTGCTCGAATTGTGGTTTTTATCTGAGGTCACCTGCACCGACAGGGGCGAATAGCGGTACTTTCTCTACGCCGACGACTACGACTGGACCCGCTACGACTGGAGGCGGATCGGGAAGCTCAGGCACGCTGACTCCCAATTCTCGCCTTCAGAGCGGACGCTATGTCGTCGATAAGATTCTCGGCGAAGGTGGCATGGGGGCCGCCGTACTGGCTCGGGATACGCGCGTCTCTAATAAGCTCGTGGTGATTAAAGAATTGGTCTCGGATAATGCCGATCCCGCAAAACGCCAGGAGGAGGTGGACAATTTTGAGCGCGAGGTGGCGACGCTGGCAACGATCGAGCATCCTCTGGTTCCTACGGTGACCGATAGCTTTCAGGAGGGCTCGCACTATTTTATGGTGCAAGAATATGCTGCCGGTGAGAATCTTGAGCAGCATATGGAACGCCTGAATCAGCCTATGCCTGAGCGCGAGGCTCTGACCTATGTCTCTCAGGTTCTTGATATTCTGGTGTATCTCTCCGAGCAAACGCCTCCAATTGTGCATCGAGATATCAAACCTGCCAATATTATTATTGGGGCCAAAGATAAGCGCGCACGCCTGGTCGACTTTGGTATTGCCCGCGCTGATGTCGCGAGAAATACCAGGCGCAAGCAGACGACGGCTCTCGGTACGCAGGGCTATGCACCTCCTGAGCAATATAAAGGCAATGCTGATGCTCGCTCTGACCTCTATGCTCTGGCTGCAACGCTGCATCATCTGTTGACGAATCGGGATCCGCGCGAGTATCCTCCGTTTAGCTATCCGCCTGTGCGCTCGTTAAATGCGCAGGTTACGAATGAGACTGAACGCCTGCTAAATAAAGCCCTGCTGATGGATATTATGCAACGCTATCAGAGCGCCGCTCTGATGAAAGCCGATGTGGATCATATTCTGGCGACCGAATTTGGCTCCTCGGGCGATACGAGCACATATATTCTCAGTAAATCTGGTCCGGTAACTCCACTTCCTCCCTCTCGTCCCGCTACAAGCGGAAAAGGCAATGCAGGTGTGCATGTAGCCCCGCCTCCTCCTCCCCCGGTGCTGCACCCTGTCGGCTCACAACAGCAGGGAGGTATGTACGGGAAGCCGTTTGTTGCACCTCGACGTAGTAGTGGCGGAAATGGCGTTCTGCGTGGCTTTGTGCTTCTGATATTGGTCTTTGCTCTTATTGGTACGGTTGCCTTTTTCGCGGTTCAGCGCTCCAGAGGGACTACTGGACCCGTTTCGACCGGACCAGGCTCTACTACTTCATCGCCAACTCCCGCAAGTAATGGCTCGATTACTCTCTCGAAGGGCGACGAGGGTACGATTACTGTCGGCGGTCAAATGATTGGTCTGAGTGCTGGCTCATACGCTTTTGATACCAATCGCGGCCAGGGTGACAGCAAACTGAAACAGCAGGCCTCTGCTGCCCTGCAAGCAGGTAATTCCGGCAGCGCTATCTCATACTGGACGAGCTATCTCAATCAGGATACCAACGATGCGGAATCGTTGATTTACCTGGAGAATCAGCGCGTGCTTACCAGTGGTAATCCTTATATTACGCTGGTTGTGGGTACGATGCTGACTGGCAGCAGCGGGGATATCCAGGTGGGCCGCGATAGTCTTCAGGGTGCTTATATTGCGCAGAAAGAGTTTAACGCTAATGCGAGCCAGCACAATGGTGAAGAACTGCGCCTGCTCATTGCAAACTCTGGTGGTTCTTCTACTCAATCGGTCGTCACGGTGGCGAATGCGATTGTCAGTGCTGCAAAACAGGACCCGACGATTATCGGTGTGATGGGCTGGCCGTATAGTGGTCTGGCCAGCAATGCTCTGCAAGTGCTCGCGGCTGCGAAGATTCCTATGGTTTCGCAGACTGCTTCAAGTACGCAGTTGACGAATGCCTCGCCTTACTTTTTCCGTGTTGCTCCTTCCGATCAATCGCAGGGACAGGTTGGGGCTGAGTATGCCAAAAGTACATTAAATGCCAAAAATGTCGCGGTGTTCAGCGACCCCGGTGACGCTTATAGTAGTAGCCTTGCTGCTGGCTTCACGAAACCTTTTGAGGATGCGGGCGGCACTGTAATTCCGGAAAACTATACGCTCGGCGATGCTAATAGTATTAAGCAGGCAGTACAGAATGCGCTGAGCCAGGTGCCCGCGCCTGATCTCATTTACTTCGCCGGATATTCGACGGATGTGAATAGTGTTCTGGCTTCTATTCCTGATAGCTCGAAGATTAATGTGCTTGGTGGCGATGCTTTGTACAATCTGGGTGGCTATACTGCCCGTAGTGGCCTGAGTCGCCTCCGCTTTACGGCGTTTGCTTATCCAGATGAGTGGAGCGTTCTGGGCCAGAGCGCAAAACTGCCCGTCTTCTTCAAAGATTATGGGACGACCTACGATCCCGCTAACCAGCACAAAAATGTCTACGGTTTTCAGCGTCCCTCGTACAGTGTCATGCTTTCCTACGATGCTACGTTGACGATGTTGACGGCTACGAGCAATGCGCTCAAGGGTGGCAAGACTCAACTGACCGGACAGGATCTCCAGCTGGCTCTGTCCCAGTTGCATGGTCCGGATGCGGTGCAGGGCGTCAGCGGCCAGATCTCTTTCACCAACGGAAGTGATCCCGACCAGAAGGCTGTTCTCGTGCTCATGGTAAGCGATCAGGGCTTCTTCCAGATGGTCCCCAGACTGGGCGCTGGAAAGTTCCTCGTCTCGTAGCGTTTGCCTGTTCGCATCAAGCGAAAGGTAAGTGTGTTGCAAATTGGGTCGGCTTCATGTCGACCCGGCATTGTTACAATCAGCAAATTGCCCCACCCGAATCTCTTCCAGGTGGGGCATTTGCATGTTTCTCTGTATAGAGGCTACTTGCTCGCTTGCAATCGTTCCATAACTTCTTCGTCTGTCAGTCCATCGATCTCGAGCGTTTTCATGCGTGCCGTTGCACCATGCACAATGCGGACGGCCCTTTTGGGCAGTGAGAGTTGCTCAGCCAGCAAGGCAATCAGCGCTTCATTCGCCGCTCCATCTACTGGAGGCGCTGTCAGACGCGCTTTGAGCGTCCCATTCTCCCATTCTATCCTGTTCCGTCCGCTCCGTGGGATCACGCGCACCGTAATCGGCATCTCTACCTCTACCAGCCTGCCGGGAGGGCCTGTATCAGCAGGATCTCCATGGTGGTGAGCAAGAACCACGTGACGAAGAATGAGAGGTCCATCACTCCCACCGGCCGCATGATGCGTCTCACTGGTGTTATAAAGGGGTCCGAGATGCGCGCCAGAAAACGGATGAATGCGAAACGCTCGTCGATTTGAAACAAAGAAGCAATCGCACGAATCAACATAGCCAGGATGATTGCTCCTATGCCATACTCAATGAGAAGATGTATAGGGCCTTCTTGCATTTTTACTACTCCAATACAGAGATATCGCGAATGTAGGGCGACATTAATCTCCGCTCATCTCTCCCCGTAACGACGCGGCTTGCCTGCAATATCACGTCCCACCACCCCTACGGAATTGACGGGAGATTTTCCTTCTTTACGTGACATTGCTGCTTGTCTGCGCCTCCTTAACGGTTCATGCCTGTGGGCGGTATTAATCCTCGCTTATTCAACGGAATTTAGTTGTCGAAAGTGGTGCGTACATTGATAAAGGTCATGCCCAGCATCTTATAACGGCTGATATCAATGACCCGTGCTCCTTGCACATCTGGCAGGGTGGTGAAGTGGCGCTGCACATATTCACCCACGGGACGCGCCGAACTCCAGCCTGCGAGTGAGGCCGCTGCTGCCGTGGCTATACGTGAGCGCGTGCTGCTGGTGGCCAGTGCCAATAGGGTGCCAATCGTGACAATAGAAACGCCTACCGCCAGATTGGTGCCGCAGTTGGGATGGATGGCCAGCTCGGCCTCTCCCGCTTGCAGTCTCTGGATGGCTTCGTCGATGGCACGCCGTAGCAGCCCCAGATCAACGTCGCCGAAGATAATAAAACCGTCGCTGCTCGAACGGGCACTGGCACTCAGCTCTGGTACCATTCCGCTCAGGATGGTGAAGGTTGCATGTTCTATAGCATGATTTTGCCGAACGCGGCGGCCAAGGAGAATATCATCAATTTTCATTTGTTCTCTCTTTTCGTCTCTTACTGTTTCTGAACACGTTCACCGAAGATTGCTCGCCCGATGCGGACGATGGTGGCTCCTTCTTCAATTGCAACTGGATAGTCGTCGGTCATGCCCATCGAGAGCTGCTCCCAACGACTCTGTGGTA